>Ga0247834_1003015_pt1 | contig 23777 bp, 16 predicted proteins | sample LaCruzMarch2015__8_FD_187118 | JGI IMG/M metagenome (GOLD analysis project Ga0247834, IMG submission 187118) | Freshwater microbial communities from meromictic Lake La Cruz, Castile-La Mancha, Spain - LaCruzMarch2015_12m | ecosystem: Environmental > Aquatic > Freshwater > Lake | place: Spain...
GTAACGATGGTATTCCATTTTTTGGAGATCCAGATGGCGGCCCATATTAAAATAAACATTAACTCCTAGATAAATAATTACAGTGATTGCTATCACTGTAATTATTTGGGCGACTTCGGTCCTGACCCGTACCTATATAGGAGTTTATCTTAATGTCTTCTACTGTTATTAGACACAAACGTTCGTCTGTTTCTGGCAAAATCCCACAATCATCTCAATTAGAATCTGGTGAATTAGCAATCAACACAGCAGATGGTAAAGTCTTTTTATTAAAAGATGACAATACAGTTGTTGACCTAACACAGGGAATTTTTCAAAACAATACCAGTATTACAGTCACAGACGATAATGATAGCTCTCAAGGTATTGTTTCTATTGTAGTTGATGGTTCTGAAAAAGTTAACATAACTGATGCTTCTATAAACTTAAAAGACAGTGTTGTTATTGAAAACGAAAACACACTAACTTTTAAAGAAAGCGTAGGCGGTGGACTAGCAGGTGTTAGTATCAAAGCACCTAACAACTTGGTTTCTGGATATTCGTTAACTTTACCTGCGGGTCCGGGTGTAGCAGGATCCTTGCTCTCAGTTAATGGCAGCGGAGAATTGTATTTTAGCAGTGCTGATATCTACGGTGGAAAAAGTATATTTGTTAGCTCAGAAAATGGTGATGACGCAAATGACGGTATAAACCTTCCAGTTGAATCATTGAAACGTGCATGTCAGCTTGCATCTGCAATAGTTTACAATGCAGACAGCACTATTAATGGAACAAGAGTAACTATCAAGGTTTCTGCTGGAGACTATAGCGAAAGCAATCCGGTTATTATTCCGGATAATGTTATTGTTGTAGGCGAGGGTTTAAGAGGTTGTATTATAAGACCGTTGAACGCAAATCAAGATATGCTGCGTGTTAGAAACGGTTCTTATTTTTCAGAATTTACTTTTAGAGATGCAGTAGATACAAATTTTGTTCCATTGTTTACATTTGATTATGGTGTAGCCTTTGACGATCCTGCGGATGCTACTGTTAGTAGAGACGGATACACATACTTACCGGATACAAAGCCTACTATTTCATCATCTCCGTATATTCAAAACTGTTCGTTAATATCGTTCTTGGGCGGCAACGGTGTAAAGATAGATGGTAGTAAAGTTAATTCGCCAAATATTCCAAATATACAAATTGAAGTTGAAAATCCTGTTGTGGGTCCAGCACCAGAACAGGGAAAATCGATGGTGTCCAATGCTTTCACTATGCTTTCTTTTGGTGGTACAGGTTGGCGTTTGGTCAATGATGCATACGCTCAGATAGTTTCGTGTTTCCAAATCTTTATGCTTAACGGAGTTTATACACAAAGTGGCGGGTACTGTTCTATCACCAACTCTGCTACAAACTTTGGTTTGTATGCCCTAAGGTCTTCTGGATATTCTCCTAAAACTTTTAAATTTGACAGAGGCTTTGTATCTTCTACTGGTGTTAGCAGCGGCGCACAAACAATAACAGTGGTTGGTGTTAACAGAACTGCTCCTGTTGAAGAATTTGTTTTACGTGTTAGAGAACCAGAATATAAGATAGCTTATGACTTAATTGAATCTGAAAAAAATACCATAGCCGATGATACAATAAGTTGGATTAATTCACAAATATCTACTGCAACTCCTGGATCATTGTGGTATAATTTTACATACACTGAATCTGTATATCGTGCAGCATTTTTAATCATACTTGATGCAGTTGCAAATGACACCTGGAGCACTGGAAATACTGCAACTCGACAGGTAACGTTGTCTTATTTTTCAAATAGACTTGGAGATAGTTCTAGTTTAACAATCAGTGAACAAGAAGACCAATTTACTAGTGCAATAGAACAATTAAGCGTTCATACAGCAGGGTCATTATCTTCGTTAGACAGTACAGTACGATCGTTTGTTGACGAAAAGTTTGATTTAATTAAAAATGGTATTTCTGAACCTAATACTATTCCACAACCGTTTGAAGTATCATCCGAAGGAGATATTTCAAACAATTATAAAAGTGTAGGAACAGAAGTTACTTTTAATGCAGCAACAAATGTAAATGCTACAGTTAATGTTATCACCATCAACAGTCACGGGCTTGTTAATGGCCAGGCTATTGTATATAATAATAACGGTAACCCGTCAGTACCAGGGCTAGACCCTGAACAAACGTATTATGTAAAATTTATTAATTCTAACGAATTTAGCTTAACATTTGATGACAGTTTATTATACGATGTTGACATAAAATCAACCAGTACAGGAACTCACAAGTTTGTTTCAAACGTGTTGGAATTTTTTATTAATGACATTCTTTCAAGTCATAATACTTATCAAACACTTATATTGCAATCTGGTTCAGAATCTTTTGAATTTATTCCTGGCCGATCGATTACTGGTACAACTGGAGCAAGCAACAACAGCGCGATAGTTTATAGCTGGAAACCTGCCGATCGAGAACTTGTTGTTTCTGTTGAATTAGTAACTGTAGGACAGTCGACTCAACGAGTTCAGTTTAATGCAACCAGCGACATCGACAGTGACCATAGCGTTGTTCCTAATACAAATATAGGCGTTAACGAAACAGCCGCAAAAACCGGACTAAGTACTTCTACATTTACTGTAGGATCAACATTACAAGGTGGAGTATTAACTAACTTAGTTAATCTATTAGAAAAGCAAATATGGTTCCATAGACCGTCAGTGGTTAACAGTTCGTCTCATACTTGGGAATTTGCAGGGTCAGGAACTGACTATAATGCGTTACCTCAAAATGGTGGAAATACTAGAGAAGAGTATGAACAATATGAAGAATTACCGGGTAGAGTTTATACTTCGGGTACTAACGAACTAGGTGACTTTAAAGTTGGTAACTTTATTACAGCTTTTAACCGTACTGGCAATATTGTATTTAGAAACAAAGTTACGGTAGACGAACTTGACGTACTACGTCTTGCATTTTCAGACATAGTAATTGAAGAAATATCAACTGATGTAAATCTTGGTGACGACGAGCTCGGAGGAGCAAGTAATTCACGTTTATCAACTCAGTTGGCAATGAGAAGTTTCTTATCAAATCGTCTTGGTGGATTTATTGATAAAACTGTTTCAACAGCAGCAGTACCTGGTGCAATTGTCCAATTAAACACCAACGGACAGTTAAACGCTGAATTAATTCCTGCAACAAGACAGTTTACCAGTACTACCACCAATGGTTATCTATCTAAGTTGCTTCAAGTAGACGAAATTCCGGCAGTAGACTTAAAAGCAGGGGATATTGCCACTGAAGAATATGAACAGATAGAACTTACACTGAGTGGAAACATTACCGCTGCCGATGGTGATACGATTACTCAACCATCTACTGGTGCTATCGGTTACGCAAAAGGCAATTATAGTAACAGCCCAACTATTATTGTTGCTAGTATCAGCGGAGAATTCAAAGCCGGTGATGACAGCACCGGTACCGATTTTGATACCGCAGGCACTATATTTGTTAATGCAGTAAGCAGCGGAGTATATCCTTCGAGTCTTGGAACCAGCTCGGCAATCATTGAAAACTTTTTCTTGAAATCTTCGAACACAAGTCAATACTTGGTACTTTCCAATGATGATAGTTATACCTATACTAGTGCATCTATCAGCAACGTTTCGAGATCTACAAACGTTGCTACAATTACCACTGTTGGTAATCACGATTTGGTAGCAGAAAACCATGTTCAAGTTATTTGTACTTCGGACCCAACATTCACAGTAAATGCAGAAGTTATTTCTGCACCGACCCTAACTTCATTTACTATAGCCAATGCAGGTTCAGATACAGGTAGCACTGCGGCCACTGGTACTGTAAGAACTATTGTATCGAGTGCTGACGGAAATGCACAAGGTGCAGTAACTGAAACAAGATTTGGTGTATTAACAAATGTTGACAATGCTAATATAACCGGAGGATCGGGATATACACCAGCAGCTGGTTCAGAGACATACGAATTTGTTGCGTTAACAACATTAACTGGAACAGGAACAGGTGCATATGCTGATATCACTGTTACTGCTGGGCAAGTAACTGATGTGGATCTAAGACGTGGAGGAACTGGGTATGCTATAGGTGATACAGTTTCTGCAAGTGCTGCCAGCATCGGCGGCACTGGATCAAATTTTGAAATAGAAGTTATTGCTATTGAAAAACGTGCATATGTTAACATACTTGGCGGCGAACTTTTTGTAGCATCTGCTTCGTCAGTCGATTTTGTTGAAGATAACACTGCTCCTGCTGACAAAAAAACAATTACACTAACCACAACTGTAAGCAAAAACTTTCTTGCAGGTGATAGCGGATCAGGCGGCAACGTAAACTATACTACAAATCAAATAACAATATCGAGTCATGGTTTAACCAACGGCGACCCTGTAAAATACGATACACTCGGCAACGTGGCAATTGGCGGCTTAATAAACGGATCGGTTTATTATGCAAAGTCAATAGATTCAAGTACTATAGAATTGTATGAAGATTACTCGTTGCTTAACAAGATTGAATTCTCAAGTACACCTGCAAACAACAATCACAATATTACACGGTTTACTGTAAACATAATAGACAATAGTGTGTTAATTCCAGCACACGGATTTACAACCGGCGGCGCAGTACGTTTTGAAGGTAATGATCTTTTTGATATTTCTGGTACACAAGTTGAATCAGGAAGTAGATTCTTTATCGGTAGTGTAACAACAAACAGCTTTACATTGCATGAATTGAGATCTGAAGCACTAGCAAGTATAAACGGACTGGTAACAGGTGCAAAAAATATTGATGGTGTTGGAACTGGTACAGCAATAATTTATCCTCAAAACGTAAGAGTCAATTCTGTAGTCAATACAAGCTCTAGAATAAAAACCAATTGGAATAGTTTAACAGCTTCAAACATTGACGCAAGTAACATTGTGTCTGGTACAATTTCACCATCAAGATTAGCAAGTTCTGGTTCTGCAAACACAGATACATTCCTTAGAGGTGACAGCAGTTATCAGACTGTTGTACAATCAATTAAAAAAGCAAACACCACAGATAATCCAATAACTCTCACTGGATCAAGTGTTGCTAACGAATTCTACGGAGATCCTGTAAACATAGGAATTGCCAATGTTGATCTAGATGTAGGTCAATCTTATTCAACATTAGGTGTTGCAAGATTCCTACAAAGTCAGTTTGATGTCGATGTCAATGCAACAGGGCAAGTGTTTATTAAAAGTGGTGTAATTGATGCTGGAACGCTTGACAGCCTTGACAGTGCTTATTTTCTAAATCCTGCTAACTTGACATCTGCTGTTCCTGTAAACAGAGGCGGAACAAATTTAACAAATTATGTTACAGGAGACATAATTTATGCTCAGTCGAGCGGTACACTCAGTACATTAACCATTGGTAGAGCAAGTTCATTTCTTCGTTCAACAGGTACTGCACCTGAATGGAGCACTGCACTTGAATTAGCAGAAGGATTAGATGTTGGATCTGCAAGACTTTCTTCAAACAGCGTTGGTACAGGTACAGTTTACAATGACAACGTTACGTCTGTGGAAATAGGAAGCAATGCAGAAACTGTTAAAATAGGCAAGAGCACTGCTACAAGAACACTTACATCTTTTGTTTCGGGCTATGATGCTTCTATATCAACTACTGTTGCAGTAAATCTTGCTAGCTTTACTGCAACCACAGATGCAACCACAGCAGGTGGAACAAATGAAATTCCAATAGGGTCAACAGCAGGCATTCTTTACGGTATGTTGGTTTCTGGCAGTGCTTCAATACCAGCCAATGCCATTGTAACAGGTGTTACAGCCGATTATATTTACATAAGTGCAGAAACCGTTGGAACTATTGCAAGTTCAACAACACTAACATTTACATACACACCGTTAACATTGGGTATTAGAGCTGGCGACACTATAAACATAGCCAGCAGTGGTATAACTAATCTTGACGGACAATGGCCGGTGTTGGGCGCAACATCAAATGCCAATAGCTTTACTGTTTCAGTTGCATCAGCTGTTACAGCCAATCCGGCCAATCCAGTTTCAGGATCTATAACCAAAGATAATACAATACTGTTTAGAAATAGAAATGTAATTTTTGGCAGTGCTGAAGCCAGTGCAGCACCAGTTGCTGCAACGCTTAAAGGCGAAAGCGGCATCGGCACAAACGTAGCTGGCGGCAATTTTATAATTCAAGGTGGTCTAAGCACAGGAAATGCAACCGGCGGATCTGTGCTTATCAAAACAGGACAAGTAGGGTCTTCAGGAGTAGTAGAACAAACATCAACTACTAGATTGACCATTGACACCAGTGGTATCTCAACATTTACAGGTGAAGTTAGAACCTTTGGTACCATTAGAAGTACAGAAACCACAGCAAATGTGTTTAACACTGTTTCAACTACTGTAAACGCATTTGGTGCAGCAACAACACTTTCGATAGGTTCTGGAACAGGAACTACTACTGTTAACAACAACTTAACGGTCTCTGGAGATCTAACTGTTAACGGAACTACAACCACAGTTAATTCAACTACAATATCAGTTGATGATAAAAATATTGAAATGGGTTCTGTAGCAAGTCCTAGCGATGTTACAGCAGACGGTGGCGGTATTACTCTCAAAGGTACCACAGATAAAACTATTATCTGGGATGATTTAAATGATAATTGGACCAGCAGTGAAAATTGGAACCTAGCAACAGGCAAAGTCTTTAAAATCAATAATACATCTGTGCTTAGTGCAACAACACTAGGATCTGCGGTTGTTACATCCAGTTTGACCAGTGTTGGAACCATAGGAACTGGTACTTGGCAAGGCTCTATTATAGCCGGTACATACGGCGGAACTGGTGTAAACAACGGAACCAAAACAATAACATTGGGAGGAAACTTTGTTACCAGTGGTGCATATTCTCTACAATTAACTGCAACAGATAATACCAACGTAACATTGCCTACATCCGGTACTCTAGCAGTAATCGGCAATCCACTGAGTCAGTTTGCAGCAACCACCAGTTCACAACTAGCTGGCGTGATCAGCGACGAAACTGGATCGGGTGCATTGGTATTTGCCACAAGTCCAACTTTTACTACTAGCTTGCTAACTAATAGCACAGCATTGTCGGTGTTCAATACCACCGCAACAACAGTAAATGCATTTGGTGCGGCCACAGTAATAACAATGGGTGCTGCGTCATCAATGGTAACATTTGGTGATGACATAACTGTAACCGGATTAACAAAAGCAACGCAAGGTGTACAGTTTGGAGCAACTGATTCTTTACTATACGAAAGTGCAAGCAATGTAGCAACTTTAAGAATAGGCGCAGACGGACCGTTTATCAGCTTCTCAGACAGTGGGTCAAATGTTGCAACACTAAGCAATACATCAGGACCACTGACTATTGCAACCGGTGCAAGCAATGGTGCAATTACACTAACGCCTAACGGAACAGGAAATGTTATTGTTTCTAGCGGTAACCTTGGAATTGGTACAGGTAGTTCTCCTGCAACAAAACTAGATGTTGTTGGATCTATTACTGCTAGAGCTGCTGCAACACAAGATGGTGTAATACTTGCTGGTAGAGCTGGCGGAACAAGTACTTACGCAGTAACAATTACACCTGCTACATTGGGTGCGAACAGAACTGTTACATTACCAGACGGAGATGTAACTTTACAAGCCGGTACCATGGCTACTACTGGCGGCACACTTGCACAATTTGCTGCAACCACCAGTTCACAACTAGCTGGCGTGATCAGCGACGAAACTGGATCGGGTGCATTGGTATTTGCCACAAGTCCAACATTAGTTACTCCTACTCTCGGTGTTGCATCTGCAACAAGCATTAACAAAGTTGCAATTACAGCACCGGCAACTGGATCGACATTAACTATCAGTGACGGTAAAACTCTAACAGCAAGTAATACACTGACATTTACTGGCACTGATAGTTCAAGTGTTGCGTTTGGCGCAGGTGGCACTGTAACTTATACTACTAATAAACTTTCAGTATTTGCAGCAACCACATCTGCCGAATTAGCAGGCGTTATATCTGACGAAACTGGATCGGGTGCATTGGTATTTGCTACAAGTCCAACTTTCACCACTGGTATTGATGCTGCCAGCACAACTATGGCACTGTTTGATACAACTGCAACAACTGTAAATGCATTTGGTGCAACTACTACACTTAACTTGGGTTATAATGGCACTGCTGCCAGCACAACAAATATCTCAACTGGTGCAACAGCAACCGCTACGACTAAAACAATTAACTTAGGTACTGGTGGTGCAGCTGGCTCCACTACTACAATTAATATAGGAGATGCAGACGGTGGATCAACTGTTGTTAACTCTCCTAGTCTCATTGTTCCTGGAAACCTAAGTGTTGGACAAAACATTCTTGCCACAACTGGCCCAATTTTAACACTTGGAACATTAGTTGGCGGCGGCACTGGGTATATGAATGGTACGCATACTAATCAATTGTTAACTGGCGGCACTGGTGCATATATGTTAGCAACGGTGGTAGTTGCGTTGGGGGTTGTTACTGGCATCACACTTACATGGGGCGGCCATCGTTACACCGCTGCTGATGTTCTTACTGTTCCATCGTTGACAACAACATTGGCGACTACTGTTACTAGTGGAAATGGCACTACAGCGACAATATCATTTGCAGCACAAGCCGCAGCACCATTCGAGGTTGGATCACAGATTATAGTCGCTGGGGTAACTCCGGTCGGATACAACGGCACATTCACTGTTACTGCATGTACAACCACCACTGTATCCTATGCAAATGCCACAACTGGTGCGCAAACTGTTGCCGGTACTGTTAAAATGGGCGCAGCACTTACAAGTTCAACAATTCCAGTTGCAACTATTCAAGGAAGTGATATATACGTATCATCAACAATTTCAGCCGACATCGGCGCAAGAATTCGTTTAGAAGCAAACGACACGTCGACAGCGATAGGCCAAGAATACGGCGCAATAGTGTTTGGTAGTAGAGATGCTGGGACGCAGGGATCAGGAGACGTTGGTTTAATACGTGGTGTTGCGGTTAATACAACTGGTGGTAGTGAGATACAGTTCTGGACAGCAGACAACGCAACTGCCCCTAATTTGTCAGCAGTAGTTACATCTGGTGGTAACTTTAGGATGTATAATGCTGCCGGTACCTTCTATTCAGAATTATCAAATTCTCCTACAGTAAACAGAACTGTTACCATTCCAGACACAACATTTACCGTGGCCGGCATCAACATTGCTCAGACAATTTCAGCAACTCAAACTTTTTCAGCAGGCGGCATTGTATTAAACGATAACATTACATTACAACTTGGTACTGGTGGTGAATTTGACTTGTTCCACAATGCTACTAACAACATTATCAATATGACACTTGGTAATTTGTTAGTACAAGATACCGCAGTTACTAGATTTACTTTTGCTAGAACAACTGGTGACTTTACAGCAACTGGCGAAGTTACTGCTTATTCAGATATTAGATTTAAAGACAATATCGAAGTTGTTGCAGATCCTTTAACCAAGATTCTAAGTATACGCGGTGTAACATACACTCGTAAAGATTTAGAAGATAAAGAAACTAGACATATGGGCGTTATTGCACAAGAAGTTGAACAATATTTCCCAGAAGTTGTACACACTACAGAAGACGGTATTAAAACTGTTAACTACGGTGCTATGGCAGGTGCGTTTATTGAAGCGTTCAAAGAGCAACAAAAGCAAATTGATGAACTACGTGCAATGGTTCAAAAATTAATAAAAAAATAAGATAGCCAAATTTATTGGCTATCAAACTTGACAATCATAAAATATTATGTTAGAATAATGATTAAATATAGGAATTGTAAATGGCGTTACCTCCAACTGGTAGTACAATAAGATTATATGCCGATATCTCAGTTTATTTCGGTGGCCCGTCAGTTACAGTTTCTTTAGGAATTTTAGGAACTTATATAGGCATTGCGACTGGTAATAACATAACAATGAGTTCTACATTTGGCGGAATATAAAAAGGATATATTATGATTACACAATACGAAATTGAACATGTTTTATTGGCTAAAGATTATAGCAAGGCAAGAAAGTTATTAAAACTCGAAGCTATGTTAATTGATGATGCAGTTAAAGAAAAAATCAAAGCAGTTGTTTTAAATGGAGAATCGTTTGAAACAGTTATGAGCAGAATGGAAGCTGATGATCGAATTCACTGGATTACAGTTTTAGGTAAAAAAGCCGCTGCGGATCTTTTAACACTGGGTAAAGTGCAACCCGAGACCATGCTGGAGATGTCCTCCTTGCCAGAGGTTGATTTTAAAGAAGTTGTTAGAATTGCAACGTCAACAGCAAGAAAACTCAACGAAATAACCATAGAAGTAGAAAGAGATTTGTCGGTTAATACAATTCATAATTCTGTTGTATAATGAAAATAGCTATATGCATTCCTGCTAGAGATACCGTACATACAACATTTACACAATGTCTAGTTAATTTAACAAAAAAATTAACCAAAGATAATATAAACTTCGAAGTTGTTTTTAATTTAGGCAGTGTTATATCACAGCAGAGAAATGAATTAGTTGACAGTGCGTTGTTAATTGATGCTACTCATATTCTTTGGCTTGACAGTGATATGCATTTTCCTGACAACGTATTTTACGAATTAAATAAACACAACAAAGATATTGTAGCAGCCGCATACAGTACAAGAGTAAAGCCTCAAAAATCTGTCGCATTTATTGATAAAAACGATCTTTCTAAACGATTGCCAGTGTTTAATTCTGGCATAGAAAAAGTTTTTGCTGTAGGAATGGGTTGTGTTTTAACAAAAATACAGGTGTTTGCTGAAATTCCAAAACCTTGGTTTTTTCATGTATGGAATCAAGATACACAGGATATTTCCGGCGAAGATATTTACTTTTGTAAACAAGCAAATGACACAGGTTTTGAAGTATTTGTTGATTGCTTATTAAGCAATCACGTTGCACACTATGGGATGAAAGCTTACTTACTTGATGAAACAAATGAACGCAGTTGAAAAGTTTAATAGATTTTCAAAAAAAATTTACAATGGTCAAGATGTTTTAAAAAATCAAATATTAACAAAGCATCCTGTTTTATTTGTAGACGATACATCAGACTATTCAATATTAAAAAAATATCAAGAATATAATTTTGTCTGGCTAGTTGACAAAAAAATAAATTTGTTACACACATTTCCTCTGTGGTTTACACCTAAAGAAACAGATGCAATTCACCTATTTCCATATGTAAATAAATCCAAATGGCATGTTAAAAGTTGGAACATGACTAAATTGGTACCAACTAATGCCGAAGCAAATGTTACTATAAAACACAACAACATCTGCGGTATACACGATACCTACTGTGGCAAAGACGTGTACGATATGTTTTTTATAGGAAACATAAAGTCTGAGAGTTATAAAAAATTAATAGAGAATTTCCCTCAAACACAATTGGCGAAATCTCATGCCGAAGCAGCACAATTGTCTGCAACTGATTTGTTTTGGTTGATTCCAGATGATGTAATTATAACAGATAGATTTCAATTTAACTACGAGCCAGACGACTGGAGTTTAGAAATCATACACGTTTTTAAAAACGGAATAAATGGTCAATTTGACGGAGTTGCACTTTTTCCAAAAAATTCTAACCCAACTGCTAAAGAATTAAATTATAGATTTTATGCATCAAAAAAAGAAGTAAATGTAGTTGCATCTAATCCTATTCTATTTGAAAAATATAACTTTAAAAATTACAATGAATATCTTTACGCATTAAAAAATTCAAAAACTGATAGTTTTTGGTTTATACCCAACGACATAGAAATAGCAGAAGATTTTTCTTTTACTGAATACTTTGACAGATCTATTAATCATACTTTTTTAAATGGAAACCACACAGACGGTATTGTGTTGTTTAGTAAAAATTCTCCTGTAACAGAAAAAGAATTTTTGTCTAGAAATTATTTGCAAAAAAAAGAATGGCCGATTGTTGCAAGTTTTCCTAAAAAATATGAACAATTTAAAATTGATAGCTATCAAGATTACTTGGATGCAAAACAAAAGGCTAAAACCAATATGTTTTACGGAATTCCCAGCAATGTTAAACCAAGCGATTCTTTTAAATTTGACATTTATTTTTCTTATAACAACAATTTTGATAATAATATTACACATGTTTTTCTAAATGGTTCGCAATACAACGGAATTGCACTGTTTAGTAAAAATAATAATTTAACAGAAAATGAAATAAATTATAAATTTTATATAGAAAAAAAAGAATGGCCAATACTTGCAAGTGTCCCACATAATGCAAATCACGACATTTTAATAAATGATGCATTTTCTGCGTGGGCTGCTGGTTTTATCGAAACAACCAAGTTAGCAGGCGATTTACATTCAAATGGAAAATTAAATGTCGACGTTAAAAATCAAATCAATATAAATTGCAGCGAAATAAAAAATATTCCGTTTGCTGAATTTTATATGATTGGATCAAAACAAGGAAAAAACTTTGGGTTAGAAAATCTAGGAGAACCCAAAAATCTTTTAAAAATAAACGATCAGCTGTGGCTTAAAGATCAGTTTAGCCAATTAAATCAATTAGTTTAAAAACTGTTTCGAGTTTTTGTTGATTTGTTTTACTTCTTAGTGTATTGGCCAATCCAGTGTGCAACGGTTTTGGCCATTTTCCAAAACTAACCCAACAGTAGCCATCGTGCTCGTTGTTTAACACAGGTATAAATTCTTCCTGTACAACACACAAGTATGTGTGAAATAAAAATTGTTCATCATTGCTGATAAAAGTTTCTAAAGGTATAGTTTTTTTAATTTCAGGAAGCAGACCTATTTCTTCTTGAATTTCTCTACGCAATCCTTCCCAAGGTGTTTCGCATCCTTCGTTGGTACCGCCAACTAAACCCCATACATTGTTCTGTTTAGATTGTGTTCTATGTAATAATAAAAATCTATTTGTACTTAGAGTATAAAACAAAGCACCGGAGCATACAATCTTCTTCATAACATTAATTATGTTTCTGGAAACAGCATCCACCCACCTTGTGAAAATTCGCCTTCGTAACTTTTTGTCCAATATTCACCAGTCCACTTGTATTGCGAACCAGTTGCTAAATTGATAATGTATATAGGATTTGTAGAATTTGCTGCACTAAAAATAATTGACCAATCAGCACCGTCATATTCAACTATATCGTTTTCTCCTGCAACAAGATCTCCAAAAGGTGAATCTGTTGCTTTCCATCCATCGGCACCGTCATCATTGATTGCATTACCAATTTTTCCCAACAGCATAACACGCAAGCCCGAAACAAGTCTAGTGGTAGGGTTCCATCTCAATGGATCAATGATATAATCGATACTTGTATAACTGCTTGGGTTTCTTGCTGGGCCTGGCAACACCGTATTACTAGGCAGTGTATCACTGTCCCAATCAACAAATAACTCGCTGGGTTTAAGAGGATTCACTGTAACATAACCGACTATATAACTTCCATCATCTTTTAATATTCGTATTTGGCTTATACCGGGCTTATAGCATCCAGGATATGCATCAAACAACGAATTCCAATTCATGCTACCTATAGTACCTTTGTCTATTACGTAGGCTTTGTTACCGATTATATACAGTCCTAAAGACAGCCAAGTACTGTTCGTTGATGATGACCCGGGCTGTCTAGGTCTAATTTTTCTAGTGACTCGAATATCCATTTCTCCAGTACCGTCATTTGGAAACTGTCCATCGTCGACAATTCTTTCTACAACACCGTCGACGTTTGTTGTTTCTCTTTCTTCTACAATTTCAAAATTACTTCCATCCAACAAATTGGTAGGAGTGCTTATACCTAGGTCTATGCTTCCTTGATTTTCGTTGAAGATACTGGTGATAATATTTGTAATAACACCCAGTCGTTTTACTTTTGCTGGAGGAGAAATGTATATAGGTGTTGAAAACGCAAGAGTTGCTATGTCTATTTCACTTTCTAAACCTACTGGTATAGATCGATTGCTGAATTCTATTCTATCTAAATTGACCACAGTCAAACTGGTCCAGTCGATAAAATTATCGGTAGTTTGTATTTCTAAACTAGGATGAAATAATGTTAAAATTTGTTCAACAATTTGTAATTTTTGATCAGTGTTGCTGCTCCAAATATCTACGTTTACTGACAGATTATAAGGACTTGGCATAAGTCGTTCTACTGTATAGTTACGCCCTTGTGTGTTTAGATATTCTTGTCCGGATTCATCAACGGCTCTTTCTCTAATGTGAACTTTACTTACAAATGAAGAATCGCTGGTGCGTGTTCTATCCATTTCGAGACCTGTTATATAAACTGACATTCTTGGCACACTGGGCAATTTATTTTCTGAGTTGTCTTTGATAATAGAAGCAACTTGACGAGTTAAATCTCCGTACAGTATAGGAATCTGTTTAATATCACCGTCGGCATCCTTATACGAAAAGTTACTCATCAAACGTATTATCTGTGTTAGATATCTTCTAATTTGTCCGTCATAAAAATGTAACATTAATTATCTGCCCTTGGTCTTAATGCTTTGCTAAGGCTCTGTCTTTCAACAACTTCATCATTGCAAATAGTGCTTGAATTTGTATTGTTGATAAATGTGCCTCTTTGTGTTTGTCTTGTGTTTGTATTTGATAAAGTATGTCTAACATTATCTTCAACTTTGACCCAGCGTGACCCGTCAAATCTAAAAAGTCTATTTGGCATAAAATCTGTGCGTAAAAAGTAATCGCCTTTGACAGCACCTGTTGGAAATGTAATACCGCTTCCAAAGGTCTCTCCGTTGGGCGCTAACCCGTCGCCTAACAGATAACCAGTGTATCCTGAGCGTTCAGGTGTTTGATTTATTCTGTCGGCCATTTCATTTTGTGTTGATGCATCCAGTGATGATAAGTCTGCGGTAACCAGCTCAGTTCTTCCATTTTGATCCACTTGCAATGTATAAAAGTGGCTGGTATCGTATCCGCTTAATCCAGCATCTGCTTCTGCTTGTGCAATCACAGCATTGTTGATTTGCATATCTTTTTCGTATGTGCTTAATACATCGCCCAATGTTGTATTAGAGCCTTCTTCTATAGGCAATTCAAGTATGTCTTTGTATTCTTGAGAAGCAGTGATTTGTTTTAATTTTAGTCTATACAAATGTGGATACCAAGTAACGCTGAATCCTTCAGCTGCGCGAGTAACTTCTTCTATTACAAAATATCTTTTTAAAGCAACTGCATAATCGTTTGCGGCATATTCATCTCTTAAATGTGGCAATTCAATAACGTCTCCAGACATTAGTTTTCGTCCAATGGTTTTTACACTTGAATTAATATGCACAGTTACAAATAAAATGTCGTTGGATAAAAATAAACCAAATTGAGAAAGATTAAAATCATAATCTTGTAATTGATAACTTCCTCTAATTTGATAAACATCTGGGTCGTATTTTCTATCTCTGTTTTCTAGTAGCAACAGGTCTTGTATATTTGTTTCTTTTATTACATCGTATTGTGGCTGATCAGCAGTTGCATTTTCAGCAGTTGGATTTTTTGGTCCAAGATACTTGTGAACAAATAAATCTGTGCCGCCTACAGAAAATTGTTCATTGATAATTTTATCAAAAAATTCGTAGTCGTTACTTTTTTCGGGTCTATATAGAGAGAGTCTTGGCATATTATATTTATTATAAATACATGTGGAGAATGCTCAATGGACAAGAATTTAGTAACATACAAACAAGACGTTTTTGATTATATACATGCTATGCTGGGCGGCGGCATGGTAGATGTTGAATTAGACCCTATTCATTACGAAACTGCATTAAACAGAGCGTTGAGCAAGTTTAGACAAAAAAGTGGTAACAGTGTTGAAGAAAGTTATGTAACTTTAAAATTGATAAATGACACCAACGAATATATATTACCACAAGAAATAATCGAAGTAAGACAGTGCTTTAGAAGAAGTGTGGGTAGTAGAAGTGGCGGCGGCGATGGCAGCAGTTTATTTGAACCATTTAATCTTGCATACACAAACACCTATTTACTAGCCGGTTCTGGAATGGGTGGACTATTAACATACGAATTGTTTGCTCAACAACAAGAACTGGTAGGCAGAATGTTTGGTAGTTTTATTGAATTTGTTTGGAACCCGCCTTCTAGAAAACTCACTCTGCTACAGCGTCCTAGAGCAGGTGAAGAAATTTTGCTGTTTTGTTACAATTATAGACCTGATAGCGAATTGTTAATAGACTACCTTGCCAAGCAATGGATTAAAGATTACGCACTTGCTACATGTAAGTACATGTTGGGAGAAGCAAGAGAAAAATTTGCAACGATTGCAGGACCTCAAGGTGGCACAAGTTTAAACGGTACTGCACTTAAGGCAGAAGCAAGTGCAGAAATTGAAAAACTTGATAACGAAGCAGCTCTTGCAGTGGCCGGCGGATATGGATACAGCTTTTTAATTGGATAACCAATGTCAAAAAAATATGATGTTAAAATAGATAGAAACTGTAAACAAAATATAAATTACAATGGAAATCTATTTAGAGAACATTTTATTGATTTTTTAATTAAAAAAAATTCGTGGACGGTTGGTGTTGAAGTAGGAACAAGAGTTGGAAGAACACTATTTCATCTTTTGGATAACAATCCTCAGTTAAAAATGTACAGCGTTGACAAAGATATTAGTCAATATTATAATACTAAAATTAAAGAAAAATACAAAGATAGATTGATTGTTCTTGAAGGGTTAAGCTGGGAACAATCGTCCAATATAAATGAAAAAATAGACTTTGTGTTTATTGATGCTAGTCATACATACAAAAATGTAGTGAAAGATATAAAAGCATATAGCCCATTATTAAAAAACACAGCAGGATTATTAGGGCATGATATAAACATGTATCCTGTACAAGATGCAGTAGTTGATTGCGGATTTAAATATTTAATAGGTCCTGATAACGTTTGGTTGACAAGTTTTTAATTTTCTGTTATAAATTAAAAAAGGTTAATGTAATGAGTTTACTTCCAAAGTTATTAATTATCGGGCATGGTCGACATGGAAAAGATACAGTTTGCAAAATTTTAAAAGACACATACGGATTTAGCTTTGAATCTAGCAGTCAATTTTGTTCTAAACTTTTCATTTATGATCAATTAAAGGAAAAATATGGATACGCTGATGAAGAAGAGTGTTATGCTGACCGGCATAATCACAGAGCAGAATGGTATGATGCTATCTGCGCTTATAATGTTCCTGATGCAGCTCGTCTAGGCAGAGAAATTTTTACTGCGCATGACATTTACTGCGGTCTTAGAAATAAACGTGAATTTTTTGCTATGAAAAACACCGGAGTATTTAACTTTGCTATCTGGGTAGATCGTAGCGACCATTTGCCTTTAGAATCAAAAGACAGTATGAGTCTAGAACAATGGATGGCAGATTTTACTATTGACAACAACGGGTCGTTAAATGATCTCGCATTTAATACTAAACAGCTTGTAAACAATATATTAAACTAGCACTTTTAACTGCTAAAATACAGTTTTTTCCGGTGGTTTTGCTAAATAATAATAGCAACGAAATCCACAAGGAGAAAACATACAATGGCATTAGTATCACCGGGCGTACAGGTTAGCGTAATCGACGAGAGTTTCTACACTCCGGCCGAACCTGGTACTGTACCCCTTATTTTTGTAGCAACAAAAGAGAATAAAACAAATCCGGGAAATACTGGCATTGCGCCCGGTACACTGAAATCAAATGCAGGAAAAGTTTATTTGATTTCAAGTCAAAGAGAACTTTCGGAAACATTTGGCGATCCACTATTTTATACTGACGCAAATAACAATCCTATTCACGGTGGTGAACAAAATGAATACGGCTTACAAGCTGCTTATTCTTATTTAGGTGTTGCAAATAGAGCATACATTGTTAGAGCAGATGTTGACTTAAATTCAATAACTGCAAGTAGTACACCTGTTACTGGTGACCCAACTAATAATTCATACTGGTTTGATACAGATGCTTCTTTTTACGGTGTATTTGAGTGGAACGGTGCTGCAATTACCACAACCAACGGACAGAGCTTTTTAAACAAAGTACCATTGGTAATAACTGATACTACAAAAGTAGTCAATTACGCAGGCGGAGACTATACACCAAAAGGCAGCGTTGGTGTAATTGGTGATTATGCCATAGTTGCAGTTACTGATGTTAATACTGTTTGGTATAAAAATAGACTAGGAACTTGGGTCAAAGTCGGCACCCCAGAATGGAAAGCTAGCCATGCTATTGTTACTGGTGCAAATGCTAACCCAACATTGATTGTAGGCAGAACTATTACCTTTAGCTTGACCAGCGACAGTACTGGAAATCAATACAACGTAACTACATCGGGTACTACAATAACATTGTTGGCATCTGCTATTAACGCTAATACTGCATTGGTAACAGCAGGTATTACGGCTAGTGTTGTAAACAGTCGTCTTGCAATATTTTATTCAGGCGCTTCTGGAGACACAGTTGAACTATACGGTGACGATGCTACATTTACACTGTTAGGAATATCACAAGGTGATTATTATGCACCAAAGCTTGAAATTGCTCCACATACTAGTGTTCCAGAATTTAAAACAACTGATACAAATCCACGTCCAACTGGTTCGTTATGGGCAAAAACTACTACACCTAACTTGGGTGCAAATTGGAGCGTTAAACGTTACAGCTCAGACACTGCATCTTGGACCACAATACCTGCCTCGATATATGCAACTAATACCGCAGCAATCTACGGATTAGACAGCACAGGCGGCGGCGCAAATCTAGTTGAAGGACAACTATACATTCAAAGCAACGTTGCTGAAGACAGCGACAAGCTTGCAACATTTAAATTGTTTAGAAGAAATTCTTCAGGTGAAACTTCGATAACCAGTGCAAAAGTAACTGCATCGTCGTTCCCAGCAGGAACACATTCATTTAGTTTAACAGAAACACTTGCAGGCGAATCAGCTACTACAACAATGACTGTTTCATTTGTTGCAACAGGCGCTACAAGCGACGCAGACGTGCTTGCTAACGCAATCAATGCAAAAGGCTACACACATGTTAATGCAAGTGTTAACGCACAAAATAGAGTTGTAATTTCTCATACAACCGGTGGTGATATACGTTTTGTTGACACCAGTGGAGTATTGGACAATGTGTTTACACCATATCTATCAACTGATCCAACAAGCACTACCAACTTCTATTATGCTCCAGGAACAGATCAAAGCACTAGTCCTAAAGAGTTTATAGCTACACTTTGGAAAGTATTAACATATACTGCACAAACTAACGAACCAACAACAACTCCAGCACAAGACGCATTGTGGTACAGCAGTGTTATTGACGAGGTTGATATACTATATCACAACGGAACAACATGGGTCGGTTATAAAGACAATGCAACTGCATTCCCTAATACAGATCCAAATGGTCCTATTGTTTCAGCAACTGAACCAACTGAGCAATCAGATGGCAGCGCTCTTGTAACAAACGATTTGTGGATTTCTACAGCAGATATAGGAAACTATCCTACTGTTTATCGTTATAATACAACAACCAGCAAGTGGATATTGATTGACAAAACAGATCAAACCACTGAAAATGGTATACTATTTGCTGATGCTCGTTGGAGCACTGCTGGCACTAGTGAAACTGCTGCTGATATTGTTGATCTACTTGAAAGCAACTATCTTGATGCAGATGCACCAGATCCTGCACTATATCCAAAAGGCATGTTGCTGTGGAATCTACGTCGCAGTGGATTTAACGTAAAGCGTTTTGAAAGAAACTATGTTGACATTGAAGGCACCAACACTAGATACAACGATGAATCGATGACCAACTATTATCCAAATCGTTGGGTTACTGAGTCAGCAAACAATATCGATGGATCAGGATCGTTTGGACGTAACGCTCAACGAAAAGTTATTGTTCAATCATTACAAGCAAGTGTAAACAGCAATGAAGACATACGTGATGATGAATCAAGAATCTTCAATTTGATTGCAGCACCGGGATATCCTGAACTTATCGGCGAAATGATCAATCTAAACTACGACAGAGGTTTAACAGCATTTGTAGTAGGTGATTCACCAATGAGACTTCAACCAAATACTACATCTATAAACAATTGGGCTAGTAACGTGGCATTGGCTGTTGAAGATAACGACCTAGGACTTGTAAGCAGAGATGAATATCTTGGAGTTTACTATCCAGCTGGATTTACCAGCGACAATGCAGGCAACAACATTGTTGTACCACCAAGTCATATGGCGTTGCGTGTAATTGCACTTAACGACCAAGTTGCATATCCATGGTTTGCACCAGCTGGTACACGTCGTGGAGGAGTAACCAATGCATCAGCAGTTGGATACATCAGCAACGAAGGTGAGTTTGTAAGTATCTCTCTTAACGAAGGTCAAAGAGATACACTGTACCAAGCAAACGTTAACCCAATAACATTCTTAAATGGCGCTGGATTAGTTGTATTTGGACAAAAGACTCGTGCAAGAAATGCTAGTGCGCTTGACAGAATCAACGTTGCAAGATTGGTAATTTACCTACGCAGTCAACTTAAGAAACTTGCAAAACCATATATCTTTGAACCCAATGATAAAATCACTCGTGATGAAATCAAACAACAAGTTGAAAGCTTAATGGTTGAACTTATTGGATTAAGAGCTATATACGACTATCTTGTTGTATGTGACGAAACAAACAATACTCCAGCAAGAATCGATAGAAATGAACTTTATGTTGACATTGCTATAGAACCAGTTAAGGCAATTGAATTTATATACATTCCGTTGCGCTTGAAGAACACAGGAGAAATTGCAGGTCTATAAAATTATAGGGGTTTTTAAAAACCCCTATAATTGATAAATACTTGTAATAAGGAGTTAATTATATATGGCAATCTCATCATTAACAAAACTAACAGTACCATTAGCAACCAACGATAGTGCATCGGCACAAGGCTTGCTAATGCCTAAATTACAATACCGTTTTCGTGTAACATTAGAAAACTTTGGTGTAAGTACTCCCACTACCGAACTTACAAAACAAGTTATAGACGTAACACGTCCTAACTTAACATTTGCAAACATGGAAGTTCACGTTTACAACTCAAAAATAAACTTAGCAGGCAAGCATAATTGGGAGGCATTAACTCTCAATTTGAGAGAAGATGTAAACAATAACGTTCAAAAGCTAGTTGGCGAACAGCTACAAAAGCAATTTGACTTTATGGAACAAGCAAGTGCTGCTTCTGGATCGGATTACAAGTTCTTGACACGTATCGAAATACTTGACGGCGGTAACGGTACGTTTACTCCAACTGTACTAGAAACTTGGGAAACATACGGTTGTTATCTTGCAAGCGCAAACTATAACACACTAAACTATGCAACCAGCGAACCAGTTACTATTGCTCTTAGTATACTATACGATAATGCAGTTCAATTCAATGGTGCAACAGGTGCTGGCCCAGATCGTGGAGTTGGTGCAAACGTAGGACGTTCGGCAAGTACAAACATAACTGGCGCAGGCATCTAAGTTTTAATATGAGATTGCCAAACAAAAGGGAGATTAATTTCTCCCTTTTTTCTTTATAATAGTGTTTTTTAAATTAGATAAATATTTGTATGGGATTTAATGGATATTATGATAACTTTAGTTCGTACGGTAGCTTAAAAGGAAACTTAGGCGATTATAGCCATGCGGCCAAGCTGTATCGAGCAAACAATATGTTGTTGGCTCCTAAAGTTAAGTTTTTATTTCATATTGTAATCAACATAAACTCGTCGATTAAAACACCTGGATTAGACAGAAGCGAAATAAATCTTTTGGCTAAAAGTGTAGATCTACCTAAATACAAAACACAAACTGAAACATTAAATCAATACAATAGAAAAAAAGTTTTACACACAACTGTACAATATCAACCATTGACTATAGAATTTCACGATGATAACAAGGGTGCAACAACTAAATTATGGAATTCGTATTTTAATTATTATTATCAAGACAGTAGATACAGTACAGTTTCGGGGTCATCGCCTAACATAACTGAAAGTGCATATTCTCGCACAGTTAGTGGTTTAAATACAGCGTATGGATCACCGGACATACAAAAATTTAGATACGGGCTTGACACCCAGGGAAAAGTATATAACTTTTTTACAAGTATACAGATATTCCAACTGCACCCTAAAAACATCGTTCCTACTTTCACTTCTTTTACACTAATAAATCCGTTGATTGATTCGTTTGAACACGACAATATGAACTATAGTGAAAGCGAACTGGTATCAAATAGATTGTCTCTTTCTTTTGAATCGGTACAATATGCTCAGGGCCCAGTTTTGTTAGGAGTATCGCCAACAGGGTTTGGAGAACCCGCACATTATGACTTGGGCAAAAGTCTGTTGGACAATCCTTTTGCCAACACTAACTCTAACAGTGGAATTAGCAATATTAAAAAAATAAATTCTGCTGTAACATTATCAACAATAGAAAATCTTTCAAAACCAGCAACTGTAGCTACTCCACAAACAGTTGTTACTACCAATCAGTTAGGAAACATAGAATTTCCAACACAGGGTTCTGTAAGCAACACAACAGTAGCATCTCAACGAAATTTTTAAGGTAGCCAATGTCTTCAATTACAAATATCAATACTAATACAGACAGTAATAAAAACACAAGATTGTTTTTTGATAGATTTTTTCAAAAAGAAATATCCTATCCTAGCAATCAAGTCGATGCAGTAGTTGGGTTTTTTAAAAACAGGGGGTTTGAAGAATCTGCTGCAATAAGTATCAGCACTGTTTTATTACAAGAAGCAAAAATAGATAATGTTAATGTTCTTGAATTATTAGACACTCTCAAAGGATATGACAAAGTAAAATTAAGCAACTTGGTTACTGCAATTTTAAACTCTAATAGATCTAAAATAAGTAAACTAGGTTATAGATCTCAATCAAATGCAACTAGAGTAGAAGCAAGAAATATTATTTACTAATGGCAAAATGGGCGCAGGGAAAATTTACTGTAAAAAATACAGATAAGTATGCAGGACTAGGATCCCCTAGATATAGAAGCAGTTGGGAATTTGCATTTATGAAATTTTGCGACGAAAACCCAAGTGTTGTTAAGTGGGCATCGGAATCTATAAAAATTCCGTATAGAAATCCTTTCACTGGAAAATATACAGTATATGTCCCTGATTTTTTTATAGTGTATGTTGATAAAACAAATCAAAAACATGCCGAGGTTATAGAAGTTAAACCATTAAGTCAAACCAGTTTAGCTGAAGCAAAACGTAATAAACTACATAGGGCACATGCAGTTTTAAATGAAGCAAAATGGGGAGCAGCAAGGGCATGGTGTTCTCAAAACGGTGTAATCTTTAGAGTTGTAAGTGAAAATGATATTTTTCACAACGGCAGATCGAGATAAAAAAGGAAAGTCCTATGAATAAAAAGTTAGAAGATTTATTTAATTTGCCAGAAGCAAAAGAAATACTAAAACAAGAAAAAACCAAAGAAAAAAAAGAACAAACTGTTGAAATAGCAGAACAAAAA
>Ga0247834_1003017_pt1 | contig 23769 bp, 22 predicted proteins | sample LaCruzMarch2015__8_FD_187118 | JGI IMG/M metagenome (GOLD analysis project Ga0247834, IMG submission 187118) | Freshwater microbial communities from meromictic Lake La Cruz, Castile-La Mancha, Spain - LaCruzMarch2015_12m | ecosystem: Environmental > Aquatic > Freshwater > Lake | place: Spain...
CGGAATACAAACGAAGAAGAATGAACGCGACTTTGGAAACTTCCGAAGAGGTTGACAGTGCTATTTTACAAATTAAAAAATATATGAATGAAGATTTAAAATTTATTTTTAAACTTGATCCAGATAAATATCTGAATAATAATTTAGGTAGTGCATCTCAATCGGCTTGGGTGTATGCGGAAAAAAATGGTCTTACACCAAATGATTCTTCATATTTTGGAGTTGGAGTGAAAGAAATTGAAATACAACCTCATAAAAATTTAGAAACAATAAAAGGAACGATTGACCATGAAGTTGACCATATTATGAGTGCGACTTTAGATGGTGGAACTACCTATAAAGCATATAAAAATTTAAAATCTTATCTTGGTCCAAAATTACTAAAATTAGACCCAAAATATAAAGAAAAAAATCCAATATTATCCCTTTTTGATACAAATATTGGTAACACAACGGAAGAATGGTTAAAATATGTTGGGAACAATGAAGAGTCATTTGCAAGATTAAATCGATTAAATTTTTGGTTTAAGGAAAAATATGGACTTTCAGACCAATCTGAATTAACTAAAGGTCAGGTAGATACTTTATGGGATGAATACACAACTAAATGGAGGAGAGGAGAAACACCTGAAGGGTATGAGGATATTAAATGGTTATTAGATGGTTTTTATGAAACTAACCCATGGGATAGAAACGTTAATAAGGTAAAAATGAAAGAAGATTTAAGAACTATTTTAAATGCTTCTTTTGCGATAGGGGGATTAATAGCATTAAACCAATTCGGAGAAGAGTAATATTAATAGAAATATTTTTTTAATTCAAATAAGTTTCATATATTTGTGGTATGGAAAGAAATTTTGAATTATTAAAACATGTTTTATCAATCCCCACAAAAACTTATCAAGAAGATTTGATGATTGATTTTATAACAACTTGGTTGGAGGAAAATAAAATCCCTTTCTATGTTGACCAATTTTACAATATCTACGCCACAAAACAAACCGATGATAGTATTAATTATTTTCCTTGTGTGGTCGCACATACAGATACCGTACATACAATTGATTCAATCAATGTTGTTGAGGAACAACTACCTAACGCCCAAAAAGAAATTAAACTTTCTTTAAAGGCTTACAATAATGATGGTGAACCAACTGGTATCGGTGGTGATGATAAGTGTGGTGTGTATGGTTGTTTGGAACTTTTAAATGAATTACCAAACCTTAAAGCGGCATTTTTTGTTGCTGAGGAAACAGGATGTAAAGGTTCGTTTAATGCAGATCCTGAATTCTTTACAAATATTGGATATGTAATCCAATTTGACGCACCAGAAAACAATATGATTTCCGAGTTTTTGATGAATAAACCAATGTTTAAAAGAGATTCAGAATTTTTTAATGTCGGAGGTCGTTTAATAACAGAACACTTTCCAGGTGACACCAAATATCATAAACACCCATATACGGACATTTTCCCTTTAAACCAAAATTTTGGCCTATCCTGTTTTAATATTTCAATTGGTTACTACAACTATCACACAAAAAACGAATACGTTGTTGTTGAAGATACTTATAACGGTATTAAGGTTGGTAAACTAATGATAGAAGAATTAGGTTATACTAAACATTAACTTTTCTTATTATTTGCGTTTTTATTAATAAAATGAATATGGAAAACAAATTTATAATTTCAGAAGAAGAAAAAAATAGAATACTTGATTTACACGAATCAGCAACAAAAAATCAATATTTAATTTCTGAAAGTATTACTGGTCAGGATATGAGTTCTGAAGACAGGATGAAAAAAAAATACCCAAATGGATTTGATCTCCCATTTACTGTAACTTCATATGGTAATTCTACATTTTCAAACGGTGTTGATATAATTAATAAAAATGACCCAAAAATTAAAGAAATATTACTTACAATATCTGACTTATTAAAAGTGACAAAAGGTAATGTTAAGGTTATTGTGAATGGTGGAGCTTCAGCCGTTGGTAGTTCTTCTGGTTATAATAACAAATCTTTAGCTACAAGAAGAAGGGATAATTTAATAAAAGTTATAAAAGATAATTGGCAATCACTAAGATTGATTGTAACACCAGGAGCAACAGTTGTTGGTAAATCAACAGTAAAAGATAGTGCGGCTTCAACAAAAGAACAATATGTTTCCGCATCAATATCTGGAGATAAAACAATGAACATACCGATTAAAGCTGAAAAAGGTGACAATACTAATGTATATATTCCGGATTTAAATAGAAATAAAATACCAGGTGTTATACCAAAAAAGAATAGAAAGAAAAAAATCTGTATAACAATACCAATTGAAGCTTACGCTTCATTTAATAGATATTTTAAAAAGTTTGCCAGTGAAAACGGGTTATCGAAAATTCCATGGTCTGAAAAAGATGTATAATAAAAAAAAGGAGGGTTTTTAATCCTCTTTTTTCTTTCTACCTTTTTTCTTTGGTTCTGGTTTTGACCTATCTTCTATTTCTATTGTTTGATCATCACCCTCACCTTTTACAAATAACATATATTCAGTACCCTCAACAACTTCACTAAGAAGTATTTTTTCTGAAATCAAATCCTCAATCTTATTTTGGATTGCTCTTTTAATTGGTCTTGCACCGTATGTTTCATCAAACCCTACCTTAGAAATAATATCAATTACCGATTGCTCATAACTGAAGTTATATCTCATTGATTTTAATCTTTTAATAAGGATATCAATTTCAAGTTTAACAATTTTATCAATGTGTTCTTTTTTAAGTGAGTTAAAAATAATAACATCATCAATTCTATTTAAAAATTCAGGAGCAAAAAACTTACTTAATTCTTTCTTAAGAATGTCTCTTTTATGTTCCTCAAGAACCTCCTCACTTGTATTGTTTGTTTTAAATCCCATTCCACCACCAAAATCTTGGATTTTTCTAACCCCAATGTTTGATGTCATAATTATTAAACAATTTTTAAAGTTGATTTTTCTTCCAAGACCATCAGTCATATGACCATCATCTAACATCTGTAGTAATGTTGAAAAAATGTCTTTATTTGCTTTCTCAATCTCATCAAATAAGATTACAGAGTATGGTTTATTTTTTACTTGTTCTGTAAGTTGTCCACCTTCTTCGTGACCAACATATCCTGGAGGAGACCCAATTAATCTAGAGATGGTATGTTTTTCTTGGTATTCAGACATATCAACTCTAATTAAACTATCTTCACTACCAAAAATTTCTTTGGCTAATCTCTTTGCCAAAAACGTTTTACCAACACCGGTTGACCCCAAGAAAATAAATGACCCAATAGGTCTATTAGGATCTTTAATACCAACTCTATTTCTTCTGATTGATTTTGATATTTTTCCAACTGCCTCCTCTTGTCCGATAACACTAGTATTTAAAGTTGTTTCAAGATTAACCAATGAATTTTTTTCATCAATATTAATTTTACTTACAGGAATTTTAGTCATATTAGATACGACTTCATAAATTAAATCTTCTGGAATATGTCTTTTACTATTTTTAAGTTCTTCCTCAAATTTTCTTTTCCCATCTTCCAATTGAATTAATATGTTTTTTTCTCTATCTCTAAGTTCTGCCGCTAATTCATAATTTTGTTTTTTAATAACTTCAGCCTTCTCCTTTTTTATGTTTTGAGATATCTGTTTTAATTTTTCAATATGTTCCGGAAGTTTAATATCTATTTGCATTCTTGAACCGACCTCATCTAAGATATCAAAGGCCTTATCTGGAAATTCTCGGTCTGTTATATACCTATCTGCCAATTCCACACATAAACGTAATGACTCATCACTATAGGTTACATTATGATGTTCTTCATATTTACCCTTACTTTGTTTTAAAATTTCTAATGTTTCTTCTTTTGTTGAAGGGTCAACAATTATTTTTTGAAATCTTCTTTCAAGAGCCCCATCCTTTTCAAAATGTCTACGATATTCATCTAATGTTGTTGCTCCAATACACTGAATTTCTCCACGAGATAATGCGGGTTTAAATATGTTTGATGCATCTAACGACCCTGAACTATTACCAGCTCCAACCATTGTATGTATCTCATCAATAAAAATAATTATATTTGGGTTACTTTGTAATTCTTCAATAATCACCTTCATTCTTTCTTCAAATTGACCTCTATATTTTGTACCGGCAACAACCGAATTAATATCTAACGAAACAATTCTTTTTTCAGATAAATTTTTAGGACATTCCCCATTATGTATCATCATTGCAAGACCCTCAACTATTGCCGTTTTACCTGCTCCAGGTTCTCCAATAATAATAGGGTTATTTTTCTTTCTACGAGATAAAACTTGGGCAATTCTAAAAATTTCTTTTTCACGACCAATCACTGGGTCTAATTTTCCTTGACTTGCAAGTTTAATTAAATCTTTACTGAAATTATCTAAAACTGGAGTTCCTCCTCCACCATCAGGTTTTTTTTTATTTTTATCCCCATCATCAATAAATTCTATCATAATAATATGTTTTACCTAAGTGTAACTATAAGGTTGTATGGAGTCAATAATTTTAACAACTTGTTAGTTTGTTTTTTATAATACTGACATTTTGTCAGGGTTTTTTTGATATGTTTTTACTCAAAAGGATGTATTTTTCTTTTATTAAAAATATATTTATAGAAAAAAACATTATGGCAATCACTAAAGAAGAAATCAAAGGAACAAAAATTTTAAATGAGGTTGAGTCCTCTAATATCGTTAAGACGGAATATGATACCGAAACTAAAAAAATGATTACCGAATTTAAAAATGGTATAAGATATGAATATGAAGAGGTACCTCACCAAACATACACTCAATTTAGGTCCGCTAAATCACAGGGGTCATTCTTTAACACAAACATTTCAAAGGTATTTAAATATAAAAAGTTAAGTTAATTAACATCCCTTATATTTATATGAGATGGATAATGAATTAATAAAAAGTTTTGAGCCCCAGAAAGAATTAAATCCGAAGGTTTGGGAAGGGGAGAAAAAAGACCCTAAAATGAAACCTGAAATAAGGGAAAGGCTTCTTGAGATTGCTTATGAATTTATATATTTTTTAGATGTTGATTTAGTTGTTACAGACATAATCCTCACAGGTTCGTTATCAAACTTTAATTGGTCAAAATATTCGGATTTTGATTTACATATAGTTGCAAATTACCAACAATACCCAGAAAATCAAATTGATTTATATGAAAAACTGTTCAACCTAAAAAAAATGTTGTTTAATGAGAAACACGACATAACAATAAAGGGGTATGAGGTTGAGTTATATGTCCAAAATGAAACAGAATCTCACTTTAGTAGTGGGGTTTATTCCGTTTTGTTTAATGAGTGGTCAAATATTCCAAAAAAAGAAAATATAACAATAGATAAAGAATTATTAATGTTAAAATCAAAACAGTGGATGAACGTAATTGACGATTTAATTGACTCAATTCAAGACGAGGATGCAAATACGGCAAAAGAGTTGGTAAAAAAATACAAAGACAAATTAAAAAAATATAGGACTTGTGGGTTAGAAACGGGTGGTGAATACTCTACCGAAAATATGGTATTTAAAATATTAAGAAGGAATGGGTATATTGAAAAGCTTCACGATGAATCAACAAAAATAATAGATAAAAAATTATCTATGAAACAATAATTTAACAAATCAACAAATAAACATATTTATTGATATATTTATATAAAAAAATAATATTTTAAAAACAAATATACTATGGGAGGATTAAGACCTATTGGAAGTGAAAAATTACAAGGTATGGACAAGATTCGTAGAATTATGGAAATTGCCAGATTTAACGAAGTTTTACCACAATCCATAAATGAAAACAAATCAACTGAATACACCCTACCTTTAGCGGATGGTAACACATACGCTATTGTTAAAGAAAGACAAGGTTATATTATTAAACTAAGTTTAAACGAATCTGTAACGGATTATGTTGAACCTATGCAAAGTAGAAAATACTACCCGTCATATTCTCAAGCATTAAAAAGATTAAATTTAATGGCCAAAGAATACAACGGTTTGTACGGAAACGATGAAGGTATTTCTCTTTTTACAGAGCAAAAAAAAAAGTTTAAACTAAGGTTACCAACAACAAATACGGAAGAAATTCCTACACCGGCTCCGGCGCCAGAATTGGCTCCGGTTCCGGCACCTGTTACCCCACCGGCACCTGCTGGTGATATGGGTAGTGATATGCCACCACCACCAGAAGGTATGGGAGATGATATGGGATCTGATATGCCACCACCGGAAGGTATGGATGATATGGGTGATGAAATGCCACCACTTCCTGATGATATGGGTGATGATATGGGCGACGAATCAAAAAAAGAGGAAGGAACCTCTTTTAAAATTATCCAAAAACTAACAGGTAAATTAGCTCAAAAAATTAGAAAATTTAATGATAAAGATGAAATGGACGGTAATGATGTTAAATACATTATTAATTCTATTTTATCTGCTATTGATGTTGATGTATTAGATGATGATGATCTTGAAGAAATTATATCACGATTAGAAGGTGATTATGATGATGAAGATAAAGACGAAGAAGAAGACGACAATGAAGACGAAGATATGTCAATGGAAGAACCTTCAGATATGGGAGATGATGAATTACCTCCACCACCACCAGAAGGGGGAGAAATGACCGAATATGACACACCAACAATGGGTGATGCAATTAATCGTTTGGCAACAACAACAATGGCCGACGGTTTATCTAAAATGAGTGAAATGGGTGAAGAATATCCTAAACACGGAGCAAGAACCAACCAAAGAAATTATAACCATTTTGAACACGGAACATTCGGTGAGTCAAAAGTAGATAAAATAATTTCAAAATATTTTAATATTACTAACGAAGACGTAATAATTAACGAAAGTAAGGAAATTAAAAGAAAAGAGGAGATGGAAAAATTAAGAGAAAAAAATATTAAAGGTATAAAAAGATTATCTGAAAATATTAAACAAGAAAGAATCTCTCTTAAATTTATTGAAATAAACCCAACATCAAGATTGGCTGGTTTATCTAATAAAGGTAATTTAGTTTTTGTTGATGGTTTAACAGAAAGAAAAATAACAACGGACGGTAAAATACTATGAGTTATTTAATTTACATAAATGGATTAGGACCAAATTATAGGGGAGAAAACATTTATGAATTTATATTTTCAGATAGTATTGATGAGGTTTGGGGTGAAAGTTGGGAATCAAAACCAGCAAATGGATATCCAAGTCCTCCAGATGTTGAATATGTGAAAAAGGTTGGTATTCTAACCCACGGAAAAATAACATTGGAGTTGGTTCAAAACTCGGATGTTTTTTCTGTTCAGGATTCAATTGATGGTGTGTTAGCATTAGGGTGGGAAAAAGAAGAGGATATTGATTTCTCGTTAGTTAAACGACTTGTATTTAAGTTTGGTGATGAGGAACAGATTGTTAAAGATAAACTTTATGAGAGAGATCTTGTATTAGAATTTGAAAAAAAAGTGGTATATGAAAAATAAAAAATATGTTACAGTTTTACTAGAAAATGGTATTCATTTTAACACCATTTCAAAAATGACTGGAAACCAAGTTAAGGTTTTAGCTGAAAAGTTTAAAGTAAATGAGGCGGTTACCCAAAAAGTATCTCAAACTATAACAACACTAGATGATACTGACTTAAGTAAAGGTATGGCAGTACCTAATGATAAGGAAACAGGTGACGTTCAGATTAAAAGGGTTGGAGGTAAAGTACAAGTTGTTACTGGATCTAACGCTCCTATGTCTGAAGAAAAAGAACTTGACGAAAAATACGAATCAAGAGCTCAACAAAAATTATTCTTTACAAAATGTGGAGATGGTAAAACAAAAGAACAAAAAAAATGGTGTAGAATGAGAGATGATTTTTCTAGTAAAACTACCAAAAAAGACCAAGAAGATATGCCGGAAAAATTACATCCAGAAAAAACTGTGAAGTATAAGAAAAAAACAACCAAAGAAGGATATGAAAAATATCTTGAAGATAGGATTGTTGAAATGATTGAAAAACATATTGAACCTAGAATGACTAAGGGGGATATTTTAAGAACAATTTCAGAAAGAACCGGTAAAAGTGATTCTATTATGTTGTCAAACCCAAAAAGAAATACTATGTTTTCCAAAAATGAAGGTATGGAAATGAAGGGTATGGGAATGAAAAGACCAATTGGTAAAATTTCATCTATGAGTGGTGAAATGGGAGAAAACACTAAAGAAAAAGAAAGAACAAAAACTCCAGGAACAAAAACACCACCAAAAAGAAGAGATAATCCATTTAAGGACCCTAACCCAGGAGTAAAAGAAAAACCAAAAGCAAATACTAGAACTAAAGAGGCTCCGGCAAAACCTGGAGTTAAAACCCCACCAAAAAGAAGAGATAATCCATTTAAGGATCCTAACCCTGGTGTTAAAGAAAAACCAAAGGCAGAAATTGAAAGTCAAAAGAATGAGTTCATTGGAGCGATAAAACAAGCGTTAAATATGTAAAAAATGTCAAATAATTTAGAAAGATTAATAAGAAAAATTGTTAAGGAAGCACCTATGGATTTTGGTGATTACCAGGAAAGACCCGACCCAAAAACCCAACGAAAAATCGAAGACCCTCAAGGAATTTACGCAAAAAATAGAGCGTTTAGAGGTGGTGTTAGTGACGTAGAAAAAATGACTAGTAAAAGATTTAAAGAAGTTGTTGATTACGTTAAAAGATATTTTGGTACTCAACAAAATATTACAAACCCACAAGTTAAGTTAGCAATTCAAAGGGAACAGATGAGAGCCGTACAACAAGCTATGAGAACCGAGCCTAGATACAGAGAACAATTAAGAGATTTGGCAGTTGAGATAGCAGCCAAAGAAGATGGGTTTTTATCTTATGATTTAACTATGGAAGATGCAATTAATCAAGGAATTATTGCTAAAAAAAGACGTAATGGTGGAGGAATTGTGTATGAATTTGATTTTGTTAACGTACTTACATTTTTAGGTGAACAACCAATTAATCCAAATGAATTTCAAATTAAACCAGAAGAAAAAAAGAAATTAGAATTACCTAAAAACTTTTCTTTTGATATTGATGAATTAACTCCCGAAGAACAAAGAGAGTTAGAAATTGAAAAAAGAAATGTTATAAATGCGATGGTGCAAGGGGCTGGTAAAAGAGGTCAATTTGCATACCAAGCATATAAAGATAGATTAGATGCAATAGACCCATCATTATATGAATTATATAATAAAATAATGGGAGCAAATGATTTGATGTATTTCACAGATGAAGACCTTATTGAAGCATTGGGTGGTAATGCCGCTGGTTCTGCAGGTAAGGGGGGTGATGATCCTGATGATGACGATGATGAAGAACAAGGAGGAGAACAAGAGAATGAGGGTAACGGTAATGATATGTATACTTCAAATGGACTAATATTCCCAATCCTGCTTCACGAACTATCTAAGATGTTCCCAATGATACAAACAAGAGAACAATGGAGAGATATGGACCCTGAGATGGCAATGGATGTTATGGGTCAAACAGATACAATGGAGAATGAACCAATGAATTTTCGTGTTGGGGCTGAACTTATAAGAAAAATGAGAATGTTATTACCGGATGAATTAATTTTAGATAATGAGGGTAAAATTTACATACCTTTCTTTTATAAGATACTATATGGGATTCCAGCTGAAGAATTTTTAAAAGATGTTATTGCTAATGTTGTTTCAGAAAATCCATCTGATAATGAAAAGGCTAAAAGAAGATTTAACGATATTTTAGGACAAGCAAAAGAAATGTATAGAAAAACGTACGGTGATGATGAAGATGATGATTACGATAATGAAGACGATGACGATGGTGTATACTAAATAAATTAGGTTTATAATAAAACAATTATTATATATTAAAACCCCCTTTTATGAAAATAACTGGGGGTTTTGATATTTATATGTAAATATCTTTATGGGTTTATCTAAAGAACAGTTAATGATAGAGTATGTGAAGTGTATGAAAGACACCCCATATGCTCTTAGAACTTATTTACAAACATACGACAACACAGTATCAAAGTATGTTCCATTGGGATTATTTCCTGACCAAATTTCCTTATTAAATGATTACGAGGAATTTGAGGAGAATATTGCATTAAAATATAGACAAGCTGGTGTAACTACGGTAACCGCCGCTTGGATATCTAAACGATTAGTTTTTGCAAAAAAAACACAACCTGAGAAAATACTAATAATTGCAAATAAATTGGACACCTCAATGGAGATGGCTAATAAGATTCGTGCCTTTGTTGACCAATGGCCTTCTTGGGTTGGTGCTGGGTTTTCGGTAGACAAAAATTCACAAAAACATTATAAACTAACTAATGGTAGTGAAGTTAAGGCCGTTGCAACATCAAAGGATGCCTTACGTGGATTTACCCCAACAATACTTGTATTTGATGAGGCGGCATTTATTGAAGCCGATAGTGATTTTTGGGCGGCTTGTATGGCATCCCTATCAACGGGAGGTAAGGTAATTGTGGTTTCTACACCTAATGGATACGACCCAATTTATTACGAGATTTACGACCAATCGTTAAAAGGAATGAATAATTTCAAAATCTCTGAGATGTTTTGGTTTAGAGACCCAAGATACTCAAAAGATTTATATCTAGTCCCAACAGACGATTTAGTTCATTATTTACTACATAAAGATGAACAAGATCCGTTAAAACACGTATCGTTTGAACATATTGATCCGTACCATAGAGATTATGATGAACTAACATCATATTTTAAAAAGGGTTATAAACCCTGTTCTTCTTGGTATGAAAAAATGGTTAAAAAACTTAAATACGATAAAAGAAAAATTAATCAGGAGTTAAATTGTGAATTTTTAGGTTCTGGAGATAACGTATTTGACAACAAACAATTAGAAGATATTAAAAATAATTTCATAGAAGAACCTAAAACAAAGTTAATGGGTAATTCTTTATGGATGTGGGAAGAACCTAAAGAGGGTCATAAATATATAATGGGAGTTGACGTTTCTCGTGGGGATAGTGAGGATTTTTCATCAATACAAATAATTGATTTTGATACTAGGGAACAGGTTTTAGAATATGTGGGTAAAATACCACCTGACGCTTTGGCAGAAATTGCATATAAATGGGGGTTAATGTATAGTGCATTTATAGTTACCGACATCACCGGTGGTATGGGGGTATCAACATCTAGAAAATTACAAGAACTTGGTTATAAGAATTTATATATTGATGGTTTTGATACCACAAATATATGGAATTATAATGCAAAGGCTCAGGAAAAAATACCTGGTATAAGTTTTAATAATAAAAGAGTTCAAATTATTGCATCTTTTGAGGAATACGTCAGACATAAATTTAAAATTAAAAGCATTCGTTTATATAATGAAATGAATACTTTTATATATGTTAATGGTAGACCAGATCACCAAAGGGGACAACACGATGACCTTATAATGGGAATATCAATGGCAATATATGTTGGTGAAACATCTTTTGCAAAACTTGAGAAAGTAACCGAAAAAACAAAGGTTATGATTGAATCGTGGACTGTAAGTAATAACGATAGTGTGGGTAAAGATATTTACTTTAATCCGGTACTTCCAAATTTGAATGCGGCCTCTCACAGATACAACACGAATTCAGGTCCCTCAAAAGACGATTATATTAAACACGGTTGGTTATTTGGCGGTAGATAATATTTATAAAAATGGGGTTAGAACTTAGAAGAACATCCGGAAAACAAATTAATGGATCCACTTTAGTGGTTCCCGGACAACCCATTTTAGGATATAAAAAATTTGAGAACTCTTTTGGGTATAAGAAAAAACCAGATACTTATGAAGGATATCCTGTTGACCAACCACAGATAACCCCAACAAGTACGCCGACAACTACACCAACAAGTACACCAACAAGTACACCAACACCCACACCAAGCCCAACGATAGACCAAATATTATTAAACCCAATAATCACAAACAATCACGAATATATAAGTACAGAATCTAATTTTTACTTAATGTTTGTTGATTAACTTTAAAATGTAAAAATAGTAAATATTTATATTTAAGAATTATAAACTAAATTTTCAATATGGAACAAAACTTTAATCAACTAACAGTTTGGCAAAGGTTATCAAAGACATTCGGACCAAATTCATTATTGGGTCAAGATGTTCCGACGTACAAATTTGACAAAAAAGAATTATTAAAAACTAGAGATAGAAATGAGTTTGAAAAAGAAAAATTACAAGCTCAGCAGTCATTATATATGGCTAATCAATGGACTAAAATAGAGAGTAATCTTTATACACAAGCCATTTATTATGAACCAACAAGAATTGCGGCGTTTTATGATTATGAATCTATGGAATTTACCCCAGAGATTTCTACCGCTTTAGATATATATGCAGAAGAATCAACAACACCAAATGAAGATGGTCATATTTTACAAATTTACTCCGAATCAAAAAGAATAAAAGGAATATTAGCAGATTTATTTAACAACACTTTGGATATTAACACTAACCTACAGATGTGGATTAGAAACACTTGTAAATATGGTGATAATTTTGTTTATCTTAAATTAGATTCTGAAAAAGGAATAATTGGTTGTGTTCAATTACCAAATATCGAGGTTGAGAGGCTTGAAAGAGGAATGTCACCTAGAACCCCCAATTCAGAAGTTAGACCCGACGAAAAGGGTTTAAGATTTAAGTGGAAAGAAAAACAAATGGAATTCAATACATTTGAAGTTGCCCACTTTAGATTATTAGGTGATGATAGAAAACTTCCTTATGGAACATCAATGCTTGAAAAGGCAAGAAGGATTTGGAAACAATTGGTTTTGTCTGAAGATGCTATGTTAATTTATCGTACATCAAGAGCGCCAGAAAGAAGAGTATTTAAGGTATTCGTTGGTAATATGGACGATAAAGATGTTGAACCATACGTACAACGTGTTGCAAACAAATTTAAACGTGACCAAATTGTTGATAATAAAACGGGAAATGTTGATTTACGTTTTAATCAAATGGCAGTTGACCAGGATTACTTTATTCCAGTTCGTGACGCAACTCAAACAATGCCAATTGAAACGTTACCTGGAGGAACAAACTTATCTGAGATTGCTGACATTGAGTATATTCAAAAGAAACTTGTTTGTGCATTAAGAATACCAAAAGCGTATCTTGGATTTGAAGAACCGGTTGGTGATGGTAAAAATTTATCATTACTTGATATACGTTTTGCTAGAACAATTAATAGAATACAAAAAAATATTTTATCTGAATTAAATAAGATTGCGATTGTCCATTTATTTTTATTAGGATTTGAGGATGAATTACAAAACTTTACATTAGGATTAAACAATCCATCTAAACAAGCAGACCTATTAATGGTTGATGTGTGGAAAGAAAAAGTTTTACTATATAAAGATTTGGTAAGTGAAATACCAAACTCATTGGCACCGACCTCAGCTACTTGGGCTAAGAAACATATATTTGGATTCTCAGATGAAGATATTAAATTGGATACCCAAAGACAAAGAATGGAAAGAGCGGTTGCTGCTGAACTTGCAAATACCGCAACAATCATAACCCATACAGGAATGTTTGATACTATTGATAGGTTATATAAAACAGTTTCTGGAACAACCCAATCTGGTGGATCACCACCAGAAGGAGGAGAAGGTCCGGAAATGGGAGGACCACCATCCCCACCGGCAGGAGGACCACCAGAAATGGGAGGACCACCACCAGGAGGACCTGAAGGTTTACCAGAATCAAAAAACAAGTTAGAAAATTTACTATTAGAAACAGATGACGATATGTATATTACAAACTCATCGTTAGGTGATATGGAAAAAGAATTACTTAAAATATTGAAAGATTGATATATTTATAATAAAAACTGATTATGAAATTTGGAATATTAAAAACAAAAATAGAAAAGTGCCTTACCGAATCTTATGAAAACGGTACATTTAAAAAAGATGTGTTCCTTTTTAAGGAACTTGTTCTAAACAATAAAAACGTAAGCAAACTTTATTATCTGTACGATGAATTATCGAAGAATAAAGGACTAAACGAATCTTTAGGTTCTGAATATATTAATCAAAGTACGATTATTTATGAGAACATTATTAATAAAATTGATAAGTTAAATCTTAAAGAATTAGCATTATGGTTAGGTCATGTAAAATCTGGTAATAACTATAACGATATTGATAATTTATTCTCCTCAAGTGTTGTAAATTTAGAGGAAAAAATTAAAAGTAAAAAAACTATATTAGAAAACTTAAAGAAACAACCAATAACCGAAGAAGAAACCCTAAAGGTCCCAATTGATAAAATGGTAAAAGTTGCTAATAAAACAGTTAATGATTATATCACAACCCTAGGGGAATCCGATAAGAAAAAATTAACATCAATTTTAAATGAAAGTAATAATAAGTTACTTATTAAGTACGATGTTTTAAAAGAAACGGTAATTGACAAATTAGAAGATCTTAAATCTGAGGAATCTAACAACGAGGTTTTAGGAAGAATAAATGAAACTATTGTTAAAGTTCAAAAAGAATCCTTTGATAAGTTAAGTTATTTCAAACTATTACAGTTGAATAAGAATCTTTAATCTTTGATTTTAATTTTTTGTATGTAAATTGCTTTTTGCAACTCTTGTCTTTTTTCAACCGACTTTTTAGTAAATTCTTTTCTGTAATTTAGGTGACTATTTTGCCTTGTTTTTATCACCTTACTTTTTAATTCTTTTAGGGATCTTTCAATATCCCCTCTTTTAACTTTTACTATTAACATATTTTTGTTTTATTTTCTTATTTATTGATAGATATCGTAAAAATACGTAAACTTATTAAAAATAAACGATATTGGTATGAAAAAAAATTATGAAAAAAGGAAAAACCACAAAAATAAATGGTTTCAGAACATCTAAAGTACATTACGGGACCGTCGATTCAAAAGAATTTAAATCACTTTATTTAAATATTCAAACTTGGTCGGAACCAAAAATTGAATCTGAAAATTGGACCCGTGTGGTATTAAATATGAACGGGGCAATAAAACATTCGGTTTATCAAAATATAGACAAAACATTATTTGACGACAAATTTATTGTAGATATGGACTTAAGAACCAGCGGACTACAACTAAAGAAAAAATCATTTATGAATTTAGAAATAAATTTATTTTTAAACCAAGAAATAGATTTTAAATCACCAAAATTAAAAAAATCTTTAAAAAATTTAACTAAAGAAATTTATAACGATGTCCTAACCGGGAATGACTATTTCAAGTTCTTTCTTACAAAAAATGGAAATTATAAACCCGTAAAGGCAATATTAGAAAAAGTTTAATATTTATTATTAAAACTAATTATGAACGGTTATAAAATTTTAGGACCTAGAGATACGGGTAAGGGTATTCTTATTGAGTATGATGCGGGATACATTAATCCAAGAGAAGGTAGAAATTACGATTTATTAAAAGAGTCCAAAAATTTTATGGACTATTCAAAACCATTTGAATTCTATGCGGTCTTACAAAAATATGATACACCAAATAGAAATGGTAGAGTTTATCCAGAAAAAATATTAAAGAGAGAATCTGAAAATTATAAAAAAATGATTGAGAAAGGAACTTCTCTTTCTGAATTAAATCACCCAGAATCCTCTTTAATTGATTTAGATAGAGTATCACATATGATAACTGAAGTTTGGTGGGAAGGTCCTGTTTTGTTAGGTAAATTAAGATTACTTACAAGTCCAGGATTTCACGAAAGAGGAATATGTTCGACTAAGGGTGATATTGCAGCAAACTACTTACGTCAAGGTGTAACTCTAGGGATTTCCTCTCGTGGTGTTGGATCACTTAAAAAGGTTGGGGAAAGAAATGAGGTACAAGATGATTTTGAATTAATTTGTTTTGACCTGGTATCATCACCGTCCACTCCTGGAGCTTATTTATTCTTAGATAAGAACGATAGAGGTAAGTATGATGAGAATCTTGAGGAGGAGACAAAAATGAATATAGAAAGAGCAACTGGAATGGAATCCACGTCTATTGATAAGACAAAAAGTTTGATGGATAAGTTATCTTCATTTCTTGACAAATAATATTATTACTCTTATTTTTATAAAAAATTATAATTATGGAACAAGGAGAAAAGTATTTTGTGGCTAAAATCACATCTGATTTATTAGATAGTGAATCGGGTAAAGTAAAAAAAACAAGAGAAGAAAAATTAGTTAAAGGGTATTCACCTACAGATGTTGAAGCCAAAGTTACTAAAGTTTATGAAAATTACACAATGGATTGGAGAATAACTTCAATTACCGAAAGTAAGATTGATGAAGTGATTGAATAAAATAACAACTTTTATTTAAAAAATAAATGGAAATGATTAAGTTCATTTCCATTTTTTTTGCATCTATACCAAAATAACTGAACTTTTTTATTTTATCAAGTATTTATTTGAATAAACATCACAAAATAAAAGATGATAAAAAACAATTCAGTTATTGAGGACGCACTTTTCCAGATTAAAAATTTGGAAGAATCCCTTAACAAAAACGCACAAGGAATACTTTCTTCAACTATGAGGAAAGAAATTGGTTCATTAGTAAAAGAATCTCTCTTAGAACAAGATGAGGTTGAGGATGATGAGGATGTTGACGTTGATGTATCTGCCATGGATGATTTGGAGGATATTGATGCCGATACTGATAATTTAGATGATATAGATGATGAGGACGACTTTTCATTAGACGTGGATGACACAGAAGATGATTTAATGGACCTACCAACTATGGATTCAGATGAAGACACAATCGATTTAACCGGAGCATCAGATGCTGAAGTTTTAAGAGTATTTAAAGCAATGGGAGACGAAGATGGTGTAATCGTAAAAAAAGAAAACAATATGTTACATTTATCAGACAACGAAAATGATACAGAATACCTAATCCAACTTGGTGAATCCGATGACGCATTGGTTGCTATGGACGAACTTAAAGAGTTTGGTCAATCAGAATTTGATATGTATGATTTTCATCACCCTAGAAAAGGAAGACATCACGATGAAGATGAAGATGATTTGTCAGATATAATGGGTATGTCTATGATGGGTGATGATGATGATTACGAAGATGATTTTTCATTTGAAGAATTTACAGAAATTGAGGACTTAACTCAACAATCTCTTGAAAACGATAAAAAAGAGATGGGTGAAGAAACAATCTATGAGTTAGAATTAGAGGATGACGGAATGTCAGGCGACAGACACCCAATTGAATTTATGGAAATGGATGATTTTGATATGTCCGGTAATGAAGACAGATATATGGGAGTGGAAGACGATGAACTATACTCTGATGAATTTCAAGAAGGATGGATGAATGAAGCCAAAATGAAAGCCAAAATGAAAGCCAAAGGAATGGGTATGGGTAACGCATCTAAATTCAAATACGATAAAAAACCAAACCAATCTGGTGGTTTCAAAACAACTATGAAACAAGGTACCAGAGGTGTTGGAATGGGTAAGGCGAAATTTGAATATAAAGAGGAAGTTAACGACGAAGGTTTCGGAATGAAACCAAAAGCTAGAGGAGAATTTAAAGAGGCTTCTAGAACTTTGGGTAACGGTAAAAGATGGGGTAGAGAAGGTTTGGATAAACCAAAAGCAGCACCAAGACATTTAAGAAAAGAAAGTACTGAAGAGTTAGATTTATTAAGGGCAAAAAACGGAGAATACCGAAAGGCTCTTGACCTTTTCAGAACTAAATTAAATGAGGTTGCAGTTTTCAATTCAAACTTGGCATACGCAACTCGTTTATTTACTGAACACTCAACAACAAAACAAGAAAAGATTAATATTCTAAGAAGATTTGACAACGCTGAAACTTTAAAAGAATCTAAAAATCTTTACAAATACATTAAAGGAGAACTTTCTGAAGTAACTTCAAAAGGAGATGGTACAATAACAGAATCAGTACAAAGAACAATTTCTAGAGTTCCTACAACAGGATCGGCAGTAAATTTAATTGAATCTAAAACGTATGAAAATCCTCAGTTCTTAAGAATGAAAGATTTAATGGGAAAATTAAAATAAACAAATAAATAAAATAAAAAACCAAAAAAATGGGAGCATTATTAGAATCAGGTCTTGTAGGTAACATCGGGTTAAAACACCTTAAAGTTATCAAAGAAGACACTATAAACAAATGGGACAGATTAGGGTTCCTTGAAGGTCTTAAAGGCCACCTAAAAGAAAACGTAGCACAGTTATATGAAAACCAAGCTTCTTTCTTGATTAACGAAGCAACTTCAGAAGGTTCTAACGGAGCATTTGAAACAGTTGTTTTCCCTATCGTAAGAAGAGTTTTCTCTAAATTGTTGGCTAACGACATCGTATCTGTACAAGCAATGAACTTACCTATTGGTAAATTGTTCTTCTTTGTACCTAAAATCCAAGGTTACCAATCGGCAGGTGCCACTGGTGGTGAACATTATGCACCAATCGGTTCTCCAACTGCGGTTAACAGTGGTACTAACGATCCTAACCAAGGTTATGGTACGGCATCAGTAACAAACTTCCCTTACGCAAAAAATCTTTATGATTTATTTTATGAAGGTGGTGAAGCTGGTTTAGATCCTCCAGGATTATTTGATTACTCTAAAGGTCAGTGGACTGCGGTTACTGCTCTTACAGACATCCAAGTATGGTCTAGTGGTAATCTAGTTGATTCGGCAGCACCAACAGGTAATATCAGAAAAATGATTTTGAAAATTTCAGGATTCAGAACTTCAGGAGCTGGTAAATTAGTAGGTCCTGATGGTAATGAAATGGATTCAGAAACATTCTTATCTGACCTTAAAATTATTGCAAATCAACCAACTTTATCCGCATCTACAACACCTTGTAATGTACTTGCAGACGAAAACGGTACTCCAATTCCATTGTTATTTAGAGTTGTTACTCAACAATATGGTAAAGGAATTGTTCAATACGGTAATCAATCGGCAACGGTTTTTGCAACAAATGGAAGTAACGCAGGTAATGGTGGTTCTTACTACGATATCTGTGATGCTAACGGTTATATCTACGTTGAGGTAGATTTATCTTGTCCTGTATGTGCTGACTGTAACTCAACATCTTTAGATGGTTACACAGGTACTACAATTTATTCAGGAGCATCAGGTGATTCATTTACTTCAGTATACAGAACTTACAAAAATATGGAGTTTGAAGACCAAATTGGTGAAGTTTCTTTTGATTTAGAATCAGTAACTGTTTCTGTATCTGAAAGAAAATTAAGAGCACAATGGTCTCCAGAAATGGCACAAGACGTTGCAGCATTCCACAACATTGACGCTGAAGCTGAATTGACGGCTTTATTGTCAGAACAAGTGGCTGCTGAAATTGACCGTGAAATTTTACGTGACTTAAGAAAAGGAGCGGCTTGGAACCTACGTTGGGATTACAACGGATGGAGAAGAATTGCTCAAACTACATCTTATACTCAAAAAGATTGGAATCAAACTTTAATTACGGCAATCAATCAGTTGTCAGCACAAATCCACAAATCTACTTTAAGAGGTGGAGCTAACTGGATTGTTGTTTCTTCTGAGGTTTCTGCAATATTTGATGATTTAGAATACTTCCACGTATCTAACGCATCTCCTGAACAAGACCAATACAACATGGGTATTGAAAGAGTTGGTACTCTTGCAGGACGTTACCAAGTTTACCGTGACCCTTACTTCCCACCAAACACAGTTTTGTTAGGACATAAAGGAACATCATTGTTAGACACAGGTTACATCTACGCACCGTACGTACCTCTACAATTAACACCTACAATGTATAACCCGTTCAACTTTACTCCGATTAAAGGAATAATGACGAGATACGCGAAAAAAATGGTAAATAATCGCTTTTACGGAAGAATTACTGTTGATGGTGTTAGAACATTCGATTTAAGAGAATTGAGATAATCAAAATCTTAAAGAATAACACTAAAGGGACAATTTATTGTCCCTTTTTTTATGTGTCTACATTAACTATATGTTTTTTGGTCAAATAACTTATATTTATGTATATGAGAAAAATAGAATTAACAGAATTGCAAGTTAAGGAAATAATAAAGTTATACACTGAAGATTTATTAGGTTCCCCCACTATTAGTGAAAAATTAAAAATACATAAAACAATTATCTTAAATACTCTTAGGGATAATGGTATTGTCCTTGGACCATCAGGTAGAAGAAATATTGGTGGTAAAAAAGTTGCCGATAAAAAATGGAGAGATTCTAATAAAGAGTATATGTCTAATAAATCCAAAACTTGGTATGAACAAAACAAAGAACATCGTAAAGAATACCTTAAAGAATACCGTGAAAAAAATATAGATAATATTAGAAAAACAAAACGAGATTACGAAAGAAATCGTAAAGCAAGAGACCCCATCTATAAACTAATATCTAATTTCAGGACCGCAATATACCAGGTATTAAAGGAGAGTAATGTAGAAAAGAACAATCATTACTTTGACATACTACAATACACACCTGAAGAACTAATAACACATTTAGAATTACAATTCAAGGACGATATGAGTTGGGATAACTATGGAATTTGGCATGTTGACCATAAGTTACCTATAACATCATTTGATATACAGGAGATGGGAGACAAAGAATTTATGTCTTGTTGGGCCTTAGATAACCTCCAACCAATGTGGGGTATTGAGAATATACGTAAATCAAATAAAACCGAATAAGAAAAAAGGAGATAAGTAATTGTCTCCTTTTTTAATATATGCTAATTCATAATACCAATATACACAACCAATTTAATTAATTATTGACAATAAATAATTTTGTAAGTATTTATTAATAAAATGATCACCTATGAAAAATTCACTATTTATTTTTTTTGTAATACTAACAAGTTTTTTTGTTAGATCACAAGTAAGTTCTTATACGTTTGGAACATCAACCGGAACATACACACCAATAGTTGGTGGGGTCAATTATAATAACTTTACAAGTTGGTCAAATACCAACTTTTTAGATGATAATAATTCGGCGGTATTAGAATCAATCGGATTTAACTTTGTTTATAATGGAACAACGTATACCCAATTTGGGGTTAATGCTAATGGATTTATATCACTGGGGTCATTACCAACTAGTAGTTATTATCCATTATCAATAGGTACGTCAAATAATGTAATATCGGCAATGGGTGTTGATTTAATAGGACGTGGGTCGTTATTAGCAAATAGAACAACTGGGAGTGCGGTAATTACAATTACAGGTGGAGACATATCTCTAATATCGGTTGGGGATAAGGTAAGTGGTACGGGTATTCCTGCAGGCGCCACAGTATTATCTAAAACCGCAACTACAGTTACAATTTCTGCAAATGCAACAACTTCGGGTACCGGATTTCATTTTAAATTTAGTAGGTCAACATTTGGTATTAGATTTCAAACAATAGGAACATCACCAAATAGGACATTAGTGGTCCAATGGACAGGATGGCAAAGATATACCACATCAAGGTTTTTTGGTGAATTATATAATTTTCAAATAAAATTAAACGAAACAACAAATACTATCGTGTTTGTTTATAATATATTAGGTCCTGGTTTAGGTCCTGACAGTGCTACGCCAACAACATTTCAGATAGGTTTAAGAGGAACCTCAAATACCAATTTTAATAATAGAACAACTACAACAAATTGGTCGTCAACTACGGCTGGAACATTAAACAGTTCAACAGTTACATTATCAAGTACGGTTAAACCAACTGCAGGATTAACATATACGTGGACACCGCCCGTTATTCCCGTTTGTTCAGGAACACCAAATCCAGGAAACACACTTTCTTCTTCATTAACATCACCACCAAACGGAACCGTAAATCTTTCACTACAAAACACCACAACTGGTACAGGGGTAACTTATGTGTGGGAGAGTAGTACAGATAATTCAACATGGACAACCTTTGGTTCCTCATCGGCTACACAAACATCACCACCAATCACATCACCTACTTGGTTTAGATCTACCGTTACTTGTTCAGGAAATAGTGGGATATCAACACCTATTCAAATAACATTATCATATTGTACATATAATATAACTAATAATGATCCTACAGGTATTACTTCTGTAACGTTTGGTACAATATCAAATACAAGTATTGGTGGTCCATCCTACAGTGATTTTACCACACAATCAACTACCGTAGAACAGGGTGGAATTTATCAATTAAATGTTAATGTGAACACAGATGGTAATTGGACGGTAAATACAAAGGTTTGGATAGATTGGAATCAAAATTACATATTTGAAGTAGAAGAAGAGTATTCTTTAGGTAGTGCGTTAAACACTACTAATGGAATTACATCATTATCCCCTTTAAATATAACTGTACCAACTGGAGCAACTTTAGGAGAAACTAGAATGAGAATAGTATCAGTTGAAGCCAGTGATCCTGCACCACTAGCGTGCGGTACACAACTTTACGGCGAAGCTGAGGATTATAAACTAACAATAACACCACCAACAGGACTTCCTGTAGAGTTACTATATTTTGATGGTATTACATATCCTTTGTTTAACTCACTTAAGTGGTCAACCGCATCGGAACATAACTCAGATTATTTTGAGGTAGAGAGAAGTGTTGATGGTGAAATATGGAAGGTTGTTGGTAGTAAATTGGCTTCAGGTAATAGTACGGTAGTTATTAATTATAGTTATTTAGATTCTTTTGATGATTTGGTAATACATTATTATAGATTAAAACAGGTTGATTATGATGGTCAATATAAGGTGTACGGACCTATTGGTTTAGATAATACAAAATCAGTTAAAAAAGTTGTTAAATACATTAACATTTTAGGTCAAGAAGTAAGTTCAGAAACAAACGGGCTTATTTTTGAGGTATATGAAGACGGAACTATGAAAAAGATTATTAGGTGATATTTATATTAGATGTTAGACGATATTATAAAAAAAGTATTAAATGAAATTTCCACTTCTGTAAGTGCGGGGGGATATAACGGACCAATAGCGATAGGATTAAAAAAATGGAAAAAATCAGAATTAGGACCTTTTACTGAGTTTGCTGATACGGAATTTAATCACGAGAAAAAACAAAAAACATTAAAAAATAACGTTAAGGGTTATGTTGGTCATTGGGAAAAAAATGAAGATGGTTCTTACGAATTAGATAATTACGACGCACACACAATTAATGAAGATTTAGCTGTTTGGTTTGGAACAAAGAAGAAACCAAAAGGTTCTAAACAACCAAAAGGTCCGTGGGTTAATATATGTAGAAAAGTTGATGGTAAACATCCCCCTTGTGGTAGACCTGACGCCGATAGTAAAGGTTACCCTAAATGTCGGGCAGTGGGAGTTGCGGGTAAAATGTCAGATTCAGCAAAAAAATCAGCGTGTCAACAAAAAAGAACTGCAGAGAAAAAAGACACACAAACAGGTAAAGGTCAAAAACCCGTAATGACTTCATATAAAACAAAAAAGACCCAAAATGAGTCTTTAAATATTATAATTAGAAATATTTTATCGGGTCTTTAACAATTTAATAAACCCTAACCAAGTGTCTAAGTCATTTTCATTTCT
>Ga0247834_1003019_pt1 | contig 23754 bp, 27 predicted proteins | sample LaCruzMarch2015__8_FD_187118 | JGI IMG/M metagenome (GOLD analysis project Ga0247834, IMG submission 187118) | Freshwater microbial communities from meromictic Lake La Cruz, Castile-La Mancha, Spain - LaCruzMarch2015_12m | ecosystem: Environmental > Aquatic > Freshwater > Lake | place: Spain...
TCTGCGGCAGACTGACCGGATGGGACGCCCGCTGCAATGCATCTTGATGTGCTCGACCTGCGCAATTTCTACTATCGCACGGCGCTCGGCCGGGTGGCGCAGCGGGCGATCCGCGATCAGGTGGCGATGTCCTGGCCGGATGTGACCGGGCAGACGGTGGTCGGCTTCGGCTTTGCCGCGCCGGTGCTGCGACCGTTTCTGGAAAGCTCGCGCCGGGTGATCGCGCTGATGCCGGGGCCGCAGGGGGTGATGCCCTGGCCTGCGGGGGCGGACAACGTGTCGGTGCTGTGCGAGGAAACCGCCTGGCCGCTGCAGACCGGGTTCGTCGACCGGCTGGTGCTGCTGCACGGGCTCGAGACGTCGGAAAACCCCTCCGCCGTGCTGGACGAGGCCGCCCGTGTCCTGGGGCCGGGGGGGCGGGCTCTGGTCATCGTGCCGAACCGGGCGGGGTTGTGGTCGCGACGTGATGTCACACCCTTCGGATTCGGTCGCCCCTATTCGGCGGCGCAACTCGAGGCGCAGTTGAAAAAGCACGGCTTCACCCCCGAACGCAGCCTGACCGTGCTGCACGCGCCGCCCAGTCAGGCGAAGTTCTGGCTGCGCACGGCGGGGTTCTGGGAAAGCATGGGCCGCCGTCTGCCCTGGCTGTCGGGCGGGGTTCTGATGATCGAGGCGAGCAAGCAGGTCTATGCCCCCACACGCGGCGGCCTTGGCGCGCTGGTGCGGCGGCCGCTGAAAGTGCTGGAAGGCGTGGGCCAGCCGGTGCCGGTGCCGCAGGGCAGCACACGGCAATCCTGCGGCCACGGGCAGCCTTTCGCCCGTCGCCGCGCCGCCGATGCCGAAAGGTGCAATTTGTCGCAGCCCGCACCGGCGTTGCCAGCCCGCACACATCAGCGAATGAATAGAAAATGACGGCCCGCCTTCACGGTTGCGGCATTGCAGCACGTCTGCTAGAGACGCCTCGAAATCAACAGACGCGGGCGGCAACGTCTGCGCCAACAGAGCCTCCTAAGCCGCGCGACAGCGGTATGACCGGGGCCGAGACAGTGGAAGGGTTGACGTGTCCGAAACTGCTTCGATGTCTTTGGGGATCGCGGGGCGCTATGCCCAGGCCCTGTTCGAACTCGCCAAGGAAAGCGGCGCTCTGGACGTGCTGGAGCGCGACGCGGATGCGGTGCAGGACGCGTTGATGCTGAGCGCCGATCTGACCGGGCTGATCACCTCGCCGGTGGTGGAACGCGAGGATCAGGCCCGCGCGATGGCGGCGGTGGCGTCCAGGATGGGCCTGTCGGAGCTGATGTCCAACACGATTGCGCTGATGGCGCAAAAGCGTCGGCTGTTCGTGCTGCCGCATCTGATGGCCGACCTGTTGCGCCGGATTGCCGAGGAGAAGGGCGTCATGACGGCGGAAGTCACCGCTGCGGCCCCGTTGTCGGACGCGCAGGTGACGGCGCTGACCGCCAGCCTGAAGGCGCGGGCGGGCAAGGACGTCAGATTGAAAACCACGGTCGATGCGTCCCTGATCGGCGGGCTGGTCGTGAAACTCGGGTCGAGCATGATCGACACCTCGGTCAAGGCCAAGCTCGCCGCCCTGCAAAATTCCATGAAAGAGGTCGGATAAATGGGTATCCAAGCTGCTGAAATCTCTGCGATCCTCAAAGAGCAGATCAAGAATTTCGGGATGGACGCAGAGGTGGCCGAAGTGGGCCGCGTCCTGTCCGTCGGCGACGGGATTGCCCGTGTGCATGGTCTGGACAACGTCCAGGCCGGCGAGATGGTCGAGTTTCCGGGCGGTATCCGGGGCATGGCGCTGAACCTCGAAGTCGACAACGTCGGCATCGTGATCTTTGGCTCCGACCAGGACATCAAGGAAGGCGATACCGTCAAGCGCACCAAGTCGATCGTGGACGTGCCGGTTGGCAACGCGCTGCTGGGTCGGGTCGTGGACGGTCTGGGCAACCCGATCGACGGCAAGGGCCCGATCGAGACGACGCAGCGCAGCGTGGCCGACGTCAAGGCACCGGGCATCATCCCGCGCAAATCGGTGCACGAGCCGATGGCGACCGGCCTGAAGGCCATCGACGCGATGATCCCGGTCGGCCGGGGCCAGCGCGAGTTGATCATCGGGGACCGGCAGACCGGCAAGACGGCGGTGGCGCTGGACACTATCCTGAACCAGAAGGCTTACAACGAGGCCGCCGGCGACGACGAATACAAGAAGCTCTACTGCGTCTATGTGGCCATCGGGCAGAAGCGTTCGACCGTGGCGCAACTGGTCAAGAAGCTGGAAGAAACCGGTGCGATCAAATACACGATCGTGGTTGCTGCCACCGCATCCGACCCCGCGCCGATGCAGTTCCTGGCTCCCTATGCCGCGACCGCGATGGCGGAGTTCTTCCGCGACAACGGGCGTCACGCGCTGATCATCTATGACGACCTCTCGAAACAGGCCGTGGCCTACCGCCAGATGTCCCTCCTGCTGCGCCGTCCGCCGGGTCGCGAGGCCTATCCGGGCGACGTGTTCTATCTGCACTCCCGCCTGCTGGAACGGTCGGCCAAGCTGAACGAGGATTTCGGCGCGGGGTCGCTGACCGCGCTTCCGATCATCGAAACGCAGGGCGGCGACGTGTCGGCCTTCATCCCGACGAACGTGATCTCGATCACCGATGGGCAGATCTTCCTCGAGACGGAACTGTTCTATCAGGGCGTGCGCCCGGCGGTGAACACCGGTCTGTCGGTCAGCCGCGTGGGATCGTCCGCCCAGACCAACGCGATGAAATCGGTGGCCGGCAAGGTGAAGCTGGAGCTGGCGCAATACCGCGAAATGGCGGCCTTTGCCCAGTTCGGGTCCGACCTTGACGCAGCAACGCAGCAACTGCTGAACCGGGGCGCGCGGCTGACCGAGCTGATGAAGCAGAACCAGTATGCCCCGATGACCAACGCAGAGATCGTCTGCGTGATCTTCGCGGGCACCGCCGGGTATCTGGACAAGATCCCGGTGAAATCGGTGGGCCGGTTCGAAGCGGGGTTCCTGAAGCATCTGCGCGGTCCGGCCAAGGTTCTGCTGGACGACATCACCAAGAACGACCGCAAGGTGGCGGGCGATCTGGAAAAGGCGATCCGCAAGGAACTGGACACTTTCGCGAAAGACTTCGCCTGAGGGCGCGGGTGGGGAGATAACGGATGCCCAGCCTCAAGGACCTGAAGAACCGCATCGCGAGTGTCAAGAACACCCGCAAGATCACCAAGGCGATGCAGATGGTCGCGGCGGCCAAGCTGCGTCGCGCCCAGGAGGCGGCGGAAATGGCCCGCCCCTATGCCGAGCGGATGATTTCCGTGATGGCCGGGCTGTCGGCGAGCGTCGGCCAAGCGGACGGCGCGCCCCTGCTGCTGGCCGGGACGGGGTCGGACCGCGTGCACCTGCTGGTCGTGATGACCTCCGAACGGGGCCTGTGCGGCGGGTTCAACTCGACCATCGTGCGGCTGGCGCGGGCGCGGGCGAATGAACTGCTGGCGGGCGGCAAGACCGTCAAGATCCTGACGGTCGGCAAGAAGGGGCGCGAACAGTTGCGCCGCGACTTCGGCAAGTATTTCGTCGGCCATGTCGACATGGGCGATGTGAAACGGGTGGGCTACGTCAACGCGCAAGGCATTGCGCGCGATGTGCTGGCGCGGTTTGCCGCAGGCGAGTTCGACGTGGCGACGATCTTCTTCAACCGGTTCCAATCGGTGATCTCGCAGGTTCCGACCGCGCAGCAGATCATCCCGGCCAAGTTCGAAGGGGCTGCCATTTCGGCGCTGTATGACTATGAACCCAGCGAAGAGGCGATCCTGACCGACCTGTTGCCGCGCGGGGTGGCCACCCAGGTGTTCACCGCGCTCTTGGAAAACGGGGCGTCCGAACAGGGGGCACGCATGTCGGCGATGGACAACGCCACGCGCAACGCGGGTGACATGATCACCCGTCTGACCACGGTCTACAACCGCTCGCGTCAGGCGGCGATCACCAAAGAGCTGATTGAGATTATTTCGGGCGCCGAGGCGCTGTAAGGTAACCGGAGAAACGACATGGCAAATGCGACATCGCATGGCAAAGTGACGCAGATTATCGGCGCTGTGGTCGACGTTCAGTTTGATGGCGCGCTGCCGGCCATTCTGAACGCGCTGGAGACGGACAACAACGGCAAGCGGCTGGTGATGGAAGTGGCGCAGCATCTGGGCGAATCCACGGTGCGCTGCATCGCGATGGACGCGACCGAAGGCCTGGTGCGGGGCGCTGCGGTGGCCGACACCGGGCAGCCGATCTCGGTGCCGGTGGGCGATGGCACGCTGGGGCGCATCCTGAACGTGATCGGGGATCCGATCGACGAAAAGGGCGACGTGGTCCACACCGAGCGGCGCGCGATCCACCAGAAGGCGCCGTCGTTTTCCGAGCAGGCGACGGACGCGCTGATCCTGGTGACCGGCATCAAGGTGATCGACCTGCTGGCCCCCTATTCCAAGGGCGGCAAGATCGGCCTGTTCGGCGGCGCGGGTGTGGGCAAGACGGTTCTGATCCAGGAACTGATCAACAACATCGCCAAGGTGCACTCGGGCTATTCGGTGTTCGCTGGCGTGGGCGAGCGGACGCGGGAAGGCAACGACCTGTATCACGAGTTCATCGAATCGGGCGTCATCAACATCGACGACCTGACCAAGTCGAAAGTGGCGCTGGTCTACGGCCAGATGAACGAGCCGCCGGGCGCGCGTCTGCGTGTCGCCCTGTCCGGTCTGACGATCGCAGAACAGTTCCGTGACCAGTCGGGAACGGACGTGCTGTTCTTCGTCGACAACATCTTCCGCTTTACCCAAGCGGGTTCGGAAGTGTCGGCGCTGCTGGGACGCATCCCGTCCGCCGTGGGCTATCAGCCGACGCTGGCGACCGACATGGGCGCGCTGCAAGAACGCATCACCTCGACCAAGGCGGGGTCGATCACCTCGGTGCAGGCGATCTATGTGCCCGCCGACGACCTGACCGACCCGGCCCCTGCGACGTCTTTCGCGCACCTTGACGCGACGACCGTTCTCAGCCGCGCGATTTCCGAGCTTGGCATCTATCCGGCCGTGGACCCGCTCGACTCGACCAGCCGCATCCTCGACCCGCTGGTGGTGGGTGAAGAGCATTACAACGTCGCCCGCTCGGTGCAGGGGATGCTGCAACGCTACAAGTCGCTGCAGGACATCATCGCGATTCTGGGCATGGATGAACTGTCGGAAGAGGACAAGCTGACCGTGGCGCGCGCCCGCAAGATCCAGCGCTTCCTGAGCCAACCGTTCGACGTGGCGCAGGTGTTCACCGGCAGCCCCGGCGTTCAGGTGCCGCTGGACGTGACCATCGCCTCGTTCAAGGCGGTTGTGGCGGGCGAATACGACCACCTGCCCGAAGCGGCGTTCTACATGGTGGGCGGCATCGAAGACGTGAAGGCCAAGGCGCAGCGTCTTGCTGCGGCTGCGGCGTAAGGGGGCATCATGGCGGGCACCGTGCAATTCGATCTGGTCTCGCCCGAGCGTCGGTTGGCGTCGGTGGCGGCAACCGAGGTTCAGATCCCGGCAACGGATGGCGATCTGACGGCGATGGAGGGGCATACCCCCACCATCACCACCCTTCGCCCCGGCGTACTGCGCGCAGTATCGGCACAGGGCACCAAATCCTATGTGGTGACCGGCGGGTTTGCCGAAATCACCGCGACCGGCGTGACGGTTCTGGCCGAACGGGCGATCCCGACGGAAGAGGCGACGGGAGCCATTCTGGACGGGCTGGTGAGCGAGGCCAGGGCCTTGGCCGCCGACGCGCCGGACAAGGATGCGGCCGACAAGCTGATCAACGACATGACGGCGCTTCGCGGGGCCGTCGGCGTCTGAGCGGCAGGAGCAGATCGTGAACAGGGCCCCGTTTCCGGCGGGGCCTTTGTCATATCGCCCTAGTGCCGCCGAAATTATCCGCTATCCTGTCGACAACCGAGGTCAGGGTCGCATGAAACGCATTTCCAATGGCACATTTGCCATCGAGCAGGGCTCGCGGATTCTGTTTTCGGATTTTGCGGATGGCGGGGCGATGTGGACCGGCAACGGCGCGCGCGAAAGCCGTCATCAGGTGCGGTTCAAGGAAGGGTTCAGCACGGTGCCGCTGGTGCAGGTGTCGATCTCGATGTGGGACACTGACCACAAGCACAACGCGCGGGCCGACATCTCGGCCGAACAGATCAGTGAAAAGGACTTTCAACTGGTGTTCCGCACCTGGGGCGACACGCGGATTGCCCGGATCCGCGCCGACTGGTTGGCGATCGGGACGGTTGCGGACGAGGACGACTGGCAGATTTCCTAGCGGCCTGCGGGGCGGGGCGTCGAAGCGCAGCAGTCGGGCTGCGTCAGGGGCGTTGATACATTCCCTCGTAGATCGGGACGAGGGTTTCGTTGTCGAACAGCGACAGCACCGACGTGCCGTTCCAGATGTTCAGGATGGCTTGCGCAAAGATCGGGGCGGTCGGCACGATGCGGATGTTGGGGGCGGCCAACACCTCGGGCGTCGGTTCGATCGAGTCGGTAATCACCAGGCTTTTCAGCGACGACCCGATGATCCGCTGCACCGCCGGGCCCGACAGCACGCCATGCGTGGTATAGGCGTGCACCTCCGTCGCCCCGGCGGCCAGCAACACATCGGTGGCCTTGGTCAGCGTGCCGCCGGTGTCGCAGATGTCGTCCACCATCAGGCAGATCTGGTTCGACACGTCGCCGATTACCGTCATGTCGGCAATCTCGCCCGCCTTCACCCGCCGTTTGTCGACGATCGCAAGGCCGGTGCCCAACCGCTGTGCCAGGTCGCGGGCGCGCGCCACGCCGCCGACATCGGGCGACACGATGGTGATGCGGTCGAGTTTGCCCTTGAAATTGTGTTCGATATCAAGGGCAAAGATCGGCGCGGCATAGAGGTTGTCCACGGGGATGTCGAAAAAGCCCTGGATCTGCGCCGCGTGCAGGTCCATCGTCAGAACGCGGTCGATGCCGGCCTCGGTCAGCAGGTTCGCCACCAGTTTGGCCGAGATCGGGGTGCGCGATTTCACCCGGCGGTCCTGCCGGGCATAGCCGAAATAGGGAATGACGGCGGTGATCCGCTGGGCTGACGACCGGCGCAGCGCGTCGGTGATGATCATCAGCTCCATCAGGTTGTTGTTGGCGGGGTTCGAGGTCGGCTGGATGATGAACATATCCTCGCCGCGGACGTTCTCGAACACCTCGACGAAGATCTCCTGATCATTGAACCGCTCGACCCGGGCGTTCACCAGATTGACGCTCATTCCGCGGTGCATCGACATGCGGCGGGCGATGGCGCGCGCGAGGGTCAGGTTGGCGTTGCCGGAGATCAGTTTCGGTTCGGTGATGGCGGGCATCCGGTGTCCTTGCGCAAGGGGTCGCAGGCCCGTGCGTGACGGAACCGTGACGTTGCCCTTCGCTTATCATCCGGGCGGGGGCTTGCAAACCGCTGTCGGGGTGCAGGTGCAGAAAATCACCGGGTCACATCAGGGGGTCAGGGCGGCAATCAGCGCCTGCACGTCCGATTCGGTGGTGGACCAGTTCGCCACGAACCGCGCGGCGTCGCGGTCTGGCGGGCCGGGCATCCGGTAATAGACGGCCCCGGCGGCTTCGGCGCGGGCGTGGGTGCCGGTCGGAAAATGGGGGAACAGGATGTTGGCCTGCACCGGATGGGCCAGCACCGCATCCGGCACCTGTGCCAACCCCTGCGCCAGCCGGGCCGCCATGGCGTTGGCCTGGCGCGCGAGGTCAAGCCAGAGGCCGTCGGTCAGGTAGGCCTGCATCTGGGCCGACAGGTAGCGGTGTTTCGACGGCAGGTGGCCTGCGCGTTTGCGGCGCAACTCGAACTCCCAGGCCTTGGCGGGGTCGAAGATCACCACCGCCTCGACCCCCATCAGCCCGTTCTTGGTGCCGCCGAACGACAGGATATCGACCCCCGCAGCCCAGGTCATCTGCGCCGGGGTCGCCCCCGTTGCCACCAGCGCATTGGCAAAGCGCGCGCCATCCAGATGCACCGGCAGGCCTTGCCCACGCGCCACTGCCGCCAGCGCAGCCACCTCCGCCGGGGTATAGACCGTGCCCGCCTCGGTCACGTTGGTGATCGACACCATGCCGCGCTGCACCGAATGCACCCCGCCGTTGCCGGTCCGGGCGATGGTAGCGGCCAGGGCGTCGGGCGTCATGCGGCCGTGGGTGCCCGGCACCAGCACCAGTTTCGCGCCGTTGGTGAAAAACTCCGGCGCGCCGCATTCGTCTTCGGCGATATGGGCATGGCTGTGGCAGAACACCGCGCCCCAGGGCGGGCAGGCGATGGCGCAGGCCAGGGAGTTCGCCGCCGTCCCCGTGGCGACCAGATAGACGGCCGCCTCGGGGGCGTCGAACAGCGCGCGCATCTGCCGGCGCACCTCGCCCATGATCGGATCGTTGCCATAGCCCATCGCATAGCCGTCATTGGCGCGCAGCAGGGCGGCCATGATCTGTGGCGGGCAGCCGGAGGTGTTGTCGGAGGCGAAGAACATCAGGGTTTTTCCTCGATCGTGTAGTCGTCCCAGTCTTCTTCGGGGACTGTCAGTTCCGACACCGTCCAGCCGCGCACCGAGTTGCCCGAGGCGTGGGTGCTGTCGGGGTCGCCGGTCAGCAGGGGGTGCCAGTCGGGCAGCGGTTTGTTCTGATACAGCAGGCGGTAGGCGCAGGTTTGCGGCATCCAGTAGGCCACCTTCGGCAGGGTTTTCGGCGACAGGCGGACGCATTCGGGCACGAAGTCGTGGCGGTTGGCATAGCTCATGCAGCGGCAGGTGTCGCCGTCGAGCAGTTTGCAGGCGACCCGGGTGAATTCGACCTCGCCGGTGTCTTCGTATTCCAGCTTGTTCAGGCAGCATTTGCCGCAGCCGTCACACAGCGCCTCCCATTCTTGGGGCGTCATTTTGCTCAGCGGGACGGTTTCCCAGAACTTCGGGCGAAGCGGCGGCGGTGCAGTCATGTCGGGGACCTTGGCAAATGGCTGCGGCAAAGGGAAGGGGGGCGGGACCTGGAAACATCGCGGCGAAATATCACCGATAGGTGACATAAGGCTTGTTTGGCGAGTGCCTGCGTGCTATCACAAAGTCACCATAAAGGGACATAGGAAGCCATCATGCCGAAACTGAATATCCGCGGGGCCGACCTGCACTACTCCATCGCCGGAACGGGGCCGCAGACCATTGTTTTCATTCACGGGTTGATGCTCGCCAGCGAGTCCTGGCACCATCAGGTTGCGGCGTTTCGCGACAGATATCGGGTGGTCACTTTTGATCTGCGCGGGCAGGGCCGGTCGGACAAGACGACGGAGGGGCTGGACCTCGACTCGCTGGCGCTTGATGTCGTGGCGCTGATCGGCGCGCTGAACCTGGGGCCGTGCCATCTGGTCGGGTTTTCGATGGGTACCTTCATCGCGATGCGTGTCGCGGTTCTGGCCCCGGAGATGTTGGAGACCCTGACCCTGATCGGGCCGAGTGCCGAGGCGGAAGACCCCGCCAGGATGCCGCGCTACAGGGCGTTGATCGCCCTGGTCCGGGTGCTGGGGGCGCGGCCCTTTGTGCGCCCGCTGCTGAAGATCCTGTTCGGCGACACGTTCCTGAACCACCCGGCGCGGCGGTTCGAGGTGGCGCGGTGGCGCGGCTATCTGCGGGACCTGCCGCGCAGCCTGCACCGGGCGGCGGCGGCTTCGGCGCATCGTCGCGGGATCGTCGGGTCGCTGGGGCGGATCGTGACGCCGACGCTGGTGGTGTCGGGCGCAGAGGACCGGCCGATCCCGACGGCAAAGGCGCAGGCGGTGGCGGATGGCATCGCCGGGGCCCGGATGCTGGTGGTGCCTGCGACCGGACATGCGGTGATGCTGGAGCGGCCCGAGGTGTTCAACGCGGCCCTTGACGGGTTTCTGGGCGGCCGGACGCGGCTGGTGGCCTAAGCCGGGCTGCCCGGACCCAGCCGCGACAGCACGCCGCGCGCGGTGTCGCAATCGGCGGCCATCTGGGTGATCAGGGCGGGCAAGCCGTCGAACTTCAACTCGGGGCGCAGGTAGTCGACCAGGGCGACCGACAGGTGATGGCCATAGAGATCGCCCTTGAAATCAAGCAGGTAGGTTTCAAGGTTCGGCTGATTTTCCCCGAACATCGGGCGCACCCCGAGGCTGGAGGCCCCGAAATAGCTGCCGGTGTGCGGGCCGGTCAGCACATCGACAAGGCTCGCGTAGACCCCGAGGCGGGGCAGGTGCAGGCCGGTCAGCGCCATGTTGGCGGTCGGATAGCCCAACTCGCGGCCCCGCTTTTCGCCGTGGATCACCTCGCCTTCGATGCGGTGCCAGTGGCCCAGCATGGCGGCGGCGTCACGCGGGCGGCCTTCGGTCAGCGCGGTGCGGATGGCGGTGGACGAGATCTCCATCCCCGCCGACCGGATCAGGGTGGCGATGGTGACCCGGAAACCACAGGCGTCGCCATAGGCCTGCAGGTCTGCGGCGCGGCCGGCGCGGGCCTTGCCGAAGCAGAAATCGGCACCCACGACGACATGGCGGATGCCGAGGCCATCGTGCAGAACCTCGGTCGCGAAAGCCTCTGGCGTCAGGCTGGCCATCCGGGCGTCGAAGGGCAGTTGGTAGAGGTGCTGAACCCCGAGCTTGGCCAGCCGGTTGGCACGGCTTTCGGCGTTCATCAGGCGGAAAGGCGGGGCGTGGGGTGCGAAATAGTCGCGGGGGTGCGGTTCGAACGTCACGATGCCCAGGGGGGCGTCGGGGGTTGCGGGATCGGGCCGGGCCAGGTCGATGACCGCGCGGTGGCCCAGGTGGACGCCGTCGAAGTTGCCCAACGCGATGGATGCGCCGCGGGCTGACGGATCAAGCCCTTGCCAATGTTGATGAATTCGCATCCTGCCCCAAATGGGGCACGCAGGCCCCGTCAGTCGAACTTCCGGCTTGGCGCCAGAACCAGCGCCTCACCCTTCAGCACCACCGTTTTACCCACCGCGCAGTGGGTTTCAAGGGTCACCCTGCGTTTCGCATGGTCGATGCCGGTCACGGTCACATGCGCCTCCACGGTGTCGCCGGGGCGGACCGGGGCCATGAAGCGCAGCGACTGGCCGAGGTATACGGTGCCATGGCCGGGAAGCTGTTCGCCGATCACCGCCGAGATCAACCCGGCGGTCAGCATGCCATGCGCGATGCGGCCTTCGAAAATCGTGTCGCGGGCATAGTCGTCATCCAGGTGAACCGGATTGTAATCCGTGGAAATCTCGGCAAAAAGTGAGATGTCACGGTCGGTCACGGTTTTCCGCAAGCTGCGGGTCATGCCGATTTCGATATCTTCGATGCAGATCGTGCCGCGGAGCGAATTGTCCAGCATAGGTTGATTCCCGGATTGTTGGCGCGACGCTAGCCGATGCTGCGATGCAGCGCAATCCGCCGCGCAACAAATAATCGCCGGTGTGGCGAAATGCGCAATAATGTTACCGAAGATGGCCGATCGCAAAAGTGGCGAACAGTTGGCGGGCGGTCAGGTAGGCGTCAAGCAAGCCCTGAACCGGGTTTGCGGCGTCCGGGCCGAACTCGGTTGCGGCGATGCCGCCAGTGACGAACAAAGTGTCAAGGCTTTCGGACACCCCGCCCTGAATGTCGGTGGTGATGCCGTCGCCGATGCACAGGATCTGCGGGTCGGCGCGGTCGGTCAAGGCCATCAGGCGGCGGCGGGCGAGGTCATAGATCGGCGGGTGGGGTTTGCCGAAATACAGGGCTTTGCCGCCGATGCCTTCATAGGCCGCCGCGATCGCCCCGGCGCAGTAAAGCCGGGTATGGCCCATGTCCACGATGATGTCGGGATTGGCGCAGAGCATCGGCAAGCCCATGGTCCTGGCCAGCAAGAGCGGCGCGCGGTAGTCGTCGGGCGTCTCGGTCAGATCGTCGAACAGGCCGGTGCAGACGATGCCTTCGGCGTCGGACAGCGCCACGCGTTCGATGGGGCGCGCGGTCTTGAGGGTGTCTTGCAGATCGTCGGCGAAATCCGTGAAGAAGGTCAGGTCCTTTTCCGCCCCGATGTGGTAGACGCGGTGCCCCACGGCCCCGGTGATCAGGGCATATTGCGCGGCATCGCCAGAGGATACCACCTCGTCCCAGGCGTCGCGGGGGCAGCCCATCGCGTCCAACTGCCTGACGACGCTGGGTTTCGGGCGCGGGGCATTGGTCACCAGCACCACGATGCCGCCCGAGGCGCGGTAGGACTGCAGGGCGGCGACGGCGGCAGGAAAGGCGGTCACCCCGTCGTGCAGGCAACCCCAGAGATCGCAGAACACCGCGTCATAACGCGCGGCGACGGTGGCCAGAGAGGGAATGATCTCGGTCATGGGCAGCCTTTTCGCAGGATGTCAGCCGATGCGCCCGGCGCACCAATGCCGCAGCAGGCGCAATCACAGTTTCAGCGCGGGGATGATCTGCTTCTTGCGGCTCATGATCCCGGGCAGCACCACGGTGTCGCCGGTGACGGTGCATCCGAACGAGGCTTCCGCCACGGTTTTCACCAGATCGTTGGGCACCAGCAGGGTCGCCTCTTCGTTCAGGATGTCGATGACGAACAGCATCACCTGTTCGGCCCCGTCCTCGGCGGCGACAGCGGGCATCGCGGCCATCAGAGCGGCCTTGCGGTCCAGGATGACCTGCGGCGCGGTGGTTTCCAGCACCGAGATGCGCAGCTCGTGGCCGTCGATGGTGTATTCCTTGGAGTCCATCCGCAGAAGCTCGGCATCCGAGAAATGCGCGACATCCGATTTGGCGGCGAACATCTGCGCGGCGAAGGCGGGAATGTCGATGCCCAGATCGGCGGCGAGGCGTTCGGCCACGGCTCGGTCGTGCGGGGTGGTGGTGGGGCTGCGGAATTCCATCGTGTCGGACAGGATGCAGGTCAGCATCGCGCCCTTGATCCCGCGCGGCGCATGGGCGGCGTGCGGCCCCATCAGGTCGTGCAGGATGGTGGCGGTGCAGGCCAGCGGGCGGATGGTGATGTCGATCGGCGACCGGGTTTTCAGGCCCCCGGCCAGCATGTGGTGGTCGATGATGCCGGTGATGTTCGCCTCGTTGATCGAAGGCGGCAGTTCGGCCGGATTGTTGGTGTCGACGATCACCACGGTATCGGCGGCGGTCACGTCGGTCAGCAGCGCGGGTTTCGGCAGGTCCCACTGGGCCAGCAGGAAGGCGGCCTCGGTGTTGGGCTCGCCCAGCAGGCGCGGCTCGGCCGGGGTGCCGGTATGCGACAGATACCAGGCCCAGATGATCGCGGAGCCGGTGGAATCGGTGTCGGGGGATTTGTGGCCGAAAACGAGGGTGGTCATCGGAACTGCCTTCGCATGGGGATTTCGCGCGGTTTATAGGCGGCGGAGGCCTGCTTGTCACGCGACAAGCGCGAGGATTGCTGACGCATCCGGCAGTTGTGGCGCGCTTGAGAGAATCGCCGATGCCGATTAGAGTGCAGGGGCATTCGGCGGCAGCAGCGGGGTTGGGACATGCGATACATCGTGACGAACCTTTACACCGGGCTGAACCTGCGGCCCACGCCCGGCACAACCGGCGCGCCAGTGGCCAACATGCCCTATGGCACCGTGGTGGAATTGATTGCAGACACCGGAACCAAGTGGAAAGAGGTCCGGGTGATCGGGCCGGGGGCGCCCAGGACGGGCTTTGCGTCGGACGTGTTCATGACGCCGGTCAAAAGTGATGCTGTGGTGCGTCTGGTGCGGGCTGCCTTCGCCTATTGGGAAGAGTTCGACCGCGGTGCCGGGCGCGAGAATGTGCAACCCTACAAGGCGATGGTGCTGAAGATGTGGGCCGATCTCGGGATGGGCAGCCCGCCCGGCGACAACACCAGCCACCCGGACTGGCCGTGGTCGGCGGCCGGGATGTCTGCCTTCGTGCGTCGTGCCGGGGGTTACACCGGGTTCGTGCAGAACAAGAAACACTCGTTCTACATTCACGACAGCATCGTGAAGAGGGACGACGGCTCCGCGCCGTTCTGGGGGTACCGGATCACAGACCGGAAGCCCGAGGTGGGCGATCTGATCGCGCAGTGGCGGGTGAAGAAGCGGGATTACGACTATGCTGCGACGCATGATGATTTTTCATCCCATACCGATGTGGTCGCTCAGGTGTTGCCCGATTCCGTTCGGGCGATCGGCGCGAATGTTCCGACAGATACGGTGGGCGTGAAGGTATACCGGTTGAACGGCGCCGGTTTTCTCGCCGGGGCGCGCAACGAAATTGTCATCATGAAGAACGTCGCGACCTGAGGTTGGCGCGCAGGGTCGGACGGGCCTTGCGTCAGGTGCATAGGTGGACTGCGCAATGCTGCGTTGCGGCAAGCGGGGAAGGCCCCCAGTTTCGGGGGGTCGTCACAGCTTTGAAAGCGAACACATCATGTCTGGCCTCGTCGTCAAATCCGCCCTTCCCGTCCGGGGCGTTCTGCAATCGCTGATGTCGGGTGTTGCCTCCGTCATCGCCACCTTCGCCGCCGCAGGGTCCGCGTCGCAGGCGCTGGAGGTCGGGCGTCAGCCGGCCGAAGCCGATCTGCAGAAGCTCGGCATGGAAGGCGCGCGGTTCAAGCGGTATTACTGAACGGGCGTCAAAGTGGCAGGCGTTCGAGGGTGAACCCCTCGGCCGCCAGCAGGGCCAGCACGCCCTGATCGCCCGACAGGTGCAGGGCACCAAACGCCGCGACCACCGGGCCCTTGGCGGTTGCGGCGGTGATCACCGGGATCCAGGCGCGGTTGCGGTTGGACATCAGCGCGGTTTCCATCAGCGCAAGGCCATGCAGCGCCTGATCCCGATCCGTGCCGGCGGCCCCCAGCACCTGAAGCCGCATGAACTCCCAGATCAGGCGGCCTTCCTCGGCGAAATAGCTGTCGGCGAGGGTCACCGACATGTCGGCGGCCTGCGGTTCCATGGCCAGCGCCGAGCGGACCATGTCAAGCTGGTCCGCTTCGGTCAGGTCGTTGAACAGGCTAAACAGGGTGTCGTAGGGCTCCAGCGCCTTGACGGGCACGCCGCGCGCTGTGGCCGCCTCGATCATCCGCTGGTCCAGGCCGCGCCCCGAGGCGGCACGGGCCATGTCGCAGGGCGGAATGCCCAGCATCATCGACAGGAACCACGGCTGGAATTTTGCGGCCATGAAGCCGGGGATGCCACGGGCCGCCATCGCGGCCGACAGGGCCTGCCATTCGGCTTCGGGCAGCAGGTCGGGCAGGGTGGGGCCGTCGGTGATCGTCACCATTCCGGGTTCGCGGGCCATGCGTTCGGCAAGGGCGGCCTCCTCGGCCGGGCCTGCCTCGACCAGCAGCAGGGTGGATTGCGCGATCAGCGGGGCCAGCGCCGCCAGGGCGGTCGCGTGGCGCGCGTCGTCGAAATGATAGGTGCCGATCAGGTGGACAACCTGTGTGCCCCGCGTCGCCCGCCAGAAATTGCCATCGGGATAAGGAACCGTCGCCGCAGCGGCCCGAAGGCTGGATTGTTCGGCGGCGGGCAGGGCGTTGATCAGGTTTTGACCGCTGCATTGCGCATGCCCGAACTGGGGCAGAAGAACGGCGGCCAGCAGGGTCAGGATGCGCAGCATGTGGGAACTCCGTTTGCCTCAAAGTGGCACCGCCGCAGGGAAAGGCCAAGCCGCGCGCGGCGACCGTGTCATGAAATTTTCGCGATGGCCGTGGTTGACGGCGCGGGCGGCATTGGCTATGTCGGCGCTGTTGGCACTCGTATTCGATGAGTGCCAACACGATTCAACCTGGAACCTAGGGAGTGTTACCAGATGGCATTCAAACCGCTGCATGACCGCGTGCTGGTCCGTCGCATCGAAGGCGAAGACAAGACCAAGGGTGGTCTGATCATCCCCGATACCGCCAAGGAAAAGCCCGCTGAAGGCGAAGTCGTGGCCGTGGGCCCGGGCGCGCGCGACGAAGACGGCAAGCGCATCAAGATGGATGTCGAAAAGGGTCAGCGGATCCTGTTCGGCAAATGGTCGGGCACCGAGGTCAAGCTGGACGGTGAAGACCTGCTGATCATGAAGGAAAGCGACATTCTCGGCATTTTGGGCTGAGACATCGCATCCCGGTAACCCATTCGAAGGAGCTACAACATGGCTGCTAAAGACGTACGTTTCGAATCCGACGCCCGCGACCGCATGCTGCGCGGCGTCAACATCCTTGCCGACGCGGTGAAGGTGACCCTGGGCCCCAAAGGCCGCAACGTGGTGATCGACAAGTCGTTCGGCGCACCCCGCATCACCAAGGACGGTGTGACGGTTGCCAAGGAAATCGAGCTGGCCGACAAGTTCGAGAACATGGGCGCGCAGATGGTGAAGGAAGTCGCTTCCCGCACCAATGACGAAGCCGGCGACGGCACCACCACCGCCACGGTTCTGGCACAGGCGATCATCAAGGAAGGCATGAAGGCGGTTGCCGCCGGCATGAACCCGATGGACCTGAAGCGCGGGATCGATCTGGCGACCTCGAAGGTTGTCGCGGCGATCAAGGCCGCGGCCCGTCCGGTTTCGGACTCGGCTGAAGTCGCGCAGGTCGGCACCATCTCGGCCAACGGCGAGTCGGAAATCGGCCGTCAGATCGCGGATGCGATGCAGAAGGTCGGCAACGAGGGTGTCATCACCGTCGAGGAAAACAAGGGTCTGGAAACGGAAACCGAAGTCGTCGAAGGCATGCAGTTCGACCGTGGCTACCTGTCGCCCTACTTCGTGACCAACGCCGACAAGATGGTTGCCGATCTGGAAGACGTTCTGGTTCTGCTGCACGAGAAGAAGCTGGGCTCGCTGCAGCCGATGGTTCCGTTGCTGGAAGCCGTGATCCAGTCGCAAAAGCCGCTGCTGATCATCTCGGAAGACGTCGAAGGCGAGGCTCTGGCCACGCTGGTCGTCAACAAGCTGCGTGGTGGGCTGAAGATCGCCGCTGTCAAGGCTCCGGGCTTCGGTGATCGTCGCAAGGCCATGCTGCAGGACATCGCCATTCTGACCGGTGGTCAGGTGATCAGCGATGATCTGGGCATGAAGCTGGAGAATGTCACGCTCGACATGCTGGGCCGTGCCAAGAAAATCTCGATCACCAAGGACACCACGACCATCGTCGATGGCGCTGGCGACAAGGCCGAGATTCAAGCGCGTGTGGCACAGATCCGTCAGCAGATCGAAGACACCACCAGCGACTACGACAAGGAAAAACTGCAAGAGCGCGTGGCCAAACTGGCTGGCGGCGTTGCGGTGATCCGCGTCGGCGGCATGACCGAGATCGAAGTGAAAGAGCGCAAAGACCGCGTTGATGACGCGCTGAACGCAACCCGCGCGGCCGTGCAAGAAGGCATCGTGGTTGGCGGCGGCGTTGCGCTGATGCAGGCGGCCTCCGCGCTGGACGGGGTCGAGGGTGCAAACTCTGACCAGAACGCCGGGATCGCGATCATCCGTCGCGCCCTGGAAGCGCCGCTGCGCCAGATCGCGCAGAACGCCGGTGTCGATGGGGCCGTGGTCGCGGGCAAGGTCCGCGAGTCGACCGACAAGACCTTTGGCTTCAACGCGCAGACCGAAGAATATGGCGACATGTTCAAGTTCGGCGTGATCGACCCGGCCAAGGTCGTGCGGATCGCGCTGGAAGATGCGGCTTCGGTTGCGTCGCTGCTGATCACCACCGAAGCCATGATCGCAGACCGTCCGGAGCCGAAAGGCAACGCGAACGGCGGCGGCGGCATGGGCGGCATGGGCGGCATGGACGGGATGATGTGATCCGTTAAGGATCGCGTTGCGGGAAAGGGCACCTTCGGGTGCCCTTTTTCATGTCAGCGCACCAGACGTTCCAGCGGGTCGTAAAGCAGCCCCTCGCCCCAGGCGGCCTGTGCCAGGCTGTCGGGTTTGAAGCGGATGCGGCCAAGGTCCAGATCGGCGCGCGCGAAGAAACGGCGGTCGGTGACCACGGCTTCGGGGTCGCGCCAGCCGGGGTCGAGGGTGCCTGCGACGATCGTGCAGCGGAAGAACAGGTCGACCTGGTGAAAGCGGGTGGCGGGGTCGTGGAATTCGTTGATCAGGGCGGGTGCCCCCACGGCGACGGTCAGGCCGGTCTCCTCGTGCACCTCGCGGACCAGATTGACGGGCAGTGACTGACCCGGCTCCACCCCGCCCCCCGGCGCGCACCACAGGTCGGACCGCCCGCCGGGATAGGCGTTGACCAGCAGAAGCCGGTCGTCCTGCAGGATCAGGGCGCGAACCGCGAGGCGGGGGGAGGGATGCTTGGCCATCCGACACAGGCTGTCGTGGGCCGGGGGCCTTGTCCACCGCCAAATGCGGGCCCTGCCGCTTTCCAGCTGGCTCAAACATCCCCGCCGGAGGCTCCAACGACACCGCCGGACGCTCCGCGGGGGATATTTGAGCCAGTTGGAAAGGTCAGTCCTTCCGCAGGATATGGTTGACATGGCCCATCTTGCGGCCGGGGCGGGGGGCCCCCTTGCCGTAAAGGTGCAGGGCGGTGTCGCGTTGACGGGCAAGGTCGGGCACGCGGGTGATGTCGCTGCCGATCAGGTTTTCCATCCGGATGTCGGTGTGGCGCGCCCCGTCGCCAAGCGGCCAGCCCGCGATGGCGCGGATGTGCTGTTCGAACTGGTCCACCGCGCAGCCGTTCTGCGTCCAGTGGCCGGAGTTGTGCACGCGCGGGGCGATTTCATTGACAATCAGGGCCGTCGGCGTGACGAACAGCTCGACCCCCAGCACGCCGACGTAGTCTAGCGCGTTCAGGATGCGGGCGGCGATCAGCACGGCGTCGGTGCGCTGTGCCGGTGTCAGGCGGGCGGGGACGGTGGTGCTGTGCAGGATGCCCGCGCGGTGCACATTCTCGCCGGGGTCATAGGCGGCGACCGAGCCGTCCAGACCGCGCGCGGCGATGACCGATGCCTCGAGGGTGAAGTCGATGAAGCCTTCCAGCACGCATTCTGCGCCCCGCATCGCGGCAAGGCCCGCGTCGGCGTCGGCGCGGCTGGCCAGACGCATCTGGCCCTTGCCGTCATAGCCGAGCCGGGTGGTTTTCAGGATCGACGGCGTGCCGATCCTCGCCAGCGCCGATGCCAGGTCGGCGGCGGTTGTGACGGCGGCGAAGGGGGCGGTTTGCAGGCCCAGGTCGCGCAGGAAGGCCTTTTCGGTCAGCCGGTCCTGGCTGATCGCCAGCGCGCGGCAGTTCGGGCGGATCGGTTTCAGCCGGTCCAGCAGGTCGAGCGCGGCGGTGGGGATGTTCTCGAATTCATAGGTGATCACGTCGACGGCGGCGGCGAAGGCGGTCAGGGCCTCTGCGTCGTCGTAGGCGGCGGTGGTCAGGGCATGGGACACGTCGGCGGCGCAGGGATCGGGGCCGGGGTCGTAGACATGGCAGCGAAAGCCCAGGCGGGCGGCGGCGACGGCCAGCATCCTGCCCAGTTGCCCGCCACCGAGGATGCCGATGACGGCACCGGGGGCAAGGGGTTCATCAGGGCTGGTCATCGGTCGGCTCCTCGGGGATCGATGCCGACAGGGCTTCGCGCCATGCGTCCAGCCGGGCGGCAAGGGCGGGGTCCGACAGGGCCAGGATGCTGGCCGCCATCAGACCGGCATTCGCCGCGCCGCCGATCGCCATCGTCGCCACCGGATAGCCGCGCGGCATCTGCAGGATCGAATACAGGCTGTCGATGCCGCCGAGGGCCCGGGTCTGCACCGGGACGCCGATCACCGGAAGGCGGGTCTTGCTGGCCATCATGCCCGGCAGATGCGCGGCGCCGCCCGCACCTGCGATGATCACCTTCAGACCGCGTTCGATGGCCGTTTCGCCATAGCTCCACAGCCGGTCGGGGGTCCGGTGGGCGCTGACGATCCGGGTCTCGTAGGGCAGGCCCAGGTCGTCCAGCAGGTCGGCGGCCTGTTTCATTGTGGGCCAGTCGGACTGGCTGCCCATGATGATGCCGATCTGTGCCACGTGGTCCCCCCGATGGAAAGCGCCGCACTATACCGGGCTGCGAGGCGGGGGCAAGTCTGCGGCGCAGGGGCGGGACACCGGCGCAGAGGGCACACACACGGCCCGCTTGCCCGCGCCGCCGCGTTTCCCCCGACCTCAGGCGATGATGTCGGGGATCAGTTGATCCTCGATCTTCACGATCTGGTCCTTCAGCGCCAGTTTCTGCTTTTTCAGGCGGCGCAGGGTCAACTGGTCGGGGCGGCCGGCGGTTTCAAGCGCGTGCACCGCCTCGTCCAGATCGCGGTGTTCGCGCCGCAGCACCTCGAGCCGGATACGCAACATGTCTTCGAAGTTGAGTTCAGAGGGAGCATTCATGGCTGGATCACGATCCGGTCTTCTTCGCCTACGCAAGGATACAGCGATTCGGTCGCGGTGCGGGAAGTATTTGCAGATCAAACCGATCGCATCGCGGGCCTTGCGGCATCGATGGTTGCGTCCCATATCAACGGTGGCGGGATGCCGGACCAGGGTCCCGCCGATTGTCGCTTTTGCAAAGGACAACAGGATGACGAAATTGAGCTTCGGGGCGCATCCCTTTCTGCTGGGGTTCGAGCAACTGGAACGGCTGGTCGAGCGGACGGCCAAGACGGCCGGCGAAGGCTATCCTCCGTTCAACATCGAGGCGACGGCGGACAACGCCTATCGCATCACGCTGGCGGTGGCGGGGTTCCGTGACGACGATCTGGCGATCACGGTCGAAGATCGCCAACTGATGATCCGGGGTCGACAGGCCGAGGATGCGGCAGATCGGATTTTCCTGCATCGGGGCATTGCCGCGCGGGCGTTTCAGCGCAGTTTCGTGTTGGCAGAAGGTGTCGAGGTGGCCGGGGCCGCGCTGGAACATGGCCTGCTGCACGTCGATCTGCGGCGTTCGGTGCCCGAAACGGTGGTGCAGACCATCGCGATCCGCACCACATCGAAACCCAACCGGTAAGGAGACACCGATGAACACTCCATTCAACGATTTCCCGCAGACCGGTCAGCGCATCGTCTATGTCCTGCCGGTGGCTGTGGCGGATTTGCCCGACGAGATTCGCGAGCAGGTCGAGGGTGCCGAAACGCTGTATGCGGTGCACCGCCCCGATGGCGCGCGGCTGGCGCTGGTGGCCAATCGCAAGCTGGCCTTCGCGCTGGCGCTGGAGCATGACATGGTGCCGGTCAACGCGCACTGACCTGTCAGGCGGCCCGCGACGCGCGAGGCTGGTGACGCGCCACGCCCGTGACCCGCGAGGCCTGCTTCAGGCCGGTGTCGGCCGCACCGTCGATTGCACGGCGGCAACTGCCGCCGTCTGCTCCGTTGCCGCACGTTCCAGCATTGCTGGCAGGTTGATCGCGCGGGGCACGGCAAGGGCCCGCACGGGCTGCGCCACGCCGCGCAGGTCGAGCGTCTGCAGGGTCAGGGTCGCGGGGTCGATGCCTGCTGCCCGCAGCACCGCCGCCGACACCAGCAGTTCCACTGACAACTCCTTGGTCGCCGCCTCCAACCGGCTTGCGGCGTTCACCGTTTCGCCGATGATGGTGCGCGGCGCATTGCCCGCCGCGCCGATCTCGCCCAGCACCAGATCGCCCAGATGCAGCCCGATGCCGATCCGCAGGGCAGGCGAGCCTTCGGCGGCCAGCGCCTGATTGAAGGCGGCCAGACCGGCGCCGATATCGGCCACCGATTTCAGCGCAGCCCGGGCCGACACCGCCTCGTCGCCGATCTCGTAGATCGCCAGAAGTCCGTCGCCCAGGTATTTGTCGACGCTGCCGCCTGCACGGGTGATGGCGGGCACGATCGCATCGAAGAATCGGTTGAGCAGGAACACCACGTCATAGGGCAACTGCCCGGTGGTGCGGGCGGTGAAGCCCCGGATGTCGAGGAACAGGATTGCCATCCGCCGCTCGCTGCCCTGGCTCGCGTGGGCGCGGCGCTGGCGGCCATCGGGGCTGAACACCCGGTGCACCGTCATCGGGCCTTGCGGGCGGACCTGGCAGGCAAGCCGCGTGTTCGGCCCGGCCCCCACCGCGTCAAGGCTGTGCTGTTCGGCGGGCGAGGCGGGCGGCAGGTTGGCCCCGCCGTCGTCGATCACCACGCGGCAGGTGGTGCAGCGGCCCCGCCCGCCGCACAGGGCGGTGTGCGGGACGCCGTGGCTGCGCGAGATTTCCAGCAGGGTCATGCCTTTCGGCGCCACCACGCGCGGCCCGTCGACATAGGTGATGCGCAGGGTGTTGCGGCGGCGGATCAGTTTCGCCGCCAGATAGGCCAGCGCGACGGCGGCCAGCAGGCCCCAGAAGACCCAGTGCGCGGTTTCCTTGATGTCCCACAGCAGGGCAAATCCGGCGCGGTCGGGCAGGTTGAACGGCTCGGTGATCTCGGCCCGCAGATCGGGGTCCTGATAGGCCAGCGCCAGTCGGCGGCCTTCGGTCACGAACCCTGCCAGGGCAAAGGCGGGGACCAGCGCCGCAACCCCAGCCAGCAGCGGCAGGTTGCGCCGCCATGCGCTGCGGCCGCGCAGCCAGAAGTGCAGCCCGATGCAGCCATGCGCCCATACGATCAGCAGCAGCGCGGCCTGCTGCCAGCCCGAGGTGGTGCCCCAGATCAGGCCGATCAGATAGGGCATCTCGTCGTTCACACCCAGCAGTTCGTGGGCGGTGCGGGTGTAGACGATGTGGGTCGCCAGCAGCACCGGGATCAGCAGGCCAAGCACGATCTGCGCCCCCTCCCACAGCGGCAGGCGCAGGGTGGTGCGGCTCGCCAGTCTGGACAGGGCGAGCGTGGCATGGGTCAGCAGGGCGGCATAAAGGATCACCGTGCCGGGCAGGCTGCGGGTGACGATCTGGCGGATGTCCTGCCCCGCCAGCAGCGCCTCGGGCGAGATCAGGCCAAGGCCGATGTTCAGGAAATGCAGGGTGACATAGGTGAACAGCACCAGACCACTGGCGATGCGGGCGCGGGTCGCCCATGTGCCGCGCCACAACTCGCTCACAATCCTGCCCCAATTGATCCGTTCGCAGGGTGCGACAGGCAGGGGGCGGCGGTCAAGCCTTGGTCGCGGTCGCGACAACTCGGCACCGGTGGCCGGTGTCACGCCGGTGCGGGAAGTCGGTCGCCGTCACGCCAAGGGACGGCACCGGCCGACGGGCGCGCGCCCTTGCCGCAGCCGCAAGGCGGGGTCGTCACTGCCCGGCGAGGAACTTTTCGGCGTCCAGCGCTGCCTGGCAGCCCATGCCGGCGGATGTCACCGCTTGGCGATAGATGTGGTCGGTCAGATCGCCCGCCGCAAAGACACCGGGGATGGCGGTGCGGGTGGAGCCGGGTTCGACCTGCACATAGCCGCCGTGGTGCAGCGGCAACTGGTCTTTCACCAGATCGGAGGCGGGCGCATGGCCGATCGCCACGAAGAACCCCGCGCAGGGGATGTCCTGTTCCGCGCCGGTCTGCACGTTGCGGGCGCGCACCCCGGTGACGCCAAGCGGGCTTTCGGTGCCCAGAACCTCGGTCACCTCGTGGTTCCACAGCATGTGGATTTTCGGATGCTTGAACAGGCGGTCCTGCATGATCTTTTCGGCCCGAAGGGTATCGCGGCGGTGGATCAGGGTGACCTTGCTGGCGAAGTTGGTCAGGAACAGCGCCTCTTCGACGGCCGTGTTGCCGCCGCCGATCACCACGATCTC
>Ga0247834_1003022_pt1 | contig 23729 bp, 22 predicted proteins | sample LaCruzMarch2015__8_FD_187118 | JGI IMG/M metagenome (GOLD analysis project Ga0247834, IMG submission 187118) | Freshwater microbial communities from meromictic Lake La Cruz, Castile-La Mancha, Spain - LaCruzMarch2015_12m | ecosystem: Environmental > Aquatic > Freshwater > Lake | place: Spain...
AGTGGGGGCGACGATGATGGGGATGGTGGCGCGGCCCGAGCCGTCCTCCGATTCCGAGCCCTCCTGTCCGGGAGGCAGACACTGAATGCAAACCGAGTTTGTCTCAAAGTTGTTGGCAGGTACCGGTCCCTTGCTGCAAAATTCACCGGGCTCGGTCGTTGAGAATGTTGTTGGGCTCTCGTCGTTTGATTTCATTGGCCTCACCAATTCGCCCAACAGCGTCATCCGAGACATTGACGCGCAGTCGCGCGGTGCCTTTGGCACCGGTGCGGTGCGCATCAGCAACTCGGCCAACACCGTGGTGCAGCGGCTCACAGCCAGAGCCAGCACCTTCGGCGTGCTCGTGAGCGGGCTCGGCACCGTCACGGTCGATGACTCGGTGTTTGTGGGCAACACCGACGGCGTCCGCGTGGATGCGTCAGCGAGCCTCTCGACCGTGCGCGTAATGCGCTCGCAGTTCCGCGCCAACACTGTCGATGTCAACACCGAGCGCCGCGGCCAGGGCTTCGACTCGGCGCTGCTGGTGGGCAACGACCACGGCGACCCTGGCGACCGCACCACGACGGCCTTCGAGCTGGCGACCCCCCCCGTCGGCACGCGGCGCGCGGTGAGCCGCGCCGTCGGCATCCGCGCCCTGATCGACAACCTCTACACGGGGCAGACCCCCACCGCGGTGATCACGAGTCCGCTGCGCGGAACACCGATTCACCCCGAGTTCTGCTTGCCCCTTGAGGCCGGCCTCAGCGAAGATGTCGACGTTGTCGACTGCACGTGGACCGCCGACGGGCAACCCCTGATCCTGGGCGCCGACGGCTGCGCCGACCACAACCTCACCAACGGCACCCACACCATCGCGCTGACGTGCGACGGCGGCGCCACCTGCCACAGCACCACCATCCTGGTCGACGACCAGCGCATGGGTGGTGTCGTGCGTGGTGATCAAACGATCAGCGGCGCGCACATCGTCGACACTGACATCATTGTACCGGCCGGGCGCTCGTTGACGTTGGCAGCGGGGACGGCGCTGACCTTCACGCTCAACAGCGACCGTGCGTTCAACACGCCGGTGTTGCGCACCGTGCGTGGCGACCCCGCGAAGGTCGAGATCGCCGTGGAGGGCACGCTCCACGTCGACGGTACAGTCCAGGCTCCGGTGTTGCTGTCGGGGGACGTGGGCAGCGCCCAGAAGTCCTGGACGGGCATCCTCGCCGGTGACGCGGCGACGGTGGTTCTGGACAACGCGCAGTTTCGCGGCGCGACGTTTGCCGTGTCGTCGGATGCGCCGGGTACCGACCAGATCGCCCACGCTGACATCACCGTGCGCAATGGGCTCTTTCAGGGAACCGGGACCAACAACGATCTTGCCACTCAGATAGCGTTTCAGGGGGCCTGCCCCTCGGTCGTCGACGGGATGGTGGTCCGCGACATCAACCAGTTCATGAACTGTTTGAGTGGCGTCGACGTCGACGTCTCGGGCCTCGACGTTCGCAGCGCCAGCCAACCACAGGGCGGGGTTCGCCTGTTCCAGATCGGAGACGTACGCAGCACGGCGGTCATCGCGCTGCAGCTGCGCGACTCGACCCTCGTGTCGACCCTCGGCGGTCAGGTCATCTACTCCAATCGGGGTTCCGGGCTGGCGAACGTCAGCCTCGCCAACCTCGATACGACGCTCTTTGTCTTCAACCGTGGTTTCACGATGCCAAAGACCTTCAACATGGCCGACTCGGTGGTGCGGCAGATGTTCACGTTCTTCGAACTCCCTACCAACCAGGTGCTTGTCGAGCGGACCCGGTTCGAAGGGGGGACCGGGCTGGTGGTAGGCCCGCGGGAGAGCTTCATCGTGCGCGACTGCCTCTTCAACGACGTCGACAACATCCTGGACGACGTCAGGACATCGAGCCTCAACGTCTTGCAGGTGCGAGGCAGCCGGTTCCTTGGCGTCGCCCAGTTTCTCGGCGCGAACGACGATGGGACTCGACCCACCCTTGGCTACGACTTCACCGGCAACGACTTCTCGGGTGTCGCTCGCATCATCAACCAGGCCAACACCTCAAGTCCCATCACGTTCAATCTCGGCAGTTCGTTCTTTGGCACCACCGACAAAGTCGCCATCGAGGCCGTCATTCAGGATACGCGCACCGACGTCAGCGCCACGGACACCATCATGGGCAAGTCCGACTACACGGGCTTCTTGTCATCAGCCCCCACACTGAACGTGCCCGAGTGAACGCGATGCCAGTATTGTTGTCGCTCTCGTTGTTTGCCGCCTTGGTGACGTCGTCACCGTTGGCCGGCGAGCCGGTCCAACACGAAGAAGCGTTGGGGCGTCGGGAGGCCGGACAAGGCCTGGCGCAGCGATGGCCCCAGCCGAGACAGAACCCGCTGGGACACCGGCGACGCTTCGCGCAGGACATCGGCGACGCCGCGCACGGACTCGGTGAACGCCCCAAGGACGTCGTCGTCGAGGATGGCGTCGCCGTCGGCACCGCCAGGCAAGGCCCGCAGGGCGTCGTCGATGGTTGTTTCGGCAGCGTCGCTCCCGCGTCGCCACAGCGCGGCCAACGCAGCGTCCAGGCCCATGAGGGCGCCGAGGTCGTCGACGGCATCGAAGGCATCGACGGCGTTGAGGGCTCCGCCGAGGGCTGCGCCGAGGGCTGCGCCGAGGGCCGCATTCAGGTCGGGATCGAGGTCGTGACCGGGACGCGATGACGGGTCGGCGGGCGCGAAGCGACGCAACAGGGCCACCAGGCCCACGCGGTCGCGGCCGACGGCGGTCCCGCCGTCGAGGTCAGGGCGGGGTTGCAGGGCGACGCGGGGGTCCCCGGCCACCAGGCGCACGGTGGCGGGGGCAAAGCCCCCACAGCACAGCCCCAACGAGGCTGCGGCGCGAACCACGCCGATGAACGCGCGGCCAATCGTGATGCGATGCAGCACCGACAGCTCCACCGGTTCGGCACTCGCGCCGGTGCCGTCGGCCATGACGAGGACCCGCCCCGGATCGTTCACGACGACGGCTTGCAGTGGAGGTGTGACGTGGGGCAGCCCTCGCCAGGCGTCGAGGTTCGCCGCCACCGTGTCGATGGTCGACAGGGGCGCGCTGGTGACCAGCAAGGGGCTGCCGTTGCTGCGACGCAGGCCGGCGACGGTGCCGGCCCTGGTCGGGATGACCTCGGCAATGGGGGTGTCTGTGGGCAGCGCCCGCGGCGGCGGTGGCCCAAGGACGACGTCGGCGTTGTGCAGGGGCCCCTTGAAGCGGGCACGCCACAGCGGCGCGGGGATGTCGATGAGGGCGCTCACCTGATCGTTCCGTGGATACACATGCCAGGAGAACGCCTGCCGCATCGGGGTCGTCGCAAGCACTGGCGCCGTCGTTGGCGCCGGGCCCTCCTGCACCGCGAAGGTGCCGTGGAAGTAGAGGGTGTGGTGGAAGTCGGCGACGTCGTGCCAGGCGCCGTCGTGGACGTGGATGGTCGGAAAGAAGAGCTGGCCGGGGCGCCGGGTGCGAAAGCGCATGGCCATCGGATGGATGCGCGTGCCGGGATGCGCCACGCCGAGGCGGAACACGGCCCAGCCGAGGCCCGGCGGCAACCGGGCGGCCAGACCCGGCGGCAGCGCAAAGCGGGGGTCCACGTCGACGAGGTCGTTGAGGTCGGTCACAAACGAGGCAAGGTAGTCACCGACCTGCTGCACCTCAACGCCGTCGCTGATGTCGACGCGCGCGGCTCGTTTGGAGGCCGCGGTCTGAAACGCGCCGTCGAGACCCGGGAAGAAGGCGCGGTGGTGCTCGAAATTCAGAAACTCCAGCGCGCCTCCGTCCACGGGCAGCCCAAGCAGCATCGCCGTCGGTGCCGTCAGCGACAGCTCGGTCTCATAGACCAGCAGCTGGCTGTCGCCGTCGTCGAGGAGGCGGGCGTAGATCGACGTGCCGGAGACGCTGGCGGGCCCGGTAAAGACACACATGGAACGACATCATCGGCGGTGCGGGTCCGTCGGCGCAAACGTCGAGAGGCCGGGATGCGGACCTGTCTCCTGTTGGCGGACGGCCTGCACCCGCGCACAATGCCCCATGATCGACGTCACCGCCTTTGAAGCCCTGTGCCTGGCCTGCAGCGGCACCACCGCCGTCCCCCACGTCGATCGCGTGGCGTTCCGCACGACCCGCAGAATCTTCGCCACCCTCGCCCCCGATGGGCAGACCGCCAACCTCTGCCTGGCCCCCGAGCAGCAGGTGCTGATGTGCGGAGCAGCGCCCAGAGCGTTTGCCCCCGTGGCCGGCGGCTGGGGCCGGATGGGCTGGACCACCGTCCGCTTTGCCGACGTCGAGGCCGGGCTCTGTCGCACCGCTGTCGGTGGCGCCCATCTGCACGCGTTGCCGCCGGTGAAGGCGCCGAAGAAGAAGACGGCGCACAAGAAGGGGCGCTGACGACGTCAGCCCCCGGGCCGGGTGCGCTCCAACACCGGCAGGACCTCGGCGAGGAGGAAGCGAATGTGGTCCTCCTGCCAGCCCGATTGGCTGACGGCCCCGACCAACACCGCGTCGTGGCGCTCGACGTAATAGGCCCACACCCCCGTCGAGCCCGAGTGGCCCACCAGCTCGGGCAGGCCACCGAGGGCGAAGAAGATGCCGCCGGGACGAATGCGCCAGGCGCAGAGCCCCACGTCGATGCCGGGGATCATGGCGTCCTGGCTGAAGTCGGTGGCCAACGACGACAGCGGCACCGGCTTTCCCGCCACGAGGCTGCGCAGAAACAGGCGCAGGTCCCCCACCGTGGTGGCCAGACCGCCGCCGGCCTGGTCCGCCGTCAACGACGGCGCGTCGTGCATGTTGACGTCGCCGATGAAGGCGTCGGCGATGGGCCCCACCCCTGGCGGCGCTTGTTCGACGGAGTGGTACCAGGTGTGCTTCAGTGACAGGGGCTCGAGGACCCGGGCGCGGACGACGTCGACAAAGCGGGGGCTGCCGGTGGCGCGCTCAAGGACGAGGCCGAGCAGGTCGTAGTTGGTGTCGGCGTAGTGGAAGCGTTCACCGGGGGTGCCGACGGGGGCGTAGTGGGCGCGGGCGTATGCAAAGAGGTCATCTCTGGTGAAGCGGCGCTCCCGCTCGCGGGCGATGACGTCGTACAAGCGCGGCGCACCATCCTTCGATGGATCGGAGAAGTAGTCGGGGAGCCCCGAGCGATGGCCCAGCAACATCCGCACCGTCACCGTGGGCCAGGCGGCGTCGCCGCCACCGATGGGCAGGCCCTGCAGCTCGGCGGCGGGCACCCACTTCGTCACGGGATCATCGAGGGAGACCACGCCGTCTTGCACCAGGGTCATGACGGCGACGGCGACAAAGAGCTTGCCGACGCTGGCGCTCAGAAACGGGGTGTCGATGCCCATGGCGGCCCCGGTGGCCTCGTTGGCGATACCGGCGGTGAAGCCCCGCTGCAGACCAAGCGTCGGCGCGTCCACCCACATGACGCCGTTGTGCAGCTGCTGCGCGGGGTCCTGCACCACGTTGTACAGGGCCTCGTCGAGTCGGGTGTTCGCTTCGGCGGGGGTGAGGGGGCCGCCGGCAGACATGAGCGCGACGACGGCGAGCCCGATGGCCAGCAGCGCTCCCACCAGTGCCATCACCACGAATCTGGTCCGCCTGACTTGCTTCACCGATGTCACGGGAGATATGTTAGTCATGCTAACATCATAGCTGGCATTGGTCCCACCGACAAGCGACAAGGCGTGCATGGTTGGCGCAGCCCGAAAGCCGAAGAAGCCGAAGAAGCCGAAGAAGCCGGCCCGTCCCTACCACCATGGGGACCTCCGCCGGGCGCTGTTGGACGCCGCCCTTGACGTCGTCAACGTCAGCGGCGTGGACGCGGTCACCATGAGCGGGCTGTCGAAGTCGTTGGGGGTGTCGGTGGCGGCGCCGTTTCGGCACTTCCCCACCCGGGAGGCCTTTTTGGTGGCCCTCGCCGAGGAGGGGGCCCTGCACATGGTGCGCTTCATGGCCGAGGCCGCCGCCCGCCAGACCGACCCCCTCGAGGCCCAGCGGGCCCGCGGTGTCGCCTACGTCCGCTTCGCCGTCGTGCAGCCCGGCTTCTTCCGGCTGTTGGCCCGGCCAGAGATTGTCGCGGCCTCAGAACACCTGCGCCAGGCGAGCGCCGCCCAACAAGCCCTGATGGACCCCGTGCTGGGGCGACACCATCAAGGCCCCATCAGCACCGAACTGACGAGGCGCAGCGCGGGCATGCTGGCGGCCCAGGCCCTCACCTACGGCCTGGCCCGCATGATCACCGATGGCTTGTTGGGCGACGTCAGCGCCGACGACGCCGAACGCCTGGCCCAGGAACTGACCGGTGTGCTCGGTGAGGGTCTCGCTCAGCAGCGAGATGGTGTGCTGGACCAGGAGCACCAGGCCGAGGACAAAGACCAGGCCACCGACAATGACGACGACGACGACGACGACGACGATGACGACCGGGCTCCCTGAGCACTTCGCCCGGTGCGCAGGGCTGTCGACGTGGGCGCAGCACTCCCGACAGGTTGCGACGCCATGTCGCATTCCCAGCAGTGGGGGCCAGCCCTACTTGGGTGGACCATTTCGGAGAACCCCATGCTCAAGCGCCATCCCCTCCTCCCCCTTGCCATCGCTGGCCTGTTGACCACCGCCGCCTGTCCAGGCCGTCAGGCCGATGGCCAGGAAGGCGAGGGCGAGGGCGAGGGCGAGGGCGAAGGCGAAGGCGAGGGCGAAGGTACCGACATCGACCGGGACGGCGTGGCGACTCCCGAAGACTGCGACGACTTCAACAACAGCATCCACCCGGGGGCCCGCGAGCGCTCCTTCGACGGCATCGACGCCAACTGCGATGGCGAGGAGCTGCCCGCCCTGGGCGATGATCGCTTCGCCGAAGCCCTTGGCCTCATCGACGCTGACGAGGACGGCGAGGTCTCGCTGGCCGAGTTCCAGGCTGCCTGCGCCGAGGGCGCCTTGCTCCTCGACGGCCAGCCGGGCGTGGTCTCGACCCAGGCACGCTGCGGCGGCACCAGCGCCTGTCGCGGCATGGTGTTGCACCCCTGGAACGAGCTCTTTGTCCACGACTGCCGTGGCGTGAACTACTGCGCCGGCTGGAGCTGCACCGAGACCGCCGTCGATCAGGGTCGCGACGGCGAGACTGCCTACACCGAGGGCAACTGCACCATGTGTCACGCCGGCGACGAGCCGGGCTTCCTGGTGCTCGTGCCCGAGGGCGGAGACGTCGACGTCGCCGTCAGCACGTTCTTTCAGCGGTCCGACGACCGCTTCCGCGCCGCCATCGCGTTTGGCGTGGCGGGCATCTCGCCCGCCGATGTGGCCTTCCGCAACATGCCCCCCCACTACGAGGTGCTGTCTCGCTCCGAGATGGATGCCGTGATCGGCTACATTCGCGCCCAGCCACTCTCGGGCCTCGCCTACGTGCTGGGTGACGTCGACCCCGACACCCAACCGGCCGAAGGTGAAGGCGAAGGTGAAGGCGAAGGTGAAGGCGAAGGCGAATGAGCCGATGACTCTACCAACGACGTTCCTGAAGAGCGGGCCTCGTCCGCTGGCTCGTGACGCCGTTGGTCTTGGCTTGCGTCCGGTGCATCTGGCGGCGATTCGTGAGTCCCCGCCGGATATCGATTTTTTCGAGATCATCGCCGAGAATTTCCTGGGCCGCAGCGAAGCACCCCGGCGCAACCTCGAGGCCGTCGCCGCGCGATATCCCGTCGTGGCCCACAACGTCTCCCTCAACCTGCTGGGCACCGATCCCCTCGACGTCGGCTATCTGCGTCGGCTGCGCTCCCTCGTGGAGCAGCACCACATGCCGTACGTGACGGACCATCTGTGCTTCTGCGCCTCCGAGGGCACCCACCACCATGACCTGCTGCCGGTGCCCCTGTCGTCGTCGCTGGTGGGCTACGCCGTCGATCGCATCCGGGCGGTACAAGACGCCCTGGGCGTGCCCTTTGGCATCGAGAACGCATCGACCTACCTGCGCTTCAAGGACGACGACCTCACGGAACAGGAATTCTTGCGACGCATCGTCGACGGCGCCGACTGCGGTCTGCTCCTCGACGTCAACAATGTCTTCGTCGCCAGCGTCAACCACGGCTTCGACCCCCATGCCTGGCTGGATGCCGTCCCGTGGGAGCGGGTGTTCTATGTGCACCTGGCGGGCCATCTGCAGCGTCCCGACGGCCTGCGCCACGACACCCACGACCGGGCCGTCGACGACGACGTCTGGGCCCTCTACCGCGAAGCCTGGCGCCGCGGGGGCCCGTTCCCCACCCTGCTGGAGTGGGACGACCACATCCCGCCCCTCGACGTCGCCGTTCGCGAGGTCCGCCGCGCCATCGAGATGCGCCCATGAACGACGCGCCACCAGCACGAGCAGCAGCAGCGCCGCCGGCCTGGTGGCGATCATTGCAGGATGATGTCGGTCGCTTCCTGCGCTCGCCCCTCGAAGTGGGTGGAGGACGATTCCACTCCCCCCGGGAGGCCGCCGCCAATCTGCAGCCGCGCGTCGTCGACGACGGACCGGGGCCGGGGGCCGACGCGCGCCTGGCCCTCTATCACGAGCAGTATTGGATGCGGCTGTTTCACAGCCTGCAGCAGACGTTTCCCCGCGCGGCGCGGGTGACGGGATACTTCGCGTTCAACCGCCTCGCCGCCACCCACTTCGCCACCAGCCCTCCGCGCAGCGCCGACCTCGCCGATGTCGGCCGCGGCTTTTTCACCAGGCTGCAGGCTGTCCTTGACGGTGTGCTGGTGCCTGACGCCCGGGCCCGCGCCCCCCACGGCGTCATCGATGCCCGGCTGCCCTCCCTCATCGGTGGCGGTACCGGTGTGACTGACGACGTGGATGACCTGGATGAGCAGGTCCGCGCCGTGCGCGCCATCCTGCGGACCGTCGACGTCCCCTGGTCGATGCTGGCCCAGGCCCTGGCCCTCGACGAGGCGTGCCGGCGCGCCTTCGAGGCCCCCACCGCCCCCCGCTGGACCATGACTCCCGAGGTCATCGCCGGGCTCCGCGCCTCGCGCCTCGGCGTACGCACAGCGGCCTCGTTCTCCCTGGTGCGCGTCGACTGGGCCGTCGAAGCGGCGGCCGTGATCACGCCGGCGCTCCCCGAGAATGCCCTCGCCAACGCCGCCGGCGCTGACGACGGACCCGAGCCACCACCGCCATCAACGACACGCCTGCGGGCACCCATCCACCACGTCATCGTCGCCCGCGAGGGTGGTGTCGCCCACGGCATCGTCGACCCGGTCTTTGCGCGCCTGTTGTTGCGGATGCGCCACAGCCGGTTCGATGACGCGGTCCGCCATATCGAGCAGCAGTTTCCGCCGGCGGCCCTGGCGCACCTGCAGGCATCGTTCGATGGCTTCGCTGCCGGTGCCGCCGACAACGGCTGGTGGGTCGGGACCACCGCCTGACGGACCCTTCACCCCGACTGCCCGTGGCGCTGCTCGCACGGCTGCGCGGGCGTCGCTGCTGAGGGGCCAAGCGGCACAACGCCGCCGTGACCCATACCCCCGTGGCCCCGGGCCGTGGCATCGTGGGGGCGGAGTTCACCATGACCCAGCCGTCCCTCGACCGTCGCCATCTCCTTGCCGGCCTCGCTGGCGCCGTCGTCGTCGCCCAGGCCGCCAGCGCCCAGAAGGAGCCCAAGAAAGATCCCCACGCCGGCCATCTGATGCCCGCCATGGATGCGCCCCCGGCCACGCCGCCGTCGCCGAAGATCACGGCCATCGCCGCCGCCACCGCCGACTGCGAAAAAGCGGGCCGGGCCTGCCTCGCGGCCTGCACCGAACACCTCGCCGCCGGGATGGCGACGATGGCGCCATGTCAGCGCGCGGTCATGAACATGCTCGCCGTCAGCAGCGCGATGGCCGACGTCGTTGGCTTCCGCAACGCCGACCCGAAGAACATCAAGGCCCTCGCTGTCGCCTGCGCCCTGTTCTGTCGGACCTGCGAGAAGGCCTGTGAAGCCCATGCCGACCACCACGCCGAGTGCAAGGCCTGCATGGAGGCCTGCCGCACCTGCGCCACCGCGTGCGAGGCCCTCTGAGCAGCCTGAGGTAACGAGCCATGGGTTCCCATTCCCTCCCCATCATCGAGGTCACCGCTGCTTCCATCGACGCTGACGGCTTCTTCTGCCGCATGAGCAAGATGAAGACGGCGGGCAATCAGCAGAAGCTGGCCTGGGCGAAGGAGCGCTTCGACGAGGGGCTTGGCCTCACCCTGCTCGGCGAAGGCCAGCGGGGCTTTGTCGAGGTGATGCCCGGCGAACAGTGCTGGCGGCCCATCACGGCCGACGGCTGGGACGTCATCCACTGCCTGTGGGTGGTCGGCACCTCCAAGGGCCACGGCGCTGGTGCCGCGCTCCTCAATCAGGTGCTCACCGGGGCCCGGGCCCGACGACGCCACGGGGTCGCTGTTGTCACCCGCGAGAAGAATTGGGTGACGCCCCGCTCGTTCTTCGAGCACCACGGCTTCACCGTCGTCGACGAAGGCATCGACGGCTTCGTGCTGATGGCCCTGCCGTTCTCCAAGAAGCCCCCGGCGCCGCGCTTCGTCACCGACGATTGGCAGGCGCGCCTTGCCCACCACCGCAAGGACCTCGTGGTCTTTCGCACGGCCCAGTGTCCGTACATCGATGACGCCACAGCCGGCGTCGTGGCCATCGGCAAGGAACTCCACATCCCGGTCCACGTCGTCCAACTGGGCAGTGCTGCCGAGGTCCGGCAGTCTGCGCCGAGCCCCTATGGCACCTTCGCCATCGCCCTTGACGGCCAGCTCTTGACGTCGACGTACGAGCTGCCGGCGGCGTTGCGCAAGAAGATTGCGGCAGCCCGGGCCTGATCCCGAGATCTCCTTGATCTTCGCCCACGGAGTGGGCTCGCTCAAGAAGCTCTGGGATGTACTTTGCCGCTCGCGGGGCGGCGTGGGTTCCACTCGCGCCGCTCGTGAGGCGCTTCGCGCCCGCTTGCTGGAAGTGGTCAGTCTTCAATGGTCATTCGGGATGAGACCCGGGTCCCGACGGCGGCGCGAGATTGCGTGACGATTCCAGAACGCGACGTGACACGAGACATTGCGCCTGTGTCGGCTCGGTGATGCACTGGCGTGCATGAAACACATCGTTGTCGCGCTGCTCGCCTGCACGTCCTTCGCCTGCACCCGCAGCGGGGGGAGCGAGGACGACGCCTACGACATCGTGAAGGCGAAGGCCGCGAAGGATCTCGCGTGCGAAGACATTACCGTGCGCAAGATGGCCCAGGACGGAACGTCGTACGAGTACCAGGCGACCGGGTGTAGCGACCTCTACACGTATGGAGTGGACTGCGACGGCAGCTGCGAGATCGTCGCCGGTGTGCGCGGGCGGGGGCTCGGTGGTCTGTGGAACACGGCAGGCAAGCTCATCGATGACATCGCGAAGGACTTGGCCGAGGCCGACAAACGACAACGGGAGATGGGTGAAGAGCATCGCCAGATGCTTGAGCGAAGCGAACGGCGGATGCGAGCCGTCGACGAGCACATTGAGCAGCAAAACGAGCGGGCCAGGCTCATGCGCCGCTGAACAGCCGGGCGGCGGGCAGGACGTCGCTCGGTCCGGGCAACACCGTCCACGGTGATGTCGCCGTGGACGGCTGAGAACGTTCAGCGCTTCTCGGCGGTGCATTCCCCTTCGCCCGTGTGGTGCACCAGCGTGCGGCTGAGGGCCCCGACGAAGTCCCCGAGGGACAGCACGTCGGAGGCGCCGCCCACCCCATATTGGTCCGCCGGCAGGGACGTGAGGTCGACGGCGTTGAGCTCGCCGATGTCGATGACGTCGTCGTCGTTGCTGTCGGCGGTCATGATGGCCGACAGGCGCAGCACGGCGTCTTCGCTGGCGAGGTCGTCGTAGAAGAGGTGGTCGCCGTGGATGGTCAGCTGCCACTCGCCGGCACCGCCGGGAGGCACCACCACCCCGAGGCTGCCGTCTTCGAGTTCGCAGTCGACGTAGCGGGTGTTGGTGCTGAAGCCCCAGGCGAAGGTCTTGTCGACGTCGTTCTGGCTGACGCTGCCTTCGACAAAGACCGAGAAGCCCTGGGCCTTCATGAACTCGACGTCGTCGCTGGCCGCGTTGCCGCCGAGGGTGGCGTCGGTGGCGGGGCCCACAGCCACCGAGATGTCCTCGTAGCGGCGGGCCTCGAGGCCCGTCAGGGTGGCCACCTCGGCGGGCCCGGCCTCGTGGAGGTCAAAGACCACGGGACCAGCGACTTCGCCGCCAACCTTGCCGTCGGCGCCGTTCACCGTCATCTCGGAGAAGGTCACGAGGAATTTGCTGAAGGCGACGCTGCCGCCGTCAGCGAAGAATTCCGACGGGATGGCGGTCTCGATGAAGTCTTCACCGAAGGTGGTGATGACGAGGTCGCCGGCGCCGCAGCCGGTGGCGGCGGTGGTGGCGGCGACGGCGGCGACGAGGGCAAGCGAGCGGGGGCGAAACATGGCGGACTCCAGAGTTCGGGGCTGTTTTGTTTCAGGGTGTTCGTGATGGACCGATGAATCGGGGAATCAGGGCAGCAGTTCCACGTGGTACGTCGACGACGCCCGGATGGCGCGACCGACGGCGTTGTCGGGTTGGGAACCCGGTGGCGGGGCGGTGGGGACCACCGGTGGGGTCTGGGCGGGGAAGGCGTCGAAGTCGACGCGACCAAGCAAGCCGGCCAGATCGACGTGGACGGCGAGGGCGCCGTCGCCACCAAGCTCCACGTCGACGGGAATGCCCTCGATGACTTCGGGGGCCTGGACCACGAAGCGGAACCCCACGTCGGTGCCGTCCCGGCTGGCTGTGCCCTCCAGCAGCAGGGCCCCGCCAAGATTGGCATCGGTGCACAGGGTGATGCTGGCGGAGCCATGATGGCCGCTGATGCCGTCGCCGACAGGCATCGTCGTCGCCGTCGTTGCCAGCAGGTCGACCACCGTGGTGCCGGTGACCTCGCCCATCAGGCCGCCCTCGTCGTAGTGGCCGGGGTGGGCCCGGGCCGACGAGAACGACAACAGCGCGTCACGCACGTCACCAACCGATGGCCAGCCCCGCGGGAGACGAGAAGGTTGGGTGGACGCCAGCACGGCCTCCCCGGCGTGGGTCTGCAGCTGCTCGATGCACAGGGAGGCTGCCGTCACCGTGGCGACATATCCCCCCGTGCTCTGCAGCCCCTCGAGGCCGACGCCGTCGATGGCCACCGTCAGGGCAATGCTCGTTGGTGCCGGCGCCTCGTCACACCCCACCCCGACCATGGCCCCGACCACGAGCCCCGCCCCCACGACGCCCGACGCCATCAATCGCCCCAGGCCCACACCCATCGACACACCTGAACCACCCATCACGGACCTCCGCAGCACACGATGAAACTACCAGCCCACCGACAACGACGCCGACAGAAAGCGGGGACCGCCGCTGGTGACATGCCGAGCGGGCAAACCGCCGCCGCTGCCGCCAAATGCGGTGAAGTCCGAAGCGTAGACAAAGGCGCCATCGACGACGACAGCGTCGAGGATGTTGCTGGCCTCGACGGACACGCTCAGGCGACGCCAGCCAACAGACGCCGAGCCGTCGACGACGAAGATCTCCGGCGAGACCTCGGCCAGGGGCATCGGTCGCGGACCGACCAGCCAGGGGTCGACGTCGACAGCGACCACGACGTCGTCGCCGCCGACCACGGCCACGGCGTGCCGCCAGATGAACTCCAGCCGCCCCACCAACGGCGGGGCATAGGGCACGGTGCTGCCCAGGGTGGCACCGGCGCCGCTGCTGCTGCCCAGCTGGTCGAGGACCCGGGCGGACACCGCCGTCCAGGCGGTGCCGATGGTCAAGCCGGGCAGGACGGCGTCGGCGGCGACGGTGGCCGAAGCCGTGACTCCCGTGCGCAGGGTCGGACCGAGGAAGAGGTTGCGGGCGGCGACGTGGTCAAAGACCCGATCGCTCTCGACATGGGTGATGAAGGCTGTGACCCCGAGGTCGATGCCGCCGTCGATGCCATCGTCGGTGCCATCGTCGAGGCCGTTGCCGACAACGACGCGGGCCCCGAGGTCGGCACCCCGGGTCTTGGTGAGCTGGGCCACCTCGAGGTCGCCGAGGCTGCGTCCCTGGGGCGTGCGAAATCCCTCCCCCGCAGCGACGCTCAGCACCAGCGAGCCGTTGTCGGCATCGATGGCGCGCCATCCCACCATGAGGCGCGGGGCCAGCACGGTGCCAAAGGCCAGGGCGGTGGAATCGCTGTCGTCGTCGGGGGTCTTGTCGATGGCGGCCACGAGGGTCTCGGTGCGCAGCCCACCCCGCACCACGAGCCCTGGCAGCACCACGGCCCGGGCTTCGCCGAACACGCCGATATGGCCCAGGGTCAGGTCGGCGTCGACGTCGGTGCCGTCGGCGATGACGTCGTCGCCCCGCAGGGCCAGCCGCTCTTGCCGCTGGTGGACATTGTCGAGGCGGTTGCGGGTGCCAAGCGCGAAGCCGATGGGCAGGCCGAACAGCGCCACCCGGCGCCCCACCTCGAGGTCGAGGCCGCCGATGGTGGCCGTGTTGCGTTGGCGCACCCGGTCACCGTCGTCGCGCAAGAGTGCGCCGGTGAAATTCTGGACCAGGTCGTGGTGGTGAAACGCCGACCACAGGCGACCGTCGATGTCGAAGCCGCCGTCATGCATCGACACCGTCGCCGAGGCCTGGGCCCGGCGGGTCTCGCCCCCCTGCTGGTCGTCGTAGACGTCAAAGGGCCCCACCAGGCCGGCATCGACGTCGCTCTCGCGCAGCACCCCGGGGGCCTCGAAGCGGCTCGCTCCCACCAGGGCCGCGATCAGCACTTCATCGTCGTCACCAAAGGTCAGCCGTCCCTGGCCCACGGCACTGGCCCGTTGAAAGGCCCGACGGGGTCCAAAGCCATCGCCCCGCGCGGTCTCGACGGCGACGAAGGTCCGGCCCTTTTCCCCACCGCCGTCGGTGTCGACAGCAGCGGGTGACACGATGCCGACCAGGCGCATCAGGCCGAAGTCGCCCAGCGTCGTGCGCAGCAGGGGGCCGGGGGCCGGCGCCGCCAGTTGAAAGTCCAGGGACCCCGCCACGGCGAAGTCTCCCTGGCGCACGTCGTAGGCCCCCGGTCGCAGCATCAGCCGCCGCACCAGTTCCGGCGGCAGCAGGGTGACGTCGGCGTAGCCCTGGCCATGGAGGTGGCTCACGTCGTTTTGGGGCACGCCGTCGACGGTGATCTCGAGGTCTTGCCCGTGCTCGGCATCAAAGCCCCGCAGGAAGATCTGGTGGGCTTTGCCCTGCCCCGAGTGCTGGGAGATGAAGACCCCGGGGGCCCGCCGCAGCAGGTCCGACGCCGTCCCACCGGCGGGCAACGCCGCCGTCGTCGGCAGGGCTTCAATGACGGCATCGCCGACGGGTCGGTCCAACCGGCGGGCCCGCACCACGGTCTGTTGGGCGGCTGGCGGTGGCGTGGTCGGCGGCGGCGGCACCAGCGGTGTGGTCGGCGGCGTGGTCGGCGGTGTCGCTGGTGCAGCCGGTGTCGGGGCATCGTGGACGTGATCATCGTGGGCCTGGACCACCGTCCCCCACGCCAGGCCAACAACGAGCACCGACCGTGGCCACATGGGTCCAGAGGTGGCAGCCGTGGTCCCCGGTCACAATGGGACGGATTGTCGCACCCATCGCCCCCATCACCCGACTGTTGACGACGCTGCACGATCATCTGGTGCCCGGCGGCCGGCTGGCCATCGCCGACCTCGACGCCGCTTGGCGGATGACGGGGCGGCCCCCGTCGGCTATCCGGACAACCGTGAAAGCCATTCATTTCATCGCCGCGGCCCTGGCCCTGCAGCTGTTGATGGCCGCCGACTGCGGCCCCGCCGACGCTGCCGACGAGGATGACCAGTCCGCCCCGATCCCCTGCAGCGTGCCGGGCACCTGTCGCGGCAGCGGCGGCACGGGCAGTGGCGGCGGCGATGCCGGCGGCGGCGGCGTCGACATCATCGACGACGGCCTCGGCGACAGCGACGGCCTCGCCCGGCCCCCCTTTCGGGGCGTCTACCTGAACGACCTCGACCAGGTGCTGGCGTCGGCACGGGAGACCGACAGGCTTTTGCTGTGGCTCGAAGCCAACGACTTCAACAGCATCAGTTGCTACGATCTGGGCACCATTTTCGATACAGCCGGCGCCAGCGCCGACCTGGCCTCTTTCATCGCCCGGGCCCGCCGGGAGGCCGGGGTGGTCCACGTCGGCGCCGTCCACAGCGATGCCCGCAGCTTCAGTGGGCCGACGCTGCGCTACCAGACAGGCCGCCCGACCGCCGCGGAACGCTTCGACGCGTTTCACCTGGAGCACGAATGGTGGAACGGGGCTGGCTCCTTCGCCGACACCGTCCGCCGTCTGCAGACCATGACGTCGGTGGCCCACGCCCAGCAACCGCCGCTGGTCACCGAGGAGTACCTCGGCTGGTTCCAGAACCCGGGCGACGACGACGGCAACGGCGTGCCCGACTTCACAGCGCCAGAGATGGCCGCCGCCATCGTCCGCCACAGCGACCGAATCATGATCCATGATTACCGTCGCTCTCCCGACTTCTCCTATATGGAATCCCGGCTGCGCTTGTTGTCGAACGCCGCCGCCGACGCCGGCCGCGACGTCGACGTCGTCGTCATCTTCTCCGCCGAGACCGCCGCCGCCGACGGCCCCGACAACGACTTCATGGGCCGCTACTTCCAGACCCACACCTTTGATGAGGCCTGGACCGACCTGCAGGCCCAGATCGACGACGCCAGCCCGGCGGCCACCGCCCACCTGAACTTCATCGGCTACCAGGTCTTCGCCTCCCGCCAGGCCATGGCGGCCCGTCCCCTCTGAACGACGTCAGCCCGGGAGCACCAGAGGTCGGTGCGACGCCCATCGGCCCGATGGCATCCCAGTCGGGACCCGTTTCCCCGAGGACCGATGCCCACCACGACGCCCCTGCCCACCTGGGCCGCGCTTGGACGACAAGGCTGGCACCACCGTGGCGCCCAGCGGCCTCCCTTCGCCGTGGAGCCTGCCGCCGGCCAGGAGTCGGTGTGGGACTATCCGCGGCCGCCGATGCTGGTGGCCGATCCCCGGGAGGTCGTCGTCACCTTCGCCGGTGCTGCCGTGGCCCGGACCAGGCGCGCCATCCGCGTGCTGGAGACCTCCCATCCGCCGACGTTTTATGTGCCACGACAAGACGTGCAGGTCGCCCGGCTCGCCGCGATCACCAACCGCTCGGGCTGCGAGTGGAAGGGCGAAGCCACGTTCTATGACGTCGTCGTCGACGTCTCGGTCGACGCCAACGGTGCCTCCGGCGGGCAGCGCGCCCGCCGCGCCGCCTGGAGTTATGAAGCCCCGTTCGACGGTGCCGAGGCCATCGCGGGCCATGTCGCCTTCTACGCCCACCTGGTGGACGCCATGGTCGACGGCGTGAAGGTCCTTCCCCAGGAGGGAGGCTTCTACGGCGGCTGGATCACCCCGGAACTCACGGGTCCCTTCAAAGGCGGTCCGGGGAGTTCGGGATGGTAGAGCGGTTGATCAAGCGCTTCGCGCTTGATGCTCATGCCAGTCAACCGCTGGCGCGGTTGATCAAGCGCTTCGCGCTTGATGCTCATGCCAGTCAACCGCTGGCGCGGTTGATCCCACCGGCCGTGCACCGGCCGTGCACCGGGAGGCCCGCCTGCCTCGTAGAGCAGGTGCCGCGCTCCGGTCCCGGTGTCGGCCAACGTCAACGGAGGCGATCATGGTCTTTCGCTCAGGTTTGGTGACAGGTTTGGTGACAGCCCTCATGGGCCTGTTCCTGTTCGTGTTCGCCTGCGCCGCCGATGCCGGCCCGGAGCCGTCGACGACGGGGGCCCAAACGGTGCCATCGTCGGTCGCCGCCAAACCCCGGGTGGCCTCCCCTTCCCCAAGCTCCTTCCAGAAGGATTTCCCGATGACGACACCGACGACACCGACGACACCGACAGCGACGAAGTCCGACACGGCCACCGAGACCGCCATCCTCGCCGGCGGCTGCTTTTGGGGCATGGAGGAGATCCTCATGAAGGCGCCCGGCATCATCGACATCGAGGCCGGCTACACGGGGGGCTGGCTCGACAACCCCAAGTACGACGACACCCACGACAGCAAGTCGGGGCATGCCGAGGCCATCAAGGTCGTCTTCGATCCGAGCAAGATCACGTTCGCCAAGATTCTCGACGAGTGGTTCTTCCGCATGCACGACCCCACCACCCTGCACCGCCAGGGCAACGACGTTGGCACCCAGTACCGCTCGGCCATCTTCTTCACGTCCCCCGAGCAGAAGAAGGTCGCCGAAGACGCCAAGGCCCGCGCCGGCGCCTCGGGCCGCTGGAAGAAGCCCATCGTCACCGAGGTGGTGGCGGCGTCGAAGTGGTGGCCCGCCGAGGGCTACCATCAGGACTACCTGCAGAAGAACCCCGGCGGCTACACCTGCCACTTCATGCGCGACTGAGCCCGATCGACGAGCTCAGTCAAAGACCACGGTCTTGTTGCCGTAGACGAGGACCCGGTGCTCCAGGTGCCAGCGCACGGCCTGGGCGAGGACCACCTTCTCGAGGTCGCGGCCCTGGCGAATCAGGTCTTCGACGTCCTGGCGGTGGGTGACCCGGGCGACGTCTTGCTGGATGATGGGGCCATCGTCCAACACCGCCGTCGCGTAGTGGGCGGTGGCCCCGATGAGCTTCACGCCACGCGCCGCTGCCTGGTGGTAGGGCTTGCCTCCCGCAAACGCCGGCAGGAACGAATGGTGGATGTTGATGACGGGTCGACCAAAGGTGTCGAGCCACGTCGACGACAACACCTGCATATAGCGGGCGAGCACCACCAGCTCCACGTCGAGGGTCTTCAGCAACGCGAGCTGCCGCTCCTCGTCAGAGGCCTTGGTGGCGGCCGCGATGGGCGTGAGGTGAAACGGGATGCCGTAGCCGGCGGCGGCTTCGGCCAGGGTGGTGTGGTTGGAGACAATGGCCACGATGTCGCAGGGCAAGTCCCCCGCCTTCCAGCGCAGGATGATGTCGTGGAAACAATGATCGGCCTTGGACACCAGCACCGCCACCCGGGGCCGCCGCGCCGACGATCCCATCTGCACCTGCATCCCCAGGGTGCCGGCGAAGGCGGCGAAGGCGTCGGCGTCGGTGGCGGCGTGGGCCGCTGACGGCACCCACTCCAGGCGCTGAAAGAAGATGCCGAGGGCGGCGTCACGGTGCTGGTCGGCGTGGACGATGTTGCCACCCCGCTCGAAGATCCACCCCGCCGCCTTGGCGACGAGGCCGGGCTGGTCGGCCCCATGCAACAGCGCGACGACGGAGGGGGCGGAAGGGTCGGAAGAGTCCATCTCGTCGGCATACCAGCGGCCCCGCCCGCCCGCCAACTCACCCCGGGAGTCCACAGAAGTCCAGGCGCCATGAGCGGATGTCGATGTCGTTGGGGGCCGCGAAGTCGACGATGCCGAGGGTCCACACCCCGGAGAAGGACTCGCCGAAGACGCCGTCGAAGCTGGTGTCGGGGGAGAAGCAGCCCGTCGAAAACGGTGCCGTGCCGGAGGCGATGGGCGGGCAGTCGATGGAGAAAACCGTGTTGGAGAAGGCGTCGCCGTCGCCGCCGCGGCGGTTGGCGAGGGTGATGAAGTCGCCGTTGGGGGATGTCAGGCCGATGTTCAGGTCGCCCACGGCGGCGTTGCCGATGTCGATGGTGACCGCGATCTGGCTCAGGGTGACGGCGCTGGCGAAGACCTCCACCGTGGCGCTGGTGAAGCTTCCGCCGCCCACGTTGACCCCCGGCCCGCCGACCGCCGAGAACGGCCGCTCCGACAGGCCTCGATCGCACGCGATCACGGGAGCACAGGCGTTGGCCCCCGTGCAGCGGAAGCCCTGCACCACCTCGCAGCCAGGCGTGCAGAACACGGCCCCCGGTTCATCGCATCCTTCGCCGGGGCCGACGACCCCGTTGCCGCACACGTCGACCTCGGTGGACGTCAGGCGCAGGTTGTAGGGCTCGTCGGCGGTGCGGGCGGGCACCGTCACGGTCACCGTCTCGCCGGGTCCCACCTCGATGGTGGCCTGCACGCACTCGGGGTTGCCCTCGGTGGCGGCCGTGGTGCCGCCGCTCAGGAGCTCGATCCGGGTGGCGCCACAGCTCGCGAGATCCTGGGCGCCAAGGACGGAGGCCGTGACCGTGCGCCGGACGGCGGTGTCGTTGTGGAACAGGAAGACGTCGACGTCGCTGGCGGTGCCGCTGATGGTGACCTCGCCGGCGCTCGCCTCGAAGAGCTGGGCCTGCCCGGGATCGGTGTTGGGCTCGACCTCGTCGACGAAGGCGGGGTCGCACAGGCGGTAGCCGGCGCCGACGACGAATTGACCCGCCGGTTCGCCCTGGAGGAGGCCCTCGACGTCGCCGCAGGTCTGGGGGATGGGTGCGTCGCGCAGCCAGACCTCGATGTCATCGGGTCCGCCCATGGGGCTCCAGTGGGAGGTGTCACCGTCGATGGTGGCCTCGCAGCGGAGGATCGCCGGATAGTCCCCGGGAGGCGGCGGCGCGAAGATGCAGCGGCTCTGGGCGATGCGCAGGGCGGAGCCCACCAGGTCGCTGAGGGACCCGAACTGCAGGCTGCGCCCCTGGCGAAGGCTGCTGATGGGGAGCGAGCCAGGCCGGGACCTGAACCCGTCATCGGGGGCACCCGCGGTGCGCAGGTGGACCTCCGTGCTGACGGTCGCGAGGGCGAGGGCGTTGTCGAGGGAGAGCCGTGACGGACCGTCCCCATCGGTCCCCCCCTCGGCCAGGAGGTCTGGTCCGAGCCGGCGGGTGGCCATGATGCGGGTCCAGCCGCCGCCGTCGAAGTCCATGTCGCAGGCCACAGCCACCGAAGGCGTTGGCCCATTGCCGTCGGTGTCGATGACAAACCCACCGCTGGCCGCCGCTGGATCCCCCACCAGGATCTCGGTGCAGGAGCGGGGCAGGGCCACGGTTTCGAAGAATCCAGCCAGCAGCGATGTCGTGGTCACGGCTGAGACTTCAACGCCCACAAAGACGGCCTCGCCGGCCGTGAGCTCGATGACGAGGTCCTCGTCGGCAGCGACGCAGCCCACCTCGCTGCTGTCGGCCCCACAGATCCCCCGCACCCAGACACCGATCTCGCCCCGCACGAAGAGCGTGCCGTCGGCGGGGGCCACGAACGTGAAGATGCGCTCGGCCGTCGATGCACCGCCACAGCTGCTGGCTGCGCCGCTCGTCGAGGTAAGGGGCCCAAGGAGGGTCGGCTCGAAGTCGTTGACGACCAACGACGAGGGCCCAAGGCACGGGTCTTCAAACGGCGCCACACAGCCGGTGACGGTGCAGGTGTCGGAGCAGGACGGCGTGCCTTCACCCAGCCCGAGCTCGGCGCAGCTCTGGTCACGATGGATGACGTCGCCGTCGCAGCGCTCGAAGCCCGAGATGACCCCATCGCCACAGGTGCCGGCGGGGATGCAGACGCCGCCGCCGAATTCACTGCAGGCCTCCCGGGCGCTGCACTCGCTGCCATCCCCGATGACGCTGCAGGGACGGGCACAGACGTTTGGTCCGTTGGGGAGGGCCAGACAGACGCCGCTGCCGCCGGCGCACGTTCCCCCCGGCGTGCTGCACAACTCGCTGCAGCTGCGTCGTCGGCGATTCGTTCGCCGACGGCGCCCGCGCGTCCGCGGCGGGGCATTTCGACCTGGCCGCCTGACCGAACAGGTGTTCAGTGTGCCTGGCCATGCGGATGGGCCGACCGGTCTGCTGGCCCCGGTCCCAAAAGTGGCCCTGTTTTTCCTATCCGTTCCGATGAGTTCGTAGGCGGCGGCTTCAGCGGAGCGTCAACCTGAACAAGGGAGCAGTTTTGCCGGAGGTGCTGCGAGGCCTTCCCTTGAAAATGCGCCCTGTTCCTCCTATCCGCTCAGGGCTTTCCTTCGCTCGGGCCCGGTGAACACGAACGCCCCGGAGCGAGCTTGCGCAATGTCCCGTTCCGACGGCGCTCCAGCCCGTTCGTGTGCAGCAGCCGGGGCAGCAAACCATCGCCTTCGACTGGTGGCTTTCCGTCCCGACGAGCACCCTCCCATGTTCGCTTCGCGGGCTCCGCGTACTCGCGGGCCGCACGACATTGCGGCGCGACCAGCGGCTGGTATGCTCGGCGCATGTTGCTTCGTTGCTCGTCGTTGGTTGCCCTGCTGCCTGTGTGCCTGACCGCGTGTGGGGGCGGCGGTCCCGTCGATGACGGCCGTGAGAGTGCACGCGAAGAAGAAGTGGAGGAGGCGCCACGCACGCCGGTGTGTGCCGCCGTCGACAGTGGCCCGCACCCTCTTCTTGGGCCGAGCCTGACGACGGCGGACATCAGCGGCGATGGGGCCGACGACGTGGTCACCATCAGGAGCGCTGACGGCGGCTATGAGTTGCAAGTGGGCGTGGGTGGCCCCGTCTTTGGCGTCGACTACTTCGTGAAGGTCGGCACCGTCGACCTCGACAGCGACGGGCAGGGCGACTTGGTGATCGCCGAGCCATGGTTCAACCGCGTGCAGATCTGGCGGGGGCCAGTGCGCGCAGGGGCTCAGCCGATGTTGCGCATCGAGGAGCCGGTAGACGGCGGCTTCGCCCCCTGGATCGGCGCGGGCGTCCTCGTTGGCGATGTCGATGTCGATGGCCACGCCGACGTCGTCGTCACGGCGCCCGCCGAGACCGAAGAGGCCTGCCTCGGCACGCGCCAGACGCGCGTCTTTCGTGGGCCTTTCGCGGCGGGTGCCGTGCTCGGCACCGCCGACATCGACATCCTCCTCGGCGATGTCGACGACCGCAACTGCCTCGGCGAAGAGATCTCGTGCCAGCCCGACGGTTTCCGGTTGAGCGTTTACCGCGAAGGAAATATCAAATTCCCCGAAGGCAGCTGCTTCACCGTGCCGTTGACGTCCCTCGACCCTGTCGCCTGTCCCTGAAACGCTGCGCCATCGCACAACGTCGGGAGCCCTCCGGTCTCCTACCGCAGTCGCCCCGGCGCCTCACCCGCGAGCACCTCAGCGCGCGCTGCTGCTTTGTCCGAGGGCGGTGAACAGCTCGACGAGCACGTCGAGGTCGCCTGCGACGGTCACGTCGTCGTCGTCGCCGAAGGTTCCTGCGAACGCGCGGTCCAGGGCGGCCGACGTCGACGTCCACACCACCGTGGGGTCGAGCTTGACCACTGGTTGTCCCCGCAGCAAGACGTTGTGGGCGTCGTCGACGAAGGCGAGGGTGCAGAGTCGTTCGTAGCGCGCCCTGTCGATGGTTCGTGGTCAGGTCCAATCGAATTGGTCGAGGGCCTTGGCGGCGCCGAGGGTCGCAGTGGCGGTGCGACGTGCGAGGTTCCGTTGGATCTTCGCGTTCACGATGGACCGATCTGGGTGTTCACGATGGCCGGAATACGCAGCCACCTGGTCGACGCTCGCTTTGCCAGCGAGGATAGACATCACTGCCTCCCGGCGTTCGGATGTGGACCGCCGCCCAGGCCGGCCTCGAACAACCTCGCCTGCCGTCTCTGCGGTGCTGTCGACATCCACTGCTTTTATCCCGAATGATCATTGAATACTGACCACGTCCAACAGAAGGGCGCGAAGCCGTCTCCTGCGGCCGGCCATCGTGCCCGAAGCGCGGGAGATCGTCGGCCCGTACGTCGTCGACATCTATCCAG
>Ga0247834_1003024_pt1 | contig 23711 bp, 24 predicted proteins | sample LaCruzMarch2015__8_FD_187118 | JGI IMG/M metagenome (GOLD analysis project Ga0247834, IMG submission 187118) | Freshwater microbial communities from meromictic Lake La Cruz, Castile-La Mancha, Spain - LaCruzMarch2015_12m | ecosystem: Environmental > Aquatic > Freshwater > Lake | place: Spain...
CGGAAAAGCTGTATCTGAAAGCTTTTGAAAGGGAGGGTAAGGATTTGACGCTCATGATCTGGCGGGAAGACCGCCGTCAGACCCCGGTCGATATCACCATCGAATCGGGATCCTACAAATATCCGGTGCAAATCGATCTGATGGATCAGGACAAGCTGACGGACGTGGCCTACGAGGCTCCGGGGGGCCAGATGACCTTGAAAAATGTCCCGACCGGATTCCGTCCGACCATCATCCGCCTGTTTCATGAGTAGCGAGGCTGATCCCCACAAATTTCATCCCAGTATCTCGGTCAATCCGAGGGAGTATTTCGGGCTGTGGACGCCCCAAGGTTGGAAAACGCATCGCATGCGCAGGTTGGCAACCCAAAGTGAAAGCGTGACGGCGAGCGGCGACGGTATGACCACCGTTTTTTCCGGGTTTGCCGAGAACGCGTGTGCGGTCGTTCATGATCCCGACGATCCCCATTCGGACGGCGGTATCTATCCGTCCGGCCCGAGGGTCGAATATCCCCCGGGGCGCGCGAGATGGGCCGTTTCGCACACTTTTCTCGCGTATCCACACGCTGATCAGACTTTGCACGGCGAGGAATTCACCTGGTCGCACCCGCGGGGTGAGCTGGCAACGCACTTCCGCGAACACGTCGCGCTCGAGGAGGCGATCACGGATCCCGTCGACGGCTTGAGTGTGCGCGTGAAAAACACGCCGATCTCCAGGATTGTTGCCGGCAATTATGCTTACGACCTCTGTAATTCCGCGGTCCGCGGAGTCTGGCTTAACGAAGACAAGAGCGGCGGGAATCTCTACGTCCGTGATCGGATCCGCATTTGCCATCCCGTCAACGCAATCTACGTCACGGTCGGCGGTCCTGTCGTTCAAGTGCGCGGAATCTGGAAGTTCAGGCACGGTGATGAAGCTGCTTTCTCCGGCACCGGCGATTGCGTCGATCACGATCTGCTTATACGAAGAGGCATTCCCCTTGATTGCCCGAAGTTGGGCATGGTCGGCTATGCGACGAAACTGGTCGACAGCCGCTTCTATGGCGGGGCTGTTGAGCTTATTGATTCAGACTTCGTCGAGATTGACGCCTCCTGGCTTGCCGCTCTTCAATCATGCAGGGACAAACCTTTCGGCGAACAGCAGGTCGGCTACGCAGGCTGGAAATCCTGGGATCACATGACGCACATCTGGGGAGTGGCGGGGTACTATGCGGTCAATTTCGACTTCAACGACAACGGGATTGTCGACGTCGACGACGAGAAAACCTTCAAATGCGCCGTTGGGAGAGCAGTTCGTCCGAATTATTATTCTGCCGGTTATTTCGGCAATGATTGGCTGAGTGCGGGTGTGCTTTTGGCGCCGGAAATGTCCGATATTGCTCCGGTGATCTGCTACTGGCAGCAGGGCGGGGGTTACGATGCCGAAAGCGGTGAGGTTCGTCTCACCAGATCGCCCGGTCCCGGACGGCGGGTGTTTGTCGAATATTTCCACGACTCTCCTGCGGCCGCGGGTGACGGGAATATCCTGGTGCACCTTCGTTTTCCGGAAGCCTGAATTGATATGAATATCCTCATGACCGGTCTGATTTACCGAAATTCCAAGCCGCATTTGCGCAGCCGGCACGCTTATTTTCCGTCTCTCACGGTTTTGGCGAATGGCGACCTGCTTTGCGGCTTCGATGTGGGAAGTGCGTTCGAGTCCGATGATGTTCGAAACCACCACTCGGTGTCCAAAGACGGAGGCATGACCTGGGGGACACCGGAGCTGACGCCCGCGCCAGAGTCGGTTGCACCGTTCTTTTCCTCCTGCCGCTTCAAGACTGCGCCTTCCGGCGAACTTGTCGGTGCGGGCGCTCTATGGGACCGGTCGCGTTCGGAAGAGGGCTTGGCCAATCCGGAAACAGGCGGTTTTGTGGACACCACGCTGTTTATTGTTCGCGGCGACCGGGCGGCGCACACTTGGCAGGCACCGTCGACGGTGGACCCACCTTTACGAGGGCCTTTCGAAATTTGCTCCCCCCTGTTTTTTGCGGCCAATGGCGAATGGCTGTGGCCGATGTCCGTCTTGAAAAATTGGGAGGGGCATGTCGAGCACGGCATGCGGGCAATTGTCCTGCGATCTGACAACAAAGGGGCGACTTGGAAGGAATGGAGTCCCGTGATGGATGAGAGCTCTCAAGGGCTGGTTTTCTGGGAGATCAAGCTCTCCCAAATGTCGGACGGCCGCATCGCTGCACTCTGTTGGACTCACGATACCAATGCGGGCTGCGATCTGCCCGTCCACTACGCCATCTCCTCGGATAACGGGCGATCCTTCTCCCCGCCTCGCTCCACGGGATTACTCGGACAGACCTGCACTCCTTTGGCTCTTTCGAACGGCAAGATTATTTGCTTCTACCGCCGGTCTGATCACCAAGGCTTGTGGGCGCAAGTGGCGGTGCTTGACGGGGAGGTTTGGCGAAATGAGGAGGAAATGCTCTTGTGGAGCGGGGCCAGTCATTCGCCCGGGAACTTGACCGCTCCGAAATTCGCCACCGACACCATGAGTGGCTTGCGATTTGGGCTTCCCACGGCAGTTTGCTTGCCTGATCAATCCGTATTGGCAGCATTCTGGTGCGTGGAAGACGCAGTCGCCAACATCCGGTATTTCAAGATCTCCTTGCCGTGAATATTCAAAGCCAACCATGCCGGACGCAGATTTGGTCTGCCACGCCAACTCCCTTCACCGAGGGGCGTGAGATCGACATCGAGAGCGTTTTCCGCATGGTTGAGCACCATGTGCGCTTGGGGGTTCAAGGACTTTTCCTCGCGGGAACGTGTGGAGAAGGCCCTTGGATGACCGATCGACAAAAAAGCCAGCTGGTCTCCGCAGTTCGCGAGGCTGCTGCGGGGCGGTTCCGTATCGCTGTGCAGGTGACCGACAACTCTGCTGAACGTGTGCTCGATCAGATCGCGGCTCTTGACGGTGCCGATCTGGCCGTTGTCGCTCAGCCGTATCTCGCGATGAATGCCACGCCAAAACGGATGCGGGCATTCTATGAGGTTATACTGACCAGCAGTCCGCTCCCGATTTGTTATTACGAACGTGGAAGAGCCTCGGCCGTGGAAATAACGGAGGACGTCCTGCAGCCGATTTTGGCTCATCCGAACTTGGTGATGGTCAAGGACAGCTCGGCCGATCCCCGGCGCAAGGATGCTCTGCTCAAAGCAAGGGAGGCCCGCAGCAATCTTGCCCTCTTGCTGGGCGACGAGTTCAGTTGCGTCGACTACCTCCTCGCGGGTTATGATGGTGTGATGCTAGGAGGTGCTATTCTTAACGCATCGTACGTAGCTGAAATTGTAGAGAGGCTCTCCGCAGGTGATGTCGGAGGGGCCAGGACTGTGGAGAGCCGTATGATCGCCATGCTCCATGGGGTTTATGGAGGCCCCGATTTCCCCTGCTGGCTCAATGGTCTCAAAAGCACCTTAGTCCGCTTGGGGATTTTCCAGACGAGCAACACATATCTGGATTACCCATTGTCCTCAGATTGCTCTCAAATGATCTCGCGGCTGATCGAAAGTGAACGAAGCTATCTTCTGCCCTCATGATTTCCTCGTCTGCCTTGCCCTATCGGGATCGCAAGTCCGTTGGCTCGGCTGATTTTTATTTCGCAATCAATTCGACTTTCCGGTTTATCCGCGATGTGCTGGGACGCCATGCCCTTGAGGCGTATTGGACCAGCCTAGGGCGAGAGTATCTGGCACCCGTGTCGCAATACTGGAAAAATGGTGGATTGGAAGCCATCGCGAACTATTGGAATGAGTTTTTCAAGGCCGAACCAGGTGCTGAATTTGAAATCAGCAGCCGATCGGACGCCGTTGAGCTAGAAGTAAAAGTCTGCCCTGCAATCAAACATTTGCGCGATGGAGGAAGGACAATCACCCCGGAGTTTTGCCAGCATTGCTACTTCGTAACCGAGGCGGCAGCACAACAAGCCGGCTTCACTATTCGCGTGCAAGGAGGCAACGGTTGTTGCCGGCAAACGTTCTTTTCAAATGGTGTAGCAGCTAGTCCACAGCAGTTAGACAATATCCAACTCGCAAAATGATCGGTTGCTACGATTTCTGCGCACACTACGAATGGACATTCGAGTGGCTACGGCAACAGGGAGGAGATGAGCTTGTGCAACGCTTCTGGAAGGAGGCGATAGGTGAAGACTCGCAAGTCCACGCCTCTGCGTTGATCAAGGAAAAGGCCTTCGCTGGCATGGAGGAATATTGGGGGAAAACCCTTGCGGAGGAGGAAGCGGGTTACGTGGCAACCAAAGGTGAGGAGGTGTTTCGGCTGGATATGTACGATTGTCCCTCCAAGGGGTTTCTGATTTCGAACGGCCTTCAGCAATTTCATGATTACTGCGACCACTGCATCGGGTGGATCGGACCAGTAATGAAGGCGGCTGGGTTTCGTATTGATCACGAGCACAACCACTGTGGGAAATGTTGGTGGGAGTTTCGGAGAGCCTCTGATCCGGAGGCAGGATCGCCTCCGGGTAATATCGCGGGTGTAAACGATGTGCGCATTGATCCCGCGTGGAAGAGCCCGGACGTAACGCTTGATGTGTTTCGGCGCGCCACGGCCGTACAGGAGAAGCTCGAACGTAACGTTTAAAACTGCGCAGTGTGATAGCCATCCTGCTGTTCAGTGTGCCCTCTTCTTGAATTTCTCGTCTTGTTATTGGGAATTGGGAAGAACTATGCGGTGACCAACTTCTGCGGTGCCTCAACTTTGGTGCTAGCGGAGTTGCTGGCGTCACGGCAACGGACAGCGCGCCAGTGTGCGCGCCGCCTGTTTCAGCTTCCTCTGCTCATCAAGGGCCCGGAATAGTAGACTATATCCTGTGGCCTCGATCGGACGCATTTAGACCAACCCCACTTTGCTCCGCGGCTCCATAGTCCCCGTTGGATTAAAGATGTCGGCATCTGTGCCATCAGCAGTTTTTGGTGCGCACCCCGCCAGCACGGCGGCCCCGGTGAGACCGTCGCGGCGTGTCCTGACCAGACGGCAGCCGAACTTGTCGGCCAGCATTTGCACCCAGAAGTCCAACCGGCTTCCGCCTCCCATCACGAGGATTTCCGCGTCGGACTCGATCTTCTCCGGAGCGAGGCGTCTCAGGGCCGAGGTGATGCCCTCGAGCACAGCCAGCGCTTTTTGTCCCCGCGTTCCCTGGCCTGTCCAAGCCTGGGGCGACCCCCATCGGACGGGATCGAAACGGACTTCGCCCGGTGTTCCGGCTTCCCGGGCGGCCGAGACGAAGGCCGCCGAATCGATTTTTCCGAAGAGCACATGGTCAGCCCAATCCATGGCACTGCAGGCATCGGCCACGTAACGCAATTCGTAATAGCCCCCGCCAGGATACGGGCCCCAACATCCCTCGGACGAAAACGGTCCAATTTCCCCGGATGGAGGGCGTCGATAGAAGACGCCTGCGGTGCCGATCGTCAGGATGGAGCGCCGCGGAGAGCATCCGCATCCCGTGGCGGCGGCCGTGTGGTCGTTGCCGGCGAGCACGACTTCGCGCGGCGCCACACCGCAGTGCAATCCGCGGGTCCGGCCATTTACGGTTGGGACGGTTTGGCCGGTATCCACCAGCGCCCCGAGTTGTTCCGGGCGCAGGCCGGCGGCGTCGAGCGCAGCGGCCCACCAGCCACGGCCGGGGATGTCATAAAGACCGGTCATTGCCGCGAGGTTGCGGTCGAGGACAAAGGGTGCGCCGACTTGCAGGGCGAGGTAGGAGGGCAGTGTGACGAAGTTGGCCTGGCGCGCCGCACCGGTGTGCCGCTTTGTCCACAGCGCTTGCGCCGCCAGTTGTCCGGACGAAGGGCAAGGCCATCCGCTTATGGCGTGGTAGCAGTCCCCGAGGACGGACTGCAATTCCGCGGCTTCGTCGCCGGCCCTTTGGTCCGACCATCCGGTGAACGATCCCAAGGCCGTGCCGTCGCGGTCGCAAAGACAGAAGGTCTGCGCCTGGCTGGCCAGAGCCAGTCTGCGCACGTCCGCTGCCGGGACCCCGGCGACGCGCAGTGCGCCGGCGAGGACCGTGTCGAACGCCTCAACCACGGCTGCGGGGGAGAGTTCTGCGCGCGTGTTGGTGTGGATCTCGTAAGGTACAGGTTCCGTCGCTTCGCCCAGACGGCGGCCGTCCGGGGCGAAGACCGCAGCCTTGAAGTTCGTCGAGCCGAGGTCGGCGGCAAGAATCATCTCATTTCCCCGATCATGGAGACCGTGGCCTCAACGAAAGCGGCACCAGCCGAAGCAGGGAACAAACTCATTTGAGCTTCGTAACCGCCCGCAGCCTCGGCTTCGGGTGTGACTACATAGCCCTGTAGCTCTCCGTTGGCCATGGTGACCAAGAAACTTCTGCGCGCGGCGCGCCGTTTGATTTGCAATCCATATTCGGCAAAAAATTCGCCCGGCCAAGCGGCAACCATTCTCTCGCCCAGACGCAGGATCTGGATTTCCTGTGAGCGGTATTTCTCCCGCAGGGCGTCTGCATCCCCGGACTGCTCGGCCTTGGCCAAGGTGAGAACCTCTTCGGCCCCGAAGACGGTGCATTCAGCCGTACGCACTGCGCCGTTTGGGGCACCTTTGGCCCGGAGTCGCTCGTAGTGTGCGCGCGCGCGGGCCAGATTGGCCCCGGCCTCCGGCCAAGCGGGGAAGCGCTTGCCTTCAAGCTGCAGCGTGCACATGGCATGGCCGACGGGGAATTCCCTCGTGAATTGCTTGTTGCCCAGGAGCGCTTCGACCATTGATTCACCCAGCGCCCGGCCTATGCGTGCGGCCTCGGCGAAGGTCTGCGCCGTGACCGCGCGGCGCGGACTTTGGTTTCCGCAGGCACCGTTGAGATACACCACGCCTGCCCCGGGGAAGGCTGCCTCGATGGTTTGCCGCGTGAACCCGATGAAGTCGCTGCTGAAAAGTGTCGAATCCTCATGCAGCACCGTGGGATGCATGCCGTAAATGGAGAGCACTGCAAGCGGCCTGCCTTTTTCGCTTTGCACCAAGAGAAGGCCGGCTTCTGGATCCTCCACACCCCCGGGATCGAGTCGGTTGCCGCCGGCGAGCCCGCGCACATCGGCGGTGACCCATGCGCCTTCGGCCGGCTGGCGTGACTGCCATGCCTCAAGCACCGCATCCGCGGTTTGCTCGCGCAGGAACGCGAGGTAGTTCGGATTGACGGGTGGCACAACCGGATCGTCCCTCCAGGCCAGAATTTCCGCGGTGTGGGGTCCCGAATGGGTATGCGTCGCGCTGATGAGGATGGCTTCAGCCGGGAGACCGGTTTGCCGGCTGATGACCTCGCGGCAATCGCGTGTCCATTCCGCTGTGACGAAGAGGACATCAAGAGAAACCAGCACCGCAGGGGAGCCCTCGTTTTCCAGACAGAGGACCGAGGCGAAAAGCGGATCGTGCACGCCCGTCGAGGTGCGTTCCGCATGCGGATATCCGACGAGAAAGCAGGGCTCAGGTGGCGTGATATTCCGCCTCCCAAACCCCGCCCGTAAGCCACCTGTGGAAGGGTCCATCATTTCAATATCCAAGGTCCCAACGTGTCTCGATATCCGCGGCCACCGAGGATGAAACCCATACATCCGTCCGTGTTGTCTGCAAAACGGACTCGGGCACCAGCGGTGTCACCGGCCCGTGCATGACCAGGCGGCTGGTCAATCTTTGCCACGAGTGGAAGGACCCGCCGATGGTGATGGCGTGGAGCGAAATACGGTGTTTGGCGGCGAGGATATCGGCCGGACCGACGGTGGCTGCTTTTGGCGGCACCGCAGTCAGATCGCCGCTCGCGCCAAAGCAACCGTGCAGGGAATTCTGCGCAATGGTGAAGGGGCTGAGGGTGCAAAGGCGCGTGCCAAAGGTCTTCCATTCCTCGAGGGAAGACGCCGCGAATTCCGGGGCATCGGGATCGACGAAGGCGAGGTGTCCCGTCCAACCGGGCCCAACGTAGGTGATATCGGCGCCACCGAGGTCGGCCAGCATTTTCGAATAGTCGCGGACATTCGCGTCGCACAGCAAATGTACCTGCTTTTCCGGAGGCCGGAGCGGGGCGTCGATTTGGTTGATGAAAAACTTCCTGAAGGCATGGCCGAATCCGAATTCCCAGCCATCAGGCGCGATACGCCCCTCTTCGTCGGCGTATTCGTCCAGATTGAAGGTGTGCACATGGTGGCAGGAGATCCGCTCAAGGTTGATCCGTTCCGCCACCTTTGCGTAATTCGGCCAGGGGTTGGGCATGAGCATGACGAGGCGCGTTGCGGTCTCTGCGGACTGCTTGATACGGCCGATGATGTCGTCGATCCAAAGATTTTCGAAAAGCGGGTCGGGCACAATACGGATGCGGTAGTCCGGGTTGCGGTGCTTTGTCAGTTCGTTTGTTTTGATCGCCCGGACCCTCGCAACGGCTTTTTTGTCGCGGAACGGAACGAATGCGGCAGGCTCGAAGTCGAACGAATCGAGGTTATTTTTTTTCATAAACGAGTGCGCCCTTGGTCCAAGTCATGGCGGCGGTCAGGTCCTCATCCCACAAAACGAGGTCGGCATCGGCTCCCGTATCCAGGTGGCCTTTGCCCGCGAGTCCCAAAAGGCGTGCGGGGTTGAGTGTGCCCATGGCCCAGATTTCCTCGGGCGGCAGATCCAGCCATCGCAGCAGATTGGCCATACCGCGATCCATGGTCAGCGCGCTGCCGGCCAGAGTGCCCTCTGTGGCATGGCGGGCGCCGGATTCCGGCGAGACCCGCACGGAGAAGCCCCACTTGGTGGGGTAGACTCCCGAGGGCAGGCCGGCCCCGATGTTGGAGTCGGTGATGAGGGTCACGCCGCTCCAACCTTTTGCGGCAACCGCGGCGCGAATGGCTGTCGGGTGCACGTGCACGCCGTCGGCGATGAAATCGACCGTCGTCCGGGCGTCGGCGAGGATGGCTTCAACCGCGCCCGACGGACGCACCCCCGGATCGGATTCCGGCGGGGCATAAAAGACATTGTAAAAATGCGTGGCATGACACGCCCCGGCAGCCAGGGCAGCCTCGGTCTGCTCGACCGTCGCCCGCGTGTGTGTGAGAAATACCCGTATGTCCTGCCGCCGCAGTTCGGCGATCAGGGACAAGATGCCGGGAGTGTCGGGGCTGACAGACATAACCGTCACCCGACCGACGCAGCTTTCGAGCAGTCTGCGCAGCAGATCGAGATCTGCGGGCAGGGTGGGGCAGGCCGCACCGCCCATGGCCATGAAGGGTCCCTCCAAGTGCAACCCGGGGACATTCACCTCGCGGATTTCCGGGATGGCAGCGGCAAGATCGGACAGAAGTTTGAAGCACTCCAGCTTGTCCGGGCGCGGGATGATGGTGGGCAGGACCGTGGTGACACCGAAACGGGGAAGTTCGCGGACGGCGCTGCGCAGGCCCTCGCCGCCGGTTTCGTACAGGCTGTGCCCGATCCCGTGCGTGTGCACGTCGATCAGTCCGGGTGTGAGCAGGCGCCCGTCGCCGGCGATCTCGACCACACCATCAGGCGCGGCACCGTGCTCCGTTCCGTGTCCGGCCACAAGGCCATCGCGCACCAGCAGGTCACCGGTCACGATCCGGCGGCCGGGTTCCACTATACGGACATTGCGCAACAGATATCCTGACATGGACGGGTTTACTTTTTGACCATGAATAGCCCGGAGCACCGGTCAAGCGTAGCCATGGGCTGTTTCGACCTCCGCGATAGCCTCCTCGATGAGGTCGAGGCCCCTGAGAAGGGTCTTTTCGTCCATCACAATGGGTGGGCTCATGCGCAGGATATGGCCTGCCGGAATCCACGCTAACCCCTTAGCGAAAGCTTTCTGGTAGACCTCGGCACCGGCTTTGTCGAATGGTTCTTTGGTGTTCCGGTCTTTGACCAACTCGATACCCATCAAGCAGCCCTTGGCGCGCACATGACCGATGATGGGGTGGCGTTGCTGCATGTCTCGCATGCGGCCCAATGCCACCTCGCCCAGATGTGTCGCCCACTCGTTGAGGTTTTCCTCCTCGATCACGCGGGTCGACGCGAGTGCCGCGGCACAGGCCATCGGATTGCCGCCGTAGCTGCTCGACGCGGAGATGGCCTCAAAGCTTTCTTTGTAAGGCTCGCGCACGGCCACACAGGTGACAGGGAAGCCGTTACCGAAACCTTTGCCGATGGTCACGATGTCGGGCACCACGTCCCAATGCTCCATGCAGAGAAATTTGCCCGTTCGCCCCCAGCTGGTCAGCACCTCGTCGATCATGAGAAGCAGCCCGCGCTCGTCGCAGAACTTGCGCAGCTTGGGGAAAAAATCGTCCGGCGGCATGACCGAACCACCCCATCCTTGGATCGGCTCCAGCACGAAGCCGGCCACATCGCCGATCGTGGCCTTGTCCATGTATTCGTGGTAGAAGGTCAAATAGGCGTCGGTGTCGATGGTCCCGTCCGCTTTGGTCCACATCGGGCGGTAGACGTCGGGCCGCGGCACCATGTGGGCGCCCGGCGCGCGCACGCGGCCGTAAACCTGGGATCGGATATGTCCGAGCGAAACGGCTCCGTAGGTTTTGCCGTGGTAGTCGTAGAAGCAGGAGATCATTTCGTTCTTGCCCGTGGCGGCGCGCAAAACGCGCATGCCCGCTTCGACCGCCGTGCTGCCGGAGTCGTAAAGCTGGAAGCCGTTAAGGTCTCCCGGCAGCACCTCCGCCAGCTTTTCCATCAGTTCGGTCTTCACCGGAGTGGTAAAGTCGTGGGCGTTCATTAACTGGTGCGCGGCCTTCGCGATGGCCTCGCTGATTTTCGGATGGCAGTGGCCGAGCGTCGTCACGTAAATGCCGGAGGAGAAGTCGATGTACTCGTTGCCGTCCACGTCTCGCAGGACGCAACCCCGGCCGGACTCGAAAGCCACGGGGAAGAGCTTCACCTGTCCGCTTAGCCCCTTGAAATACTGCGTGCAACGCCCGTGCATGTCCTTCGAGATCGGCCCAGGCGTTGCGGTCACCAAGTGCGGACAACGTGTCAAATCGGTAGCCCCCCAAGCCAGCGAGTCAAAGGAAGGACCTTGTGTCGGTGTGGATGTTTTCATGAATGTGTTTGCCGTTTTCCGCTCCCGCCCGGTGCCCCGCAGATCGTCAGGGGGGTGCAAAGTTTGCGCGCCATAAACCGAAACTTGACCGGAACGGAGTCGTCGGTGATGACCAGATTGAAATCGGCGAGCGTCCCGTTGCGCACGAGAGAAGTCCGTCCGAATTTGGATCCGTCGACCAGCAGGCAGGCCTTGGCTGCCTTCTCGCGCATTTTTCGGTCCACCTGGGCCAGTTGCAGGTCGACGTTGTAAATACTCCCGTCGTCACCGACCGCCTCGGCGCCCTGGAAAGCCCAGTCAGCGGAAAACAACTCCAGACAATGCTCAGTGAGTGGTCCGGTGAGATCGGGGCTTCGGCGGTGGAGAATGCCACCAAGCAAGATCACTTCGACGCCGCTGGCGTATTGCAGTTCCGAGGCCACGGCGAGGCTGGGGGTTATCACGGTCAAATCTTCCCGCTCTTTGAGCAGGGCCGCGAGGTGCAAGGTTGTGGTGCCGGTGTCGAGAATGATGCGCTGTCCCGGCTTAATCAGTCTGAGGGCGGCCCGCGCGATGCACTGCTTCTGCGCCGATTGGGCGCGCTGGCGCTCCTGATAGGCGAATTCGAAGACGGTGCGCTCGGCGACCACGGCCCCTCCGCGGGTGCGGCGCACGTCCGCGCTGTTCTCCAGCTTCTCCAAATCCCGGCGGATAGTCATCTCGCTCATGCCGAGACGACGGGCCATGGAGGAGATGGAAACCGACGAAGAGCGCTTCAGTGCCTCGCGGATGAACCGGTGGCGCGCTGCGGCGGGATGCGAAGCGGGGTGGGCTTTGGCAGCAGTCACGAAAAAAGCATGTAACAAAATGAAATAAAACACAAGACCAAACATTATGCCTGGTTCGGTCTTGCCGGAACCCGCGCTTGGGGCCAGTGCAGGTAAGTACCGGCCTCGCTTGTTGGGGCGAAGAGACGGGGCGGCCCTGGCCGGCGGAAATTCGTTTTGACTGTCTGCGATTGTTTGCTATGAATCGCTCATGTTCGCGCACGAACGGCATACCAAAATCCTCAAGCTTCTGGCACGGCAGAGGCGGATGGAGGTGCAGGGTCTTCCGGAGGCCCTTGGCGTTTCGCCGGCCACGCTGCGGCGCGACCTCACCTTTCTCGAGCAGCACGACCGCGTCGTCCGGGTGCACGGCGGCATCGTGCATCCTTCAGAGGTCGGGGACGAACCCACTTTCCGCGAGAAGTCCGCGCTGGCCATGAAAGCCAAACGCTCCATTGGTGCCGCCGTGGCCCGGACGATCGCCCCTGGCGCGACGGTTTTCGTGGACAGCGGAACGACCTGCTTGGAAGCCGGCCGGCTTTTGCGGGGGCGCGAGGACGTGACCATCATTACCAACTCGCTCCCGCTTATCGCAACGCACGAGCAGTTCAAGGCGCGTCTGCTTGTTCTCGGCGGCGAACAACGCGGGATCAGCGGCGCGCTGGTCGGGGACCTGGCCATGACTTCGCTCTCGCGCTTACGTGCCGACGTCGCGTTGATCGGGGCGTCCGCGCTGCATGCGGAGGACGGGGCCGGCTCGACGGAGTTGACCGAAACTGCGGTAAAAGGTCAATGGATCGCCCGCGGCCGTCGCACGCTGCTTTTGGCCGACGCCTCGAAATGGTTGGAGCACACTATGGTGTCGTTTGCGGCATGGACCGAGTTCGATGAGTTTTTCACAGACCGCCGGCCACCGGTGAAATTGCCGCCCGGAGGCGCGAAGATCGTGATAGTTTGAGCCTCCCGAGCCCATGATCGCCCTCGCCGCCGCCGCCCATCCCGACGACATCGAATTCATGATGGCGGGCACTTTGCTGCGCCTGAAGGATGCGGGATGCGAAATCCACCTGTGGAATCTGGCCAACGGGTGTTGCGGGTCCGGCAAGCTTTCTAGGGGGGAGATAGCCGCCGTGCGGTGGGAGGAAGCGCAGGCTTCCGCTGCCATGGCCGGCGGCACCGCGCATCCGCCCCTTTTTGACGACCTCGGCATTTTCTACGATGCGTCTTCTCTGGCCAAAACCGCCGCGGTCATCCGCCTTATCCAGCCCGACATCATCCTCACGCATTCGCCGCAGGACTACATGGAGGACCACCAGAACACGGCACGCCTGGCGGTGACTGGCGTCTTCATGCGCGGCATGAAGAATGCGGAGACGGTGCCACCCGTTGCATCCTGCGGGAAACCTGCCGCGGTCTACCACGCCTTGCCCCACGGTTTGCGCGATTCCCTGCGGCAGCCGGTCGAGCCCGATTTTTACACCGACATCACCAGTGTGTTAGCCCGCAAGCGCGCGCTGCTGGCCTGCCATGCTTCGCAGAAGGACTGGCTCGATGCCACGCAGGGCATGGACGCCTACCTCGACGACATGGAGCACATGAGCCGCGAGGTCGGCACCATGAGCGGGAGATTCGAATTCGCCGAAGGTTGGCGTCGCCACTCGCACCTGGGCTTCGGACCGGAGGATTTCGATCCGCTCCAGGATCTGCTGAAAGTGTGAGGACTCTCCCCCGAAATTTTTCACTGAACACCAACCACAGCCCAAATCCATGCCCCGACCTCTGAGCAAACTGGCCCCCGACTGGTGGGACTACACCACACTCGATCCCGAACTTCTCGCCGATGCTGCGCGACTCGACGAAAAGAAACTCCGCGGCCTGTCGCGTCCCGGTTTCCAAATCCACTTCTACAATACGGTGGAGGACTTCTATTTGGCCGAAGCGCTGGAATACATCGACGCTTGGCGGCAAAGCACACCGGACAACCCGGCCGGCATTTGCGGACCCATCGGTCCGACCGAGCAACTGCCACTGGTCGCACGGTTGGTCAATTCTCTCGGGCTTGATCTCAAAAAGCATGACGCGCACTTCTGGGGTATGGACGAATGGGTCATCGATGGCGAAACCGTCTCGACCAACCACCCGCTTTCATTCGCTCGCTGCGACAAAAAGATGTGCTTCGACCGTATCGGGAAAAAGCTGTGCATGCCGGAAAAAAACCTTCATTTCCCGACGGGTGACCTCGGCGCTTACAGTCGTTCTTATGACAGCATACGCTGCGTGGTTATGCAGGGAGGGCAGGGGGAGATCAAGCATTGGGCCTTCAACGACCCGGTGGAACGCAAGGGGAAATACAAAGACGCTCCTCCGTCACCGGCTGAATACCGCAAGCTGGCCACGCGCAAGGTCAAGCTCCACCCTGTGACCATCACGCAGAACGCCCGCACCAGCGGCGGCGGCAATGTCACCCTCGTGCCGACGCACGCCGCGACCGTCGGGCCGGTTGAGACGTGGAAGTCCGAACGCGTCTCCATCTGGCATCCCGGGCATCACGACAACCCCTTCGGCCTGCGACTGACCGCCCTGATGATTTCCAAAAGGCTGCCGGATTCAGCCGTGCCGATGTCCTTGCTGGCCGATCATCCGGACGTCCATTTCCATTACCGCCGCGGTGGTCTCGGACACGTGGAAGTCGAAATGCACTGACGTCGAAGCCGATTCCCGTCCACAAAAAAGGACAAAGCAAAGCGCAATCACACCCAATCCCGGATTCCAGCCCGTCAACAACCCATGCCTACAACCGCAGTCATTAAAAAACGCCGGTCGCCGTCATGCCGCCCGCAGACTATGGGGCGCGATGTCTTTGCCGTGCTCGAACATATCCCCGGACGAATCCGTGACATCGCTGTTCTGCGCGGGCTAGGTTATTCTTTCAGCGAGATCGCCTCGCCATTGGGAATCACTCCGCAGGCGGTCTCCCTCATGCTGATGCGGCACAAACGGTGTCTGAAACAGCTGAAGAGCGCTTCGGAACTGCATGCGCTTTCGGCCCGGGCCGTCAATGTACTCAGCCGCCATGGTATCACCACGCGGCAGGAAGGCCGCGCCAGAGTTGTGCTCGCGCTTCTCCAGCGGGAAAGAAACTGCGGAGCCAAAACTGCGGCCGAGATCGAGCGCTGGATGAATGAGGACAATGATCCGGCCTGAACCAGTAAACGCCAATGCTTACCCTGCTCATGAGAGCGGACCAACCACCACCTTCTCCCGTCAATTTACCATGAAATCCTACCGCCTCAACCGCCTCTTCAATTCCAAATCCGGCCGCTGCTTCGATGTCGCCATCGACCACGGATTCTTCAATCAACCCGGCTTTCTCACCGGCATCGAGGACATGGCGAGGGCCGTGGAGATCGTTGTCAAAGCCGCGCCGGACGCGATCCAGCTGACCACCGGCCAAGCGCGCCATTTGCAGAAGCTTCCGGGGCGTGGAAAACCCTCGCTCGTTCTTCGCACGGATGTGGCCAATGTCTACGGTCGTGAGTTGCCGGTCGAGGCAATGAGCGCGATGATTGAAGAGCCTAGCCTGCAAGCGGTGCGGCTCGATGCGGCCTGCATGTGCGTGAATCTTTTCCAGATCCCCGGAGCTTCGGAGGTGACAAACAGGTGCATCGAAAACATTTGTGCGCTCAAGTTGGAAAGCGACCACTATGGCATGCCCATGATGGTGGAGCCTTTGGTCTTTCGTCCAAACAGCGAAGCTGGCGGCTACATGGTCGACGGCGATCTCGTGAAAATACAACACCTCGTCCGCCAGGCGGTGGAACTCGGGGCCGATGTGATCAAGGCTGATCCGACGGATGATGTCTCCCTTTACCACAAGGTTGTCGAGGCGGCGGGGGGAATCCCCGTTCTGGTTCGCGGTGGCGGTAGGGCACCGGATGAGGAGATTCTGGCCCGCACCGCGGCGCTCATCGAGCAGGGTGTCTCTGGCATTGTTTACGGGCGCAATGTGGTGCAACACCCGAATCCCGCGGGAATGGTCGCCGCGCTGATGGCCATCGTGCACGAGGGCGCATCACCAACTGAAGCCGCAAAATTCCTCAAGTAAGGCGCCATGGGTGAAACTACTCGTATCGGCATCATTGGCGGCGGACTCATGGGTCGCGAAGTGGCCAGCGCGCTGTCGCGCTGGTTTGTTTTGGAGAATTTCCCGGTCGGGGCGGAACTCATCGCCGTCTGCGATCTGGCGGAGAAGCAACGCGAGTGGTTCCGCAAGATTCCTTCGGTCCGTCTCCTCACCGCCGATTATCACGAGCTTCTGGCGAGTCCGGATGTCGACGTCGTCTATGTGGCCGTGCCTCACAACCTGCACGAGAAGATATACTTGGATGTGCTCAAGGCCGGAAAAGATCTGCTTGCCGAGAAACCGTTCGGCATGGACCTGAAGGCCGCGCGCGCCATTGCCAGTGCGGCGAAGTCCAGCGGCCGTTTTGTGCGATGCAGTTCGGAGTTCCCCTTCCTGCCGGGTGCGCAGCGGGCCTGTCAAATCGCCGGCGAGGGAAAGCTGGGAAAGGTGCTGGAGATCCGTTCTGGGTTCCACCACAGCAGCGACCTCGATCCCACCAAACCCGCGAACTGGAAGCGTCAGGTTAAAACCTGCGGTGAGATCGGCGTGATGGGAGACCTCGGCATGCATGCAGTCCATGTGCCGTTCCGATTAGGTTGGAACCCCAAGCGTGTTTACGCCCAGCTGCAAAAAATCTACCATGAGCGTCCGGACGGCAAAGGCGGCATGACCGCCTGCGACACCTGGGACAACGCGATGCTCCACACCGAGGTGGAGATCGACGGCGACGAAGTTCCGCTCCGCTTCGAAATGAAGCGCCTCGCCCCGGGCGAGACAAACACGTGGTTCATCGAAATCCTCGGCACCGACGGCGGGGTCAAGTTCAGCACCAAGGAACCCAAGACGCTCTGGACCTTCCAACGCGGAAAAGAACAACTCTGGCAAAAGACGGACCTCGGTTTCCATGGACCCTTTCCGACCATCACCGGCGGCATCTTCGAGCCAGGCTTCCCGGATTGCTTCCTGCAAATGTGGGCCGCCTACCTTGCCGAGCGCGCGGGTAAGTTGGATGGTCGGTTCGGGTGCGTCACCCCGGAGGAAGCGGTCCGCAGCCACGAACTCTTCGAGGCCGCCCTTAAGTCGCAGGAGACGAAAAACTCCGTCGCTCTTTAGCTTTTGAGTGTTGTGAAGACCGCACGACTCCACGGCCAAGCTTCCTCGGGACTTTCCTTGGTGGCTCTGAAGTGCGGCCGTGACGAAGCTTGATCGCCACCCTGTGAAAAATTCCGGTAAAACCCGATTTAAACTTCCTCGACAAAAACTCCCCATGAGACGCAGTGATATCAACTCGCTCTTCCGGTCCGCCCGATCCTGTTTTGCAGCCTACCAATGGGCCCTCCCACCGCACCCCCGCTGGGACGTAACCGATTTCGGGCCCGGCGATTGGCGGAAGTTCGGCCTCGTCCTGGTAAACCTTGCGGAGGAACCCGAGTATTGCGAAAAATTCATATATGCGCAAAAAGGCATGACCACGCCGGCGCACTGCCACGGCAAGAAAAAGGAGGACATCATCTGCCGCTGGGGTCGGTTGGCCATCCAAGTGTGGGCCGGTGTTCCCGCCGAAAGCGGAGATCGCGCGTCCACGATGCCGGTCGACCACGAGGCCGTCACGGTCCGGTCCGGCCAGATCGTCGAGCCGTCCGCACGCTCTCGTGTCACGCTGGTGCCGGGAGTTTACCATGCCTTTTATCCCCTGAGCGACGAGTGCATCATCAGCGAGGTTTCGACCGCTAACGATGATGCGGCAGACAACTTTTTCATCGATCCGGAGGTCGGGCGGTTTCCCGGCATTGAGGAGGACGAGCCGCCTGTGATCCGGCTGCTCAGCGAGTCGTGAGCGCGATCACCCAAGCCGGATCGCTTCTCGATCACCCGCCAGCCGGGGGCAACGGGGTGGTCACGGGCTTCGACGGCTTCGTCGATGAAATGATTTCCCTCGTCGCCGAGAGAAGATCGCTCGACGAGTTTGTGCCCGTGGCCGACATCGCGGAGTATGGCGCTCTCGTGTCCGCCGCCGCCGGCCACAGCAGCCTGCGCGAAATCGTTGTCACGGACGTGCATCCCGGCGGCTGCGCGGTCAATTTGGGCGACGGCCTCGCCGCCTTGGGCGTGCCGGTGGACTGCTTTGCCACACTGGGCGAGCCCCCGCATCCGGCCTTCGCCGCCGCGACCGACCGTTTCCGTTCAGCCCATTCGTGGGGTCGTGAACCGGGGCGCACGTTGGCGTTCGAGTTTTCGGACGGCAAGCTGATGTACAGCTCGGTGCGGCAGTTGCAGGAATTCACCGCGGCGGACGTGCGGCGGCGCTTGCACGATGGCGCCTACCAGGCAGCCTGCCGCCAAGCGGGGGTGATCGCGTTGACCGATTGGACACTCTACCCGCATATGACGGGCGTCTGGCGTTTGCTGCAGCAGGAGGTCTTCGCGCAACTGACCCACCGTCCGCATTTCTTCTTCGATCTGGTCGACCCCTCGAGCCGTCGCTCCGACGACATCCTGTCGATGCTGGATGCCTTGACTGATTTCGAGGCCCACGGCCCCGTCACTCTGGGACTCAATGGCAACGAGGCGAACATCCTCGCGTGCCTGACCGGACTCGGCGAGGCGGCCGCCGAGGCGGACGAGTGCTTGCGCCTGGCCGGTGAGTTGCGCGCGCACCTGCGTCTTGCCCATGTGATCATCCACCGAAACCGGTTTGCCGTGGCCGCCGGGAGCGACAACCTCGCGATCGTCCGGGCACCGCATTGTGCCCGGCCCCGCAAGAGCACCGGGGCGGGGGATCGCTTCAACGCCGGTTACATTCTCGGACTTCTCGCCGGCGGAACATTGGAAGATTGCCTCGTGCTGGGCAGCGCCACGGCGGGCTACTTCGTGCGGCAGGCCCGGAGTGCGAACTCTTCCGAACTGCGGGAATTTCTGCGCGCCTGGGAGCAACAGACTTTGGCCGTGCAGGACTGATCGATGAAGCCGCCTCCTTTCGAAGAGTTGAAGCTTTCCGGCGAACTGTCCACCAGTCCGGTCATGCGCCGGCTCTATGCCACCGATGCGTCGGAATACCAGGAATTGCCTTCGGCCGTGGCGTTTCCTGAAACCGAGGAGGATGTGCGGCAAATCATTCTCTTCGCCGGCCGGTACGGCATCGGGATCATTCCGCGCACGGCGGGAACCTCGCTCGCCGGCCAGGTCGTCGGCAACGGCCTCGTGGTCGATCTTTCGCGCCACTTCAATGCGATCGTGGAAATCGACCGCGGCGCCCGCCGCGTGCGCGTGCAACCGGGCGTGGTGCGCAACGAACTGAATCTTGAGCTGGCCAAGCATGGGTTGTTTTTCGGTCCCGAGACTTCGACGGCCAATCGCGCCATGATTGGAGGCATGGTGGGAAACAACTCCTGCGGGTCGAATTCGATCGTCTACGGCAGCACGAGGGAGCACCTTGTCTCGGTCCGCGGGTTTTTCAGTGACGGGATTGAGGGAATCCTCCGCGCCCTGGGGGTGGGGGAGTTCGAGGCCAAGTGTGCCGAGGCTCCCGGTGTGGAGGGCCGCGTCTACCGACGCGTGCGCGATCTTTTGGGGGAGGAGAGTAATCGGCGCTTGATCACCGACAACTTTCCGCGGGCCTCCATCCCGCGGAGGAACACGGGGTATGCCCTCGACTTGCTCATGGATGCGTCGGCGCTCGATCCGGCTTCGGGCCGGGATTTCAACTTCTGCCGCCTGATTGCCGGTTCGGAGGGGACTTTGTTTTTCGGCCTGGAGTTCGAACTGGACTGCGATCCTCTGCCGCCGCCGCACGCGGCACTGGTCTGCGGACATTTTCGATCTGTGAACGAGGCCCTGCGGGCCAATCTGATCGCCGTCGAGCACGCGCCGTCGGCCTGCGAGCTGATCGATCGCCACATCCTTGAGTGCACGAAGTCGAACCTCGCGCAGCAGCGCAACCGCGATTTCGTGGTCGGCGACCCCGGGGCCATCCTCGTGGTGGAATTGCGGCGGGACGATGGGCATTCTCTGGAAGAAGTCATCGCCTCCCTGCAAACGCGCTGGAAAGCCGCCGGCTACGGCTACGCGGTTCCGGTGCTGCGAGGGGAGGAGAGTGCGAAAGTCTGGGAGCTGCGCCGGGCCGGCCAAGGGTTGATGAGCAATGTGGTCGGCGACGCCAAGCCTCGCGAGGTCGTGGAGGACACGGCAGTGGATGTCCGCGACCTGCCTGATTACATCGCGGAATTCAATGCCCTCCTCCTTGAAAAATACGGCATCGGTTGTGTCTACTACGCGCACGCAGGGTCCGGGGAGTTGCATACGCGGCCGCTTTTCGACCTCAAGACCGCGGAGGGGCTCAAGACCTTCCGCGGCGTCGCGACCGACATCGCGCATCTGGTCAAAAAATACCGGGGGTCGCTGAGCGGGGAGCACGGGGACGGGCGGCTGCGCGGCGAATTCATCCCGCTCATGGTCGGCGACGAGTGCTATGACATGATGAAGGAGGTCAAGGCCGCCTTCGATCCTCAGAACGTGTTCAATCCGGGGAAGATCATCAACACGCCGCCGATGGACACCCATTTGCGCCACACCCCTGGCGTCCCGACGCCGGATTACGCCACGGTGTTCGATTTCAGCGATGTGCAGGGCGTGGTACGTGCGGCGGAGAAATGCAACGGATCAGGCGACTGCCGCAAGTCCCGGCTGGCTGGCGGGACGATGTGCCCGAGCTACATGGCCACCCGCGAGGAGAAACACACGACCCGCGCCCGGGCCAATATCTTGCGTCAGATGCTCAACAACCCGGCCGACGCGCGGAAGCCTTTCGACAGCCCGGAGATCAAGGAAGTGATGGACCTGTGCCTCTCCTGCAAAGCCTGCAAGAGTGAGTGTCCATCCAGCGTTGACATCGCCAAGCTCAAGGCTGAATTCCTCCAGCACTATCACGATGCGAACGGCGTGCCCTTCCGGTCGCGGTTGATCGCCGGGTTTTCCGACGGCGCCCGCCTGGGCTCGCTCTGGCCAGGGCTTTACAACCTGCTCTTTCAGGCGCCCCCCATCCGGAAAATGTTCAACCGCCTGGTCGGCTTCCACCCGGACCGGACCTTGCCCAAGCTCAACCGCATCACGCTGCACCGCTGGTTCCACAGCCATCGTCCGCTGGCTCCGCTCGGAATGCGAAGGGGGCGCGTGCACCTTTTCTGCGACGAGTTCACTAACTACAACGACCTTGACGCTGGTATCGCCACGGTCGAGTTGCTCGAGCGCCTGGGCTACGAAGTTGTGATTCCCAAGCACGTTGAAAGTGGTCGCGCGTCGCTTTCCAAGGGAATGCTGCGCCGGGCAAAGAAGTTCGCCGAACGTAACGTTCGTTTGCTCTCCGGTGTGGTTTCCCGCGACCAACCCCTGATTGGCATCGAGCCGTCCGCGATCCTCGGGTTCCGCGATGAATACCCCGCCCTCGTCGATCCCACCCTGCGTGAGGCCGCCCGGGCGCTCGCACCGCATTGCCTCATGCTGGATGAATTTATCGCCCGGGAGGCGGATGCTGGACGCATCACGCCGGATTACTTCACGGACCAGGCACGGACCATTCATCTCCACGGCCATTGCCATCAGAAGGCTCTGGCTTCCATGGAGCCAACTATCCGGATGCTCTCTCTTCCACGCAACTACACGGTGAAGACCATTCCCTCGGGCTGCTGCGGCATGGCTGGATCTTTCGGTTACGAGGCCGAGCACTACGAAGTGTCCATGAAGGTCGGAGAGCTGGTTCTGCTGCCCGCCGTGCGGCAGATTCCGGTAGAGGACCTGATCGCCGCCCCCGGAACCAGCTGTCGACATCAAGTGCACGACGGCACCGGTCGTCATGCCAGGCACCCCGCCGAGATTCTGCGAGAAGCAGTCGGTGGCTAACCTTCGAATGCGATAGATCATGGTGATTTTTCCGTGAGTTCACGTTCCGGGGACCGCCTTGGACAAAATGGGGGTGGAGCCGAAAAGCATCACTCCATGTAGATCACCATGTAGATCACCAACGCGCCGTGCGCTGGATCGCGCGGCAAAAGAATGCCCGCCGGCCAAAAGACGTATGCGCATTTGCTCGTATTGGCGCGAGTCAGATAGAGTGTGTCCGGCAGAGGTCCGTAGCTGATCTTTGTGGGAGTGTCGCTGGTCGCCGATGCTCTGAGCAAAAGCTGTAGAGCAAATCTGCAGACAGCCGTTGAGGTGCTGCTGTGCCCTAAGCAATCTTTTATGTAAGTCGTTCATGTCCAAGGGTAGGGATTCCCCCAGTAAAATCCCATGAGGAAACGTTTTTCAGCTTTACACTTTTTTGCTCCGGCAACCCACCCATACCGCGCAGTAGCAACACGCTGATAACGAGGCTCCTACGCTCAAAACAGGGGCTGCTGACGAGGCCTCCCAAAGCCCGTTTATGCCCACCATCCGAGTGTATAATTTGGGAAAGGAGATGACAGCGGTTGACAGTTCGCGACAGGGGATGAACTGGAGCGACAGCAGCGGACAGGAGCGGCAAGTAGATACGCTTTGGACGGTGCAGGACGTAGCGAGGTTTCTGCGGTGCTCGACGCGGCATGTTTGCCGGCTTCGCCGAGATCTTGGCCTGCCGGCGATCAGGCTCGGGCCGAGCGTGCGGTTCAAGCCCGACCATGTGATGGCGTGGATTGAGGAGTGCCGGGACCAGCCTGAGCGCAGCGGCCGCGGACAAACTTGACCAGGCGCTCGAGGATCGGCGTGGTGAGGTGAACGTCGGTCACGCGAACCACGGTCCAGCCGGCCAAGGTTGCCTCAAGATACTTGTCCATGTCGGCGACGAAGCCGGCTGCGCGGTTGTGGCGTCCCTGGATCCAGATACCGCCCTCGATTTCGATGAGCGTTCTGCTCGGCTCGTGAGCGAAGTCAGCCCGCCAGCGCCGTGATGAATCGAAGCGGTATTCGCGTTCGAGAGAGGGACCGCCGAGAGAGTTCCAGTAGAGAGCGAACTTTGCTTCGAGTTTTGAGCCGCTTGATCGGAAGCGAAGGCGTGGGGGCATTGCCCGACGCAGGGAGTCAATCGGAGTCGTTCTCGAAGAGCGATGGCTGCTTGAGGTCGGGGCTTTGAGTTGGCTTCTGGGAGCCGAGACCGAAGAGGCCGAGTAATCGGTTGAGCCAGGCGCGCAGAAGTTCCATCCGACGCCAAATCTAGACAGGCCGAGCCGACCGGGCAACCATGACGAGGTGACTAGAGACGATGCAGCCAAGGGAGTCCGTGTCCGATTTGAAGGCGGTGAGATAGGGCTTCTGGCTGAGCTTGGCTCGGCGCTGCGAGGCAAGAGCGGAACGATCGTCTATGGGATCAGCGAAGATATCTTCTGCTACCCCGATAACCCGGAGATGGACATGGTGTGGGTAGCCTTTGACGAGGACCGGTTGCCGATGAGGCAGGTGTCCTTGGCTTTTCTGCGACCGCTTGGTTTATGACCCGCAAAGGGCTTGTTGAGTTTGCTCTCGCCCCAAGTCGAGGTCGGGCTGATTTGGATCGCTGACCCGCAGTTCGATCTCGTCAGTGACCGCATGGCTAACGCGGGAGGTGACCTTGACCATGGTCTGAGGGTGAGACCGATCGAAGACGACGCGGAAGGAGATGGAGAAGCGACCTTCGTCGTCGGCGGATTTCTCGGCCTCAAGG
>Ga0247834_1003047_pt1 | contig 23555 bp, 20 predicted proteins | sample LaCruzMarch2015__8_FD_187118 | JGI IMG/M metagenome (GOLD analysis project Ga0247834, IMG submission 187118) | Freshwater microbial communities from meromictic Lake La Cruz, Castile-La Mancha, Spain - LaCruzMarch2015_12m | ecosystem: Environmental > Aquatic > Freshwater > Lake | place: Spain...
TAGCAAAAAGGGATCTCTTGAAGATATTGTTGATGAAAAATGTGAAATTTTTGCCGGCATGAATCAAAACGGAAAAGTGTTATTACATGGTGATCACCCATTGATTGATCGCATGAAAGATAACGCCCAAAAATATGAAATAAAAAATGTGTTCACAGCAGGGCGTAAAGCTGGGTTAGATGCAAGGCTTTTGCATTATCAACCCATGCAACAAGGAAAGCGTTCATTAATTACTGCAGAAATTTTCGGGAAAATTGTAGCGTATCCATTACAATTTGCTGGAGAACACTATGCATTCAATAGCCTATACGTGCTGCTTACCGCTGAAATACTTGGACTAGACCTTGGGCAAGTTATGCAACAATTAGCAAAAGTGCAGCCGGTCACAGGACGCGGACAAATGTTAAATTTACAACTAACAAATGGCCAAACTATTTTTGTTTATGACGATGCTTATAACGCCAATCCAGCATCTATGACAGCTGGTCTAAAATCTTTTTGTTCCATGCATCATGACGGACAAAAAATCGCTGTGATTGGTCAAATGGGCGAATTAGGCGAAGACAGTGATATGTATCATATTGAAATAGGGAATTTCCTTAATACTCTGCCTATTGATTGCGTTCATGTGATTGGCACAAATGCAAAATGCCTTTTTGATACCATTAACAAAGAAAAGCGCGGTCTTTGGTTTGAAACTGTTGATGAGCTCAAAGAACGATTCATTCATACTTTAAAAGGTAGAGAAAGCATTTTCTTAAAAGGCTCTCTGTCACAGCGCCTTCCAGAACTTGTGATGCACTTAAAAAGTCAACTAAAAGCGGTTGCTTGACGCACCAATAAAACTTTAAAAAATCGTAGTGCCATTAGTCGCATTAAAATTTCATTGATGATCTAAAATTAAGACTTTCATTTTTTAAGGCTTGAACAATTTTATCCAGTCTGCTTTTTTAGTATGATATGTGACCTTTAGAAGTAGTGTTATTTAAGTGAATTTATCTAATATAGACTTGGGCATTTTAGTCCTATATGTTGTTGCCGTTATTTCTATTGGTTGGATGGCAGCCAGAAAAGTTAAAACCCTAGATGATTTCGCAACAGGTGGACGTCAGTACACCAGTTTCTTTATCACAGCGACTTTGGCCTCATCTTTTATTGGCGGAGGTTTCACCACAGGGCTTGCGGAAAAAGTTTATACTTTGGGCCTAATTTACGTAATTGCCTTATGGGGATTTAGCCTAAAAGAAATTTTAGTTGCTAAGTTTATTGCACCACAAATGGTTAAATTTCCAACAGCCTACTCTGTTGGTGACATCATGGGGCAGTTGTATGGAAGAAGAGCAAAAGTCTTCACTGGTGTATCAGCATTCTTAGTCTGCGCCGGAATTTTAGGTGCGCAATTAATGGCGTTTGGACATATTTGTAATGTGCTTTTAGGAATTTCTTCACAGCTTGGAGCATTCATTTGTGCACTAATAGTAATGGCATATTCAGGATCTGGCGGTATGCGCGCTGTAGTTGCAAATGATACTTTGCATTTTTGCGTATTAATGGTTTCCTTGCCTTTGGTATTTTTCTTTGGTGTTCAAGCGATTGGTGGTTTTGAAAAATTGTACTTTTATAGCACCGTGAACTTTTCTAATGATGTTCCTTATTCTTCTATTGCTCTTGTGTTTTTAAGCTTTTTCTTTGGTGAAACACTAGTACCACCATATGTTCAACGTTTATTGATTGGTAAAACCATTAAACATACAATTCGTGGCAATATGGCTAGCGGTATTCTTTCTATTCCATTTTTCTTAATGATTGGTTTGATTGGTGTTATTGCCTTAGTGATGAATCCTGATTTAAACCCTAATCTTGCATTGCCTTATGTGGTTCTAGAAGTAATGCCCATAGGCCTAAAAGGATTTGCGATTGCTGGAATGATGGCTATTATTCTATCGTCTGCAGACTCATTCTTAAATGCAGCATCTGTTTCAATCACACATGATGTGCTAACCCCTGTGATGCCACGCTTAACAGAAGTGCAAAAATTATTAATTTCTAAATACTCAACCTATTTTGTTGCGGTGTCTGGTTTACTTTTCACATTATCATTAGAGAGCGCGATTGATATTTTACTTGAAGCGTATATGTTCTGGACACCTGTTGTTTTGGTTCCTTTCGTAGCTGGCGTAATGGGCGTTAAACGTCCTAAAGAAGCCTTTCTATACAGTGCTGCTACAGGTATTGCCGTTATAACCATTATCCGTCTTCTTTCTTTGAAGCACTCTGCATACTTCGAAGTAAGCATTTGGGGAATCCTTGCAAACTTTATTGTCTTTTTTGTATATCGCCCAATGCCTAACTTCTTGAGAAAGCCAGTAAAAGGTTTATGATAGCGTAACGACTTAAGCTGACGTTCAGGAAGTACACGGTATAATTATGATTACTCATAATTCACAAACAATTTACGGGACCACCATTGTTTCGATAAGACGTGAAAACCATGTTGTTATGGCGGGGGATGGCCAAGTGACATTGGGCTCCCAGATTATGAAAGGGAAAGCCAGAAAAATTCGTCGTATTGGCGGCGGAAAAGTTCTTGCTGGTTTTGCAGGCGCCACAGCTGATGCTTTTGCGCTACTTGAAAGACTGGAAACAAAACTAGAGCAATATCCAACTCAACTAGCACGTGCCTGCGTCGAAATGGCAAAAGACTGGCGTACAGATAGATATTTACGCAAATTAGAAGCAATGATGATTGTTGCCGATAATCAAAAAACATTTCTGATGAGTGGCACTGGTGATGTTATTGAACCAGATGATGACGTGATTTCAATTGGTTCTGGCGGTGGATTTGCACTAGCTGCTGCTAAGGGAATGCTTAGCGTTCCCGATGTAACGTTAGATATTGAAGTTATTGCCAAACGTTCCTTAGAAATTGCCGCCCAAATGTGCATTTATACAAATGATCAAATTATTATAGAAACACTCAGCTAATGACCCAGCTTACCCCTAAAGAAATTGTCACTGAACTAGATCGATTTATTGTTGGCCAGCAAGATGCCAAACGAGCAGTAGCTGTTGCGTTGCGTAACCGCTGGCGTCGCATGCAGTTGCCATCTGATTTAATTGATGAAGTACTACCAAAAAATATATTAATGATCGGGCCTACTGGTGTAGGTAAAACAGAAATTGCTAGACGATTAGCAAAACTTGCGAATGCTCCATTTATTAAAGTTGAGGCAACGAAATTCACTGAAATTGGATATGTTGGCCGCGACGTTGAGCAAATTATTCGTGATTTAATTGAAATGAGCATTCACATGCAACGCGAAAGTTTGCGTACTGAAGTAAATGAACGCGCTGTAATTTTAGCTGAAGAAAAAATTCTAGATGCATTAGTAGGGACAACATCAACACCTGATACGCGCCAAAAATTTAGACGTATGCTTCACACAGGCGAGCTAGATGAAAAATTGATAGACGTTGAAGTTCAAGACAATTCTAGTTCATTGCCAACCTTTGACGTTCCAGGCATGCCAGGTGCCCAAATGGGAATGATCAACCTTGGTGACGTGTTTGGCAAAGCTTTTGGTAACAAAACAAAATCCCGTAATGTTTCGGTAAAAGAAGCACAAAAACTATTGCTAACTGAAGAAGCTGACAAACTGCTTGATCAAGAAAAAATTGTCGCAAGCGCTATTGCCCAAGTAGAGCAAAACGGTATTGTATTCCTTGATGAAATTGACAAGATTTGTGCACGTACAGAAAATCGTGGTGGAGATGTCAGCCGTGAAGGCGTGCAACGTGATTTGTTACCGCTTATAGAAGGCACAACAGTTTCTACAAAACATGGCCCTATAAAGACGGATCATATTTTGTTTATCACCAGTGGCGCTTTTCATGTTTCAAAGCCATCTGATTTATTGCCTGAATTGCAAGGGCGTTTACCAATACGCGTAGAGCTTAAAGCCTTGAGCACAGATGATTTTGTGCGCATTCTTACTGAGCCTGAAGCGAATCTTATTCTGCAATCTGTTGCTATGCTGAAAACGGAAAATGTTACTTTAGAATTTAAAAAAGATGCTATTCAAACCATTGCTGAATTAGCCGCTAAAATTAACGAAGAAATAGAAAATATCGGCGCACGACGCTTGCACACTATTTTGGAAAAGTTGCTTGAAGACATTAGCTTTACAAGCCCTGATCGCGCTGGTGAAACATTCACCATTACAAAAAAATATGTTGAAGAAAAAGTATCAGCCTTGGCGCAGAATCAAGATCTTTCAAGGTTTATTCTTTAGCCGATTCCTCTCTATTATTCAGACATACCCCACCCCATGTTGGGTGGGCTTAGTATGGGCAAAAATATATTAAAAAATAGTTAAACAGTATTTTTTGTAATAAAAAATCTTGCCTTATCCAAACCAGACAGAGGTTTTTCACATTTCAATGTTTTTTTTGCACAAAATAGGTTATAGCAACAGGAAAAATTAAAAATTTTTAACGCTATCTTTTAAAAAGATTTTACTTTGTTCTGTAGGTGTAGAAAAAAGCAAATCTAGAGAAAAAATTCATGATGACTTTCTTATTTTTTTTCTGGAATGTTTCATCTTTATGTTGTTCTGTGTTCACATTCTCTGAACAATCGATTGAAGCTTCTAATAGTGATTTGCTCTCCTCTCGTCCAGGTCCAGCTCAAAATTTCGACTCTCCTTCTGCTTCATGCCGTTCCACATCTACTGATCGACTATCTGAAGCTAGCACTGATTTGCCTTCTTGCCGTTCATATACAGATTTGGACTCTCCGTCTACCGATCAAGAATTTGAATCTGATGCAGAAGTCGCTTTATTTGATATAAGCAAAATAGGAAGAAGCAGATCTCTTACGACAAAATTAACTTTATGTTATCCATGCAATGCTTTTACTAGCACTGATCAAGAAGATGATGAAGAGGAATCTGAATTTGACGATACCCCCTCAAAACCACTGGCGATGAAAAGACATAAATCTGACTCACCAGTAAAAGGGTTAAGAATAAGTAGTTGCGCAGAAGAAGCCAGTCGCAAAAATCGACGATTACAAGTAAGTCTTTCTAGCGATGATCTTACTCATACATATTACGGAAATGTTATTGAATCATCTCACTACAAAAGCATAACAGCAAGAATTTTTCTTACAAAAGCTTTCTGTAGCCTTAATGCAATTGACATAAAACACCTACTTGAAAAATTAGATATTATGCAATCATCCTCTTCTTTTGATGTAATAAAAGCAGAGAGTTTTTTTGGTTATTACACCCTAGCCATTTATGATATTTACGAAAATACTGATGCCATGGAACCTACTACAGGCTATGCAGTATTAAAGAAAAAATTAAAATATGTAGTTAAATTTTATAACCCAAATAGAACAACTTTCGATAAAATTCGAAATTTAATAGAAGTAAAAAAAACTCATGCACTGCGTAAAACAAATAAAATGATAGGTTTGCTGCCAAGACTTTGTTTTCATGAAAAATTAGGAGATTTATCTTTAGCAGCTGGTGAAAATTACTACTTTTCCATTCACCATGCTGCTCAGGGAGAATTAGCAAGAGATGTTTTTAAAACTTATGTAGATGCAGATACTATTCATAAACTAGCTCTTAGAGCTAAAGTTTTAGAAACAATAACAGCCATCGGAGAGTCAATAGGAAGCTTTCATTGTCATCATGGTTTAAGCAATAAATTTTCTCAAAAAAGCTGCATTGACTATATACGTGGAGTTGCTCTTAGTTTCAGTACCATCATTCACAAAGATTTGCACCCTGGTAATATTTTTGTTGATTTAAGACCATTTGCTGAAAATAAGGTTACCTTAATTGACTTAGAATCAATGTACGTTTCATGCATAAAACGTTTATCAAACATTGATGAATTAAATTATTTAAAGATAAAAATAGCTGAGATTCTTGATGTTGAATCAGAACCTGATTTTCTAGGCACTTTAGAAGAAGCATATCAATACGGAATACACGAAACGTACAATTTTTATTGTTCAAGCAGGCCTACCATTATCCTTTCAGTGTAATTTTTTTTTCATAAGAATAATAAGGTTAATATTTTTTAAATTTCACCTTATCTAAACCATAACAATGTGGTACAAAGTACTTGGTTCCTTACACTCAAGAGAAAAAATTGAGTCTTTTCAAAACCTTAAGGCGCGACCAAAAAGAAGCCATTGGCCTTTTACAAATAGGAACATTTCTAGAGTATTTCGATCTAATGCTCTACGTTCATATGGCAGTCTTACTAAACGAATTATTTTTTCCGAAAACTGATCAACGAACTGCAGCGTTGCTTTCAGCATTTGCATTTTGTTCCACGTATTTATTTAGACCAGTTGGCGCCATGCTATTTGGGTATATTGGAGACCAAATTGGAAGAAAAGCTTCGATTATTATTTCCACATCCATGATGGCGGTCAGCTGCTTCTTCATGAGCATTTTACCTACCTATGAAGAGATTGGGATTTTTGCAAGCGTTGCTATGATTACGTGCCGCATTTTGCAAAGCTTTTCTGCTACCGGCGAAGTGATAGGTGCAGAAATTTACCTTTCTGAAATTTTAGAGCCCCCAGCATCGTACAGAGTCGTGTCTTGGGTGTCTGAATTATGTACGCTAGGTAGCTTAGTAGCGCTTTTAGCCGCAAGCCTTATATTCAAGTGTGGCGCAAGCTGGAGAGCCATGTTTATTTTGGGCGGCATGATAGCTCTTTCAGGTGCAGTTGCACGGCGCAAACTTAGGGAAACTCCAGATTTTTTAAAATCACGAGCAAACAAACAGTTCACTGAATCAAAAAACATACACGTTTCTAAAAAAACTTCTTTGGCTTATTTCTTTATCTATTCTGGATTTCCGCTTTGTTTTTATGTGATTTTCATCTATTGCGCCGACATTCTAAAATATTCCATGCAGTACACTGCTGAACATATTATCAATCATAACCTTTTCCTGACCATTTTAAGTTTCGCAATTGGAATATCCATCATATTTCTAAGTAAAAAAGTTCACCCATTAAAAATACTAAGAATCAGAGCAATTTTATCATCGGTAGTTTTGTTTCTTATTCCTTTCTTATCCCTTACCAACATTTACACCTTAACAACCGTCCAGGTTCTTTTGACTGTGTTTACTTTAGGTACGCTTCCTGCCATTCCAATATTTTTCAAACACTTTCCTGTGCACCGTAGATTCACCTATAGCAGTATGCTTTATGCTGTATCTCGAGCATTTATGTATGTAGTTACATCATTCGGACTGGTGTATTTAACTAGTTCTCTTGGGCCTTACGGCATGTGGGTGATTGTATTGCCAGTTAGCATTGGATTTTTGTGGGGAGCCGATCACTTTGCCAAGCTTGAAGAAGCGAAGGACAAATGTACTGCGCTAGAGTCAGCAATACTAAAAGCTGCTTAGTTTAATAAATTTTCTTAGACGCCTATAAAAATTTCGCTAAAGTAACTTGCACGGGTATAAGTAATTCGGCGTAATTTTGATTTAGCAGATAGGGTTTTAGTAGATCACGTATTTTTAAACCGTTAGCAGGATTGTTTCTATTCCAATAAAAAAAATCAGAGCCAAATGTTGCATTATAAGCTTGAATAATGTCATCTTTCTTTGATATTTGCTTAGAATCTAATAGTATACGTACGATATTATAATGCCCTCTTTTTACTGCAATACATAAAGCAGTACCAATAGAATCACATTTAAAATGCAGAAAAGATTTTACTATTTGTGCTCTATTGTTTCTAATTGCTTGAAAGAAAGCCCAGTCTTTATCACAGTTTAAATTTGGTGTAAGAAGCAAAGATTCAACCACTGCTTCATAACCATTTTCTACTGCTCTAACTAAGGAACTTTTTACTTCTTCCTTAGTACAAAGAGGATTTCTTTGAAGATTTTTTAGTTCCTGTTCCTCGTCACTTATTGGATTAGCAAACATTAGAAAAAGTTTACCTGAAGGTTTAATTACTTTGCTTACTATGACTTCATGATTATCAAAACCAAAAAGATTAACGCACATGACCAAGAACATTGATAAATTTAATATGAAATAATTTTTCATTAGCTGAATGTAATTCAATTTAAGGAAATCATATTAAAATATTATTTCTTATAATGGAACAAAAATCGTTTTTTAGTGGCCTTACAATTTAGTAAATTTTCTTGGACGCCCTACGGTGCATGATAAGTCCACTGATCAAAATACCAATGCTGACAATTCCGACTATGATTGTAGCTAGGGCATTGAGTTCTGGCGTGACACCTGTTCGTACACTTGAGAATACTAAAATTGGTAAAGTTGTGGCGCCAGGTCCTGCTAAAAAGCTAGCAATGACCACATCGTCTAAAGATAATGCAAATGCTAATAACCACCCTGCTAGCAATGATGGGAAAATTAGGGGGAGCGTTATTTTAAAAAATACAACGGAGGGTTTTGCCCCAAGCACCATGGCGGCTTCTTCCAATGATTTATCAAAATCAATTAAACGCGCCTGAATGACCAGGTAAACATATGACATTGTTAACGTAATATGCGCGATGATAATAGTTAGCATACCCCGTTCAGATGGCCAACCAATTGCACGTTCCAAGGTTACAAACATCAACAAAAGTGCAAGGCCGGTAATTACTTCTGGCATAACCAAAGGTGCTGAAATTAAACCACTAAATAAGGTTTTTCCGCGGAAACGTTTAAAACGTACCATGACAATGGCAGCCATTGTGCCAAAAGCAACAGCTAAAGTTGCGACAATTGCAGCGATTTCAAAGCTGTTTAATACAGCACGAATAAGGGCATCGTCTTCAAATAATTTTGTGTACCAGCGTGTGGAAAATCCTGCCCACACACCAATAATTCTGGAATCATTAAACGAATATACTATTAGGTAAAGTATGGGAACGTACAGAAATGCGTACCCAAAAATAAGCGCGCCAAGGTTGAATTTGGAAAAGCGAATCATGTTTGTGCGGCCTTTTCTGTTGCATCAAGCTGGCGATTTCTTAAAATCATAATTGGCACAACGAACAGAAGCACCATAAGAACAGCCACGGCACTTGCTAAGGGCCAGTTTCTATTATTGAAAAATTCCCACCAAAGCACTCGCCCAATAGTGACCGTTTCTGGTCCACCAAGAATTTCTGGAATCACAAACTCCCCAATTGACGGAAGAAATACTAAAATAATTCCCGCAATAATTCCTTGCTTAGATAGCGGTACGGTAATGCTCCAAAAAGCGCGCCAAGGAGGGCAACCCAAGTCGTGGGCGGCTTCAATGAAGTCATCATTAATTTTTATGAGCGATGCATAAATGGGGAAAACCATGAAAGGTAGATAGCAATATATAATGCCCAAACAAACAGCTGCGTCATTATCAAGAAGTTGTAGCGGATTGTTGATTATATGAAGCTTCAAAAGAATGTTATTGATCAGACCTTTGCTACTTAACATTGCCATCCATGCATACACTCTGATAAGAAAAGATGTCCAGAAAGGTAGCGCAATCATAAGCAATAACGGCATACGCCACGATGTTTTTACCCTAGAAATGCTGTAGGCAATCATATACCCAATAATTAAGCAGCCCACGGTAGAAAACAATGCAATTCTTAAAGAGCTAAATACTGCATGAATATAAAAATTATCGGTGAAAACGGTCCAATAGCTTTCAAAATGCAGGCGAATTTTGAGCAGTAAGTCTGGCGTCCATTCAACGATATTTTGAAAGGGGGGAATACCTACCTGAAGTTCTGAAAAACTAATTTTAAAAATAATAAGAAAAGGAAAAAGGAAAAACAAAGCAAGCCATAAGTAAGGAATAGAAATGACTAACCACTTATCGCGCAAGTTTCTTCCTATGTAGCGGAGCTCTCCCCAAAAAAATTCAAAAAATTGTTCCAGTATTTGTAGAATCATACGCTTAAAACGACTCCGTTTTCTGGTCTCCAGAACAAATAAACTTCGTCATCCCACTTTACGTCACGTTCAGACAAACGTAACAAGTTTGGCAATGATGCCTGTACAATTTTCCCTGATTCAAGCTGAACGTGGTAAATGCTAATGTCACCCAAATAGGCTATTTCACGTACAATTCCTTTTGTGCAATTGCGACCCAAATTAGGATTCGGATTTGTTGAGATCATTACTTTTTCAGGGCGCAGTGCAACTGTTACGTTTGAACCTACTGGCATAGATGCTGCGTGGGTAACGTACAGTTCGCACCCTGATTCAGATGATTCAATGACCACATGATCGGGTTCGTCTTCAACAACAACCCCTTCAAACATGTTCATAGAGCCTATGAATTCAGCAACAAAACGAGAGTGTGGAAATTCATAAATTTCATGTGGTTTGCCAATTTGCCTAATTTGTCCTTCATCCATAATGCCAATGCGGCTAGACATAGTCATGGCTTCTTCTTGATCATGGGTAACAACAACGAAAGTAATACCCACACGTTCTTGAATGTTGACCAATTCAAACTGGGTTTTTTCACGAAGCTTTTTATCTAAAGCACCTAGTGGTTCATCAAGTAATAATAATTTTGGACGCTTAGCAAGGCTACGCGCCAGCGCAACACGCTGCTGTTGTCCACCTGAAAGTTGCCCAGGCTTGCGGTCACGGTATTTACGTAACTGTACTAAATCAAGAACTTCATCTACACGTTCTGTAATTTGATTTTTAGAAAGGTGTTCCTGCTTCAAACCAAAGTTAATGTTGTCTTCAACCGTCATGTGTGGAAACAACGCATAAGATTGAAACATCATGCTCACCGGGCGCTTGTATGGAGGTAAATCAGTAATATCAACATCATCAATAACAATTCGTCCACTAGAAGGTTTTTCAAGCCCAGCAAGAATACGAAGCAATGTTGATTTTCCGCAGCCTGATGCACCAAGCAATGCAAAAAGTTCACCACGATAAATAGAAATGGAAAGATTTTTAACAGCAACTGTTGTGCCGAAATTTTTATTAATATTTTCAATCAAAACGTATGGTTTAACACTTGGATCTTGCCAAGGTTCCAGGTTTCTTAATTGATCTCTATTTCCAATAATCGACATAATTTTTCCTAATATTCATTAAGGCGTATTTTTGCCCACACCCGAGTGCGTTCACGTTCAAATTGTAACTCCTTCTGAGTCTTAGGCGGAGCATTTAAAAAAAGATTTTTTAATATATTTTTGCCTGGATAAATGCCTTCATTGTTTAAAATATCATCTGACATATATTTTTTAGCACGGCTTACTGCAACACCGTGCGCTGTATTTTGACAAATGCGCGCTGCAATATGCGGCTTCAGTAAAAAATTAATAAATGCATGAGCATTTTTAGGATGCGGTGCGCCTTGCGGAATAGCCATAGCATCAATCCACGTGACTCCCCCCTCAGGAGGAATAAAGTATTCAATATTTTTACCTTGTTCCTTAGCTTCTGTAATTGCTTGTTGAGCTTCTCCAGACCAAACAAGTGCTATTGCAGTGTCGCCTAAAACAATATCGTTCACTACTCTTGAAGAAGTAAACCGCCTTATATACGGACGCATTTTCATAAGGTGTTTTGCAGCTAGATCAAGATCTTCTGGCAATGCTGAATTGGGATTTTTGTTTATATACATTAGTGAAAATGGAATAACATCAACGCTTTCTTCCAGTAGCGACACCCCATATTTAGATAGCTTTTTAAGATTGTTAGGATTAAATAATAAATCTAGATTTTGCTCAAATCCCTTTGGGAAAACTTTCTCCAAAACATCTCTATTGTAAACAATCCCAACTGTTCCCCAAAAATATGGAAGAGAATACGTAAGATTTTTGTCTACGTTACGCATCCAATGCACCACTACTGGGTCAAGCTCTACAATGTTAGGTAATAGATTTTTATCAAGTTTCTGGTAAACACCCGCTTGAATTTGCCAAGCTATGTAAGGTGTTGCTGAAGGAAAAACAACGTCAAAACCACTATTACTTGCAAGAAGTTTTGCTTCTAACACTTCGTTATTATCGTAAGCATCTAAACGAACGGTTATACCTGTTTCATTTTCAAATTCTTTAATGGTTTCTTGATCAAGCAATCCATACCAGCAATAAACATTTACGTATTTATCTTCAGCTTGTGCTGGAGATGGTTGAAAAAAATACCAAACCCCAATGCTAACAATAGAGACCACAAGTAACAGACGAAATAAAAAACGAGAGAACATCTAGCTACGCCACGCTATACGATTAAGCACATATTGCACTGATCCGGCAAAAGCAGTCACAAGCACAAGAGTAATGATAGTGTATTCCATTGGAGAGTCATGAGCATATTGCGCTATGGGAAGCATCCAGCTTTGGTCTGGCATTGCCTGAATTTTTTTCAAAACTTTTGGAAATCTATTAAAGAAGTTTTGCCCTTTAGACATTGTTTGCCAATTCACAAGCTTTAATTCCAAATACATTTTGGTAGCAAGCGCCATTAGCACAACTGAACCAATCATTTTTAAAGCTTTAGAGCTAAATTTATAGGCCAATCTGGCCCCAATAATTGAACCAACCACACTACTAATAGAAAGAATAGGAAGAAGAACAAAATCAACAGGAGCTTTTCCAACGCTTGAAATAAAAGTAACAACGATATTAATACCAAATCCTGCAAGTAATGAAGTTCCTGAAACCACAGGCGAACTGCGTCCCAGCAAGTACATTAAAATTGGCGCAATAAGAAGGCTGTTACCTCCACCCAAACTGGTAGTCACAGTACCTGTGAAAAATCCAACGCCTAAGGGCACAAGAATACTCATTTCCACACGAGAGCGAAGAAAGATTTTATGCCAAGGAAAATAAATCATCCAACGGCGCATCATGGCGCCCTTTTCAGTTCTTATTTGAGTTGGTCGTTGTGACTGTATCAGCGTTACAATGCTACTGATAACCACAACAAGAAAAACGACAATTTTCAAGACAGCGTAACTACCAGCCTTACTTTCAACTTGGGTAAGGGCAAATTTTTCAATTAATGCACCTGCAAGCCCCCCCATAAATAGATACCATGCCAAGCTAATATCGACATCGCGTTCTTGCTGATACGCTAAAAATCCACTGAAGTTAGTGCCTACGGAATTATTTAATTGCGTTGAAATGGCAACGGCTGATGGAATACCAATGCTCATTAGGCTCGGAGTGATAATAATACCCCCACCAATTCCTAACATTGACGAAATAATACCTCCACCTAACCCAATTGCTAAAAGCAAAGGTAAGGACAAGTAGATATCAGCCATTGGTAAGTATATAAGTTCCATACTACCATGATAGCTTAATTTCTTGTAATTGTCAGGGCAGTTTTATTTTTAAATCTTACCCAAAAATACCTTTCAAAAGACCTTTCACAACTTTGTCAGCCTTAACGGGGGCATTGTCTTCAGGCGCATTTGAATTGCTAGCTTGTGGAGCAGCATCTCCTTTTGATTTTTTGCCTAATCCTGGAATTAGTTTATCAAGTCCTGGAATTGCTTTTCCAAGTGTTTTTGATACTAAATCACCAGCTCCTTTTTGCAAAAACAATTGCTGAAGCTGTTTTAGATCAAGATTATAATTTGGTTGATCTATTGGACCTTTAATAGTGAACTTTATTGGCGGAACATTTTTTAAGGTTGGCGCTAAAACTTCACCTGTGAAACGCATTTGCCAATTCAAAAGATCTGCCTGACCTTCGGCTTTTAGCTGAGCATCGGTTGCTTCTACAATCAAATTATTTGTAGTAGCCACTCCATCAACTATAGTAAATTTTCCACCTGCATTGGAAAATGCTGTTTGCCCACTACCACTAAAGCAGTTCTGAAGATTTTTCAGATCAAGCAAGTTACTGGGTTTTTTCAGCAAATTCGTAATAGCACTTAGGTCGAAACCCTTAACAATTCCATCTTTAACACTGAAGTTTGCCTGACCTTTAAGCTTGCTTACCCAATCATACTGTGAATTACCATGAGTCTTTAGATCTATTTCACCAGAAGCTTTTCCGCTAGAAAAATGTGCAGCTGCTGCTTGAATTTTTTCTATAGCAATATTATCAAACTTAACTGCTAAACCAATGCTTTGATCACTTGCAGATTCAACTTGCAACGCACCACTTAGTTTTCCTCCATACATATGCGCAGAAAATGGAATGCCTAATTTCCCTGCTTTCAAACTAATGTCCGACTGCAACGCTTCAAAAACAAGCCCGCCTAACGTGATTTTAGGTACATTAACTTGCAAGCTCATAGTAAATGCGTGCAAAGGTAGTTTTATAGGTGCGGATGACCAACGTGAATTAGCATTTGCTGCAATTTGCAAAAATTGATATCTAATTGTTTCTGGCGTATACAGTGCTCTTCTCAAATAAACAGCATCACCTTGATATGATGTTAATTGGATTGGCTGTGCAGTGATTGACCCAGCGATATGTGGCTTTTCCTTACTCAAATCAATTAGGAGCTTTCCACCTGCAAACAAATCAAGTCCTGCTTTATCTTTCAATTCAATTTTTTTCAAGGTTAAGTCAATTTCAGTTTTTTTGACCAACACTGTACTTTCTAAATTCACCACGTAATCATTCAAATTGATATGCTCTAGAGTTAAGCTTCCTTTTGCAAGCAAGTCACCCTGGCCTAGTGAGCCATCAAACAATATGTTTCCTTTGCCTAGCGACACTTTCGCTAAAACTTCTAGATTTTCTTTGTTCGGCACAAGACTTAACGCAATTACTGATGATCCTGAAAATGGCAAGGAGTGACCAAATAGCTGACCCCATTGCTGAATACTTTGCAGTTGCACAGTTGCTTTGGCTTGCTTAGTTGTAGTGTTGTACTGAATACTTGCATCAGCATTTGCATCACCAAGCTGAATTGCTGTTTTTTTAAATACTAGCAAATCATCTTCTGCTTTAAAGGACCCTTTAATGTCAATTTTATTTTTTAAGGTTTGGTCTTGGGTAAACCATTTCAATATGTCTTGATAATGCTCACTGTAAATATGATATTCAAATTCACTAAAATCTTTTGTTGAGCATTGCAGATTAATAGAATCTACTTCGTGTTTGAACTTAAGATCTGCATCAAAAAGCTGAGAAGAAATGTTATAGCTCAGCATGCCTGTTAACTGACCAATAGCGTGACTAATACGTAAATTCTTTACGGTAACCTGCTCTGCTGTGGCTTGAATATCACCTTGCATATCAACAGGTTTTCTCAAATCAATTTTTTGATGAGGTAACTCTACAGTCAACGGACAATCGACCGAAGACGCTTTAAGCTTTCCTAAGAATTGCTCTCTTGAAATGTCTACCGCACCATCTAAGTTGATATGTACCTTTTGAGTTTTGTGACTTACAGATATGTCTGCCTTCAATGCGGTTTTTCCGCTGAAATTTATAGCCCCTGTGAGCATTGCAATATCAATGTTGTTTTCATTTGAATCTATGTGAACGTGCACTTTATATGGCCCCATAAGGGTTTCACTGTCGCATTCAATATTTAAATTTGAGAATGTTTTTGTAGAGCCTTCTTTATGGTCAATATAAGTAACAGTCGCATTAGATATATCAATATGGCTGACAACAATTCCTGCAGCTGCTGCATTTGTAGGCTTTGCGGTTGCTTTATTTGATTCATGTTCTGATTCTGGTGAAGCTATATTTAATTCCCAGTTTGCGGTACCATTTTTTGCTTTTTCTAAAGTTATTTCTGGCGTTTTCATGTCAACGCTTTTAACAACGATTTTGCCTTTTAGTAAATCGAACAGGCTAAGAATAACCTCAACGCTTTTGACTTTTACCATTTCTGGTTTACTTGCATTTGGCGCGTTGCTTAAAATCACATCATGAATTTTAAGACGTGGCGTTGGAAGGATTTGCAAACGTATTGACCCTGTACTAATAGTTCTGCCGATTGTTTTTTCAGCGTCTTTAATATACGGACGCGCATAATTTGAAAAATCAATAAAAAGAGGGACAATCCCAACAAGCGCCACTAAAAAGGCAGATATATAGATAAATTTACGAGACATAATTCTGATTAATAAATAATTGCATTATCGCACCATAGGAAATTAACGAATTCTATTCAAGTTTTTTGTTGGCATGCTTCTTGCACTGACACATACAAACCTAATAAAAAAATTGTTAAAACATGCATGTACACAAGCCTAGTCACTCAGTACAAAAACCAAATGTGGTAGCTTTGTCTTCTCAAGAAGCGCAATGGGTACGTTTAGCTACAGCAACAAACAATCTTGCAAATGCAAACACACCTGGCTTTAAAAGCCATCTAGTAAAACTGATTAATACCACACAAAAAGGTAAAGAGGGACGCGTTGTTCATTTTGTAAGCGCTAACAAATCTTTACGAAATGTTGCAGACGGTTCCTACCGACAAACAGGAAATCCGTTAGACGTATCTCTTAGCGGAAATGGATATTTCATGGTCCAAACATCTAAAGGAAATAAGTTAACCAGAAATGGACAGTTTGCACTTAATAGCAGTGGCGAGCTAGTAACAGCAACTGGAGCCTATAAAGTTTTGGATCAAGGGAATTCCCCTATTCTTATTCCAAAGGGAGTTAAAAGTATTGTTATTCACCCTCACGGTGGTGTGTATGCTGACGCTGTGCTCGTTGGAAAAATTGGCGTTTTTTCCGTTCATGATCAGCAAGAACAATTAAGAAGCTTAGGGGATAATTTATTGGACCCTGGAAAACAACAGCCTGTTGTTTCATCCAAGTATTATATAAAACAATTCGGTTTAGAAGATTCAAACGTTTCATCTGTCAAAGAAAGCATCTTGATGATTGAAATTCTACGTCAATTCGAACATGCGCAAAAAATTATAGATGAACAAGAGCAAAGCAGTAAAAAAGTACTGAATGTCTCGTCAAAGAATGTGTGATAGGTAGTTATGGCTTCAATTCAAAATGCTCTCAATATTGCTAGAACTGGATTACAGAGCCAGGAAGCTCTTTTGGCAATCAAAACGCAAAACATTGCTTCTCAGGGCGTTGATGCGTTTAAGCGTCAATATTTAATAATGTATGACCTGCCATACGTTGATTATGGAAGCTTAGGCGTTAACACATCAAAATCTGGCTCTATTGATACTACAGGTATTCAAATTGGTACCGGTGTGCAAGCTGCAGCTGTATATAGAGTTTTTTCACAAGGTGAAGCAATTCAAACTGGTAGAAGCTTAGATGTAATGATTGATGGTGATGGATTTTTCTTAGTGAATTTGCCAGATGGAACCACTGCTTACACAAGAGTTGGCAGCTTCAGCCGTGATCAAAATAACACGTTAGTCATGCCAAAAACTGGTTACACAATACAGCCCGGCATTACGCTTCCATCAAACACATTAAAGGTCTCAATTAATCAAGCAGGAGAGGTGTACGCTGAAACAAGCCCTGGGCAGGAAACGTTAGTGGGACAACTTCAGCTTGCTACCTTTTTTAACCCTTCTGGTTTAAAGGCAATGGGAGATAGCTTGTTTGTGCAAACAAATGCTTCAGGACAACCAGACACAGGCACACCAGGGACAAGTCAACGTGGATTTCTTAAGCAAGCATACCGAGAAGGATCCAACGTAAATGCAGTAGAAGAAATGACCGATTTAATAAAAATTGAAAAGGTTTACGAAATGCTTACAAAAGCCGTAAAAACCGGTGATGCCATGATGAATGCAGTAAATGGGATGGGCAAATAATGAAAATAATAACCTTAATCGCGCTTCTTTTTAGCTTTGTTTGCTTAAATGCAGAGGAAACACCTTCAAGGAAAAGTTTTTCAAAACAAGAATTTGTGCAATTTCTACGACCACTTTTAGGACAAAAAATAAATACAAAAGATTTTGATGTACTCATTGAAAAAATGCCAACAGAAGATTTTGCTGAAAGCACGAGTTTGGAAAATGCAAATATAGATGAATTAGTTATATCTCCACAGCAACGAAATTTTCAGGTTTCTTTGAAACTAAAATCTGGTGAAAGAATCGCAGTTTCAGGACAAATTGAATGGCTAACCAATATTCCTATACTGCTTCGACCAATAGGAGCAGGCGATATTATTAATTTATCTGATATAGGATATCAGTCTTTTCCCATAGACCAGCTATCAGCAATGGTAGTAATGGACGCAACTGACCTTGTTGGAAAATCATCTGCGCATGCAATTATAAAGCCAGGCATGCCTGTTGAAAGATCTGTACTTAAAAATCCAACAATCATTAAAAGAGGCGACATGGTTGACGTAGTTTATCGCAGCCAATGTCTAGTTGTTAGCGCAAAAGGTCAAGCAACCCAAGATCTTGCTTGCGGCGACACTGGCACGTTTGAAACACAACACGACAATTCAAAGCAAAATGTTAAAAAAATATCTGCAAAAGTTGTAGGTCCTAGCACAGCGGAAATTATTCATGGCGTTATGTAATTTTTATTCTCTTCTTTTGATATTCACCCTGTTGCTTCCTGGTTGTAATTTAGCAACGAGCCTTTCAACAGTTGGTGAACCACCTCAGATGACGCAAATAAAAGACCCACGTGATGTTCCAGGTTATGAACCAGTACATATGCCAATGCCTGACCCGGTAACAGCTTCATCAGGCACGAATTCTTTGTGGCAAACAGGGTCTCGTGCATTCTTTAAGGATCAACGCGCTGGCAAGGTAGGAGATGTATTATCTGTTTCTGTAATCATAGATCGCAAACAGTCTATGAAAATGAATCCCAATATTGAACGAAAGAGCTCTCTCAATACAACTGTAACTGAAGTGTTGGGTCACGCATTACCTATACAAAAAAGATTAGCAAAAACTCTCCCTGGGAAAAGAACTAGTGACACTGGACGCCTAACAGACTGGGTAGATATGGAAAGTAATCCATCTCAGAAATCAACCGCAACATATGATGTGCAAGACCAAATGCAATTCACCATGGCCGCTGTAATTGTTCAGATTCTCCCCAATGGAAATATGGTTATTCAAGGTCGTGAAGAAGTGCGTCTTGTGAATGAATTACGTGAAATAGAAATCAAGGGTATCATCCGCAGGGAGGATATTGGTTCAAACAATACAATTTCCAGTCATAAAATCGCTAATCTTCGTATCAGCTATGGCGGGAGAGGTGATCTTAGTGATGCTCAATCGGCACCATGGGGTCAACAATATCTTAATAAGCTTTTACCATTTTAAAGTTTTGTTCATACTAATAGTAGGAATTTTACTTTTGTGTATTTATGGTCGAAGCTATTAAATCTGGATTACTGTCATCAGTTGGCCCAATACCTTCTCAGAAACTATCAACAGCATCTACAGATGGAAGCAGCTTTGGAGATTTTTTCAAAGCCGATATGAAAGGGTTTTTGAACAAAGCTCAGGAAGTTGAAACAAAAATGACAAATTATGCAGGTGGCGTTGGTGACATTGAACAAATTGCCCCCATGCTTAAAGAGCTAATGTTAGAGTTTGAAGTCAAAACAAAAATTATTTCTTCGTTAGCCAACATTCTAAAGACACTAACGTCAATGAATATATAGTTCTTGATTTACAACATACCATCAAGCTAGCCTGATACATGATCGATAAAAAATTAGCTTCATGTCTCTAAACTCTGCAAAAAAAACGTTATACGTTGGTAATAAGAATTATTCTTATTATGCAATTGATACCATAAATAATACTTGCTCCCTGCCCTTTTCTTTGAAAATTTTACTAGAAAATCTACTAAGACATTTCGATGGAAAAAGAGTAAAACAAGCAGATTTGGATGCTGTTATTAATTCGATAAACCCCGAGGCAACTTTATCTGAAATCTCGTTTTTTCCTTCTCGTGTATTGATGCAAGATTTTACCGGCGTTCCCGCTGTTGTTGATCTGGCAGCTATGCGCGATGCCATGGCAAAAAAAGGCGGAGATATTGAAAAAATCAACCCTCTAATTCCTGTAGATTTAGTTATCGATCATTCAATAATGGTTGACCAATTCGGCTCAAAATTGGCTTTGGATGAAAATGTTAAATTAGAATATCAACGCAACATAGAACGATATAGTTTTTTGAGTTGGGGACAAAAAGCATTTAAAAATTTCAGGGTCGTTCCTCCAGGCACAGGGATTTGCCATCAAGTAAATTTAGAATACCTTGCGAAAGTTATTTGGACCTCTGAAGAAAAAGGAGAAATTGTAGCTTACCCTGATACCGTTGTTGGCACTGATAGTCACACAACCATGATTAATGGCTTAGGTGTGCTAGGATGGGGGGTTGGAGGTATTGAAGCGGAAGCAGCAATGCTTGGGCAACCACAAACCATGCTTATTCCTGAAGTGGTTGGAATGCGACTGGATGGTGCTTTAAGTGAGGGAATAACAGCCACAGACTTAGTGCTAACAATCACAAATCTGCTTAGAACAAAAGGCGTCGTTGGAAAATTTGTTGAATTTTATGGCCCCGGATTAAAATGGCTCTCTTTAGCTGACCGCGCAACTATTGCGAATATGGCTCCTGAATATGGTGCAACTTGCGGTTTTTTCCCAACTGATGAGGAAACTATTAAGTATCTGAAGCTTACCAATCGTGATGCAGATCAAGTTGCCTTGGTCGAAGCATACGCAAAAGCACAAGGGCTATGGAATGATGGAGCAGAGCCTACATTCAAAGACTCAATTGAGCTTGATTTAACAACTATTTTGCCAAGTCTAGCTGGCCCAAAACGCCCGCAAGATAAAATATTATTGAGAGATTTAAAAGCGACAGCTCTAGCTTTGACTAGTGCAGCTAGTAGTGTGGCCATTGAGGGTAAAGATTTTAATTTAAGTCATCACGATGTAGTAATTGCGGCGATTACCAGCTGCACTAATACATCAAACCCATCCGTCATGATTGGAGCTGGCTTACTTGCAAGAAAGGCCAGACAATTAGGTCTTAGAGCTAAGCCTTGGGTAAAAACCAGTTTAGCGCCTGGTTCGCAAGTGGTAACAGAATATTTAGAACGCAGCGGTTTACTTGAAGATCTTGAAAGTCTTGGGTTCCACATTGTTGGTTATGGCTGCACAACGTGTATTGGCAACTCTGGACCGTTAGATACAGCAATTACACGGGCTATTGATACAAATGATTTGACTGTTTCGGGAGTACTTTCTGGAAATAGAAATTTTGAGGGTCGCATTAACGCTCATGTTAAAGCCAATTATCTAGCTTCCCCCCCTTTGGTTGTAGCTTTTGCTTTAGCAGGAACAACCGCTATAAATCTTGCACAAGAACCTATTGGCAAAGGCACCAATGGACAAGATATTTTCTTAAAAGACATTTGGCCAAGCACTCAAGAAATTAAAGATATTATTGAAAAAGTAATTACCCCGGAAATTTTTGCGGAACGCTATAGCACAGTGTTTGATGGTGATATTTTGTGGAAAGCCGTGGAATCAACGCTATCAAAAACTTATACTTGGAATGATAGCACCTACATAAAGCATCCACCCTATTTTGAAATGAAGATTGATGAACCAGCAAATATAGAAAATGCAAAAATTCTTGCATTACTTGGCGATAGCATTACCACCGACCATATTTTACCAGCAGGTAGCATTAAAGAAAATAGCCCTGCAGGTAAATATTTACTATCAAAATCTGTTCCTGAGAAAGACTTTAATTCATATGGGTCCAGACGCGGTAATCATGAAGTCATGATGCGTGGAACATTTTCTAATATCCGCATAAAAAATGAAATGCTGCCAGGTGTTAGCGGTGGATACACTAAGTTACTTGATGGACAAGATCAGCAAATGAGCATTTATGATGCATCAATAGCGTATATGAAAACGAATGTACCGTTAGTAATCATTGCCGGTAAAGAATATGGCACAGGCTCATCGCGAGATTGGGCAGCTAAAGGGACACGTTTACTTGGTGTTAAAGCTGTAATCGCTGAAAGTTTCGAACGTATTCATAGATCTAATTTAGTGGGCATGGGGGTATTACCATTAGAATTTATGCCTGGAACCTCTAGAAAAACTCTTAATTTAACTGGCACTGAACAAGTTAGTATTCAAGGGCTTTCAGCTGATATTTACCCAAAAATGGCTTTAAAAATAATTTTTAAGGGCGCAACTGAACAAATAGTCCCAGTTTTAGTGAGGATTGATACTGAAGATGAAATACAGTACTTTTTAAGTAGTGGTATTTTACCTTTCGTACTTAACATGTTGGCTAAACAATGACACACGATCTTATCTCTTTAAGTATTTTTCAAGGAATTGCTGAGTTCTTACCAATAAGCTCAAATGCACATCTTGTCGTATTAGAAAAACTTTTTGGAATCCACACCAACGGACTTGAAACGCATGTTGCACTACATTTTGGATCATTACTTGCGTTGTTTATTTATTTCTTCAAAGACTTTTGCCTAATGATTTTCGGCATTTGGGTTTACGATATAAAAGGGCTTAAAAAGCACCCAGGTAAACAGTATCGTGACTTAGCTTGGATACTCGTATTATCTTCTATCCCTGCATTAGCTGTGGGTTTTTTTATTAAAAAGTTCTATGGCGGGACTTCTGAGAGTTTTGTGGTTATGGGAATTGCGAGCATAGTATTTGGCATACTCCTCATTATAGCAGACTCTAACCCTGTAAAAGATCGATTTGTGACTTACAAACGAGGAGCAACAATTGGAATTTCTCAGTGCCTTGCTTTTATTCCAGGAGCAAGTCGTTCAGGTATATGCTTAACAGTTGCTAGATTTTTAGGACTTAGCAGAATTGAAGCAACTAGATTTTCATTTCTGATGGCTATTCCAACTATTTTAGGTGCTTCTGCTTTGGTAATACTTGATACGCCCAATGCCGGCACACTATTTACAACACAACAACTTATTCTCATAGGAATCACGACCGGCTTAGGTATTTTGACTATTCAGAGTCTTTTGTGGTTTTTAAGCAGACATAGTTTGTGCTTTTTTGGTTTTTATAGAATTATTTTCGGCATATTGCTGTTATTGTTCTTCTGATTTACTTTATCCAAAGAAGCAGCCTGATATTGAGAATCGGTATGCAAAATAGTAATGCTTACTCGTCTATTTTCAGGCGCACTTGAGTTAGATTTATTCAGCGGGTCTTTATCAGCTCGCCCATGAACTTCCGCGAATTGCTCGCTTCTCACTCCACTCTCTTCCAGAATTCTACGAGTTGAATGAGCTCTATCTGAAGAAAGCTCCCAATTTCCGTATCCTTTTCTATAATATGGTTTTGAGTCAGTATGTCCGGTAATATCAATTTTATTAGGTAGTTTTGTAAGAATTCCTCCTAAAGCTCTAATCATTCTTTCAGTAACTTTCATAGGTATAAAACTACCACTTTTAAACATTTCTTGATCATGACTATCAATAATTTGAATGGGGCTGTCCTAGATAACTAATTTAGAATGCCTTTAACCCATTGCTTCAACTGGGTTAATTGAGCTTTTGGATTTGGATTATTAAATCTCCATTCGCACTCTTTTAGGAATAGAGGAAAACTCTC
>Ga0247834_1003050_pt1 | contig 23551 bp, 27 predicted proteins | sample LaCruzMarch2015__8_FD_187118 | JGI IMG/M metagenome (GOLD analysis project Ga0247834, IMG submission 187118) | Freshwater microbial communities from meromictic Lake La Cruz, Castile-La Mancha, Spain - LaCruzMarch2015_12m | ecosystem: Environmental > Aquatic > Freshwater > Lake | place: Spain...
GGCGGAGGGGTGGTGACCAAAGTCGTCCACCACGGTGATTCCGTTGGCTTCGGCTCGAACTTCCAGTCTTCGGCGAACACCTTTGAAATGAGGGAGACTCGAGGCGAGTTGATCGAGGGAGATGCCGAGCGTGTGGGCGGCGCAAAGCGCCATCGAGGCGTTGTGAACATTGTGGCGGCCCGCGAGTTGCAGATGAAATTCTTGGCCGTGGAGGGTGAAGCGAGATCCGGAGGCATCCTCTTTTAGGATGTGGTAGCGGGCGGCGGCTTGGGGTCCGGAACCAACTTCCAAAATCTCGCAGGGGGCGTCTTGGGCGACGGCGAGGGTGTTCGGATCGTCCGCATTGATGAGAGCCAGGCCGTTTTGCGGGACTTGCTGGAGGAGTTGGCGAAACGATTTCTGAATGGCAGCGAGGTCGGGGTAGATGTCGGCGTGGTCGAATTCGACGTTATTGAGAATGACCAGTTCGGGGAGGTATTGAAGGAATTTGCTGCGTTTATCGGCGAAGGAGGTGTCGTACTCGTCTCCCTCCAGCACCCAAAAGGGTCCGGTGCCGTGATGACAGCCAGCGGGGAGGTCGAGCGGGACTCCACCGATAAACCAGCTGGGGTGGAGTCCGGCTTTTTCGAGAAGGAAGGCCAGCATGGTGGAGGTGGTGGTTTTGCCGTGAGTGCCGGAGACGACGAGATTACGGGTTTTGTAAAGGAACCAACCACGGAGGAGTTCGGGCAGAGAGACGAAGGGGATGCGGTGGGAGAGGACTGCTTCGAGCTCAGGGTTGCCGCGGGAGAGGGCGTTACCCACGACAGCGAGGTCGGGTTTGGGGGAGAGGTTTTTTTCAGCATAGCCTTCGTGAAAGGTGATGCCTTGATCGCGCAGGAAATCGGACATGGGGGGGTAGACGGCTTGGTCGGAGCCAGTGACTTGAAGGCCGATTTTGCGGAACATGGCCGCGACCGTGCCCATGCCCGTGCCCGCGATGCCGAGGAAGTGAAGGTGTTTCAGGTGGGCGCGATCGAGCATGGGATCTCTAATCGGATGGAGGAGAGAATGTGGGGAGTCGAGCGAAAACCCTAAAATCGCAGGATGAGATCGGCTCCTTGGGCAACTTTCTCTGGGTCTCCATTGGGCAGGAAGGTAATGGGGGGCGAGGAGGGAACTGGGGTTCCCGAGGGGACGAGGATTCTGGTTTGGGGGGAGATAACTGATTCCCAGGTGCCGATGGGGCCGCCCATTTCGGGTTGCAGGAGGGCAAGGGCGGAGGCGGAGAGGATCAGATCAACCCGCAAGCGACCGGTGGCGGTGAGACCCGCGGCGAGGCGAAGGGCCTCCTCCGCGAGACGACGTTTTCCGGCGGGGCCGGTTTGGCAAAGAATGGCGACTCTTTTCATGAGGGGTTATAGGATTCGACGGAGGCGGAGCGTTCGATCAGCTCGGCGAGAAGGCCTGGGCCTCCGAGAACGAGTTCTACTTTTGCCTGAGGGGCAAAGGTGTCAACGGCACGAGGACAGGCAAAAAGACGAAGTCCCTGGCCGATGAGTTTTGCTAGGCGAGGGTCAAGGAGGGCGCTGGCCCCTTCGTGCAAAAGGTAAGCCGAGGTGGTTTTACCGGCGCTCAACTCCTCCGAAACCCTTTGCCAGAATCGCGTATTGGCCGGGGTACGAGGGGGGGCGGCGAGAAGGTGCAGAATCGTCAATTCTGACCTCCCACCGATTGAGGGTCAGGGTTAAACCAACCCAGCGCGCTTGAGAGTCGAGTAGGCGCCATTCTTGTCGATCGTCTTCATGGCGCGGGCCGTGAGTTTGACGGTAATGTGGCGCCCGAGTTCGGTGACGTAGATGCGCTTGGTCCGCAGATTGGGGCGGAAACGACGGGCGGTGTTGGCGGTCACGTGGGTACCGATACCGCCCGACTTTTTCGATTTACCACTCCGGATGATTTTGCGCCCCAGGGAGGGGACGGCTCCAGTGATTTGGCAACGACGGCTCATTTGAGAAGGAGGACGTTACGGGCCCTCTTGATGGCGGTGTTGAGTTGACGATGGAGGTAGGCCGGCATTCCGGTAACTTTACGTGGCAAAATTTTGCCTGTTTCCGTGATGAACTTACGGAGAAGTTCCACATTACGGAAGTCGATGGCTTGGCCGTTGATGTCGATTCGGCGACGGGGCGCAGAGCGATTCATACGGCGTGGACGGCGGGCTTTTTTTACGATCATACGAGTTACTCCTTGGATTTGGCTTTCTCTTCTTCATCGGACTCTTCGCCACTCTCCTCCTCGGAGGTTTCGTTCGAGTCCATCAGCGGCTGGGCAGGTTCCCAACGATTTTTACCTTTGTGTTCCTGTTCAAAACGGGTCTGGCATTCGACGGTAAAACGAGCGAAGGGAATGGCTTCCAACCGAGCCACCGGGATGGGCTGACCCGACATTTCACAAACCCCATAGACGTGGGATTGAATGCGCTTCAGAGCGGACTCGATCTCATACAAAGCGTCCTGCTCTTGGCTGAGAAGGCTGAGGGCAAAATCTTTTTCGTAAGCGTCGCTGCCGGCATCCGCTTGGTGCATGCCGAAGGCCGAGCCGCCCCCTTCACCCCTTTCGCGAAGGCTGTCTTTGGTGACACCCTGCATTTGATCGACGATATGATCCCTGAGCTCGGAAAGTTTGAGTTTTTGCCGCTCGAGAAAGGCGGGGGAAAATTTCGGGGGTTTGGCTGGTTTCAGGTTTTCCTCTAGTGGGCGGAGGAAATTAGCGGGTGTTTTGATTGGGAAAGGGGGCCCGGAAGGTTTTTTTGGCGCCACTACCTTTGCGGACGGGCTTTTCTTCTTACTTTTTGGAGATGAACGTGGCTGAGCCTTCTTCTTGGAGGACTTCTGGGAAGAGGATTTTGTGCCTTTTTTCGATTTCGACTTCTTTGCCATGAAATGTCAAACCTAGCTTAGCCCCAAGGGCTTGCCAATGGTAAAAGGGGGGTGTTTTAGGCTGTTTCGAGGCTGAGGTAGGTCGGGTGGGAGAGCCCTTTTTCGTAATTTTCCAAAAGATCCATACCTTCGGTTGCCTTCATTTTGTCCTGTTTGATCGCATCATCGATTTGGGATTTGATCATACGGGAAAGTTGGGAGGTCTCGTACTGCACGTTCCCCAAGACCCTGCCAATGGAGAAGCCAGGGATGGTTTCCTCGATATAGAAGCCGTCCGGTTCATCGGGATCCAAATAGACGTGAGCCTCGTTCACCGAACCGAAGAGGTTATGCAGGTCTCCCATGACGTCTTGGTAAGCACCGAGAAGGAAAAAACCGAGGAGGTACGGTTGGCCATTGAGGGTGTGCAGGGGAAGGCTGGAGCGAGTACCGGTGCCGTCGACGAAGTGGTCGATTTTACCATCCGAATCACAGGTGATATCGACCAGACGCCCATGCTCAGTTGGGGCTTCATGGAGGCGATGGATGGGGACGATCGGGAAGAGCTGTTTGAGGGCCCAGTGGTCGATCAGGGATTGAAAGACACTAAAGTTACAAAGGTATTGGCAGCCGAGCTGCTCCTGCAGCTTTCGAATTTCTTCGGGTGGGGGTCGACCATTTTGGTAAAGCCCGGAGATCTTGGAGATGAGATGCCAGAAGGAGTCTTCCACGCGGGCTTTGGTGGGAAGATCGAGGAGGCCAAGGTCGAACCGCGCGGCGGCCTCTTCCTTGACGGTCAGGCCATCGTGCAGAGATTCGCGGCGATTTTTGCGGGAGAGATTCAGGACGAGTTCGGAGAGTTGACGAACGAATTCAGGGTCCTCCTCTTTGGCGGGAACGAAAGGGCGAGGGGTTTTATTGATGGTGCCGAAAACCTCCACCAAGAGGACGGAGTGGTGAGCGACGGTGGCGCGGCCACTCTCACTGACGAGAGTCGGGTGGGGAACTTTTTCTTGGCGACAAACCTCGGCAACGGAGCGAACGACATCACGGGCATATTCGGCCAAGGTGTAGTTCATGGAGCTTTCTGAGTCGCTGCGGGATCCGTCATAGTCGATGGCGAGTCCACCCCCGACGTCGAGGTAGGTCGGTTTGAGACCGAGATGGTGGAGTTGGGCGTAGAAGCGGGTGGCTTCGCGAACCGCTCGGCGTAAGGCCAGAATGTCGGGGATTTGGGAGCCGACGTGGAAGTGGAGCATTTGCAGGGCCTCGGGACACCCCTCTTTGCGCAGGTATTCAATGGCTTCGAGAAGTTCGCTGGTGGAGAGACCAAATTTGGCGTCATCCCCGCCGGAGAGAGCCCATTTTCCGACCCCGCGGGCGGAGAGGCGAACACGGACACCGACGAGCAGCTGGACCTGCATGGTGCGGGCGGTCTCCACGGCCAGTCGGAGTTCTTCCGGCTTTTCAATCACGAGGATGACTTTTTTGCCCAGTTTCCGGCCGAGCAGAGCGGTTCGGATAAACTCCGCATCTTTGTAGCCGTTGCAGACGAGGAGACTTTCGGGATCGCGGTGGTGGGCGAGGCCAGCAAAGAGTTCGGGTTTACTGCCAACTTCCAGGCCAAAGTGAAAGGGTTCGCCCGCGTCGAGTATTTCCTCCACGACCTCCCGCATCTGGTTGACCTTGATCGGAAAAACACCTCGGTAACTGCCTTTGTAGCGGGCGGATTTGATGGCATCGGCAAAGGCTTCGTTAATCGCGCGGACACGGTGACGCAGAAGATCGTGGAAACGAACGAGGAGGGGGTAGTTGAGGCCACGTTCACGGGCGCGAGTGGCGACTTTGACGAGATCAATTTCGGCGCCATCTCCGTTCATGGGCCGCACGGTCATGTTTCCGGCGGGGTTGACGCCAAAGTAGCCGCTGCCCCAACGAGGGATTCCGTAGGTGGAGAGAGAGCGGTCGATAGACCAGGGTTCGATAGGATCGGCCACGTGGGAGTCTTTATACGACGAGTTGGAAAGATTGCAATGATTCCCACTCATTTTCAGCATCTTGCGGGCGCAGGGGGAGTCGATAAGGTGAGGGCATGACGGATGCCATCCAAGTTCAGATTTTGGGGTTGATGCCCGCGGCGAACGGGATGGCTGTCTTTTTGGGGAATGACAGAAAAACCTTCAGCATTCACGTGGATCACGGGGTCGGAACCTCGATTGCGCTTTTGTTGAAAGGGGAAAAACGGGAGCGACCTTTAACCCACGACCTGATTCATCTGATTTTGCAGGGTTTTTCGATCACGGTGGATCGAGTGATCATTAATGACCTGCGCAACGATACCTATTTCGCCCGATTGACGTTGCGGCAAGTTGCCCCAGGAGGCACCTCCATCACGGAGATCGATGCTCGGCCGAGTGATTGTGTAGCGGTGGCTCTAGAAACGCAGAAGCCGATTTTTGTCGCCAAGAGTGTTTGGGACAAAGTTTCGGATATGACTCCCTTTCTGCAGGAGTTGAAGAAGAAGTTTGAGTCGGGCGAGGCAGGCGACGAGGAGAGTGGAGGAGGAGAGGAGGGCGATGAGCCCAAGGGCGGCAAGCCACGGGATGGTGGCCAAGGCTCTGGGAAAAAGATTTAAGGCGTGGGCGGTGGTTCGATCTCGGTCATGATCTGAAGAATCCGGTCGCCGCGACGCTGGGCTTCATCCACATGGAAATGAAGGCGAGGGGTGTACTTGATGTGCAAGGTCTTGTTCAACTCACCCTGCCACTCCTCTTTCAACATATTGAGGGTGTGGATGACGTCCGCATCGGGCGAGGACCCATCCAAGTGAGTTACATAAATCTGGGCATGGCGAAGATCGGGGCTGACCTCGACCCCCGTGATGGTGATGAGTTTTCCTTCGAGAGTCCGTTCGCGAGTCACGAGGCGCGCGAGGACCGAGCGGATCGATTCCGATACCCGAAAGAGGCGACGACTGGGCATGAAAAAATCCTAGCCCAATTTGTTGGGGAGGAAAGTCGTTAGAGAGTTTGGGGGACTTTTTCGAGTTGGTAACACTCGATGATGTCGCCCTCTTCGTATTCGTCGAAGTTGCCCAGACGAATCCCGCACTCCAATCCTTGGCGCACTTCGGGAACGTCCTCTTGGAATCGTTTGAGAGTAACCACGGCACCGTCGTAAATCGGCTGTTTCTTGCGGATGACGCGGGCCCGTCCGCTTTTGGTGATGCGTCCGCTCTGCACTTGGCAACCCGCGACCATGAATTTGGAAAGTTCGAATACTTTTTTGACCAAGGCATTTCCGAGCGGACTTTCGCGCAGTTCGGGATCGAGCAGGCCGGTCATGGCCTCCTTCACCTGATCGACCAGTTCATAAATAATACTGAAAAGTTTGATCTGGATTCCCTCGCGTTTGGCCGCGTTGGCCGCCGAGTTATCCGTCTTGGTGTTGAAACCAATGACAACTGCGCCCGAGGCTTTGGCCAAAAGAATATCTGATTCGGCAATAGGTCCGATGGCGGAAAGAATAATTTCCAAAGTCACTTTTTGGCTTTGGATTTTGCGAATGGCCTCCACGATCGCCTCGACCGAGCCTTGCACGTCGCCTTTGAGGACAACGCGCAGACACTTTTTCTGACCTTCGGCGATACTGGCGAAAAGATTTTCTAAGGTGACACCCGCGGGAGCACCAGGTCCGGCGGCCAAGCGGGTGGCCCTTTGGGCCTCTTGCCGCTCTTCGACGATCGAGCGAGCCTCCCGCTCCGAGCCAACGACCACAACTTCTTCGCCAGGGGAGGGGGCACCGCTTAACCCGACGATTCGTGCGGGGACCGAGGGACCGGCCGTTTTGATCGAATTTCCCCCATCATCAAAGAGTGCTTTGACTTTTCCTTGGTGGGGTCCGCAAACAAAGGAGTCGCCCACCTTGAGGCAACCTTGCTGGACGAGGACGGTGGCAGTGGGACCGCGACCCGTCTCAATTTGGGTCTCAATCACGCGGGCAAGGGCGTGACCTGTCGGATCGGCCCGCAGTTCCAAAACTTCCGATTGGAGCGCGATCATTTCCAAAAGTTTTTCAATGCCGGTGCCTTTGGTGGCGGAAACTTCGCAGACGACGGTTTGGCCACCCCACTCTTCGGGGGCGAGGCCCAGCTCTTGCAGTTGGCCTTTGACCTTGTCGAGGTTGGCGTTGGGTAGATCCACTTTATTGATGGCGACCATAATGGTCACCTTGGCCGCTTGGGCGTGGCGAAGGGCTTCCAAAGTTTGCGGCTTAATGCCGTCGTCCGCGGCGACCACGAGGACCACGATATCGGTGACGTTGGCCCCGCGGGCACGCATGGCGGTGAAAGCCTCGTGGCCTGGGGTATCGAGGAAGGTAATCGTGTTTTCACCCCGCTTCACCGTGTAGGCCCCGATGTGCTGGGTGATGCCGCCCGCTTCGCCCGCGGCTACCTTCGCACGGCGAATGGCGTCGAGCAGGGAGGTTTTTCCGTGATCGACGTGACCCATGAAGGTGACAATCGGAGGCCGAGGTTTGAGATTGGCGGAAGGAATGGGCTTGGCCTTGGGGGGCTCGATGACCGGGGCGACCTTGTGGACTCCACCCCCCTCTTTGCGTTTTTCCGCTAAAAATACGAACCCTCGTTTCTCGCAAATCTTTTTAGCCACCGCCTCCTCGATATTTTGATTCAGCGTGGCAAAGACATTCATTTCCATCAGCTCATGAATCAGCTGGAAGGGCTTCAGATTGAGCCGAGTCGCCAGGTCCCGAACCTGGATCGGGGGCTTCATCTGAATGATTTTGGATTCGTCGACCGTCTCCTCCGTCAGAGCTGGGGGTGCGGGCGGGGGGACGACGGGTGCCGCTTCTACTTTTTTCGGGGCAACTTTTTCTTCGGGGGGAAGAGAGACCGCAGGTGGGGCAACGGTGGCGGGTTCGGCTGGGGAAATTTTTCCCTTCGCTGGAGCCTTTTTCGGGGCGGCGGGTTTGACCGCGCGTGGTTTTTTTACCGGGGCGGCTTCCCCGTCGGGTTTGGCCGTCTTTTTGGTGGACGAGGTGGCCATGCCGGGCGAGGGAGGGGGCTTCAGGTCTTGGCGGCTGAGAGGGCTGCCTGAGCCTTGGTGCGAATCTCCTGGACTTGTTCAGGGGTGAGATCGGGTACGGCCTCAGCCAAGTCCGAGTCGCTGGCTTCGGCGATGGCCTCAGCGGTGCTGAATCCGACCGACGCAATTTTTTGGGCGAGGGCGAGTTCGATGCCAAGAATGGAGGCCAGGCCTTGGACGGCGGCTTCCAGCTTTTGTTCGAAGCCTTGGACTTCGGTTTTGTCCTCTTCCACGTCGATGCTCCAGCCGGTCAGGCGACTGGCTAGGCGGGCGTTGTGACCTTTTCGGCCGATGGCGAGGGAGAGATTCTCCGCGTCGACCAGAGCGCGGACACGGCGATTGGTTTCGTCGATTTCGATCTTACGCAGTTTGGCGGGTTTGAGGGCTTCGATGACCAGTTCATGAATATTGGGGGACCAGCGGAAAAGATCGACCTTTTCGTTGTTGAGCTCTCGCACAATATTTTTCACGCGGGAACCGCGAATGCCGACGCAGGCGCCGACGGGATCGACTTTTTCCACGTCCGACCAAACGGCGATCTTCGTGCGGAAACCGGGTTCACGGGCGAGGGCTTTAATTTGCACCGTGCCATCGTTCAGTTCATTGACTTCGAGGGAGAGGAGACGGCGAACGAAGTCAGGACTGGAACGGGAGAGAATGATTTCGGGTCCACGCTGACCCGATTGGACGGCGAGAACGAGAGCCCGGATGCGTTCCCCGGGGGTGTACTCTTCCGTCGGAACGCGTTCGCGGGAGGGCATGATGCCTTCAAACTTACCCAGATCGATGACGACGTCGGCCCGCTCGAAGCGGCGAACAGTGCCGGCGACGATATCGCCCACGCGACCTTGGAACTCTTCCATGATCATGGTTTTCTCGATCGAGCGCAGGTTTTGGTTCATGGCCTGCTTGAAGACTTGGGCGGCGATTCGGCCGAACTGGCTGGCATCGAGTTCGACCTCGACGAGCTCACCGACGTGCGCGTTTGGTTTAACGGCCCGGGCTTTGACGATGGAGATTTCGTCCGCGTTGGGACGGGCCCGGTCGCTGGCCTTGAGTTTGGCGAACATTTGGATCTTACCCGATTTTTGGTCGAGGTTGACGCGGATTTCAGTCTCGAGAGGGTAGGTCTTGTGGGCGGCGGTAATCAGGGCATTCTCGATCACCGTGCCCATCACCTTGCGGCTTATGCCCTTCTCCTTTTCCATGTAATCGAGTACTGTGAGGAAGTCTTGTGTGTTCATGTGCTTATCTTTTTTGGTTTTTGGAGGCCTCTTTTGGCGAAAAAAAGGGTGGAAACCTTCGAGTTCCCACCCAACATCCGCCGCGAGACGACTCCTCTCAAATCGTATCAAAACCCATGAATCGGTCAATCCATGAAATTGCCATCTCGTTCTGGGGTGTAACCCATTGATGAAGGGCAAGATTGGTTTGGTGGCGGGCAGGGGGATCTACCCTCTCCAAGTGTTGGATGGGGCGAGGGCTCAGGGGGTGTCTTTGGTGGTAGCGGCCTTCACCGGCGAGACGGAAGCGAGGGTGGCAGCACGCGGTCAACCGACCGAGTGGTTGCGGGTAGGGCAGTTGGGGAAGTTGATCTCGTTTTTTAAAAAGGCGGGGGTGCGGGAAGCGATTTTTGCGGGTCAGATCACCCCGAAACGACTTTTCGATTTGCGACCCGATTGGAAGGCGTTGTGGATTCTGGCTCGGCTGAAGGAAAAAAATGCGGCGACACTTTTTGGGGCGGTGGCGGCGGAGTTGGGCAAAGCGGGCATCCGGGTTTTACCGGCAACGACTTTTATGGAGGAGCATTTGGCCGGGCACGGGATTTTGGCCGGGCCGAATCCGCCCGCGCATCTTTCGGCGGACATTACCTTCGGTTGGCCCCTGGCCAAAGCGGTGGCCAAGTTGCATATCGGGCAAAGTTTGGTGGTGAAGCAGGGAACGGTGATGGCGGTGGAGGGCTTTGACGGCACGGATGAGACCTTGCGCAGGGGTGGAGCCATCGCGGGTGGGGGTGGGGTCGCGATCAAAGTAACTTCCCCGGGGCAGGATATGCGGTTTGATGTGCCGGTGGTGGGACCGCAAACGATTCGAGCGGCGGCGGAGGGAAGGGTGAGTGTGCTGGTGGTGGAGACGAAAAAAACTTTGATTTTGAACCAGGATGAAGTGAAAAAGTTAGCCCTTCGGCACAAAGTCACTCTTTGGGGGCAGGCGGGTAAGGGGGGCAAATGAGCCAGAAGGTCAAAGTAGGCGTGGCGGGGGTGGGTCACATGGGCAAGGAGCACGCGCGGATCTATGCGGAGATGGCCGAAGCGGAGTTGGTGGGGGTGCACGATTCCAACCCCGAGACAGCCCGAAAGATTGCGGCGAAGTGTCGGACGCGGGCTTTTGCGTCTTTAGGGGAGATGGTGGAGGCGGTCGACGCGGCCAGCATCGTGACGCCGACCATGACCCATTTAGCGATTGCGGAACCTTTTTTAAGGCGAGGCAAGCATGTGCTGGTGGAAAAGCCGATGGCGATGGATACAGCGGAGGCGCGGAAGCTGGTGGATCTGGCCGAGAAGCATGGGGCGAAATTAGCGGTCGGGCATGTGGAGAGATTTAATCCAGTGCTGGCGGCGTTGGAGGAGAGGTTAGGCCGACCGCGTTTTATTGAGGCGCATCGGTTGTCTCCCTATCCGGGAAGAAGCACCGACATCGGCGTGGTGATGGACCTGATGATTCACGATCTGGAGATTATTTTGCATCTGGTGCGATCGCCCGTGACTTCGGTGGATGCGGTGGGCGTGCCTGTCCTGAGCAAGGGCGAGGATATTGCCAATGCGCGAATTCGTTTTGCCAACGGGTGTGTGGCCAACCTGACGACGAGCCGCATTAGTCCCGAAAAATTACGAAAGATTCGGGTGTTTCAGGACGACGCGTATCTGTCCTTGGACTATATGAAACAGGAGGGGGAGATTTATAAGAGATGGGAGGGCAAAATCACGCGGGATAAAATTCCGGTGATGAAAGGGGAACCGCTGAAGAATCAGTTAGCGGAGTTTGTGATGAATGTGCGTGAGAATACGGATCCGCGGGTGGCGGGGGCGCATGGGTTTGAGGCGCTGAAGTTGGCTTCCCAGATATGCGGTCAGATGACCCCGGTGGGGGCATGAGTTTGAAAGAGGAGGTGGAGTCGCGGGTGTACCTGGTGGCCGGCGAGGCCAGCGGGGATCGGTTGGCGGCGGATCTTTTACGGGAGTTGAAGAAGAATCCGAAGTTGCGGGCGTTTGGGGTGGGCGGGCCGATGTTGAAAGCGGCCGGGCAGGAGCAGAGTTTTGATTTGGCGAAACATGCGGTGGTGGGGTTGACCGATGTGCTGCGGAATCTGCCGAAGTTTCTGAAAATCTTCCGGGAGGTGAAGCACGATATTGCGGAGATCCATCCCGACGTGGTGATCTTGGTGGATTATCCAGGGTTCAATTTGCGTTTGGCTCGAGACCTTCATCGGGAATCAGGTTCTCCCGCCTTGATTTACTATGTCAGCCCGCAGGTGTGGGCGTGGAAAGCGGGCCGAGCCAAGTTGATGGAGAAAATTTTAGAGCGGCTGTTGGTCATCTTTCCTTTTGAGGTGGATTGGTTTGCCCAGCACGCCCCGAAATTGAGGACCCAGTGGGTGGGGCACCCGTTGCCGGATCGTTGGATTCAGCAGTCCCATGCGGGGCGGGATGAGATTCCGTGTGTGGCGCTCTTGCCGGGGAGTCGAGCGAAGGAGATCGATCAGCATTGGCCGATCTTATTGCGGACGGCGCAGAGGATCGTGCAGGAGGAGCGCAATGTCCGATTTATCTCGATGGCGACCGACCATGAGATGAGGCAAAAGTTGGAGGAAATTTGGGCGAAATATCCGATGAGTGGCGTGAGTTTGGATATCGTTTCGGGGCAGTCCCTGACGCAGTTGACGCGCTGCTCTCTGGCGCTGGTGGCGTCGGGCACGGCGACCTTGGAGTGTGCCATGGCCGGCTTGCCCATGTTGGTGATTTATCGGGCCTCTTGGCTGACGTACTGGGTGGCGCGCATGGTGGTTAAGTTACCCTACCTCTCGATGGTCAATGTGCTCGCGGGCGAGAAAGTGGTGCCGGAGTTCCTGCAGGGAGCGGCGGAGCCGGAGCGGCTGGCGCGAGCCGCTTTACAGATTTTGCGAAATCCAAAGGGGGCAGAGGTTATGGCGGGTAGGATTCGTGAGGTGGCCAAAAAGTTGGGTGGTCCGGGGGCGGCTTCCCGAGCGGCCCGTGAGGTGGAGGACGCGATTCGGACGAGACGAAACTTAGTGATCGCGGCCAAGAAGAGTGTCCGCGATAGCGAGGAGGGGAGCGGCCGCGGAGCCTAGTGGGCGGAGCGAGGCGCGGGCCGAGGCGGTGAGGCGGCCGGCCTCTTTTTTGGCGCCAGCGAGACCGAGAAGTTTAGGGTAGGTAGCTTTGCCTGCGGATTGATCTTTTCCGATGCTTTTGCCGAGTTTTGCTTTGGTGGAGGTAATATCCAAAATATCATCAATAACTTGGAAGGCCAGGCCGAGGGATTGGCCGAAGCGGGTCAGGTGGCGAAGTTTTTCGGGAGGGACACCGACCGACATGGCGCCGAGGCGAAGGGAGGTGGTGATGAGGGCGCCGGTCTTGGCGCGGTGGATCTCGACCAATTTCTTTAAAGGGATTCGCTTTTTTTCCGAATCGAGATCGAGCACTTGGCCGGCGATGAGGCCGAGGCTACCGGAAGCGTGGGCGAGTTCGGTAACGAGATCGGCCGGGGAGTAGCGGCGGTTAGGCTTGGTCCGCGCGACGGAGGCAAAGGCTTGGGTCAGGAGGCCGTCTCCCGCGAGGACAGCGACCGCTTCCCCGTAGACCCGGTGGTTGGTCGGGCGACCGCGACGGAAATGATCATCGTCCATGCAGGGAAGATCGTCGTGAATGAGGGAGTAAGTGTGAATGCATTCGACGGCGCAGGCGGAAGGGAGGGCATCCGACTCTTTGCCACCGACGGCACGAGCCGCCGCCAGGCAGAGGATGGGGCGCAGACGTTTTCCTCCGGCCAGCAGGCTGTAGCGCATGGCGCGGTGGATGAGGGGCGGATTGGCTTGGGGGGAGATGAGGCGATCGAGCGCTTTTTCGACCAAGGGGAGGCGGGATTTCCAAAATGTTTTGGGGTTCACCAAGGAAACATATGACGAAGTTTAGGGAGGAAAGGCAAGCGTATGATTTACCCATTGGTCAGACAGAGGCTGGAAAGGCAGGAGCGGCTGGCGTAGGGTAATTCGATGACATCTCAAGTGGCAACGCAGAAGGGGTGGAGGATTGGGGATCGAGACTTTCACTCACGATTACTTTTGGGGACTGGGAAATTTCCATCGGTGGGGGCAATGCAAGCGGCGCTCGAAGCGAGTGGAGCCGAGATTGTCACAGTTGCCTTGCGACGAGTGGATTTAACGGGGCGAAAGGATCCGCAGGCGGACATGTTGAAGGAGATCGATCCCGCCAAATATCTGGTCCTGGCGAATACCAGCGGAGCGATGAGTGCGGAGGAGGCGGTGCGATTGGCTCGACTGGCGGTGGCGGCCGGTCTGCCGAAGTGGATTAAGTTAGAAATTCATCCCGATCCTCGATATCTCCTGCCCGATCCGATTGAGACATTGAAAGCGACCGAGATTTTGGTGAAGGAGGGATTTACGATCTTGCCCTATATTCAGGCAGATCCGGTTTTGGCCAAGCGACTGGAGGAGGTGGGGGCGGCGACGGTCATGCCCTTGGGCGCGCCGATCGGATCGAATCGAGGGGTGGAAACGCGGGCGATGATTGAGATTATGATCGAGCAGTCGCAGGTTCCGGTGATTGTGGATGCGGGGTTGGGGGCTCCGTCCCACGCGGCGGAGGCGATGGAGATGGGAGCCGATGGGGTGCTGGTGAACACCGCGATTGCGGTGGCCGAGGATCCGGCCGCGATGGCGCGGGCGTTTCGCTTGGGAGTGGAGGCGGGACGGATGGGGTACGAGGCGGGGTTGGGACCCACCCAGCGCACGGCCATGGCCACGAGTCCACTGACTGGATTTTTAGACGAATGAGTGGAGTGCCGGGAGATCCGCTGGAGGGGTTGCCTTTTGCGAGGTCGAGGGCGGTGGAAACGTTTGCGGAGTTGATGTTCGGGCCGAAGCGGCTGGAGGATTTGGCGAAGCAGGCGAGGGGTGAAACGAGAAAGAACTTTGGCCGAACGATGCGGCTCTTTGCCCCGCTCTATCTTTCGAACGAGTGCGTCAACAGCTGTCAATACTGTGGGTTTTCGAAGGAGAATCCGATTCGGCGGGTCACCTTGACTCCGGATGAGGTGGAGTCGGAGGCGAAGTATTTAGCGGAGCAGGGCTTTCGAAATCTTTTACTGGTGAGCGGTGAGCATCCTCGAGAGGTGCCGGTTTCTTATTTGGCCCAAGCGGTGAAGCGGACGGTGGGGCTTTTCCCGTCGGTGGCGATTGAGGTGGCGCCGCTGGCGACGGCGGAGTATCGGGAGATTGTGGCGGCGGGGGCGGAGGGTCTGGTGCTGTATCAGGAAAGTTATGATCGGGCGGCTTACGCGGAGATGCACGTTTCGGGTCCCAAGCGGAACTTTGATGAGAGATTAGGAGGGCCGGAGCGAGGGTATGCGGCAGGTTTTCGCAGAATCGGTTTAGGAGTGTTGGTGGGGTTAGCGGATTGGAGGAGGGAGCTGGTGGCGTTGGCGGCGCACGTTTCCCACATGATGAAGGTCGGGTGGCGGTCGCAGATTACCTTGGCTTTGCCGCGGTTAAGGCCGGCGGCGGGGGGTTTTCAGCCGAGAGTGGCGATGTCGGATCGGGATTTTGTCCGGGCGATTTGTGCCTTTCGAATCGCGTTTCCCCAAGCGGGCATTGTTTTATCGACCCGCGAGCCGGCGAAGTTGCGGGATGGATTGATGGAGTTGGGGGTGACGATGATGAGTGCGGGTTCGGAGACGGATCCTGGTGGTTACACGGGTGTGGGGAAGGGGCGCTTGCATCGGACGGTCCGGGGGCGGGAGGTGGCCCTAGAGGCAGGGGAGTGGGAGGGGGCGGAGGCAACGGAGCAGTTTGAGGTGTCGGATGGGAGAAGTGCGGAGGAGTTGAGTACGGTGCTACGGAGTCGGGGGCTGGATCCGGTTTGGAAAGATTGGGATCGGGCTTTCGCGGAGTAGAGGATGGCGGCGAAGGTGATCGTCTTTACGAATGGGAAAGCCCGGCAGGTGAATTCCGATCGGACGGTGATGGAAATTGTGCGGGAGATGAAGTTGGAGCCTGCCAGTGTGTTGGTGGAACGAAATGGGGAGGCCCTGTTGCGAGAGGAGTGGGGGGAGAGAAAAGTGGAGCACGGTGATCGGTTGGAGTTTGTCAAAGTCGTGGCGGGCGGGTGAGTGGAGGAAGATGTATGGCGAACGAAAGAGAGGGTGATGGGGATGATGCGCTGGTGGTGCGAATGGGGCAGGGGGATGAGGAGGCGTTGCGGGAATTGATCATCCGACATCAAGATCGGGTGTATGGGACGGTGGCGAGAATGATTGGGGGGGCGGGTCCGGATGCGGAGGATTTGGCTCAGCAGGTCTTTTTAAGAATTTGGCGAGCGGCCCCGACCTATCGGGCTCGAGCAAAATTTACCACGTGGTTGATGACGGTGACCCGCAATCTGGTGTTTACCTTTTGTGATAACCGATCGAAGCGGCTGGTGGTGTCGGATGTGGTTTTGGATGAGGAGGGGGAAGAGGTGGAGGGTGGTCAGGAGTCGGTCATGGAGAGAAATCCGCGAGATGATTTATCGGGCAAGGAGCTGGTTCAGGCGGTGAGGTTGGCTTGTGCGCATTTACCCAAAAAGCAGAGATTGGTGGTACACCTGCGAGAACATGAGGAAATGGAGTTTTCGGAGATCGCCAAAGTACTTGGGGTGAGCGAGCTCGGCGCTAAGTCGTTGATGTTCAGGGCACGTGAAAATTTAAAGAATCGACTAGCTGAATTTTTTACCGAACCTAGTTAGAGAAATGGTAGTTTAATCCTATATGAAGAAGACGAGAGATGAGGGTGGGGATGGGCTGGGGCCGCAGTTGGGGAAGCTATGGGCGGCGGACCCTGTAGCGAAGGCACCGCCGTGGTTTGCGGCCAAGACGATGGCGCGTTTGCGGCGGGAGGAGGATAGGAAGAGGGGGTGGTTTGGTTGGCCGAGGTGGGTTTTGCTGGGTGCGGGGGCGGCAATTTTGGCAGTTGGATGGTTGCGGTGGGATAGTCAGCCTTCGGTGGCGGACGCGGAGTTATTTGCGGCCTTGGACGCGATGGTGGAGGAGGATCGGGAGAGTCGTTGGTGGGCTGGCTTATGAGGCGAGTAGCTCTGCGGGCAATTCTGGCGTTGGCTCTCTTGGGCGGGGCGGGGCATGGGCAAGAGACGAATGGCAGTGAGAAAGCGAAAAAGCCGCGCCCTCCTCGGGTGCCGGATGCCCCTTTCGTCCCGAAGCGGGATATGGTGCAGAGAGAGAAGGACCAGTTCTGGGCGGGCCCGCCGGATCAGGATCGCTTTGTGCAAATTATGGCTTTGGCTTTGGTGCCGCGTGAGCAGTTGGGGGAGAAGTTGGAGGCGTGGCCCATGTACAAAAAATTATCGGAGGAGCAGAGAGTCAGATTGGTCGAGAGGATTGATGAATTTTGGGCTAAATCGACCAAGGAGGCTTTGGCCGTGGCCAAGGACTTCGATCTTCAAGTGGGCCCGGAAAATGAGCAGGCTTTTGTTCGGGCTTACTGGATGGAGAAGATGGCCACAGAAAGGGCGATTCGTGAGCAGTTATCCCCACTACGGAAAAGATTAGAGCAGGAGGCCAAAGAGAGGTTGGAAAATACCTATAAAAGCGGCGTAAAACGTTAATTTGAAATTACAAGTAACGAATGGTCAGGATGTCCTAGTTTGACACATAATTGTAACCTTGGCGGACTTGCTCTCCCTTTTCCCCAACTTATTCACATAAGAGAGTGAAAGACGTTCTGATCTTGACGGGGGGGCAAGAGGAGCACCACTACGTGGCGCGAGCGTTGCGGGATGTTTTAGAGGATGAGCAAGGGGGGGAGATTCGGGTGGAGGTGAGGGAGGTGGGGCAGGGGGGAATTGAGGGCTGGTTGGGTTGGATTACGCAGCGGATGGGGAGGGGTAAGGCCAAGGGGGAGGGTTTGGGCCGGTGGATTCGGCGGGCGGGGATGGATGTATTGGGGAGTTCCGGGTGGCCTCAGTTGCGGCGGTTAGTAGCATTGACTCTGGAGGAGGCGCGACCTGAGGTGGTCGTTTTTTTTCATCCTGCGGTGGGCTTAGCGTTGCAGGAGAGAGTGCAGGACCGATCGGAGGCAGGCTTTCAAAGAGTGGGAGTGGTTTTGGAGGCGGAGGAGTTGCCTGGTTGGGACGGAGTGACGGCGGATCTTTTATGGGTGGCGGATGAGGGATCGGCGAAGGAGTTAAAGGAGACGAACTCAAGGGTGAAGGAGGTCGTGGCGGGAGGATGGCCCGTTCGGCCGACGTTTGAGCCGGCGGAGGAGAGGAAAAGGGGATCAGGAAAAAATCGCGAACCCTTTCGAATTCTTTATCTGATCAACTCGCGCCGGCGAAAGGCCGTGCGAACGGTCGAAAAGATTTTGTCGTTTCCCGATGTGGAAGTAACGGCGGTGGTGGGCAAAGAGGAGGAGCTGAAGGGAGATTTACGGAAAGCCTTTGCGGGGACGCAGGGAAAGCTGGAGATTCACGGCTGGGTGAAAAATCTTGCCGGAATGATTCGGGCGCATGATTTGGTGGTGACAAAGCCGGGCACGATCAGTGTGCGGGAGGTGCTGGCGACGGGTCGCCCGACCGTGCTGGTGGAGGGAGGCAAGAACTCGGAAAAGAGAAAGGGAATTTGTCGGCTGGTCACGCGGTTGGGGGGTGGTGCCCTAGCGGACTCCCCGTCTGAGATTGCGGCACGAATCGGGCAAGCTTTGGAAGGGGGCGGGGTGGGGTTGCGGGAGTGGGGGAGGAGGGCTCGGCAGGAGGCGGTGCGGTCGTTGGGGGCAACGGAGAGATTGGCGGGACGAATCCTCCAGATGGCGCAATCGGCGAACGAGATGGAGCGGGTCCCTGAACTTCGTCTGATTCATCATGGGCACACGGGGAAGAAAGGTCTTCGCATGGTGGATTTGCATGCCCATACGATCTTTTCGGATGGGCGCCTGACGCTGCGGGAACTGGTGGATTTCTATGGCCGAAGGGGTTTCGATGCGTTGGCGGTGACCGACCATCTGGTTGATCGCCGGCGATTGTTGGGGCGGTTGGCTAATCTCTCGGGGTTAGTTCTGACGGTGGACGATTTACCGGACTACTTTCGGGCGTTGGGGGAGGAGAAGAACCGGGCTTGGACGAAGTATCGGATGATTTTATTTCCAGGGCTGGAATTTAATCATGATGGGCTCACGGCGAAGGGATCGGCTCATCTTTTAGGGGTCGATCTGCAGAGTCCGATCGATCCTGCGCTATCGCTGAAAGAGATTTGTGGGCAGGTTCGCGCGCAGGGGGGGCTGACGATTGCGGCGCACCCGCATCACATGAGTTCGGCCTGGGGAAAAGACACTCTTTATTTGTGGGAGCGGCAGGATGAGTTTCGGCCTTTGATTGATGCTTGGGAAATTGGCAATCGGGATGATCTTTTTAATCCGGTTGGGCTGAAGAGATTGCCTCTGATTGCGGGCAGTGATTTCCATAAGCCCAAGCATCTGACGAGCTGGAAGACTCTGCTGTGGTGCGAAAAGGATCCGGAGGCAATCAAGGAGTGCATTCGGAGGAATAAGGACGTCTCGATCACCCTTTATCGGGATCATCGTTTTGGGGGGGAGAGTGAGGAGCGGGAGGAAAAGCGGACGGCGGTTGAGCGGAGAGGTTAATAGAGAAGTTGGAGTCGGGTAATAAACCCGAGCTCATTATTTTCCACGACAGTCCCGGGGGCACCTCCGCCTGTGAAGGCGTTATACTCGAGAGTGACACCCAAGCGGATCAGTCGATTGGGATACCAGTTGAGAGCCAGGGAGGCGCCATTCACGCCAGTGGCACTGGTGGTTTGAGAGATTCCCAAGCCGCCTTGATCTACGGGTCGGAACATGTTGGCACCAGCTGCAAGACCATCGTATCGAAAGCTGATTTCCCAGGCGCCGATCTCTCCAGTCGAAAAATCCAAAGGGTGTTGGGGAACGACACCCCCCAAGGAAGCTGGTTCTCCCGTGATGACCCAATCAAGTTCAATATTCCAAGCGGTCGTCTGGTAGTTACTGAAACCTCCACCTGACGTATTAACGATTCCAGCGGTATTGACCCCCTGCTTTTCGGCGGTGAATTCGCTGATCAGGGAGAGCGGACCATATCGATAGTAAAGTTGTGGGCTGATTCTCCAGACCTCACCTTGAACGGTTAGACCAGAGGGGAAGGTCAGAAAGGTGTTTCCGCCATCCGTACTGTAGTTTTGAAAAAGGTTAGCGGTTAAGACGCCATTGTTTTCTGATTGCCATCCAATATTGCCTCCTACACCAAAGTGCAAGCCCTCCAGCTCCTCGGGAACTTCCGATTCATCCCGGAAGGGTTGGCAGAAGAGGCGAAAGTACCCCACGGGTCCAGTGCCGTAATCCAGCCCACTTTGGACGGTATCGTTTCTAGCCCCGGCACCGACCATAGCGGCCCACGAGAGCTTTTCGGAAAAGACGAGGCCATGGGCCATGACACCGATTTCTCGGTTGGGAATGAGGTTAGAGGTCAAAGAGCGCTCGGAGAAAGGAATGAAGGCAGCGGGGGTAAGCATTTCGAGGCCGAGGGGTGGAGTAAACTTACCTGCCTGAACTTGGATTTCATCGATGGTGTCATAATTAATAAAGGCATCGGCAATCGTGGTTTGGTAGGTTTGAGCGTTGGGTGAGGAGAGGGCGAACTCGGGCGCGAAACGGTACTCCCAATCATCATAAAAGAAGCCCGCCACGTAGGGTCGAGCTCGGCGGATGAGGAATTTCGACATATCACTGGTTCCAGGGTCAACGAACTCTCGATCATCGAGCTGAAGTAAGCCTCCAAGGCGAATCATGTGCTGTTGATCGGCCGAGCGGAAGATAAGACCTTTTTCCGATACATCCAACTGGGGGAGATCCATTTGCTGTTGCTGCTCCGATTTTGGGGTGAATTCAGTCGTGCCCTCGACCACCTGCTCCATCGAAGCCTGCTCCCTCACCTCGGATGAGAGCATTGGTTTGCGGTTGGGGTTCGAGACCTTTGGGGTAAGGAAAGGAGTATAGCCAAGGGGCTGAGGTGCAAGCGGGAGGGGAGGTTTGTTCGGATCGGTTGGTTCAGGTGAGGGGGGGCGAAGGCGGGCGACCGATGGGTTGTTTGACTGCTGACTCTTTAGTTTTTTGACCTCGTCCATCAGGGACTGCATTTGAGCTTTAAGATCAGCAATCGTTTTCGCGGTTTCTTCGTCCATGGCATGCAGGGGAGATGCGAATGTGAACAGGGTCAGCGCAGTAAGCACAATCCAACGCCCCGATTTTGGAAAACCCAAGACCATAGGGGGAAGAATCGGGCAGAGTCTTGTCCGTCCCAAGTCGTGAGGGTGTCATGAAAAAATGAGTTGAGAACAAGAGGGAATAAAGTGGGCCTGAGAGGACTTGAACCTCCATGGGTTACCCCAACAGATCCTAAGTCTGTCGCGTCTGCCAGTTTCGCCACAGGCCCATTCCGGACACCTTACGGAAAATTCAGTAAAACGAGAGTAAGAAATATTTTATGATACCCCTTGAAATATGGCAAATCTGCGACAAAGGTGTACAGTAGTATTTCATTGATCATCAATTATATGCCAAAAGAGATAAAATATAGAAAAGGTTTTACCTGGAGGCACCATCTGGATGAAAAGTGGGATCGTTTGGATTATGGCTTTAAGTTGCGATTACAGATTTTTATTTTTGTCAGTCTTCTATGTGGGGCATCCGGACTCCTTGTTTGGGCAAACCGAAGGGGTGAGCGGGAGGAGTGGCTGAGGGAGGGGGCTAAGCAGGAGCTTCTCCGGAAAGTGAAAAGCGGTGAGCTGATTGAGCGCGATCCCGCTGGCCCGCCTCTACGACCGGCGGAAGATTAGATCTCGAACCTAGCGAAAATTTAACCGAACCCTAATCTGATTTGGGGAGTTATATCCTATAGTGAAAGTAGGATATTATTTATTACTCTGGGTCGTTGGGTTGGGAGAGAGCCAGGCCAAACTGCCTCTTCCTCCCCCCGTCCTGCGGGAGCCGGAGTTATCCCAGCCAGCCGGCGGGGCTGTTCCCCGCGAGCTGCCCCAGCGGTGGATGACATGGAATTTGCAATGGTTTCCAGGGCGAAATCCGCTGGCATCGAAAACGGAAAGAGAAAGGCATGAGGCCGCGGTTCATTTTTGGCTGAATCGATTCAAGCCGGATGTGGGAATGTTTCAGGAGGTATTGGATGCCGGAGCCCTACGCCGGAGCGTTCGTGAGTTGCCCTGGCAGGCGGTCACGCGCTTTGACCGAGCGGAGGATGAGGAGAAAACCCTTCCCCCCCAAAATCTGGCCATTTGTAGTCGCGTACCTTGGCAGGAGGCTTGGGAGGTGAATTTCGAAAAATTACCGCTAACGCTGGACCGTCCGGTGCGAGGCTTTTTAGGGGTGGAGTGGAAAACCCAGCGGCAGGGTTCGTGGACCGCTTATGTCGTTCACTTGAAAAGCAACCGGGGGGGGAGGGAGGTGACCTCGAAACGGAGAGAGCGAGCCATCGAATATCTCCGACAGGATTGGCAACGCCGTGGCTTGGTGCCGGACACAGACGCAATCGCGGTGGGTGGGGATTTTAACTGTTCGCTAAAAAATCCAGACTTTCGGAAAGAGAAAACAGTGTGGGGACTTTTGGGGGAAGGATGGGTATCGGTTACCCATGATGTGCCGTGGCCCAAGGGAGCGACGGTGCGACCGGACAAGGAGGGAAAGTATCCCGCGACCGATTTCGATGCCATTCTGCTTTCTCCAGGATGGCAGAAAAAGATCGGCTCGAAGAGATACCAAGCCGGGGTATGGCAAAACTCAAATATTCCCAGTGACCACTGGCCGATTTGGTTGAGTTTTTCGCGATCAAGGATCGCATCACCCTGATGGAGCGAAGTCGGACTAGGGCACAACCTCGACGGGCACGCCAGGGCGAACCGCCCGCACCAGCTTGGTGGCGTTCCAGTTCGCCAGTCGGAAGCAACCGTGGGATCCGGTCCTGGAAATATCCTCCGGCTCGGGTGTCCCATGAATGCCGTACCCTTGGAGAGAGAGCCCAATCCAAGCCGTTCCGACAGGATTATTGGGTCCCGGGGGAAGCACCAATTTGTTGGTGATACCCTCCTGCTGGGCCACTTGGAGAAGAACTTTTGGATCGAAGGTGTAGTTGGGATTCGGCGCAATATTCGCCACGGTCAAAGGCACATTCGGAACCTTGGTTTTATTGGCGGCGATAGAGCAGGGAAAGCAGGCCACGACTTTATTGTTCGTATCGAAGGCCAAAAGAGTGGTTTCTGAGATCATAATCACGATGCGCGAAACGGGGGGAAGTTTGCGAGTCCCCTCAAGATTGGGCAGGGTCAACTGCGTTCCGGCCACGAGGTTGGTGACCGACGGGTTCAACTCTTTTAAGAAGGAGGGGGTGGAGTGGGTTTTCTCGGAGAGCATTTCCCAAGGGTCGTTGTAGTCGAGAGCGGTCGCTTTGCTCATGGCGACGTAGCCTTTGGGTTTAGGAACTACGTGAAGGAGGTCGTCTGGCGTAAGAATATAATCGATGTAGGCGTCTCCGGGTTTCCCTAAGTTGATTCGTGTCTCGATATCGAGTTCACCGGTGGTCGCTAAAGTTCGATGAATTTGGAATTGCGTAATGGCCCGACGGCTTCTTTTGGCAAAGTGGCCATCGATGGTTCCGCAAGAAAAGTTCATTCGGTCGAGTAAGGTTTGCCATCCGGCGATGGCAATGGTGTCACGTGGAGAATCGGTCGCGATGGGTTCAGCCCGGCGAACCTCCTTGCCCATGGGCGGGGTCGGCGGGCCGATAGGGGTGGACGGGGCCTCGACCGAGTCCGCTTGCTCTACCGTTTTTTTTTATCTGCGGGGGCGGCGGTTTTGGGGGTGGCGAATGCCTCAGCCTCGGGATATTTCTTTGCCAGATCTTCGGCCCGCTGGGCCGGCGCGGGTTGTGTCGGCTGGGGGAGCTGGAGAAGACCGCGATCGCGCAAATAGAGAGCGACTCCGACTAAGATTAATACCCCCGCCACCAAACCCACAAAGAGATTTCCTGATGGGGATCGACGAGCCATGAGGTGTTAGTACACGTCTTTCAGATACCGTTTTTCGGTTTTAGAAAATGTAACGGAGACCCACTCCTCCGCTTGCTCGGGGGTTTTCCCGCCATGTTGGGCCGCGATTTTGAGCAGGGCAGCATGCACGTCCTTGGCCATTCGCTTGGCGTC
>Ga0247834_1003053_pt1 | contig 23518 bp, 21 predicted proteins | sample LaCruzMarch2015__8_FD_187118 | JGI IMG/M metagenome (GOLD analysis project Ga0247834, IMG submission 187118) | Freshwater microbial communities from meromictic Lake La Cruz, Castile-La Mancha, Spain - LaCruzMarch2015_12m | ecosystem: Environmental > Aquatic > Freshwater > Lake | place: Spain...
GCCTTCGCCTTCGCCTTCGCCTTCGCCTTCGCCTTCGCCTTCGCCTTCGCCTTCGCCTTCGCCTTCGCCTTCGCCTTCGCCTTCGCCTTCGCCGCCGGCAAGCGCCGGACCGACCGCGAGCATGGAACCGACAAAGACAAGGGCGAGGAACACGCGAGAGACCATGGAGGCACGCTATCGCGCACACCGCCGAAGCGGAACCGCCCGGGCCTTGTCGTCATGTCGGTGCGTTGACCACATCTCCGCCGCGCAGGTCACATGCCGAAGGGCTCAGGAGTTCTTCAGCGCCAGGCGGAGGAGCGCCAGAACGTCTTTGGCGCAGCCCAACAGCCGCGAACCGGCATCGACGGCGGAGCGACGACGCGGGCCGGGGCCAAACCCTGGTGCCCGGCCTCGAAGGTGCCCGGGTTCGGCGAATCCAGCGGGAGCCACGCGATGTGCGGTACTTGTCGTGTCGTGTTGCTTGCTGTTGCCGTCATTGCGTCGTGTGCCGCCCTTGCCGGGCTCGTGACCACCAGGTTGGAGCGCATGGCGGCGGCGGTTGGCGTCGTCGGCAGCGCCCTGGCCGCCCACGGGCTCGCGGTGACGGGTCCAGCGGCGGCGGCGGTGTTGCTGGTCTGCACGGTGGCCATGATGGCCGTCGTGTTGGGGGCCGTGGCGGTCATCGAGGTCGATGCTCGTCCTCGACGACGTTTGCAGACCTGGAAGCTGGCGTTGTTGTTGCCCGTGGTGGGCGTGGTGGCGATGGTGGTCCTTGGGGGCGAGTCCCTTGAAGGCGCGAGCCTGGCGGCCAGTGGGCGGGCGACGGCCATCGCGGCCCTGACCCTCGGGGTGGCGGCGGTGGCGGTGCCCCTGTTGGTGCGGCGGACCCAGGGTGGCGCGCCGCCCGAGGGTGGATCATGACGAGTACCGTCCTCGGTCTCTGTTTGGTGGGCGTGGCGTTGGCCGTCCTGGTGCTGCGACGGTCCTTGTTGGCCTCAGCGGTGGGCGTCGCCCAGGCCTGCCTGGCCCTGGCCTATGTGGCCGCCGTCCAGGGGCGCCTCGATCTCGCCATCGCCATCGGTGTCGCCGGCGTTGGCATCGTCATCGGCCTGGCGGGCGCCGCCGTTGCCGTCCACCGGCGCCGCGGGACGGATCATGTCGATGAGTTGCGGGAGTTGCAGGGCTGACTATGAAGCTGGTTGATTCTAACACCCTGTCAATTGTGCTCCTCTTTCCCCTGCTGGCAGCAGTGGCGGTGGCGGTGGCCCCGTTGGGATTTGCCCGGCTGCTGGCAGGGCTCAGCGGTTTCGTTGGCGGTGCCATGGCTGTCGGCCAGGCCGTCGCCTGCGCCACCGCTGGCGGCTTCGCCGACCAGGCAGGCGGCGGCTACATCGGCGCCCGGCTGCTGGCCCGGGTGTCATTGCCAGGCTTCGGCCTGCGCCTGGAGTTGGAGCCCCTGACGGCCCCCCTTCTGCTGGCGGTCGGCGTCGTCACAGGTGCGGGCCTGGTGGGGCTTGCCCTGCGCACCAAGGGTCGTGGGGCCCTGACGTCGGGCTTGCTCCTGCAGGCGGGCCTGGTGGCCATGGTGGTGACCGCCGACCTGGTCGCCGTGGTGGCCGCCTTCGTGGCCCTCGGCATCTTGACGACCTTGAGTCCCCTCACGAGCCTGGGCGCCCGGCCGGCAGGCAATGCCGCCTTGCGGGCCTTCGCGTTGCAGCGGGCGGGCGACGGGGCCCTCATCCTGGGGATGTTGGCGCTGTCGACGTCGCTGGGTGACCTGGCCTTTGAGCGCCTGCTGGTGGTGCCCCTTGACGTCGATCCCTGGGCCCGGGTGGCCGAGGGGGGGCTCTTTGGGGGCCAGGCCCACCGGACCCTGTGGTTCTATGCCGGCTCCGGCGTCGCCGTTGCCGTCGCCACCCGCCTGGGTCTGCTGTGCTGGCCCCTGCTGCGGGACCTGACGGCCTCCAGTGACCTCCCGGCTCCCCTGGTGGGCCTGGTGCAGGCGGCCCAACAGGGCGCCGCCGCCGTCCTCCTGGTGCGCTTGCTGCCTGTCTTGAGCCTCGCCCCCGAAGCCACCGATGGCCTGGTGTGGGCGGCTGCCATCACCGCCGTCGTCGCTGGCCTCCTCGGCTGTGCCGGTCGGGACCTGCTGCGCATCGACACCCACCTGCTGGCGGCGGCCGCCCTGCCAATGGTGGCGTTGGCCAGCCTGGGGCAGGTCTCCGGGCTGGTCCTTGGGGCCATGGTGGCGATGGCGGCGGGCCTGGCCTTGCCGTGGGCCATGGTGGAGCTCGTGGCGGCCCGTGGCGAGCGGGATCCCGTGGCCCTGGGGGGGCTTGAGCACGTGCTGCCCCGGCTGCACACCACCCGCTTGTTGACGACGGCGGCCCTGGGGCTGCTGCCGCCGTTTGCGGGGTGGGTGGTGTTGGAGCGGGCCCTGGAGGCCGCGCTGCTCTCCACCAAGATCCCGACCCCGCTGTACGCCATCATGGTCGTCGGCGCCGTCGTCGGCGCCCTCGGGGCCTGGCGGGTCCTGCACCTCGTCTACAACGGCGCCGCGCCCGAACCGTTGCCCGCGGTGGCAGGGCCCGGCCTGTCGGCAACGCTGCCCGTCATGGTGGTGGCTTTTCTGGTGCCGGGCCTGGCGCTGCTGGAGATGCCGGGGCTCTTCTTGCGGCTGTTGCCCCTGGACCTTGATTACACCGGCCCCCTGCGCACCTTCCTGGCGCCAAGCATGGCCGAGCCCGCCGGTGTCCTTGGCCTGCTGAAGGCCCCCCAACAGGCCCCGTCCCTGCCGCCGAGCACGTTCATCATGGTGGTCATCGGCCTGGGCGTGGTTCCCTGGGCCCTCTCGGCCCTCTTGTGGCGGGGGCGTCGCGGGGGGCCGCCTCCCGGCCGGCGCCTGCTCCAATCCGCCGCCGTGGCCGCCGTGGCCGTCCGCCTGGCCACCCTGGCGGGCCGGGAGAGCCCGGTGGCCCGTTCCGTCTCCGAAGGCGTCGAACGCCTCTCCCGGGTGCTGGCCACCAACATGGTGCCCGTGGCCCTGGCCCTGGTGCTGCAACGGCTGCCGGGGCTGGCGTCGTCCCTGGTGGCCATGGTCCTCGGGGTGACCGCCAACGGCGGTGCCCAACGGGCCCTGGTGTTGAGCTGCCTGCTGGTGGCCTGGGTGCTGTGGCTCCAGACCGGCACTGGAACAGGGTGACAAATTGTGACCCTGTTTGATGACCCTGGTCTGATCCTGTGGCTGTTGCCCGTGCTGCCAGTGCTGGGGGCGGCCATGGCCCTGACCGTGCCGCGCAACGACCGTCTCACCTTGCGCGCCATCGGCATGCTGACCCTGCTTGGCACCCTCGGCACCGGCGTGGCCCTCACCGTCGACGGCTGGGAGCTGTTGCTGGCCGGCGGCATCCCCAGCCAGGTCCTGCCCTGGCTGCCGCCCCTGCGGCTGACGGCGACGTCGACACCAGCGGTGCTGACCGTGCTGCTGGTGGCGCCCCTGGCCCTGCGGGCGGGCGCCCCCCGGGTCAAGGAAGGCATGGCCCCCTACGTCGTGGCGTTGCTGGTGCAGGTCGGGGTCACCATCGCCGCCCTGGTGCTGGAAGACCTGGCCCATGCCATCGGCGCCGCCCTGGTGGCGTCTGTCCCCGGCTTTGCCCTGGTGGCCCTGTTTGGGGCCCCCGAGCGGGGCACCGTGACCTGGCGCGCAGCGGCCCTGTGGCTGACCGTCGACGGCGCGGCCCTGGCGGTCGTCGTCGGCGGCCCCGGCCCGTGGCCAGCCGAAGTGGTCGCCATCGCCTTGCTGGGCCCGGGCCTGGTGCGCCTGGCGGCGGGCCCCCACGGCCTGTGGGCGCTGCCGTTTTTCGAGATGGCCCCGGTGGCGTCGGCGGCGACGGCGTCGGCCATGTCGGCCCCCCTCGGCGCGGTGCTGCTGTGGCGTGGGGCGGTGGTGGCTGACGCCAGTGGAGCCCTGGAGGGCATCGCCCTGGTGGCCGCCGTTGTCCTCGGCGCTGCGGCCGCCATCGGCGCCGTCCTCGTGGTGGTGGAGCGGGACCTGCGCCGGGTGGCGGCCCATTGGGGGGGCCTGCTTGGCAGCGTGGTGGCCCTGGGGGTGATGGCCGCCGTCCTCGACGGTGGCGACGACCGCGACGACCACGCCGTCATCGGCAGCCTGCTGCTGTCGTGTCAGGTGGGCTTGTCGACGGCGTTTTTGTTGATGGTGGTGGAGGCCATCGAGCGGCGTCTGGAAACCCGCAAGGTCACCCAGCTCGCCGGGCTGGCCACGATGGCGCCGGTGCTGGCGGGGCTGTTGCCCCTGGCGGTGTTGTTGTTGGCCGGGGCCCCGGGCCCGGGGACCGCCCCCACCCTGTGGAGCGTGCTGGCCGCCCTGGGCACGAGTCCCACCCGGGGCATGGCCGGGGCCGGCGCTGTCTGCCTGGGGGCCGTGCTGGTGGGCGCCGTCGGGGCCGCCGCCGTCATGGCCCGGGTGGTCAGCCCCCAGCTGCGGAAACACGTCAAATTTATCAGGGTATCAAATATGCAGGCTGTCAGATTGATGGCTCCTTTGGGGGCCATGGTGCTGGCCGCCCTGGCCACTGCCACCCTGCGGACCCTCCCGGCGACGGCACCGGCGTCGTCAGCGTCGACTGCTTCGGCAGCAGCTGCTGTCGGGAGCCAGCCATGAGCGCGGCCACGGTGCCGGCCTCGGCCCTGGTGCTGCTGCTGGCGGCGGGGGTGTGCCTGGCGTTGGAAGCCGTGGGGACCCGCGCCGGCGAGCGCAAGCGCATCCAGCGGGGCCACCTGGCCGTCGTCGTCGTCGTTGCGGCCCTCGCCGTGGCCGTTGGCGGCGTCACCTCGGCCCTGCAGCTGGCGGGGCTGGCGGGCCCACCGGCGGCCACGGCCCTGGCCATCGCCCTGGGCCTCATCGGCTTTGCCGCCTGCGAGGGCAGCGCCATGCTGGGCGAACGGGCGGCCATTGCCCTGACCCTGGGCGCGGTGATGGTCCTCATCGCCACCGGGGCCGGGCCGGGGGCCCCCGAAGTCCTGGCGTCGGTCGCCTGTGGGGCCCTGTGCATCGCGGCGGTGTCGGCCCGCAGCAGCGACGGACCACGCAACGATCAAGGGGCCACCGTCGAAGCCGCCACCAAGTCGCTCTTCGCCGGCGGCGTCGCCGTCGTGCTGGTGGGGGTCGGGGTCGTCGTGCCCGGCACAGCCCTTGGGGCCGTCAGCGCCCTGGCAGGCCTGATGCTCGCCCTCGGAGTCCCGCCCCTGCATGGCCCTCGCCTCGACGTGGCCCACGGCGCCCCGCCGGGGGTGGCGGCCCTGGCGGCCTTGCCCCTGGTGGGCCTTGGTCCAACCCTCGCCGCCTGGCTGGTGCAGGCCCCGCGGCCGTTGGTGGAGCTTTTCTGCGTGGTGGGCTGTGCCGGGCTTCCCCTGGCGGCTCTGGCCCAGGTGTCGATTCGGCGCATGCTCGGCCTGTTGGCGGTCTCCCAGGTCATGCTGCCCATCACGGCGGCCGTGCTGGGCCACGACGTCGTCACCGCCGCCGCCGTCGCCGCCGCCGGCGTGGTGGGCCTCGCTGTCGCCACAGCGACCCTGCATCCGTTGCACAAACCGGCCGCGAGCTGGGAGGACGTGTCGGGGGCTGGACGCCTGGCCCCCTGGCGCGCCGGGTTGGTGGTCTTTGCCGCGGCCTTCGCCTGCGGGCTGCCGCCCACCATGGGCTTTTCCCTGCGACGCAGCTTGGCCCACGCCGCCGGCGTCGTCGGCAGCGACGTGCCCGGCCTGGAACGGCTGTCGTCGTGGTTGCCGGCCTTGTTGATTCTCGGTGGTGCCGTCATGGCCCTGCCGGTGGTGCGGGCGGCCCTGTTCTTGTTTGCAAAGACGCCCCGCTCCACGACCCCGGTGCCCCTGACGTCGACGGCGCTGACCGCCACCCTGACCCTCGGCACCATCGTCGGCCTGGCGGTGCTCATGGCGGCGCTGCCCGCCGGTGTGTGGACGGGCCGGCCGTGACGTCGAAGAAGTCGGCGACGAAGAAGACGCCGAAGAAGACCACGACGACACTGGCGGCGCCGGCCGTCACCACTGCACGGATTTCGCAGAAGGGACGCACCCACCTGCTGCGAGCGGACCCCTTGCTGGCCAGGCTCCTGGAGCAGGTGGGCCCCTATCGTCTCGAGGTGGAGCCCCTCACCAGTGTCTACGAGGCCTTGACCCGCTCCATCGTCTACCAGCAGCTCACGGGCAAAGCGGCCGCCACCATCCATGGTCGCCTGTGCCAGGTGGGTGATGCCCCCGCGGGGGGGCGTGTGCCGCCGTCGCCGTCGTCGGTGCTTGGCCTCGACGACAGCGTGCTGCGTGGGGTGGGGCTGTCGGGGGGAAAGGTCCGCGCCCTCAAGGACCTCGCGGCCCGCGTCGACAACGGCAGCCTGCCCGATGCCACGGCCCTGGGCCACCTCGACGACGACGCCATCGTCGCCGCCCTCACCGCCGTGCGGGGCATCGGTCCCTGGAGCGTGCACATGCTGCTGATGTTTCGCCTGGGCCGGCCCGACGTGCTGCCGGTGGCGGACTACGGCGTGCAGAAGGGGTTCCAGCAGACGTTTGGCCTGGCCGACTTGCCGTCGCCCGGGATGCTCGCGTTGCAGGCCGAGCGGTGGCGTCCCCATCGCACCATGGCGTCCTGGTACCTGTGGCGGGCCCTGGAGCTGTGATCGATCATCCCCGGGCAGGCGTTGGGCTGCGGGGCCGGCGCCGACATGCGAAGCTCCCCCCATGACCGACACCGCTTCTCTCGCTTCGCGCCTGCCCACCAAAAAGAAAGCCCTCCTCGTGGGCGGCGCCCTCGTCGCCGGCGTCCTCGGCATGGCCGGCCTCTATACGGCGGCCACCTTGTCGTGGGCCTACTCCGAGGGGGAGCGCTCGGGGACGGTGCTCAAGGTCTCCAAGAAGGGCTGGGTCTGCAAAACCTGGGAGGGTGAGCTCGTCATGGCGATGGTGGCCGGCGGCGTGCCCGGCGATCAGGGCGGCATCTCCACCAGCACGTGGCTCTTCACCGTCCGCGACGATGCCCTCGTCGACAAGCTCAACGCCGCCGTCGGCAAGCGGGCCGTGCTGCACTACTCGGAGCACAAGGGCGTGCCGAGCACCTGCTTCGGCGACACCTCGTACTTTGTCGACGACGTCCGCATCATCGAATGAAAAAAAGCACCGACCGGGTCGGTGCTTTTTTCATTCGCCGTGAGGCTGGACCTACTCGGCAGCCCGGGCCGACGGCGTCGACGACGACGACGACGACGACGACTTCTTGGCGCGACCGAGCAGGCGATCGAGGAGGCTGCCCGAGGTGGCCTCGATCTCGGCGAGGACGCCCTTGGTGCGGGGCTCGAAGCGCTCCATGAAGCGCATGGCGAGCTCGCGGCGCTCGTCGGCGTCGGCGGTGCCCTGGACCTTCTTGGCCTGGTCCACGAGGACCTCGGCGGTCAAGGACCAGGTGAGCAGCTTGGTGAGGCGCTCGGCATGCAGCAGGCCGAAGGAGAAGTCCTCCGCCGGGTCCCACTCTTTGGTGAGCGACGCTTTCCACGTCGACAGCTTGCCCTTGCCCACTCGACCGAGCTTGTCGGCGGCAATGCGCGAGATGATGGTCTGCATGGCCGACAACGACGCCAACCGCAGGCGGGCGGCGGCTTTGTCGAGGGGGTCTGACGCCGACAGGGCCTTCAAGCGGGTCTCGCCGATGTCCTTGGCGAAGGCCACGGGGTTCTTGATGGCGGCCCCCATGTTGTCCTTCAGGGCCATGAGGGACTGGATCTGGCTGGTGCCTTCGTAGACGGGCAGCACGAGGGCATCGCGCAGGAGTTTCTCGGTGCCGGTCTCGACGATGTAGCCCATGCCTCCCTGAATCTGCATGGCCATGCGGGCCATGCGCACGGCCTCTTCGCCGCCCCAGTACTTGATGAGGGGGGTGAGCGAACGGGAGCGGGCCCCCGACGTCTTGGCCTGCTTCTCGAGCTTCTCGCGCTCGGCGGCGTTGGCCGGTGGCCGGGTCTTCAGATGGATCTTGAGGCGGGTGGCGACTTCTTCGTGAAACGCGGCCTCGAAGGTGGCGGCGCGCAGACCGCGGATCACCACGTCCATCTCGTCGAGGTAGTCGGCAATCATTTCGTGGCGCGCGATGGGCTTGCCCATGCTGACCCGCTCTTCGGCGTAGGCGCGGGCGGTGCGGTAGGCGGCCTCCATGGTGCCGAGAGCCTCGAAGGCCACCGCGATGCGGGCGTTGTTCATCAGCACGAGCATCAGGCGGAAGCCCTCGCCCCGCTTGCCGATGAGTTCGGCGACGCTGTTGTCGTAGTGGATGGTGGCGGCGACGGCGGAGCGCTGGCCCATCTTGTGTTCGATGCCGCCGATGACGAGGTTTTCCTTCGAGCCCTTGTCGCCGTGCTGGGCCGTCTTGCCGTCTTTGTCGATGAAGCGGGGCACGTAGAACAGCGACAGACCCTTGAGGCCCGGATGGGTGCTTTCGTCTTCGCTGCGGGCGATGACGATGTGGTGGGCGGCGTGGCCGGCCGTGATGTAGATCTTCTGGCCCGTGAGGCGCCAGCTGCCATCCTGCTGGACCACAGCCGTGCTCGTCAGGCGAGCGAGGTCGGAGCCCGCCTGGGGCTCGGTGAGGACCATGGCCCCGCACTCCGTGCCCTCGCCCAGCCGACGAATGATGTCGTCAAAGCGGGACTTGACCGGGCGACCATCGACGTAGGTGACCGAGCCTTCGTCGCTCGAATAGAGCTGCAGGGCACCGGCGATGCCGCCAAAGAAGCCGAACTGGCCGGTGACCGAGGCATCCGCCCGGGTCATCATCTCGAACAACACGTTTTGGACCATGATCGGCGTGTTCATGCCCCCCAAACGGCGGGGCAGGGTGATGCCCATGGCGCCGAGGTCCGCCAGCCCCTTGAGGATGGTCTGCATGCGCGGGGTGTCGGTGACCTGCCCGTCCTTGAAGACCGGGTGCTGGCTGTCGAGCTCATGCTCATGGGGCGCGATTTCCTTGGCGATGAACTCGCCAAGGGCCGTCAGCAGGTCGTTGTAAAACGCCCGGCCGTCGGCGCCGCTGGTGATGCGGTCGTCGTCGAGGAACATCTGCTCCTGCAGGTCCACCAGGGTGTCCCAGTCGATGAGGCTCAACTGAAAACGCAGGTCGTCGTTGTCGAGAAAGAAGTTCGACGAAGCCGGTTGGGCCATCACACACCTCCAGGGGACCCACCGCCGCGATGGGATGCGTGGAACGTAGGCACTTTGACAAAAATGTCAACCGACCATGACGCAGAGCGTCACATCGACCGGCCGGTACCGCCACGTCGACGCCAGCCACCGTGGCCTGCTACAGACCACCCGTGCCCAATCCACTGGCGTTCTTGGCGCTCGTTGCGTGGCCGGTGGTCTGTCTGCTGGCCTTTGCCCGTTTCAAGCCCACAGTGGCCCTGATCATCACGTTCATGGGCTCGATGCTGTTCCTGCCCGAGAAGACCGACCTCGTGGTGCCGTTTCAGCCCCTGGGCAAGCAGGAGGTCGCCGCCATCGGCGCCTTGCTTGGGGTGCTGCTGGTGGGGGCCGCTCGCCGCAAGCTCATGGCGTCCAAGCCCCTGCGGGGCCCTGAAGTCCTCGTGTTGGTGATGATGGCCGCCGCCTTTGGGACCTCGATGGTGAACAAGGAGCCCATCGTGTACGGCGTTGCTGTGTTGCCGCCGCTGACGACGTGGGAAGCGGTGGCTGTCAGCGTCGGCGACATCTACACCTACCTGATTCCCTTCGTGCTCGGACGCGCCCTCTTCACCACCCGCGACGACGCCAGGGTGTTGCTGAAGGCCTTCCAGTTCGGGGCCATCATCTACGTGCCGTTCATCTTCACCGAGATTCTGTTGAGCCCCCAGATGCACAACTGGATCTACGGCTTTGCCCAGCACGACTTCATCCAGACCGTCCGTGACGGCGGCTATCGCCCCATGGTCTTCATGAACCACGGCCTTGGCCTCACGCTGTTTCTGGCGGCGGCCATCCTCGCCGGCATCGTGCTGACGCTGGCGAAGACGCCGACGGTGTTTCGCCTGCGCGGACGTCACGTGGCGATCGCGTTGCTGCTGGTGTTGCTGGGCTGCAAGTCCGTCGGGGCCGCCATCTTCGCGTTCCTCTTTGCCGGGGTGCTGCAGTTCTTCTCGCCCAAATGGCAGCTGCGGGTGCTGATGGCGTTTTCGCTGTTGGTGTTTCTCTACCCCGTGTCACGCGCCACCGAGGTGTTCCCCCACAAGGAACTCATCCAGGTCTTCAAGGACACCTTCGGCACCGACCGCGCCGCGTCGATGGAATTCCGGTTCACCAACGAGGCCAAGCTCTCGGAGCACGCCTCCAAGAAGGTCCTGTTTGGTTGGGGTCGCTTTCGCCGCAACATGCTGTTTGCCTCCTGGAGTGAAAACCCCACCTCCGTCGGCGACGGCTACTGGATCAACGTCTACGGCGTCCGCGGCGCCGTGGGCTTCGTGTGCTTCTTCGGCTTGTTGTTGACGCCCGTGTTCCTGTTACGACGGCGGCTCAAATACATCGGCAGCGTCGAGGATCGCTATCTGCTGGTGGGCTCGGCCTGCATCCTCATGATGTACGTGGTGGACTTGCTGCCAAACGGTCTGTTCACGAACTACCCGGTCTTCTTCGCCGGCGCCCTGTGGGGGCTGACCCGCGGCATGAGTGACCCCGCCGCCCCGCCGCCACCAGCATTTCCTGTTGGGTATCCCGCCCAACAGCCGTCCCGACCCACCTGAGCCATTGCAGGGTTGCCCGTCGCTGGCAGACACTCGGCCCATGCGCGTGCTCTGCTGCCTGCTCAACTACAAAACCGCGGACATGACCGCCAAGGCCCTCGACGCCCTGCTCCCCGAGGTGCGGCGCATCCCGGGCTGTCAGGTCATGCTCGTCGACAACGATTCCCAGGACGGCAGCTTCGAGAAGCTGTCGGCCCGCGTGAAAGAGATTGGCGCTGGCGACGTCGTCGAAGTGGTCGCCTCGGGCCACAACGGCGGCTACGGCTACGGCAACAACATTGCCCTGCGGCGGGGGCTCGCGCTGGCGGAGCCTCCCGAGTATTTCTACCTGCTGAACTCCGATGCCTTCATCGAGGGCACCACCCTCAGCACCCTCATCGACTACCTCGACCACCATCCCCAGGTGGGCATGGCGGGCGGCTACATCCACGGCGTCGACGGCGAACCCCATTCGGGGGCCTTTCGCTACCCGACCTTGTGGAGCGAGATCGAGGGCTCCATGCGCCTCGGCGTCGTCAGCAAGGTGCTGCGCAAGCACGTGGTGCCGCTGTCGCCACCCACCCACAACACCGAAGACATCGATTGGGTCCCCGGGGCCTCGATGGTGATTCGTCGGTCGGTCCTCGAGAAGGTCGGCCTCTTCGACGAGACCTTCTTCCTCTACTACGAGGAAACCGACCTCTGTCATCGGGCCAAGAAGGCCGGCTACAAGGTCGCCTTCGTGCGCGACGCGTCGGTGGCCCACATCTCGGGGGCGAGCACCGGCGTGAAGAACCTCAAGAAGCGCACCCCGCGCTTCCTGCTCGATTCACGTCGTCACTACTTCCTCAAGCACCACGGCCGCCCCTACCTGTGGGCGGCCAACGTCGCCTACGCCGCCGGCCTCGCCAGCTACCGGCTGCGCCTGCGCCTGCAAGACAAGAACGACCCCGACTACGAGGGCGCCTTCGTCGACTTCGTCGAGCACTGCATCAAACATCCTTGAGCGCGTGGTGGTCGTCGTCGTCGTCGTTGCCGCTCAATACCAGCGCGGGGTGCCTTCGATGAACGTCAGCAGGGCGTCGTATTTGGGGGCCTCGGCCCGGGGCTGGTCGAGGCGCTCCATGGCCCCCCAGCGGCCGAACTTGCCGGGGGGAGCCACCGTCGTGAAATGCACGAACAGGCTGCCGCCCGCGTGCTTCCAGCCATTCAGGTAGCGCAGGTAGAGGTCCTTCATCTTGGGGTGGGTGTTGGCCCGGTCGAAGAGGGTGTTGATGTGGTTGTCCTCCATGACGGGGCCGACCCCCACGAGGTGCTGGCCGCCTTCGTAGGCGATGACGGCCACCTTGTGCTTGGCGGCGATCTCCACCTGTTCGCGGGTCCAGGCGACGGCTTCGTCGACGGCGCCGTCGAGGGCCGCCATCAGTTCGGCCTGGCCCATGCCCTGCACCTGGCCGCGCTTCGCGGGGGTGCCGAGGTCGTTGCCGAAGTAGGGGGCGATGGCGACGGCGTCGACTTCGGCGTCGAGCTTGTCGAGGTGCTTGAGCATGATGCCCGTGGACCAGCCGTTGGCGGCCCAGGCCCCCAGCACGCGCACGATCTGGTTCTGGCGAGGTCCAAAGACGGCGTCGAAGCGCTTGTGGACGGCGACGGAGCGCTGGGCGTGCATCATCAGGCCGGCCTGGAAGGTGTCGTCGGAGAGCTTGGCGGCGGCGCCCTGATCACTCATGGCCCGGGCCTGGGTGAACATGCCGTTCCACACCTCGTTGGAGAACTCGACGTAGATGCGGCGCTTGGGATCGATGCTGTCGCGCAACGCCGTGGCGAAGGCGTCGACGAGCTCATCGGACCATTGGTGCCCCACGTTGACCCACAGGTCGGCCCCGGTGGTGTTGGCGAGGTTGGCGATGACCTCGGCGGGGACGCCGTGGATGGCGTAGGTGGCGTTGTCGACGGCCGGGCGGTCGGCGGCGGCCTTCAGGGTGCTGTTGTTGGTCTCGAGCCAGTCCATGACCCGCAGCACCGAGAAGGGCTTGATGACCTGCAGAAACGCCGGGTTCCACACCGTCTTGTCGTCGGCGCCGGGCAGGATGACCCGGATGTCGCGGATGGGGTCCGCCGGGTCGGTGCTTGTGATGGTGACGGCGATGCCCCCCTTTTTGGGGTCGGCGGCGAGGTCGTAGCTGCCCTCACCCGTCGACGACACGTTGTCGGCCTGGGGCCAGAAGTTGATGGTGCCCTTGCCCTTCCAGCGCACCTTGTACGTGCCCTTCGGATAGGGGACATCGCCCCAGATGACGAGGCTGCGGGCGCTCTGACCGGGCAGCAGCGACGTCACCCAACCCCGGGCATTCCGGGCGATGGGCCGCTTGTCGTCCCACTCCCCCTCGCGGGTGGAGATCCAGTCGCGGGACTGCTTGAACACGTCGACGAAGGGCTGCTCCGTCGAGTAGTCGCGGATGCTCGAGAGGTTCATGCCCAGGGGGCTTGGATGGGTCATGGGCACATGGGGCCGATGGGCGTCCAGCGACACCGCCGTCGTTGATGGGCCGTCGGGGACCAGGGGTTTGGACGGCGCTGCGGCACCGGCCGCCCCGGCCGTCGTCGTCGTTTTCTTGGTGAAGTTGAGGGGGTCCGGGCCGCTGGCCGAGCAGGCCGTGCCGGCGAGACCCAGGTGCACGGCGACGACGGCGACGACAACGGCGAGGACGGGATGGCGGGCCATGGGGCCTCCAGGCGCGTGGGGCGCCAGCGAGAACGGCAACATGAGGATGGCAAGAGGTGCGACGACGACCAGCGAACCATGCCGCAGGCGCCGGGCCCGGGCAACGCCGCAGGCCTGCAGGGACAGGCGGGGGACACCCGGGGCCAGACGTTGAGTCGTCGGGGCATCGCGGCTAAGTCAGCGCCATGAGCAGCACCCAAGGCCAGGCCCCCCAGAGACCCCGCGTGTTGCTCATCGCCGAGGCTGCCAATCCCGAATGGGTCAGCGTGCCCCTGGTGGGCTGGTCCCATGCCCGGGCCCTGTTCGATCATGCGGACGTCCACCTCGTCACCCAGGTGCGCAACCAGGAGGCCATCGAAAAGACGGGCTTTCAGCTCGGCCGTGAATTCTCGGTCATCGACACCGAGGGCCTCGCCAAGCCTGTGTGGAAGGTCTCAGACACCGTCCGTCGGCTGACGGGCATCGGCTTCACCTTCGACACGGCGCTGGCATCCTTGGCCTACCCATGGTTCGAGCACCAGCTGTGGCAGCGCTTTGGGGCAGCCATCGCCCGCGGCGACTACGACGTCGTCCACCGCTTGACGCCCCTGTCGCCCACCACGCCGAGCATCATCGCCAAACGCTGTGCCGACGTCGGCGTGCCCTTTGTCTGGGGCCCCATCAACGGTGGCGTGCCCTGGCCGGCGGCGTTTCGGGCGGTCCAGCACAAGGAGCGCGAGTGGCTCCATGCCGTGCGCGGCGCCCATCGCTTGTTGCCCGGCTATGAGTCCACCCGGCGCTACGCGGCGGCCACCGTCGTCGGCTCCCTGGCGACGTGGGAGCAGCTCCCCCGCTATGCCCGGGCCAAGGCCGTCTACCTGCCCGAAAATGCCATCGACCCGGCGCGGTTCCCGGGCTCGGTGACGGGCCCCGTGCGCACGCCCCTGCGGGTGGCCTTCGTGGGTCGCCTGGTGCCCTACAAGGGCGCCGACATGCTCATCGAGGCGGTGGCGGACCTCGTGAAGGCGGGCAAGCTGGTCCTCGACATCATCGGCGACGGACCCGAGAAGCCGTTCTTGCAGGCCATGGTGGAGCGCCTGGGCCTCGGTGCCGGCGTCCGCCTCGACGGCTGGGTGCCCCATCACGAGATGGCCGAACGTCTGAAACAGTCCGACGTCTTCGGCTTTCCAAGCGTGCGCGAGTTCGGCGGCGGCGTCGTGCTGGAGGCCATGGCCCTCGGCCTCGTGCCCGTGGTGGCCGACTACGCAGGACCCGCCGAACTCGTCAGCGACGACACCGGCTACAAAATCCCCCTCGCCCCCCGCGACGAACTCATCGCCCGCTTTCGCGCGCGCTTCGAAGACCTGGTGGCCCACCCCGAGGGCCTGCGCGCCATGGGCGAGCGGGGGCGGGCCCGGGTGCTGGAACTCTTCACCTGGGACGCCAAGGCGCGCCAGATGCTGGAGGTGTACCGTTGGGTCATGGGCGCGCGCGGCAAGCCTGACTTCGGTCGGCCCCTGGCCCGTCTGGCCTGAGTCTGAGCCGGTGTGTGGCGAAGTGGGAGAGGTCGGATATGTCGGACAAGTCGGATGATGTGCACACGCTGAGCGACCTGGTTTCCCGCGTCACCGAGGACTGGGAGGCCAACGGCAAGGACTGGACCCGGCCGGGCTTTCGGACCCTGGCGGTCCACCGCTTTGGCAACTGGCGCATGGGGGTCGAACCCAAGGTGCTGCGGGCGCCGTTGTCGATGCTCTACCGGGCCGCGGAACGCCATTGCCGCAACGTCTACGGCATCGAGCTGCCCTACTCCGTGAAGGTCGGTCGGCGGGTGAAGATCGAGCACCAGGGGGGCATCGTCATCCACGGCGACAGCACCATTGGCGACGAGTGCACCATCCGCCAGGGCGTCACCATGGGCATGAAGTCCGTCGACAAACCCTTTGATGCCCCGACCCTGGAGCGCGGCGTCGACGTCGGCGCCGGCGCGGTCATCCTGGGCGGCATTGTCGTGGGCGAGGGCGCCTCCGTCGGCGCCAACGCCGTCGTCGTCAAGGACGTCGAAGCTGGCGGTGTTGCCGTCGGTGTGCCCGCCCGCGTCGTCAGCAAGAGGGCCGTCCCGGCGTCGTCAGCGTCGCCAGCAGCGTCGTCGACCACGCCCAAGGCGCCTCCCGTCAAGGACGCCTGAGGCAGCCTCAGGAACCGGTGTCGTAGAGGCTCTCGCCCACGGCCCAGCGCAAGCCGATGCGGGCCATGGCGAGGTCGAGCTCCGCCCGCAGGGCTTCAGTCTCGGCGGCAAAGACCGCCACGTTGGTTTCCGTGAGGTCGAGGGACGTGCCGACGCCGGCGTCAAACAGGGCCTGGGCCTGGGCCTGGGCTTCTTTCGCGACGACGAGGGCCTCCTGGGCGAGGGCGTTGGCCTCGACGCGGACGGCGACATCGCGCACGTTGCCGCGCACCTGGGAGGCCACCCGGTCTTCGAGCTGCTTCAAGCGGATGCGCTCTTCAGAGGCCCGCGACGTCGACTCGTCGAGGGACGCGTAGCGCAGACCACCGTCGTACAGGGGCAACGTCGCCGAGATGGTGAGCACGCCGGTGACGGGGTCTCTGACAAAACCCTGGGTGAACGACGTGGCCCGCGCCGACGCTGTCAGCGCCACCGACGGCATGAACTGCATCCAGGCGTCGAGGGTGCCGCGCTCGGCGATGGTGAGGGCGGTGCGCTGGGTCTTGACCTCGAGCCGGTCCTGCAAGGCGGTCTCGACGAGGCGGGCTTCGTCGTCCACGCTCAACGCCGAGGGGGCCTGCACGGGGGGCGGCGACAGCGTGAAGCGTTCATCGCGACCCATGAGGGCGCCGACGACGGCGACGGCGTTGTCGGCGGCAGCCCGGGCCTGGGCCAGGGTTTGTTTGGCCCGCAGGAGTTCGAGGGTGGCCCGCTTCTCGGCGAGGATGGGCTGGGTGGCGGCGGCCACGCGGGCGGCGACGGCGTCCCGCTGGGCGGTGGCGAGCTCCACCTGGCGGGTGCTGGCCTCGTGGATGCGTTCGGCGGTGACCGCCGCGTAGTAGGCGCGCACCACCGACAGCACGAGGGCCTGGCGGGCCTGGTTTTCTGCCAGCCGGGCAGCGCCCTGGCCGTCATAGGCGTTGAGGAGGGCGGGGTAGGCCCGGGGATTGAGCAGGGGCATGCTCAGGGTCACCTGGCCCGAGAGCTGGCTGGCGGGTTGGACGACGACAGGGGTGACGTCGGTGTTCTTGATGTCGGCGGCGGCGGTCTCAAGCTCCACCTGGCGGGCGCGGAATTCGGCGGCCTCGGCGGGGTCGCCGGCGGCGTCGGCGGCGACCCCCATGACGTCGGCGAGGGTCTGAAACAGCAGGGATTGTTGGTTGAGCTGTTCGGGGTCGGAGAACGCGGTGGTGCGGTCGCCGCAGTCGACGCCATCGGTGCCCCCGGTGCAGGTGTGGGTGTAGGCCGCACCCACCGACAGGGTGGGCAGCAGCAGGGCCCAGGCCCGGCGCACGGAGGCGTCTTGCTGGATCACCCGTTCGGTGGCCAGGCGGGCGTCGGGGGCGCTGTCGAGAGCGATGCGGATCACGTCGTCCAGGCTCAAGACGGGCACCTGGCCGGTGGGTTCCTTGAGCCCGAGGAGTCCCGAGGCGTCCAGGCTGCTGCCAGCGCTGGTCGTCGTGCGGGCGCTGCTGGTGCCCGAGGAGAACCCGGCGGTCTGGGCTGCGGCACCGGGCGCGCCCGTCAGGGCGCCCAGCAGGGCGAGAATGACCAGCAACGCCGTGCGGGGGGCGCCGTCGACTTTGAGCAATGGCTTCACGACCCGAGAGATGGTATCCCCCGCGCGAGTTGGCAACGGGCGGTCGTCGTGCTTCGACGATGCTTGGCCGACCTCATGGACCGGCAGGAGCACAGGCATGGATACGTTCAAAGTTGGCGACAAGGCAGTGTACCCGGCCCACGGCGTGGCCGAGGTGGTCGCCATCGAGCGCAAGGAGATCTCCGGCCACGAGATGGTCTTTTATGTGCTGAAGATTCTCGACAACGGCATGAAGGTCATGATCCCGACCTCCAATGTGAAGGCCGTCGGCATGCGCGAGATCATCTCGTCGGTGGAAGCCGAAGAGGTCTTCAAGATCTTGCGCAAGAAGGAAAAGGTCGTCGAGTCCACGACGTGGAATCGCCGCTACCGCGAGTACATGGAGAAGATCAAGACCGGCTCGGTCTTTGAAGTCGCCAAGGTGCTGCGGGACCTCTACCTCCTCAAGGGCGACAAAGACCTGTCGTTCGGCGAGCGCAAGATGCTCGACACCGCCCGGTCATTGCTGGTGAAGGAAATCTCCATCGCCAAGCAGATGTCCGAAGAAGAAGTCGAGACGGAATTTCGCACCATCTTCAAGTGCTGATTTCAAGGGCTGATTTCAAGGGCTGATGACGTCGTCATGACGTCGTGGCCGGCGTCGCCGTCGGCCATGCGCTCCGGTACACCACAAGCGAGAGGGAACACCGCATGCTGGGCTTGATCGTCATCACCGCTGACACCGGCGCAGGTCTCGCGCCCCAGGCGTTGTTCGACGCCCTCCTCGGGGCGCCCCTGTTGGCCCGCGGCATCGCGGGCGGCCTGCCCACCCGGGAGGCCGTCACCGGCGTGCTGGTGGTGCCCGCCGACCTCGTCGACCGCGCCAAGGCCGAAATCATCGAACGCTTCGGCTTCGACGAGATCGACCGCGTCGTCGCCGGCGGCCCCGACCGCAAGAGCGCCCTGCAAGCGGGCCTCGCCGCCCTCCCCAAGGACGTCGACGTCGTCATTGTCCAGGAAGGCGCCCGCGCCTTGTCGCCGTCCAAGCTGGCCGACGCCGTCGTCGCCGCCGCCCGCAATGCCGACGCCGCCATCGCCGCCGTCACCATCAAGGACGTCGTCGGTGCCGACGAGGGCGGTTCTCTCGTCGCCCTCGACGTGCGCCCGAGCCTGCGGGCCCTGCAGGGTCCCGCCGCCTACAAGGTGGCCACCCTGAAGGCCGCTCTCGAGACCGACGCTGCCGACGAGGTCGAAGCCGTCGCCCGCACCGGGGCCACCGTCGCCCTCGTGGACGGCGACGACGACAACCGCCTGCTGTCGAGCAGCGCCGACGTGTCGCGGGCCCTGGAGGTCTTCTCCCGCCGCGCCGCCGACTACGCGTTTGTCTATCCGAGCGACCTGCTCCCCGAGGATCCCCTCCAAAAGGCCCTTGATCCCTCGGAAGCCCGCTGAAGCCGGAGACGGTCGCCGGGTCACCTGTCGTCGACGTCGCCCACCAGGCGGGGCCCGACGACGAAGACCTTGATGAATTTGTCCGCGGTCAGCAGGCCAGCCAACGGGTCCACCCCGTGCGGGTGGTGTTGGCGGTGGCGTCGTTGTTGGCGGCGTTGTGGGTGCTGGTGCCCACCGTCGACGAACTCGCCTACCACTTCTCCCGCCAGCCGAGCCCCCTCGACATCGGCGACGGCAGCCCCAAGGTCCTCGCCGAGGTCAAAGACGGCACCTGGGTGCGGGCCAGCGTCGTCCTCGGCAACAAGGCCGCCGAAATCCCCGCCTGGCGCAAGGGCTCCCTGCGCTTCGGGCCCATCACGGTCCGCGAGGTGGTGGGGGCCCCCCTCGTCGTCGAATTCGACCCCGCCACCCGCAAGGGCCTGCTGCCCTTCGCCGACGTCACCGTCGAGGGGCGCCTGGTGACCTTCTCGCCGACGGCGGGCGAACTGCACGAGGTGGCCAGCTGGTTCGAGCGGGAGCTCGGCCTCAAGCTGTCGCCGGCGAGCCGCGCCATCATCGTCGACGAGAAACCCGGGCAGCTGTCCATCTACCTCTGGGCCTGGATCGGGGCCTTCGCCCTGGTGGTCTTCTCCTTCGGCGGCATCTTGCGACGGCTGCGCCCGCGCTGACCGCCGACTGCTGACCGCCGACTGCCTGCTTGCGTTGTGGTGGGGCATCGGCAAAGACACGGCATGCTCGACTTGGTGCGTTCGGTCCCGTCGTCGAAGGACCCCATCGACTGCCGGATGGTGGCCCATGATTTGTGGCCTCGTCGCTTCCTGGAGCGGCGCGAAGAGATGCCCGTCACGTTGCCGACGATGGTCTACTGGCCCCGCAACGACGACGAGGTCGCTGCCGTGGTGCTGCAGGCCCGCGTTGAACGTCGGGCCATCGTGCCCTTTGGGGCGGGCAGCGGGGTCTGCGCCGGGGTGTCGCCGGGGGCGATGTCGTGGGTGGTGGACCTCAAGCGCCTCGACCGCATTCTCGAGCTCGACGCTGATCGCCGCACGGTGACCGTCGAAGCCGGCATCCTCGGCGACCGCCTTGAAGAATTCCTGAACAACCGCGGCTTCACGCTGGGGCATTTTCCGTCGAGCATCTACTGCTCCACCGTCGGTGGCTGGGTGGCGACCCGCTCGGCGGGCCAGCTCTCGTCGCGCTACGGCAAGATCGAGGACATGACCCTGGCGGTGTGGGGCATAGACGGCCGCGGCGAACGCATCCACGCCGCTGTCGACGACATGGCCACGGGGCCAGGGCTCGTGCAGATGCTGGTGGGCAGCGAGGGGGCCTTGTGCCTCATCACGCGCATGAAGCTGCGCATCGTGCCCCTGGCGACCCATCGCTTCGTGCGCGGCGTGTCGTTCCCGACGTTGCAGCAGGGCCTGACCGCCATGCGCAACGTCATGGCGAGCGGTCAGTCGCCAAGCGTCCTGCGCCTGTACGATCCCCTCGACTCCGCCCTGGCGGGCAACCATCCGACGTCGTCAGAGCCCCTGCGCGTCCACGCCGGCGGCCTGGCCCAGGCCCGGGTGGAGGACTCGGGTCCCGGCGAGCACGACGAGCCCACGCTGTTTGACAGCCTCGTGCGTCGCGTCGAAGAGCTCGCCATCTTCTCGCGCCCCCGGGCCACCCGCGCCGTCGTCGGCGAGCTCCTCGGTCGCCCCGGCATCGCCAACAGCCTCCTCGACCGCTTCGACGGCAAACCCCGGCTGGTGGTGGGCATCGAAGGCGACGCCGACGACCTCACCCGTCGTGGTCCCCGCCTCCTCGACATGTTGAAGGGGCAGGGGGCCACCGACCTCGGCGACGGCCCCGGCGAGAAATGGCTGCGCCACCGCCACCGGGTCAGCTACCGGATGTCCCGGGCCTTCGCCGTCGGCGCCTGGGTCGACACCTGCGAGGTCGCCTGTGGGTGGGAGGAAGTCGCACCTTTGTATACCGCCGTGCGGGAGGCCCTGCGGGATACCGCCGTGGTCCTGTGCCACTTCAGCCACGCCTACCACGACGGCTGCTCCCTCTACTTCACCTTCGCCGGGGGCGGCACCGCGGGCAACGGTCCCCGCTCGGCCCTGTCCCGCTACGACCTGTGCTGGGAGCGGGCCCTGACCACCGTGCGTCGTCACGGCGCCGTCGTCGCCCACCACCACGGCGTGGGCCGCAGCAAGGTGAAGGGCCTGCGCCACGCCGCCGGCAACAAGGCCCTGCTGCAGGCCCTGAAGCGCACCCTCGACCCCGACATGATCTTGAACCCGGGGGTCCTTGGCCTCGGCCTGGGAGCCACCTGATGTCCGCCACCAAGACCATGACCATCACCAAGAGCACGGCCACCGGCAGCAAGCCGGCCCGCACCGTCATCGACGTCGCCGTCGCCGACGACGCCATCATGGGCCTCGTGGAACGCCTGCGGCTGGCGCGGGTCAAAAAGACGCCGCTGTTGGCCTCCAGCATCGTGCTGCCGGCACCGCCCCCCGACGACGTCCGCAGCGTGGTCATCGACGCCGACAACGGCCTCGCCGACGTCGACGCCCGCTTGTCGCTGGCGGCCATCGGCCATCGCCTCAAGCAGCAGGGCTATTGGCTGCCCATGCTGCGGCCCTGGTCCGCCATGCCCTTGTGGCGGCTGGCCATGACGGCACCGTTGGTGGTCGACGCGTTGATTCAGCGGGGCACCTTGGTGAGCGTTGACGGCGACGTCATCGACACCCCTCGCGCCCCACGCCACGCCGCCGGTCCGTCGCTGTTGCATGGCCTGTGTGCCCGTCCCTCGCCGACGGCGCTGTTGGTGCGGGCCCATCTGCGGGTGGTGCCCCGCACCCACGCCCGCCTCGTCGTCACAGACCATGGCTCCGCCGACGCCGCCGCCCGCGCCTTTGTCGCCGTGACTGATGCTGCCCGCGCGGTGTGTGTCGAAGCCTTCGGCACAAGCCTGGCGGTGTTGGCCGACGACCATGGTGCGGTCCACAACGACGTCGACGTCGACAGCGATCGGGGCAGCGCCTGGGGCCGCGTGTCGTCGCGGGTGGTGGGCAGCCGGTCCATCGGCCCCGGTGACCGCCCCGCCATCGTCAAGGCGTTGTGCGCGGGCCAGCGCGTCATCGGCGTGCCCTTCATGCAGCGGGCCGGCGTGCTGTTGTCGACGACGGCGTCGGCAGCGGCGCCGTCCCTGGTTGATGTATCGACGGCGACGACCCTGGCGGCGTCGGCCATCGCAGCGGCGCTGTCGCGTCCGCAGGAGAGTGCTTCGTGAGCGACGTCGATGCTGCCCTGGCCCGTCCGGCCACCTTGTGCGCGTTTTGTCCCAAGATGTGTCGCTCGGCCTGCGCCGTCAGCGAAGCCGAGAAGCGCGAGACCGTGACGCCGTGGGCCAAGATGTCCATCGTCCACCTCGGCCGCACGGGCCAAATCAGCCTCCAGCAAGCGGGGGCCCAAAAGGCCCTCGAGGCCTGCACGGGCTGCGGCGCCTGCGTCGAGCAATGCGCCCACGGCAACCCCGTCGGCGAGACCCTCTTCGCCGCCCGCTCCCTCGCCGAGACCCCGCGCAGCAAGCGCTTCGCCGAGGAGTTCAAGCGCACGGGGGACGTCAAGGGCCGTGACCTGTCGAAGCTCATCGAGGGCTTCCCGAAAGACCCCTCGGCCAAGGTCGCCTACTTCCCCGGCTGCGCCCGCCTCGGCGTCGACGGCGCCGCCGGCCGCACCGCCGTCGAGAAGGACCTGCGGGCCATCGAGATTGCCTTCGGTGCCGCAGTCCCCGTCACCACCATCAGCCTCGGCGCCCAATGCTGCGGCTACCCCGTCTACGCCGACGGCAACGTCGAGCTCGTCGAGGAGAACCTGCTGCGCCTCGCCGAGGCCTTCAGCGGCCATGAGATGATCGTGACCCCGGACCCCGGCTGCGCCCACATGTTCTCGACGGTGAGAGAGACCTTGATCGGCCAGGGCCGCGGCCCCGGCAAAGGCGGCCAGGCCTTCCCCACCGTCGTCCCCCTCGTGGAAGCCCTCGGCGCCCGCGCCGACCGCTTCAAGGGCGCCTCCGCGGGCCTCGTGGTCCGCTACCACGACCCCTGCTACCTCGCCCGCCGCGGCCGCTCCTTCGACGCCCCCCGCAAGCTGCTGGAGTCCGCCACGGGCCAGCGTCCCCTGGAATTCGTGCGCCACCACGACGACGCCGACTGCGCCGGCGGCGGCGGCCTCTACCCGGTGTCAAACCCCGACGGCGCCAAGGAAGTCGCCCGTCGCCGGGCCTCGCCCCAATCCCAGGGCACCGAGCCCGCCGACATCGTCGTCACCGCCTGCCCCTCGGCCCGCAAGAACTTCGAGCGCGCCGGCCTGCGGGCCCGCGACGTCGTCGACGTGCTGCTCGGCGAGGTCTGACGATGGCCGTCATCGGCTTCGACCTCGACGGCACCCTCGTCGACAGCGTGGCCGACATCGCCCACGCGTTGAACGGCGCCCTCCACGAGGTGGGGCTGCCTCCCCATCCTGTGAGCGCCGTGCGCACCTTCGTCGGCGACGGCGCCCGCACCTTGGTGGTGCGCGGCCTGCAGCACGCCGATGGCCGCCACGGCGCCGTCCCCAGCGACGCCGACGTCGACGACGTGCTGGCCCGCTTTCGCCGCGTCTACGGCCTCGATCGTGGTTCCTCGCTGTGTCCGTCTTGACGGGCGGGACGCCGCCCCTCGGGCGTCCGCCTAAACGGCCAACGTGGCCCGAGCCAACTCGTGGGGGAGCGGCACCGTCTTGCC
>Ga0247834_1003059_pt1 | contig 23453 bp, 23 predicted proteins | sample LaCruzMarch2015__8_FD_187118 | JGI IMG/M metagenome (GOLD analysis project Ga0247834, IMG submission 187118) | Freshwater microbial communities from meromictic Lake La Cruz, Castile-La Mancha, Spain - LaCruzMarch2015_12m | ecosystem: Environmental > Aquatic > Freshwater > Lake | place: Spain...
GGGGCAAACACCGAGAAGGGGCCCGGGCCCTCCAGGGCGCCGCGCAGGCCGGCGGCATCGACGGCCGCCAGCAGGGTGTTGAAGGCGCCGGCGGCGAGGGCGGTTTCAAGAATCGAGGCCATGGCGTATCTCCTAGCGGTAGTCCTGGGTTTGAATGTCGGGAAGGCGCGCCTCTGGCCGCAGGAAGCGATCCATCTGGGCCTCAAAGAAGCGGCGGTTGGCCGCAAGATGCTCCGGGTCTGTTTCGTCAAGGGGATAGAGCAGGGCGCAGCGGAGGGCCTGGATTACCGCCGAGGTGACGTTGTACATCGAGCGCTGGAAGGTGATGCCCAACTGGATCAGTTGATCTTCTTCGCCGCGGCGATGCTGCTTGTAGAGCTCCTGCAGATAGGGGGGCAGGAAATGCAGCATGTCCTGCATCAGCAGGGTGGGCGGAATGCCGGCGGATCCCACCGGGAACACATCGGCATAGAGGATGCCGTAGTGGAAGTCGGCTTGATCAGCCGGCACCTGATAGGCCTGGGCGTTGTAGCTCTTGGTGCCGCGGAAAGGTGAGGTGCGGTAAAACACCGCCTCCACATAGGGCAACGCCGCCTCATAGAGCCAGGTGAAGCCCTCGCTCTTGGGAATGATCTCGAAGCACTCGCCCCGGATGAACACATGGTGGTAAATCGGCCGCCCCGCCACCGCGAAGATGCCGTTGACGAGGAAGTCCATCGCCTCGGGAACGGAAGTGAGCTTCCCCTCGTCGTAGAGGTCGCTCATCTCGAAGAACACCGGTGCCATCACCTCCCAAAACAGGCCGAGGTTGGCGTAGAAGGAGAGTTGCTTGACTTGCTCCATAAACATATCCGGGAACAGCTTATAGAGCCCCAGCATCACCAAATTGCCCTTGAAGTAGGCCTTGATCGCCCGATCGGCATTGGCCTTGTAGACGTCGCTCTCCAGGAAGTCGTTGAAGCGGCCGCCCATGCCCTGGTGCCAGAACATGGCCTGCATGCAGGCCTCGGCGAATTCCATGTTCACCCGGTCGTGCCAAAGGTGATGCAGCAGCTTGGGCATGCGGCGGGTCTCACCCCGCTCCATAAACTCCAGTAGCTCCGGATGGGCCTTTTCACCGCCGCGCCAGATACGCAGCTTGGATTGATCACCGGCGTAGCTATTGGGGAGATCGAGATACTCCTTAGAAATAAAATACTTGAATGCGGGAAGCGGATTGAGAAATACCCGCTCAGCAATATATAAAAGATCGCGCCAATAAAAATCCATCGGCACGGCGTAGGCCTTATAGATACCGATGATCTGCTGCAGGTTCTCGGGGGTATCAGGCAGCATTGATCCTCCCGCCTCAAGCCGGTGGATCACCTCTGCGTAGGGATGGGTTGAGGGAGGAATCAGGGGTGTGCGGACACCCGGGGTCGAAACGATGGGTGTCATACGGGCAGTTGGGTGGGGAGGGCAAGGGCAGCGGTGGCGGTTTCACTCCAGCCGGTGAGTCCTAGGGGCCATAGTCCGGTGAGTAGCACCAGCAGGGTGAGCACAACGGCCGGCAATCGCTCGCCCAGGCTGGTGCCCTGCCAGTCAGCTCGGGAATTATCGAGCCGGCCAAAACCAACCCGATTGAATAGCCGCACCGCATAAACAGCAGTAAAACCAGAGGCCACCAGGCACACCAACGTTGCCCTAGGAAAGACGGTCCAGCTGCCCTCAAACACAAGAAGTTCTGCAGGGAAGCCAGCCAGTCCAGGAATGCCAGCGGCGGCCATCAGGGCAAGCAACAACAAACCCATCGTGAAGGGCAGGCCCCTAATCGGATTGAGCAGGCCGGATAGCTCGGCAATAACGGTGGTCCCGGTCTTGCGCTGGATTAGCTCAACGCAGGCAAATAGCAGGGCCACTATTAAGCCGTGAGCAATCACCTGAGCCATCACCCCCTGCAGGCTCAAGGGGGTAGCGGCAGCCAGAGCCAATACCAGCAAGCCCATATGGCCAAGCGAGCTGTAGGCCATCAGGCGGCGCATATCTGTAGCCGCAACAGCGTTAAGGGCGCCATACACGGCGCTAACGGCACCAGCAGCAGCGATCCAGGGGGAAAAAGCTGTCCAGGCGTCTGGCAATAGGCCCACACCAAAGCGCAGCAGGCCGTAGGCACCAAGCTTGGAAACGGCCCCACCAAGCAACATCACCACCGGAGCAGGGGCCTGGCTGTAGCTGAACGGCTGCCAACCGTGCAGCGGCACCACGGGCAACTTCAGGCCAAAAGCAAGCAGCAGCAGGGCCAGCACCCAGGCCTGGGCAGCTGGAGCGAGGGGCGTTGCCGCCAGGGCCTCAAAACTGAAGCTCACGGTGCTGGTGGCAGCGCCCTGACCCAACCAACCGAAGGCCAGTACCCCAGCAAGCAGGCTGAGGCCAGAAACGGCGCCATAAAGCAGGAAGCGGGTGGCAGCTCCTGCTCGTCGCTCCCCTCCCCAGATAGCCACCAGCAGCGTGGTGGGGATCAACACCAGCTCAAATGCCAGCACAAACAACAAGGCATTGCGGGCGAGGAAGGCGCCCACCACCCCGAAGTTGGTGGCAAGCATTAAGGAGAAGTAGAGGCGCGAGCGGCCCTGGTCTGCAGGAGAGGCCAACACCGCCATAGCAGTAAGCAGGGCGGTGAGCAGCACCAGGGGCAGGGAGATGCCATCGAGACCGAGCTCCAGGGCAAGGCCCAGGCGAGGCAACCAGGTAAGGCTGAGGTCGGCGGGGGGCTGCAGCCAGCAGTACACCCCAACCAAAAACTGGGCCAGGGCGGCCAGGGCGGCCAGGGAGCGCACCAAGGCGGGACGCCCCTCCGGCAATCGGGACAGCAGCAAACCCGCAACCCCGGGGATCAGCAGCAGTAGCAGCAGCGGGGAAGAGGTCACGGCAGCAAGGACAGGGGTAAGGGTGCGGGGCTGGCCAACAGCCAGGCAGCCATCAGCAGCACCCCCAGCACCAGGCTGAGGGCGTAAGCCTGGGAGCGGCCGGAGGTGGTGAGGCTTAGCCGGCGGGCTCCAGCCATGGCTGCGGCCCCGGTGCCACCGCTGAAACCATCCACCAGGCGGCTATCACTCCAGGCGCCAAAGCGGGCTAAGGCCAGCACCAGAGCCACCACGGTGCGGTGATAAAAGCGCTCGGTTTGCATGTCGTGGGCGAGCCACTCCTGCAGGCCTGAGAGGGCCTGGGGCAGCCGGGCCAGGCCGTGGGGCCGCAGGTAGAAGGCAGCGGAGAAACCCCCTCCCACCAGGGTCGATACCAGCAGAGGCCAGGCCAGCGGCCCCCAACCGGGCAGGGGAGTGAGGCTGAATACGCCATTGCGCACCAACAATTGAGGCAGGTGCAGCTCCATACCCATCAACACGGTGGTGGGCAACACCATCAACCACAACACCTCGGCGGAGCGCTGGGTGAAGGGTGTGGGGCGACCGCCCCAGATTTGGCCGAATACACGAATCAAGCCTGCGCTGATCAGGCAATTGGTGAGCAGCACCAAGCCACCCAGCAGCCAGGGATGGCCGCTGGCTGCTGTGAGAGCAAGCAGCTCGCGCAAGGCGGCAAAACTGGCGAAGGGAGGCAGTCCCATCAGGCCAGCTGCCCCGGTGAGGAAGGCCAGGCCCATAAGCGGCCGCCGGCTCCAAAGCCCACCCAGCTGGGTGAGGTCCTGGGTCACGTTGCTGATCACGATGGTGCCAATGGCCATCAGGATCAGGGCCATCGGCAGCGGATAAACGAGCAGCAGGTGATCGGCCACCGCTGTGCCACCCAAACCCACCGCCACAAACAGCAAACCAAGCCAGCTGCTCACCAAGAAGGAGAGGGCTCGCTTTACATCCACCTGAGCCAGCGCGATCAACGAGGCCACCACCGCCGTGGTGCCGCCAACGGCAACCAGCACGGCCTGCACCAGCGGGCTCAGTTCGATGAGGGGCTCCAGGCGCAGCAGCACCCAGGGCCACCAACCACCACTACCGAGTGCGCAGCACGGTGGAGGGCAGGGGGCTCTCCATGGCCTCATCCAGCCAGAGGTGCAGAGGAATTTGGGCGCACTTGCCCATGGGGCCGGCGATCAGTGCTACCAGGATCAACGTGAATCCAGCCGGCAGGGGTTGGCCGTTGTTGGTGAGATCGGCGGCCCATCCCTGCAGGCCATGAAAATTCCAGGTGCCGCTAACCGGCAACAGGGCAATTACCCCCGCTAGCAAGATCAGGTCGCCGATGCGCTTGGTGAGAAAGGCGTCGCGAGCCCCTTTCACCACCAGGGGTTGGTTGTACCAGGTGCCCACGATCAGGTAGGTGCCCAGGGTTAGCAACTCGAGAATTACGTAGCTGAAAAACACCGAATCTGTGAGCACCAGACCACACAGGCCAGCCTCAAAGAAGCTCAGGCAGCCAAAGAAGCGGGGCCAACCCCAGTCCATTTCCATGTAGCCGATAGCGTAGATCTGAACCAGCAGGTGCAAGCCGGTGATCACGGTCATGGCGATCAGTACTGGCTCGGTCACCAGCCCGTCGAAGCCGACCCTTAGACCTGCCGTCTCGAGCCAGGTCCAGCTGAAGCTCACGGGCTAGTAGAGGGCCTGGGCCCCAGCGGCGGCATTGGTGTGCAAGGCCGTTAGCGCTAGCAAGCTGTGGCTGAAGGCCACGGCCACCATGGCCAAGTTGAGGTAGCCGCAGGGGCGCGGGCCGGTGCGGGAGATCAACGCCGGCGACCAGGCCAGCGACAAAAGGGCCGCCAGCAAGGGATAGAAAGGAACCAACCAGGCGGTTTGAAGCAGAGCAACAGTCATCGTGTCAACCAGGCAATGGAAATCTCAACAGCTCAGGCATGTGAAAGATGACGAATACGCCTTCGGATCGGTAACGATAGAAACAGACGCATCGGCTTGGGGCGGCAAAAGTAGATCAAATCCAATCGGTGTCAGTAGAAGTGCTTATCAATCGTCGAGATCACTTGGAGTCCCTCTCAGCTCCATACTCCTCCACTCTTTAAAAACTTCTCCACTCTGTAAAAACTCCTCCACTTTGTAAAAACCATGGCCTGCCCAAAATGCGGCTGCCGCCTACTCACCAAGGTGGGGCGCTCCAAGAAGATGCTGATCTGCAGCGATTGCAGCCACCCACTCGAACCATCATCTGATCAGCTTGCCTCCCAGTGGCGCCAGCTATCCACGTTTATGTTTGTGTTGATGGTGGCTGGAGTGCCTGTGTTCCACACCCTGGTTTCAGGGATGGTCAGCTCCACGTCCACACCACTAAGTAGGGAATCTCAAATAGAAAAGATCAACTAGCCAGGTCCAACGGAGTTTTAGCCCTAACTCTCACTGCCAGCGGCCCGGCTGCGCAGCTGCCACAGCCGCAGCAGCGCCAGCACTCCACAGACGAGCGCAATCTCCAACACCAGCTTGATCCCTCCGGCCCAGGGGGCCAGCAGCCCCTCCACCTGGCCGTAGGCCTGGCCCATCTCCCTGCCCGCCAGGGTGAGCAAGGTGGTCCAGATCAGGCTGCCCGCGGTGGTCCAGGCGAGAAACTTCGCCTGGGGCATCAATTCAATGCCGGCCGGCACAGACACCAGGGTTCGCACCCCTGGGATCAATCTTCCCCAGAACACCACCGCCGAGCCATGGCGGTTGAACCAGCGGCGGCTTTTGGCTAGGTCATCTGGCTGGATGCCCAGCCAGCGGCCCCGGCTAGCCAGCCAGCTAGCGATCCGCTCCTCATTTATCCAGCGGCCGATGCCATACCAAAACCAGGCCCCCAGCACGGTGCCCACCAGTCCGGCAGCCACCGTAGGGAGAAATTGCAGCCGGCCCGCATGCACTAGATAGCCCGCGTAGGGCATCAAAACTTCTGAGGGAATGGGCGGAATGAGATTTTCCAGCAGCATCACCAAAGCAACCGCTCCATAACCGAGCAGGGGGTTGGTCTCTACCGCGGCGCTGATCAGGTCTGGCAGCCCGTCGATCAACTGTTTAATCAAATGAGCAATCCCGGCACAGGACTGTGTTTAGGGTAGATATCACCAACGCAACATCAGCCTGACCAGCACACCCTGGAACGCTCTTAACACGTGGCGCCAGCGCCTCACGGTGCCCCAATTCACCGTGGTCACCGGTGCTCTGGTGATCGCCGTCGGCACGGTGCTGCTGGCAAGCCCGCTTTGCTCCACCGATGACGTGGGGCTATGGCAAGCCCTGTTCACCGTGACCTCGGCAATCACGGTGACTGGCCTTTCGATCATCGATGTGAGCCGCGATCTGACGCCCTTAGGCCAACTGACACTGGCGGGATTGATCATCACCGGCGGCCTTGGCCTAATGGCGATCACCACCTTTTTGCAGGGCTTCGTGCAGGGACATTCAGGGCTGCGCCACCGGCTAGACAAGGGCCGGGCCCTCGATGAATTCGGGGTAGGCGGCATCGGCCCCACCTTCAACAGCATCCTGATCACGGGCTTCTGTGTGATGGGGATCGGCACGGTGGTGCTTTACGCCTTCGGCTTCACCGACATCGCCAATCCACTCGAGCGCCTCTGGGCTTCTCTTTTTCACTGCATCAGCGCTTACAACAACGCCGGTTTCGGCCTCTGGGGCGACAACCTGGTGCGCTACCGGGACAACCCGGTGGTGAATGGCGTCATCGCCTCGATGATCGTGGTGGGCGGCATCGGCTGGCGGGTGATCAACGACCTCTGGACCAACCGTGCTCGCCTGCAAGGGCTTCGCCGCCTCAGCCTGCATACCCGGCTGGTGCTGCGCAGCACGGCCTTGTTAATCGTGTTTGGGGCCCTGGGACTGATGTTCACCGAACAATTCGCCGCCGGTGGCGTAATCGAAAATCTGCAGTGGTGGCAGGATATTCAAGTCACGCTGTTCCAGTCGATCTCGGCGCGCACGGCAGGGTTCAACACCGTGCCGCTCTCGGTTAAGACCTTCTCGGATGCGGGCCTGCTGCTGCTGATCGTGCTGATGTTTATTGGTGCCAGCCCGGGCGGCACCGGCGGTGGCATCAAGACCACCACCTTCGCCACCTTGATGGGGGCTACCCGCTCCACCCTGCAAGGGCGTGAGGAGGTGGTGATCCATCGGCGCCAGATCCCTGACACCGTGGTGCTGCGTGCCGTGGGGGTCGCCATGGCATCAGCAATCTTCGTGATTCTGATGGCCCTGCTGCTGGGGATTGGCCCAACCACCTCCGGGGAGCCCACCCGCACCACTTTCAACTTCCTCGAAAAGCTGTTCACCTGCATGTCGGCCTTCGGCACCGTGGGCCTGGATCTGGGCGTTACCGCCCAGCTCAACCGTTGGGGCCAGCTGGTGCTGATGGTGGGCATGTTTGTAGGCAGACTGGGCATCCTGCTGCTCCTTTCGGCGATCTACGGCAGCCGGCCCCAACCCCGCGTGGGCTATCCGCGCGAAGAGATCTACATCTGAATCCCCTGAACAGGTTGACTCCATGACGAACTGGTGGCAATGGAATCCGTCTGAAGGCGCCGTCAAAGGTGGCTTCGCTGTGATCGGAGTGGGGCGCTTTGGCTCCGCCGTATGCAGCGAACTGATCAAGGCCGGCGCTGAAGTGCTGGCGATCGATCTCAGCCAGCGGGCCATTGATGAGCTGCGTCAAATCGAGCCAGCCATCGAGGCGCGGATTGTGGACTGCACAGATGAAGAAGCCCTGAGGGCCGCCGGCGTGCTCGACATGACCACCGTGGTGATAGCCATGAGAGAGCCGATCGAGGCCAGCGTTACGGCTGCTTTGATCGTTAAGGACAGCCCCGGCAGCCAGGTAAAGCAGGTAGTCGCACGGGCCACCAGTGATCTGCACGTGAAAATGCTGCAGCGGGTGGGCGCCGATCGGGTGGTTTTTCCCTCAAAGATGCAGGGTCAACGCTTAGGAATAGAACTGGTGCGGCCAAACATGTTGGAGCGCCTGCGCCTCGACGACCGCAACAGCATCGAGGAGATTCGGGTGCCCGAAGCCTTCATTGGCCAGTCATTGCGCGAGATCAATTTGCGCAAGAACTTCAATGTGAGCGTGCTTGCCGCCGGGCCTGACAACCAGCTCACGGTGAACCCGCCCGCCTCCCACGTGCTCGAGGCGGGCGAGCTGCTGGTGGTGATGGGCGCCAGCGAAGCCCTAGCCAAACTGCCTGGCAGCTGAAAACCGGCATCCTCCGGGCCTGGGCAGGAGATTTGCCCTCCAATGCCTGCACCCGATGAGGTGGTGAGCGCCTGAGCGAGCGGTCTCAGGCCCGCTGCCTCTGACGCATGGAATCCCAGAAAGCTACGACGAGCAGGCCGATGCCTATAAGCCCGGCGCACCATTCGGGTACATGCACGTTGTGCTGGGCCAAGGGAATCCCGGCCAGCATCAACAACCCCAGCGCGCCGATGGCGTAGTGGGCGCCGTGCTCCAGATAGATCAATTGGTCGAGGGCTTTCTCCCGGCTCAGCATCACCGTGAGCGAGCGAATAAAGAGCGCTCCGAGGCCCAGGCCCGTGATGATCAGCGCCAGATCGGTGGTGATCGCAAAGGCGCCGATCGCGCCATCGAGGCTGAAGGAGGCATCAAGCAACTCGAGGTAGATCAGGCTGGCAACACCGCTCTTGGCAGCCATACTTCCCGCCGCCGGATCTCCGCCGCCGAAGAATTCCGCCAGGGAAGTGCTGAGGATCTGCAGCACCAGGCCGATCAGACCCGCAAAAAGAACATCGCTGCGCAAACTGCCAGGCAGGACAAAGGCCACACCCATCAAAATGATCAATCCAAGAGCGACCTCCAGGGAGGGAACCCTTCCAGCGCTGCTTAGACGCACCTCGAGCACCTCCACCCAGTGCAGCGTTTTGGCCTCATCGATGAAATAGCGCAGAAACACCATCAACAGGAACATCCCGCCGAAGGCGAGGATCCGCGGTTCAGCCAACTCCAGTAGCGCGTGGTATTCCTCGGGGTGATGCAGAGCCGCGTCGAGGGCTTGCCCCAGACCGATGCCCCCAGCCAGGCTCACCAGCAGCAAAGGCCCCAGAAAACGCACTCCAAACACCGGGATCACCAGACCCCAACTGAGGAAAAAACGCTGCTGGCCTGGGGTGAGGTGCTCCAGCACCCGCGCATTCACCACCGCGTTATCAAAGGAGAGGCTGATCTCCAGCGCCAGCAGCACCAGGGTGAGCCAGGTGGCCTCAAGACCCGCAGGGCTCAGACCACCATGGCTGACGAAAACTGCCACCAGGCCCACGGCACAGCACAGCAGCGGGAAACGCACATAGCGCAGCAGGCGGCCCATGGATGTACCCAAACCCTATGAGCTTGAAGCCTGATGGACCCGCTGGCTGGCCGATGACATCAATTGTCGGGGGCTGAGAGCGAGCAAAAACACCCGAGATCGACCAGCCAACCTCAATCTCCCCAAATCCCATCTAGTAACCGATGTATATTTTCAAGCGTTGGGGTTGTGCCTTATGGATGCTTTTCTTACCGCCGCCATGGAGCCCTCTGGGGCCATCACCCTGGCGGTGTTTGCCCTGGCGATCCTGCTGTTCGTGACCGGATGGCTAGCCCCTGAAGTCACTGGGTTACTGGCGGCAGCCCTGCTTGTGACCTTCCGAGTGCTCAAGCCCGATGAGGCCGTACAGGGGTTCGGCAGCCCAGCCCTCATCACCTTGATGGGCCTCTTCGCCGTGTCGGCGGGCCTGTTCCGCAGCGGTGGCCTGGATCGTCTGAGAGCCCTGATCGCCAGCGATGCCATCCGCAGTCCAAAACGAATGATTGCCCTGATGGTGACAGTGGTGGCGCCGATCTCCGGATTTATCCCCAACACCCCGATCGTGGCGACCCTGCTACCAGTGGTGGAAGGCTGGTGCCACCGGCGAGGGGTATCGCCTTCGAAGGTATTGCTGCCGCTGTCATTTGCGACGGTGTTGGGCGGCACCATCTCCCTGCTGGGCACCTCCACCAACCTGCTGGCCAGCGATGTGAGTAGCCAACTCGGGTTTGGTCCCCTCGAGCTATTCAGCTTCACAGCCATCGGTATCCCCGTCTGGCTGCTGGGGGGGCTCTACATGTTGTGGGCTTCCGACCGGCTCCTGCCGGATCGCGGCCTCGACGACGGCGATTTGCTGGGATCCCTCGCCCGGGAGGGCTATCTCACCGAGGTACTAGTGCCGGAGGGCTCCGAGCTGGCGGGCCATTCGCTGCACAACAGCCGTCTGCAGCGCCGCTACGACGTAGACGTGCTCGAACTGCAGCGCGGTAGCGAGATCTTCGGCGCCCCCTTGGCCGACCGCACCCTCCAGGTAGGCGATCGTCTTGTGCTGCGTTGCAACCGGGAAACCCTGCTGCGTCTCCAGCAGGAGCGCACGGTGGTGCTTTCACCGCCGGCGGATCAAGAGGAGGCCCTTGAGGAAATGAAGCATCCCGAGGTCACCAGCATGCGCATGGTGGAAGTGCTTCTTCCGAACGGCTCCACGATCACCGGCACCAGCGTGCGAGACCTTCGCTTCCGTCAGCGCTACAACGCCACCCTGCTGGCGGTACGTCGCGGCAATCAGGTGCTGCGTGAATTACTCGGTCAAGTCGTGCTTCAGGCCGGCGATGTGTTGCTGCTGCAGGCGCCCCTCGATGCCATTCGTGGCCTGCAGGCCAACAACGATCTGGTGCTGCTGGACGAACTGGAAAAGGACATGCCCACCACCAACCGCAAATGGGTGGCGGTTCTGGTAGCAGCCCTGGTGATCATCCTGCCTCTGTTCAAAGTGCTCAACCTGATGGCCGCTGTTCTTCTGGCAGTGGTGGTGATGGTGGCCACCGGCTGCCTGCGACCCGGGGAACTGCAGCGATCCATCCGTTGGGACGTGATCTTGCTGCTGGGTTCCCTCTCCTGCTTCAGCGAAGCGATGCAGAAAACCGGCCTGGCCGAGGCTCTGGCGCAGGATCTGCTGCATGGCCTTCAGGGGTGGTCGGCTTACGGGGTCCTGTTCGTGGTCTTCGTGATCGCCCAACTCTTCACCGAAGCCCTCAGCAACGGCACCACCGTTGTATTGCTGATGCCAATCGCCACCGCCATAGCCCAGGGGCTTTCGCTGCCACCGATGGCGTTCATCTTTGCCATTACCTTCGCGGCCAGCCAGAGCTTCCTTACCCCGATCGGATACCAAACCAACCTGATGGTGTTCGGGCCTGGGCGCTATCGCTTTCTGGACATGACGCGCTACGGGGCGCCACTCACCATCGGACTGGCGATCGTGGTTCCCTGGCTGATCTGCCGCAAATTTGGGATCTAAGCGCAATTAAATCAAACACTTAACTCAGCAACTACTAGCGCCAGGGGAATTTCTTGCAAATCCACCTCAACAGCAGCCACAGCATTCCCCCAACTACCGCCCCAAAAAGGATCCCAACTAGAACGCTGGTAAATGGTTTAAGAGCAGCTGCAACACCCTCGTAACCAGCGCCAAGCGTCTTGCCGGCAACGGTTAGCAGCAGGATCCAAATCAGGCTGCCTGCCGTAGTCCAAATCAGAAACAAAGGCTGGGGCATCATCTCGATGCCAGCTGGCAACGACACCAGCGTGCGGACACCGGGGATAATCCGCCCCCAAAACACCACCGCTACTCCGTGGCGATTGAACCAGCGGCGGCTGCGGGCCAGGTCCGCAGGCCTCAAACCAAACCAGCGGCCATGGTTTGCCAACCAATGCTCCAGCTGCTCCTCGTTGATTAGACGGCCGATTCCATACCAAAACCAAGCCCCCAGCACCGTGCCCAACAGGCCTGCAAGCACTACAGGAAATAGCTGAAGCCTTCCCTGCTGGATCAGAAAGCCTGCCAGCGGCATCACCACCTCCGAAGGAATAGGTGGCACCAGATTTTCCAGCAACATCACCAGGGCAATTGCCCCATATCCCAGAAGCGGGTTGGCGTCCACCGCCGCCAGGAGAAGCTGGGGAAGCTTCTCCATCAAGGCGGACAGCTCGGCCATCAACCCATTGCGGCAGGGGTGTTAGCCCGGCGGCGGTTCCACCACTGCCGGAAAACCTTCTCAGCCTCGAGGTAGGTGAAGAACAACAGGCTCACCCCAACGCACACCATCAGATCGACAAGGGCCAGGGGCTCTGTACCAAAGAAACGGGAGAGCCAGGGCACATAAAGCAGCAGCAACTGGAGGCCACTGGTGAATACCACAGCCCAGAGCAACCAGGGATTACTGAAGGGGTTCACTTGCAACAAGGGGCGCTCACTGCGAGCCGAAAGGGCATGACCCATTTGGGCCAGGCACAAGGTGGTGAACACCATGGTTTTCCAGGGGCCGTCCACGCCCTGGGTGCGGTAAAACCACACCATCATGGCAATCGTCATTAAGCCGAACACCAGACCAACTCGCACGATGTAGCGACCAATGCCCCTGGCAAAGATCGATTCACCCGGCCGAGCAGGGTCCCGGTCCATCAGGCCGGCCTCCGCCGGCTCGAGGGCCAGCGCTAGGGCAGGCACCCCGTCTGTGACCAGATTCATCCAAAGGATCTGCAAAGGAGTTAGAGGAACGCCAATCAGTCCAACCAGGGGAGCCGCCGAAATCGTGACCAACTCGCCGACATTGCTACCCAAAATGTATTTAACGAAGCGGCGAATATTGGCGTACACCAGTCGCCCCTCCTCAACCGCGCTAACAATCGTGGCGAAGTTGTCATCCAGCAGCACCATGTCGGATGCCTCCTTGCTCACCTCCGTGCCGGTGATGCCCATGGCTACACCGATATGGGCTTGCTTAAGGGCAGGGGCGTCGTTGACCCCATCTCCCGTCATCGCTACCACTTGGCCATTGGCCTGCAGGGCCTTAACGATGCGCAGCTTCTGCTCAGGCGGCACCCGGGCATAGACACTGCAGCGAGCTACCACCGCGCGCAGCTCCTCATCACTGCAAGCTTCCAGTTCCCGCCCCAGCACCACCTCACCATCAATGGTGGTCAGACCAATTTTTGAACCAATGGCCCTGGCGGTGAGCGGGTGATCGCCGGTGATCATCACGGGCCGAATGCCAGCGCCGCGGCAGATCGCCACCGCCTCAGTGACCTCGGGCCGTGCCGGATCCAGCTGGGCCATCAGGCCAATCAACACCAAACCAGAGAGGTCTTGGTCCGGACTGGAATGGTGGGGAGAACAGGCAAAGGCCAGCACCCGCAAACCAGAGGCCGCCAGGTCTCGGGCCTGATCGATCCACCACTGGAGCTGATTGGGGCTGAGCGCCACTACCCCGGAACCATCCAGCCAGCTGCTGCAGCTAGCCAGGATCACTTCAGGGGCACCCTTGCTGATCATCAGCTGACTGGAGCCTTCTGCCGCTGCCCCGAGGGGAGCCTGGAGGCTGCCATCCGGATCATTCACCCATACCGCCATCAACTGACGCTCTGAGCTGAAAGGAATCTCGGCCTTGCGGGCATAGCGCTGCCTGAGCTCGAAATCGTCGAAACCAGCCTTACCAGCCACCACGGCCAAGGCTCCTTCCGTGGGGTCGCCAAGCACCTCCCAGGCCCCCTCTGCTCCTTGGCGCAACTCGGCATCACTGCAAAGCACACCGGCCTGCAGCAGCAGATTCTGCAAACCAGGATGGGCCCCGGCCAAGGGAGCCTCAGGTGCTGCCAGGAGCGCTGTCGTGAATTCGCCGGTGGGCTCGTAGCCCTGGCCACCCACCAGCACCGATTGATTGCCGAAGCGCAGCTCCTGAACGACCTGGCGATTTTGGGTGAGGGTGCCGGTTTTGTCGGAGCAGATCACGGTGACAGAGCCCAAAGCCTCAACCGCTGGCAGACGCCGAATCAGGGCAGCACGCCGCACCATGCGCTGGGTGCCGATAGCCAGGGTGACGGTGATCACGGCCGGCAAGCCCTCGGGCACAATCGCCACCGCCATCGATAGGGAAACTTCAAGCAGGTCGAACGGGTCTTGACCCAGCAGCAACCCAAGGCCCACAACAACTGCCACCAGGGCCAGGGCTGTGCCAACCAGCACCTTGGCTAGACCATCGAGCCGCTCCTGCAGGGGGGTGCTCTCGCCGCCAGCGGTGTTGATCAGGGTGGCTATCTGACCCAGCTCAGTGGCCATGCCGGTAGAGGTCACTACCGCCACACCCCGGCCCCGCACCACCTCGGTGCCCTGGAACATGCAGTTCTGGCGCTCCAGCATCGGAGTGGCTGAATCCAGCACCAGATCGGCACGCTTAAACACCGCCTCCGACTCACCAGTGAGGGCGGCTTCTCTGACTCCCATATCAGCCGTTTCCAGTAGGCGCCCATCAGCCGGCACCCGATCGCCGGCCTCGAGGCGGATCAGGTCACCCGGCACCAGCTCCTCACTCGACAACCTTTGCCACTGGCCATCGCGGCGCACCTGCACCTGGGGTTGGGACATATCGCGCAGAGCCAGCAGCGCCTTCTGGGCCCGGCTCTCCTGCAGATAGCCCAGCAGGCCATTGAGAGCAACGATCACCACAATCGCGATCGCATCCTTAGGAAACTTCTGCTCCACATAGGCCACACCGGCGGAAACAGCAGCAACCGCCAGCAACATGATCAACATCACATTGCTGAACTGGTCCCAGAGGATCAACCAGTTGCTGCGACCAGCTGCAAGTTCAAGCCGGTTGGGGCCAGTAGCGGCCAAACGCCGGCTTACCTCCGCCGTGCTCAGGCCGGCCTCCCCGCACTGCAGCTCCTGCAGGCAGGATTGCCCATCGATGGCATGCCAGTTCTGGGGCATGGGAGTTGTCATGAAATCAGAAGTAGATGGAACGGATAATTAGGGAAGACTCAACTGATCTGGCTGAGGAACTGCTTACTGCGCTCATGGCGCGGGTTAGTAAAAAACTGCTGCGGCGGCGCCACCTCAACCACCTCGCCATCAGCCATAAGCACCACTCGGCTTGCAACCTTACGCGCAAAGCGCACCTCATGGCTTACCACCACCATGGTCATGCCGTCGCGTGCCAGCTCCTGCATAACTGCCAGCACCTCCTGCACCATCTCGGGATCTAGGGCACTGGTGGGCTCGTCAAACAACATGATGCGGGGCTCCATGCAAAGCGAGCGAGCAATCGCCACCCGCTGCTGCTGACCGCCGGAGAGCTGGCCTGGAAATTTGTGGGCCTGCTCGGCGATCCCAACCCGCTCCAACAACTCCAGGGCCTGGCGCTCCACCTCAGCTTTAGGGCGCTTGCGCACCTTCACCGGCGCCAAGGTGAGGTTGTCGAGAACCGTGAGGTGGGGAAACAAATTAAACTGCTGGAACACCATGCCAACCTCCCGGCGGATCGCATCTATGCGGCGCAAATCGTCGCTGATTTCAATGCCATCCACCACGATTGAGCCCTTCTGAAAATCCTCCATGGCGTTGAAGGTGCGCAGGAAGGTGCTCTTACCCGAGCCCGACGGACCCATGATCACGACCACCTCGCCCTGGTGGACGCAAAGATCAACTCCCCGCAGGGCATGGAAGCCGTTGGGATACCACTTCTCGACCCCACGGGCCTCGATCATCAGGGAGGGGGAGCTGATCATGCCTGCGGCGCAGAAGGGGAATGGGGATTAAGACGAGTTTCTAAGGCGCGACTGCCCAGCCCAAGGGCGGCGCAGCAACTCCAAAACAAAATGGCGAGCACTAAATACACCTCCGCGTTCTTACCGAGAAACATTGGGTTGGCCATCACCGTACGGGCGGTGCCGAGTAGGTCAAGCAGGCCGATCAAGGAGAGCAAGGTGGTGTCTTGCAGCAGGGTGATGAATTGGCCCACCGTGGCTGGCAGAGCAACTCGCAGGGCCTGGGGAAGCACCACATGCACCAGAGCCAGAGGCACCGGCAGGCCCAGGGAACGGGCCGCCTCCAACTGACCCGCTGGCACCGCTACCAAACCTGATCGCACCGCCTCAGCCACATAGGCGGCAGCAAAGAAGGTGAGCACCCAGGCAGCCCGCCAAACCCGATCGGGAGAAAGGCCGCCTGGCAGCAGGAAGCCGAGGATGTTCTGCCCCAGAAACAGCAGGGTAATAAGTGGTGCCCCGCGGATGAACTCGATGTAAATCACCGAGCCCCAGCGCAGCAGCGGCAGCTCGCTGCGGCGACCAAGGGCAAGCAGCACCCCCAGGGGAAAGCACAACAGGATGGCAAAGGTGGCCATCAACACCGTGAGCAGCAAGCCACCCCACTCGGAAGGCGGCACCTGCACCAGCCCCAGGCCGCCACTAATCAGCACCATGCCCACCAGGTAAAGCAGGGGCCAGAGCAGGGGAATCAGCCGGCGACAAGCCTGGGGAATGGCTGGCCCGTAGCGCCCAGCCGCCCAGCGGGCCAGCAGCAACAGACCCGCAATCCCCCACCAGCGCACCTGAATGGCAATGGTTAGCTGTAGGGCCATGGGCCGCCAGAGGGCGAGCACCACCAGGATTGCGGCGGCCCAGCGGTCGTTGCGGGGCCAAAGAGCACGCCCAGCACCGGAGCCAGGAAAAGCTCTCAACAAACCCCAACTAAACCCAGTTGCCAGGGCCAGCAAGGTAGTTAGCAGCCATAGGCGCCACTGCTGCTCCACTGGGTAGCGACCTACAGCAAACAGGGTGCTGTTGGCACTAAGCACGGCCCATTGGGCTTGGAATAGCGCCCAGCGGAAAAAGCCCAAACCCGCTGCCAGCAGGGCTGCCAGCAAGGCGATCGAAATCAGACCATCGAGTCGGCTGCCAAAGAGCTCCTTTTGCAATCTGCGCAAAGGACTCGCTCGCACCACCAGAGGAGGAGTAGTTGCCATTTCAGCGTTCTCTTAGCTGCACCAGGCCATTGAGCCCGTTCATCAGTGCAGAAATCACAAGGTCTATCACTAAATATGAACCCAACAGAATTAACATCACCTCAATGGCACGGCCGGTTTGATTGAGGGTGGTTTCCGAAACTGAATAGAGGTCGGTGAAGCCACAGGCCACTGCAAGTGAGGAATTCTTGGCCAGTGAAATGTATTGGCTGTTGAGCCCCGGCACAATCACGCGCAAGGCTTGGGGCAAAACTATTCGCCGCAGGGTCAGCAGGGGCGGAAAACCCAATGAGCTAGCTGCCTCCCACTGTCCCTTAGGCACAGAGGCAATACCGCCGCGCACCACCTCAGCGATAAAGGCAGCGGTATAAACCACTAGCCCGGTGAGCAGAGCCCCAAATTCAACGGTGAAGCGCAGTGGGGCCTGCCAAACCCCATCTACCAATTCGGGGGAGCCTAAAAACAGTCCTGATTTAGCGAGCACTAGCCCTGGCAGTTGCAGAGCGTCGCGGCCATTCGGCAAGGCCAGAAAAACCACGAAATACCAGAAGATCAGTTGCAGCAGCAGGGGAATATTGCGAATCACCTCCACATACACCCGAGCCAGTCTCCGCAGCAGCCCATTGCTGCTGAAAGAAGCAGTGCCGATAAGGGTGCCTAGGACAGTCGCACCCACCAAGCCTGCGATCACCACCCGCAGGGTGTTGACCAATCCCGCCAGCATGGCTCTCCAATAGGGAAGGCTGGCATCAAACGGCAGGATTGTTTCAGCCAGATCAAATCCCGCTGGTTGCCCCAGCCAGCTCCAGCTGAGCAGCAGGCCCCGGGCGGTGAGGTTGAGCAGCAGGTTGGTGAGCAGAAACGCCACCACCACCCCAATTACCAGAGCGACCGCCCCCTGAACAAGCCAGGGTAGGTAGCGGCGGTTGCGCCACCAGGGGGTGACTTCAGATCGGCTCGTCATGGCAGTGTGCCGGCGCTAATGGACCTCACAGGAAGGGCGGCGAATACATCAAGCCGCCTTGACGCCATTGCTGATTCACACCTCGGTCCAGTTTGAGGGGCGATCCCGTGCCCACATTGCGCTCGAACACCTCGCCGTAGTTACCCACAGCCTTTACGGTCCGAACCACGAAATCGGCAGGCAACCCCAGCTGCTTGCCAAGATCGCCCTCCACTCCAAAAAAGCGGCGAAGCTGGGCAAGGTTTTTGTTTGCCTTGGCCTCAGCCAGCTTTGCATCGATGTTGGCGGCAGTGATGCCCATCTCCTCAGCCTGAATGAGGCTGTAAACGACCCAGCGCACGGCATCAGCCCAGGCCGGATCGGCATTAATAGTGGCAGGGTTGAGGGGCTCCTTGCTCAATACATCTGGAAGCAGGATGTGTTCAGAGGGCTTCGGGAAACCGGTTCGCTTTGCTGCTAGCTGGGAGCGATCGGTGGTGACGGCAACGCAGCGGCCCTGCAGGTAGGCCGCGTAGGTCTGATCTCCCGACTGAAATTTGAGTGGGGTGTAGGTGGCATTGAGCTCCCGCATACGGTCGGCCAGGTTGAGCTCTGATGCCGTTCCGGTCTCCACGCAGATCGGCTTGCCGGCAACTTCCTTAAGGGATCGAATGCCGCTGGTGGCGGGCACCATCACGGCCTGGCCATCAAAGAAGGTGGTGGGGGCAAAGGCGAGAGCATTACCGCCAGGCGCATCGCGACTGAGGGTCATGGTGGTGTTGCGGGAAAGTAGGTCAACTTCACCGCTGCTCAGAGCCGCAAAGCGTTCGGTGGCACTGAGGTCGCGGTAAGTGACCTTGGCAGGATCCGATAAAACCGCAGCCGCTGTTGCCTTACAAATGTCTACGTCCAGGCCGCTGTAGCTACCGTCAGGACTCACAAAACTGAAACCCGGCAGCTTGCCGTCCACACCACAGATCAAGCTACCCCGAGCCTTAATTGCGGCCATTTTCTGGCTTTGAACTCCACCTCCATCACTGGCGCAGCCCACCAGGGCCAGGGACGCGATCAGGGGGACGGCGGCAGTGAACCGGTGAAGCAGGACCATGGATAATTCCGATATCGGCGCAGTATTGCAAGAAGGTTAGTGTGACGGCCTCAGGCTCTTGATCAAAGCCATGGCTCACCGTCAACAACGCCTCGAGTGGATATTTGAGCGCTGGCTGTGGCGCTTCCGGCTGATCGCGATTGTGCCGGTGGTTATGAGCCTGCTAAGTGCTGCAGCTGCTTACCTTGCCGGCACCCTGGAGGTGCTTGGGGCCCTGAAAGTGCTGCTCAACGGCTCAGGCGACACCAGCTACGCAATCGCCGTGCAGCTGGGCAAGTTGGTGGGCGGAGTCGACCTCTACTTGATCGGCATCGCCCTGATGATCTTCGGCTACGGGGTGTATGAGCTGCTGATCTCCAACATTGAAGCGGCACACGAGGACGGGAAAGAAGGAGGCAGCGGCCTGCTCGACATTCGCAGCCTCGAAGACCTCAAGGAAAAGTTGGTGAAGGTGATCGTGGTGGCGTTGATCGTGTCCGCCTTCAAGGCCATGTTGGTCTTCCCAATCCATAACAGCACCACCAACCTGCTGGTATTCAGCGGCAGTGTGTTGTTGTTGGCCCTGAGCGCCTGGCTGGTGGCTGGCGGCAAAAAAGCCCCCCACTCCTAGTTGAGGGTCTTGGTTCTTGGTCCTTGGCCCTTGGAGCTTGGCCCTTTCAGCGCCCACCAAGCCGGCAGGACAAACAGACAGCAATAGAGGGCCGGCCCCCACTGCCAGCCCTGCTCCTCCAGCAGCCAGCTGCACACCACTGGAGCGGTGCCAGCAAACAGGGCCATCGCCAAGCTGTAGGCGATCGAAAAAACAGTGCAGCGCTGCCGCACTGACACCCACTCCACTGCCAGCACACCCTGCCCGCCCATGGCCATCATTACGGGCAACACCCCGAGCAACTGACCCACAGCCAGGCCGCTGGGGCCAGCCAACTGCACCACAGGCAAGGCGATCGGCGTCACCAGGGCGAGCAGCAGCGTGCCAAGACGGTTGACCTGCAACTTGCCCCAGCGATCCGCCAGCACGCCGCCCAGCAGCACCAGGGGCAGGCCAATGGTCTGAATCACGGTAGAGGTGGTATTGGCCTGGGCCAAGCTTGAGCCGGGCTGGTGAGCGCTGTAGTCAACCAGATAGACAAGCAGCACATAAAACACGACGTTGGCGAAGGACACCAACGCGATGATGCGCAGCACCAGCGGACCCTGCTGACGCACCTCCGCCAGCCTCCCTCCCATCGCCCGCAGCAAGCCAACCGCACCAGCAGGCTGCGGATCGCTGTGATGGCGCTCCAGGGTTTCTGGCATGCGCCGACGCATCCACAGGCCAAGGAAAGCCACCAGCCCCCCCAGGGCGAAGGGGAGCCGCCAGCCCCAGGCATCCATGGCGGCATTGCCGAGGGAGCGGGCCAGCAGGGCGACGGTGAGAGATCCCAGGCTGAACCCCACTAGGCCACCGGCGGTGGCAAGGCTGGCCAGTAACCCCTCCTGACCCGGGCGGGCGGCCTCTGTGGCGTAGGTCATCGAACCGGTGAATTCACCGCCCACCGAAAACCCTTGCACCATGCGTAGGGCCAGCAGGGCCAGCCCCGCCCCCGCCCCCCACTGGGCATGGGTGGGCAAGATGGCGATCAACAGGCTGGCGGCGCCCATCAGCACGATGCTGAGGCTGAGCATGTTGCGGCGGCCGAGCAGGTCGCCGATCGGGCCGAGCACAAGGCTGCCCACGGGCCGCATCAGGTAACCCACCGCAAACACGCCGAAGGCGGCCATTGCCTGTAGGCCCGGATCCTCGGCCGGGAAAAAGGCATGGCCAAGTGGGATGGCCAGATAGCCGTAAACGGCAAAGTCAAACCACTCGAGGGCATTGCCCAGCAGGGCGGCCAGGGTGGCGGCGCGCCGCTGCTGCGCTGTGAGATGCATTGTTAGAGACCGTTGTTACCTGAATCGAGTTGGCTGCTCTCCCACCCTTCGAGGATCCGATCCAGGGGCACCCAACGCCCACCGAGCCGAGCCCGGACAATTAACATCGTAATCGGGAATCGGGGTTAACAATTAACGGAACCACCATGAGGCCCTCGCCAGCAGAGGCCACACCGCAAAGACCGACCACCACCAAGACGTTAAAAATATTTTTACCCAGAATTTTGCTGATGGCGATATCGCCGCAGTCTTGAATCGTGGAGATCAAACTCTCGAATAGCCCTGGCACGGTGGGGCCTTGATACACCACAGTGGGGGCGATCACAATCTGGTAAGTCCTCAACAACAGGGCAAGGCAGAGGAGCCACCCGCTCAAAACAACTCGCCACTGGCCAAAGTGGCCTCGGTGAGGGCTGTCGAAGAATCGATATAGGGATTCTGTACGGTCCAGCCGCCGACAGGGGCCAAGCCGGGGACTGCGACCTACGATTTCTCTAGAACTTAGGCAGACATTTCGAGTGATTGATCCGGACGTCACAATTGCCGCAGCTGCCTCGGCCCAGTCCCATGAGCTCGAAAGCCTCTTTACCTTTCTGGGCCAGATTCAGCAGGATGGTGCCCTGCGCGACCTGCTCAACGATGTGATATCAGCTCCCGATGTGGTAGCCATAGCCGCCGATCAGGGCTTCAGTTTCCAGGCCTCCACATTGCCGGGACTGTTCGAGCGCTGCAATGAAGCGCCCCTGGCGCGCCAGGGGCTGATGGACGAAAAGTTGATTCGTGTCTATCTGCAGCGGCAGCGCCTGCAGGCCCCATGACCGCAACCAAACGCCAAGCTCTGCTTGGTCTCTGGCAGCAGCAGGTCAAGGCCTGGGGTTAGGTATGGAGCCGTTGGCTCTGACCGCTTTGGCTGAGGCCTTAGCCCAGGGCGATTTCAGTGGTCTGCCAACGGTGGAGTTGATGGCAGACGACGAATTGCCAGGGGCCCGCAGCCATTTTTCAGAAAGCAGCCAAACGGTATTTCTCAACACCAGCTGGCTGGCTGGTTCTGACCAAGACGCCGTACTGCATGAGTTGACGCTGCGCTGGGGCGAGCATCTGGATGTGCTGTTAAACACCTCTGACACCCCTGGAGACGAGGGCAGCCACTTTGCGGCCCTGCTTAGCGCTGGCCTAGCAACTCCTCCCAAGTGAGCGGTTGGGAGGGGGGACGTCCTTGGGGACGGGAGTGCAGCGGGCAGCTGGGATAGCTGGTGCGGCTTGAGCGAGATGGGGACGGGGAAACAAGAAACATGGAAAAGTGAATCGATATGGATCTCGCACCGAAGGATTGCCATTCCCCTAAGGGGAATTCACACGGAGCAATCGCTAAGCAGAACAATCAAACTGGACTGAGCTGACTTGGCCAACAGATCTGACTTGGCAGACTGATCGGCCTTCCCCAGGAAGCGCAGGGGATGCATGGTGCTTGTTCTGGCCTGCGCAAGCTCTTAGAGCTAGCCGGCTTCTGCCAGACCCTTCCACCATAGCCCGAGAGCAGGTACCCCTTCGCTTGAGCAATTCAAATGATGGGTTTGAGCAACAAAGCACCCACGAATAGGGCCGTATAGATGCTGAGCAGCAGCAAACCCTGGTACCAGGTCAGGGAATCCCCTTCCGTCACCCAGTGCACGGCAAAGGCGGTGGCCCCAAGGCAGGCAAGGGCCTGGGGCGGGAAGGTGAGGTGTAGGAAACGCCCCATTAGCGGTCCGAGCAGCACCAGGACTGGCAATACGAACAACATCAACTGGACACTGGATTCAACGGTGCTGGCCATCGCCAGGGCCATGCGACCTCGACTGGCCGCCCGAAAGGCGACCAGCGCTTCTGGAATTGCAGAAAACAACGGCAACAACAACATGCCCACAAATAGGGGGGTGACCGCACTGCCTTTGACCAGTTCTTCGAGCCCAGCCACCAAGTGTTCCGAAACCCCGGCAATGGCCAGGGCCACCAAAACCAGCACCCCCACAATTGCCAGCAGGGACGCCTGGGACTCGCTGGTAGCACTAGCTTCTGCCAGCTCCCTCTCAACAGCAAATAGCCGCCGATGGGTACCCAGTTGATATAGGTAGGAAAGCAGATAAGCCAGCATCACAATCACCGCTACGACCAGGGAGTAGACGGCAAACAGATCAAATACTTTGCTGCCCTCGGTGATCGGGTGCATCGAGTCCCAGAAAAAGATCGAGGGGACCGACATCAAAATCACACTTATCAGCAACTGGCGGGTGCTCAGGCCACGACTGTGGCGATTGAGATCCACCACCAACTCCCGCCTCCCAGCCACGATCGTGCTGATTCCGAGCACCAACAGACTGTTGGTGATCACGGCACCGGCAATGCTCAACACCACCAGGTCGTAAAGGCCGCTTTTCAAGGCCGTCAGGGCGATCGACCAGCTCAGCTGTGATCTGGGCCAGGGGGATCAGGGCGAAGCCGCAAAGCAGGAAATAGGGGAGCTTGAAAGGGCCCGCCGCCTCAGGCGGCACCACAATCGCCACTGCACTCACCAGCAGCAGCAGCTTCCAGCGACCACTCAAAACTTCTCGAATCAGCACCGGGCAAATCCAACCAAAATCAATGGGGGCAGGGGGACTTGAACCCCCACAACGTTGCCGTCTGCGGATTTTAAGTCCGCTGCGT
>Ga0247834_1003060_pt1 | contig 23451 bp, 22 predicted proteins | sample LaCruzMarch2015__8_FD_187118 | JGI IMG/M metagenome (GOLD analysis project Ga0247834, IMG submission 187118) | Freshwater microbial communities from meromictic Lake La Cruz, Castile-La Mancha, Spain - LaCruzMarch2015_12m | ecosystem: Environmental > Aquatic > Freshwater > Lake | place: Spain...
CTGCTATCAGCAGTACCGCGCTGGCTCACGCATCGAGAACAAAGCCCACACAACAATGGATTTATAATGAACGCGGACATACCTGTCACAACTGCCAGGTAGGCAGTTGTGAACAGGCCAATGGCAAATGTTGCCTATGGACAGTACCTGCAAAAGTTACCAGAGTGACTTTTGAAATTTGGTCAGGCGGCGGCGGTGGCCCGGGACAAACCTGCTGTAACTGCTGCTCATTTGCGATTGGTGGCATGGGCGGCAGCTATGCAGTTAAAACAGTAACAACAGCTCCAGGATGTCAATATACTGTATGTGCTGCAGGCACATGGCCCTGCCACTATTCACACACCTGTGAAGCTGCGGGCGGTTGTGTATCATACGTCAATGGATTTAATTTAAGCAATTTCTGCGTTCAGGGCGGCTGCGGTGGATGGATGTGTAATGGTGATGCATGGGGTCGTAGAGAAATGGGCAGCGGTTGCGCAACCTGTAATATCTGCGGATCATTTGGATCAGACTTTGGCATATCAGGCACAGGCGGCCATAAAATAGGACACATGGGATGTCACTGCTCAGGTGCAGATGGTTCATTCACAGGTACAGCTCCTTTTATTGGAAAAATGATGGGAATTGCAGCTACAGAAGCTTGGTGCTCATGCGGATGCTATACTAACTGGCCAGCAGGTGGTGGATTACCAGGAGTGTCTAGCTACTGCGATAACTGGGCAAAATGTTGTGGAGCAGGTATGGGCATGGGTGGATCTGGCGTTGTCAGAATAACTTACGCTTAATATAGGAAAATAATAATGGCATCGTATTCCAGCTATAAAAGAATTACATCAGAAAATATAAACGCATCTACCAGCGGAGTTGTTCCAGCCACTGCCGTTGCGGCTGGTGCGGGAAATAATTACGGAGTTCAGTGGATCTTCAATGAAAGAGCAATAGCTTGTAGAAATTGTCAACAAGGCTGTTGTGAGCAAGCCAACGGCAAGTGCTGTCAATGGACTGTTCCTACTAATGTTACATCGGTAACTTTTGAGATTTGGTCAGGTGGTGGTGGTGGAGCAGGACACACCTGTTGCAACTGCTGTTCGTTCTCAATTGGTGGTGCAGGAGGCAACTATGCTGCACGTACTGTGGCCACAACTCCTGGTCAGCTATATACTGTGTGCGCAGGTGGCTCATGGCCCTGCCACTGGTCGCATACCTGCGCTGCAGGAATGGGCTGTAGCTCATATGTCACTGGACTTAATTTATCTAACTTCTGTGTTACTGGAGGTTGCGGCGGTTGGATGTGTAATGGTGATGCATGGGGTCCAAGACACCATGACAGCGGATGTGCAAACTGTAACATCTGTGGATTTTTTGGTGCCGATCTAGGAATGATGGGCACAGTGGGATTTAGACCAGGATTCGGTGCTTGTCACTGTTACAGAACAACATCATGGACAGGTAGTCCTCCAATTATTGGTGGAAGTATGTCAACTTCTTCATCAGATAATTGGTGCTCATGCGGATGTTATACTAACTGGCCCGCAGGCGGCGGCCCTAGCGGATCAAGCAGTTATTGTGATAACTGGGCAAAGTGTTGCTCAGCTGGAATGGGCATGGGCGGATCCGGTGTTGTTAGAATAACTTATATGTAATTATAAATAGATTTGGAGAAATAACAAAATGGCATACGAAAACCCAAGAATTGAAAAAACCTTTACTTTCCCTGTTCCCAACGAATGGAGAAGTACAGAGTTTACTAGCGGAAAAACCAGTACATGGACGTATAGGGGTCCAAGATTCTTGACCTTTGAAATTGACAAAACAAACGGTCGCGAAACCGGTTGGTGTTTAACTACAGAAAGAGAATTAGAAAAGCCCTGTCCGTTGAATTCAGTAAGAATTACTGTAGACGCTATGGAAAGTGACGAACTTGCTCTGGTCTGCGAAATAGCAAATGATTGCGGAGATCCAGCAGCAGTTGAATTTAGAGCAACAAGAGAATGGAAAATACTTCACGAAGCACCAGCGGGTTATAATCATACATGGTATACCGATCAGGTAGAACCAAGAGATATCTATGATGAATTTACTATTAGCTACGACTTTGAAACAGGAAAATTTAATTTACCTGTTAAAGGCTGGGAAAATGAAGGTAGAGTCGATATTACTTGGGACGACGTTAAAGAACTGCGTAATAAATTCTTAGCAGACACTGACGGAAAAATTAGCGACGACATGCCAGAATCAATACAGCAAAAATGGAGAGACTATCGTCAATTACTAAGAGATCTTCCAACAGCATTGGCACACCTTCCTCCGTTCCAAGCTGCAAAAATGTTTCCGACTGGCCCAGAATATAAAGCCAAAGCTCCTAACATTGATCCCGGCGTAGTTAGAGATGGTGCATAATTCTGTATAAACAGTATTAGAAAACAGCACCATTGGTGCTGTTTTTTTGTGACTAAAAATAATATTCATAAATAGTTTCATGAAAAAGAAAAGTCTAGCAGTGATCGGAGTCGGTAGTGCAGGGATATTAGGATTGTCTCATTTTTGTTCGGTACTTGATAATACCTGGGATATTGTATCGATATATAATCCAGATATAAAAATCATAGGCATCGGAGAAAGTACAAATCCAGCGTTTATACAAAACATCGAATACGGATTAAATTTCAGCATGCTTGACGATATCGATAAACTAGATGGCACATATAAATTTGCCACGCGATATATTGATTGGAAAGATCATTACATTGACAGTCCTTTACTAGAAGGCAGATCTGCTATACATTTTAATAATTTCAAACTTAAAGATTTTGCGTTTGAAAGATTAAATTTACTATGGCCTGAAAAGTTTAAAGTTATCGAAGGCAACGTAGACTATGTAGATAATATTATTGATGACTCTTTACAATCGAGTGGCGTTTGCGTTATTGTAGACGGCGACACCTATCATTTTGATTATGTAATAGATTGTCGAGGATTTCCAAAAGATTACACAGACTATCACATCTGTGATAAAATGCCAGTGAACCATTGCCTAGTCCATAATATTGAAAAGCCAGGAAATTGGAATTATACCGGCCATCGAGCTACTGTAGACGGTTGGATGTTTGAAATTCCTCTAACTACTCGACAGAGTTATGGTTATCTATTCGATGACAAAATCACCGATGTCGAAACTGCTAAAATAAATTTTTCAAAACTAATTGATGTTCCAATCGATCAATTGAACAATATCGAATATGCCTTTAAAAGTTATTATACCAAAGAAGCCGTAGACGGAAGAATATTTAAAAGCGGAAATAGATTTGGATTCTTTGAACCTATGTCAGCAACATCTATGTACATGTATTCTAGATTAAATGCATTATATGAAAAACATATCGTTGCCTCAGAAAATAATAATTTAGAATCAATATTACAGACGAACGTGGATGCAGTTTATCTTGCTCGCAAACTACATGATCTAATCTGTTTTTTCTACCACGGCGGTAGCAAACACGACACAGATTTTTGGAAGATGGCTACTAAAAACTGCACCGAGCACCTAAGGTCGACAGGTCTCATAGAATATCTTAAATCAGTAATGGCAGCTCCAGTTGAAAACGGAAATCCCTTCTCTCCGAATTTGAATGTTATCTACAGCGCAAGGTCTCATGTTCATTTTGATAGATTGTTTGAACATTATTATTTTACTAAACCTCTATAACGAACTGCTCTATCTCAAAAAACTTACATTAAACGATAGCCCGATTCTAGTGCTAGAGGATGTATTTTTTAAAACCCCATGATTTATCCATCCCGGAAATAATATTAATTTTCCTGTTTTAGATTGAGAATAAATTCTAGTGTGTTCCCCACTGAAGCACAGAGAATGAGGAGCAGGTCCCACAGGACTTTCAAAGAATAGTTCACCGTCGTCACCGGTGCTTTGAAAATAGTATGTTCCTGTAATATCTACATCATTGTGATGATGTATTTGTAAATAATCACCCGGATCGTTTTTAGTAAACCAAGAATATAACTTAAACGGTCTGAAAGAAAATCCTAATTCTTCACAATATAATTTTAAATGATCTGTTATAGTGGTATATGTTATATCAAGATGATAGTCTGTTATAGCATCTCGCTGAACATCTGTTATCTTATTTGCATATCCTCGTAGCTTACCGCTTTGTAAAAAATCTATGGTGTCGAGTATCTTAGAAATTTCTAATTGCACTTCGTCTACATTTTCAATAATTGTAGAATAAATTTTAGTAGGAAAAATATTTTCAATAGTCATGGATTATTTACTATTAGATCCGTTATTAATAAAATTAGTTCTCATAGATCTAAAATATTCTACAAAAACAGGAAATGTTTGAAAATGTACATATTCTTGATCGAGACCTGCTCGTAGTTTATCAAAATGATACGCAGTTTGTTCCCAAGTCTCTCTAGTAAACAACTGTTGCAATACTTGTCGATCCAACTTACCGATCCCGGCCATAACATAACAATAAAGTTCCCAGCCCACACCCTTATGACATCTAATAAAATCTCCCCAACTAGGTATTCTATGCTTTGCTGTTTCTAATAGATCTCGGACAAAGTCAGATTGGGTAGCACCACTAGAAACATATCGCCAAAATTCAGAATCGGTTCTACCACCCATATAATGCATGTTTATAAAATCTTTGGTATCATCATAAAGATGCCCTATTCTTTTATTGTACAAATTAATAGAACCTTGATTTACAGTACCTTCTAAGGTATCAGTAAGATATTCATCTATAAACGTTTTAGCTTGGGTAATGTTTGCATGTATTCCTGTTCCTTCTAAGGGTTCTAGGAAGCCATAACTCAGCCCAATAGCCAAACAATTATTAACCCAAGCTGATTCTTTTCTACCTGCATTAAATTTTAAAAACTTAATAGGTTCTATTTCTCTACCTAAAATAGCTTCTATCTCTTGTTGCGCTTGGTCATTACTGATAAAATTACTATCAAAGGCGTAACCGTTCCCTCGTCGATCCAATAAAGGAGTTTGCCATAGCCATCCGTTTTTTTGAGCCCATGCAGTTGTATATGGAGTAGGGTATTCGTCTTCTAAGTAATTCTCTAAGAAAGGCATGCCAGTGTCTACAGGAAGATATTTTTTATAACTGATCCACGACTCGTCTAATTTATTAATTAACACTTTAGCGAATCCCGAACAGTCGATAAAAAAATCTGCATGTAATTCGTCTCCGTTAGACAACCTCAGACTTTTTATAAACCCATTTTCTTTTATAGAAACATCAACGATTTCACTATCGATATGGTTAACATTATTTTTAGTTAAACATTTTTTTGCAAAATATTTTCCTGATTTAACACCATCTATATGGAAGGCATGTCCAAATTTGGAAAATTGCATATCCGGACCTAGATTAGATCTGTTCCATTCTATGATAGATCCAGTGTGCGTCATTGTGTGCTCTTTTCCTTGTGCTTGAAGACAAGCATACGCAAACATTAAATCTTTTGAATCATATCTTGTAGGGCTTCCCTCTAAAACTCCAAAATAATGTTCATCGATATTCGGAGTCCATCCTTTGTGCTTGATTCCAAATTTTGTACTAGCACCAGTTTCAATAATAAACTCGTCGTGACTTATGTCGAATTCTTCTGCAAGATCATTTAGTAATATTTCAGTAAAATATCCTGTAGTCGATTCACCAACGCCAATGATTCCTATTTTGGAAGATTCTAACACTGTAATTTTATGCTGTGGGAATTTTTTGATGACTAATGCGGCAGTGACCCACCCCGCAGTTCCTCCCCCAACAATCACAATATGCATATAGATTTCCTTTTGATGATAGATATATTTACGTGTTATCTCAACCCCTCCAAATTAATTTACAGCGGTAGTAGTTGCTTCATAAATAGCTTGCATTTAGAATAATATGAGTGTAAAATAAATCATAAAGGATTTAAAGTGTCTAGACCAAACGCATATTTTATTAACGGTGGTGCGGGCCGTGTTATCTGTTCAATACCTGCATTTGAAAAATTAGCCGAAACAGAAGAGGATTTTATCATTGTCTGCGAAGGTGGCATGGATTTCTATAAAGGACATCCGCTTCTACACGATCGAGCCTATGATAATTGGCATAAAGGATTGTTTGATCAGCACATCAAACATCGGGATTGCATAACCCCCGAGCCGTATAGAGTTTGGGAATATTTTAATCAAAAATGCAGTTTGGCTCAAGCCTTTGACATTGCGATAAACAACAAAGGTGTTAGAGATCTCCCCCCACCTAAAATATCATTAAACAAATACGAAGTGGTGCAAGGATACAATATTGTACAGGAAGTTAAATTTAAAACAGGATTCGATAAAGCAGTAGTAATACAACCATTTGGTCGAGGTGTGCAAAATCAAGGAGATTTTGTTGTAGATCCTAGCTCAAGAAGTTTACATCTAAACAGTGTACTAGAAATTATTAATGATCTCAAAAAAGAATATGCAGTGATTCTAATGAGCGAATTTCCAATAGCTCTCGAAGAGAATGACAGTGGAAAATATCCAGTAGCTATGCCGCAAATCCCCGATTTAAGAATCTGGGCCGGAATCATCGACGTTGCCGATCACTTTATTGGCTGCGATAGCGTAGGACAACATATTGCTAGGGCATTAGGAAAGACAGCTACTATTGTTGCAGGATCAACATTCCCGATTAATATCTCCTATCCGGATTGTAAAGATTTTGATATTATCGATCTTGGCGACGGCAAGAGAAAATATAGTCCGATTAGGATTTCTATGGAAGATCACATTGAACGAGCCAACGATGAGATTATGGAAATGACCAAAGATCAGCTACAACAGATTATACAGTCTGCTCGAAAACGACTAGGAAAATCAACAAGATTCAAGGGAGAATATAAACCGGTAGACGCTCAAGCTGGATGCTGCGATACTAAACCTGCAGAATCAGCCAAGGCATTGTTTTCAACGACAGGCGGCGCCTTAAAGCCGATTAACAATTAATATGGAAAAAATATGACACAGTGGATCGCGGCAATTACTAGAGGACATAATTCAGGTATATGTCTTTTAAAAGACGGAGAGATTGTTTTTTCTATTGAAGAGGAAAGATTAAGTAGACACAAATACGACGGTGGTCCGTATGCTTCTATGATCAAAATATTAGACTATACTGACAGATTAGACTATTTGGTCATAGCACATACACAGCCGTTGAAAGACACAGCAGGACACGTTGATTTTACTGGAGACGATGTCTATACTGGATTGGCTAGAAAATTAGGACTAATAGATCGCAAAGCCAATCTATACGATCATCCTCAAGTTATTGATCTGAGTCATATGCATCATAAACTACATGCTGCCTGTGCATTTTATCGTAGCGGGTTTGATCAAGCTGTGTCAGTTATAGTCGACGGAGCAGGAACTTTTATTCCTATGCAAATTGGTAATAGCACCGAGATGACTTGGGAATTAGAAAGTATTTTCACTTGTACATACCCTGCTAATTTTAAAACGGTCTACAAACATCAAGGTGGCAGAGGCCCGTGGGGCGGCGCTCATATCGAAGAGTTTTCCTCAGAGCAATTCGGAGAGGAAGGCACCCACGAATTAATCATTGATGATACAGCAGGTATTACTAAAGCCTACGAAGCAGTAACACAATATTGCGGGTGGGCTCCTATCGAAGCTGGTAAAACTATGGGACTATTCCCATATGGTAAACCTAATGACAGAATTCCTCCTATCTATTCAGACGGTGGCGGCGGAGATTGGCGAACTACTGATAGAAATTTAATTATTCCGACCTATCCTAACGGTGCTGAAGTTAATTTTGGACGATATGCAGAATTGCATACTCCGGAAAGTGTTTGGAAAAACGAAGAAGATGTAACACTACTACAAAATCGAAGAGACATGGCCTATGCTATTCAAACTCAGAGCCAGGCAGAGGCGCTGGCAGTTATTAGAAAAGCTGTAGAAAAAACCGGAATTAAAAATGTGGTGTTTTCCGGAGGATACGGGTTAAACTGCGTGGCCAATTATTGGTATTTAGAACAGTTAAAAGACGAAGGCATTAATTTTTATGTTGAACCAATTTCAAATGATGCCGGAACTTGTATCGGCGCGGCCCTATTAGTTTATCATAGAATAACTGGAGCTGATACTGTTCGCTCATACGCTGATAGTTTATATCTCGGACCTAAGTATGAATATACAAAAGAAAAAATTACAGAAGTAGCTGAAAAATACAAGGCCACAGTATTCGAAGCATCGCATACAGATGTTATTGACCTATTGAGAAAAAAGAATATTGTTACGATGTTTCAAGGCCGTTCAGAAAACGGTCCTAGGGCGTTAGGAAATCGTAGCATCTTGTTTGATCCTACTTTCGAAGACGGTAAAGACTTCGTTAATCTAGTAAAACATAGAGAGTATTTCCGTCCGTTCGCGGGTAGTATTCTTTATGAGCATGCACACGAATGGTTTGATATGAGAGGCATGGATCAAAGCCCACACATGATGTATGCTATGAATTGCCAACCAGGTATAGCCGAAAAAATTCCTAGCATCATTCACGTAGATGGTACCTGTCGTATACAAACAGTCAAAAGAGAACAAAATCCTCACTACTACGATCTTATCAATGAATTCTATAAAGTCAGCGGAATGCCTATTCTGTTCAACACTAGCTTTAATCTAGGTGGAGAACCCTTGGTCGAGACATTAGACGATGCAGTAAGAACATTAGCAAACAGTTTAATGGAATATCTCTACTTGCCGGAATACGGTGTAATTATAGAAGTCAAAAACAATGATTAAAAATTTTATAAATGAGCTTGAAGTTTTTGAAATTAATCCCGATTACGAACTTTCAGTAATCGAAATCGAACCCTTTGGTGTTCGAGTCGCTGTTGTTGATAATTTTTATAAAAATCCAGATCTAGTAAGAAATTTAGCATTGGCTATTCCGCCCAGCAGTAATGAAAGAATTTTAAATAATCTTCCTTATGGTACAGACAGCGGAAGAATCAGTGTATTTTATTTGATGGATCATCTTGGTTCCTATTACGATAAGATAATAAAAGAAGTTTGGCCGGATATTCATAGTCAATACGAATCAAATTATTTCACTGAAAGTTTTAAAAGAGCTACTTTTATGGTAAATGTTATGACTTCTAACAATTTACCTCCAAGACTTCCGCACATTGATTTTCCAGATAAAAGATTTTTCGCTTCAGCTGTATATCTAAACACACCCGAAGAGTGTGCAGGCGGTACTTCTTTTTATACATTTGACGGAAATGTTTATGCTGATAAAGTTACAGCAAACACCGTAGATAAACAAGGAAAAATTGCACCAGATCATTTTGTAGTTGATGACTGCGGCGATTGGAAGCGTGTAGGAATGGTTGAAATGAAATACAATCGAATGGTTATTTACAGTCAAAATGTATTTCATAGTGCATATATAAAACCAGAAATGTTTGTTGATGGGGTTTATAGGCTGAATCAACAATTTTTCATATAAAGGTATAGAATGAAAATAGCGATTGTAGGCGGAGGAACAGCCGGTTGGATGAGTGCTGCATATCTAGCGAGAAATTTACCCAACGTTGAAGTTGTGATCATAGACAAAGAAGCAGGAACACCTATCGGTGTTGGTGAAGGTACTATTTTAGATTTCTTTGATTTTATGAAACAGTGTAGATTTAATTTCGAAGATTGGTTTGTGAACATTGACGCTACATTTAAAGCTGGAATTTTATTTTCAAACTGGCAAAGAGAAGGAACAGAACTATGGCATCCTTTTTTCACTGCCTTGAGATATAGCGATTATCAATGTAATCTTTGGGAATTGTTAGCCTTTAGAAACGATCTCGATTATAAAGATCATGCATGTATGATGTATGACAGCGCAGTGCGACACAATAAAGTAGATTATAGCGATGCAGGATTGTATGCTTTCCATGTTGATGCAGGAAAACTAGTAACTTACATACAAGAAAGGATCAAAGAAGAAGTTAAAATAATTAAAAAAGAAGTAGTACAGATCAATCGAGGCGAACAAAACGAAATTACCAGTTTGGGATTAATTGACGGCACGTTAATCAAAGCTGATTTATTTGTCGACTGCACAGGGTTTGCCAGTCTACTTAAAACTCAAAAGAAAATTGATATAACTGATAGATTGTTCTGTGACACTGCGGTAGCTGGTCGTATTCCGTTCGAAGATATTGAAACAGAAACAAGACCGTATGTTATCTGCGATGCTGTAGAACACGGATGGATATGGAGAATTCCTACAAAAAGTAGAATTGGATCAGGATTAGTTTTTAATAGATCTGTAACAGATCCAGAAGATGCCAAGGATTATCTTGTAAAGTATTGGAATGGTAGATTAGATCGAGATAACATTCGTGTAATTGATTGGACTCCTTTCTATATTGAAAATTCGTGGGAAACAAATGTAGTATCTATTGGACTTAGTGCTGGATTTGTTGAACCGCTCGAAAGCACAGGTATTAGTTTAATCATCAAAGGTATTCAAACGCTAGAACAAAGATTACGCATCAGTTTTTACAATGACGCTGACATAGAACTTTACAATTCTATGATGAAAAGCTATTTTGAAAATGTCGTAGACTTTGTAAACATGCATTATTCAGATAGCACGAATCCAGGACCTTTCTGGGATTTTGTTAGGTCAAAGTTTCAAGCAACAGCCAAACAACAGTTCGTTCAACAGGTAATGCAAGACTCAAAATTTAGAAACACATTAACTCATAAATTTGAACCTAATACATACTCGATGTTTAGTTTAACCAGCTGGGTCTGTTTAATGAATCAATACGGCTATAAATTTGATGCTGACCCAACTAATAATCTATTGGGAATCGCTAACAGAGAATTAAAAAACTTTCATGAAATAGAACAAGCTAGAAAACTAAAAAGTATTCCGCACTTAGATCTCATCGACTTCTTCCATCAAGGCAAAGTAAAATGAACATTACCATCGTCGGCGGCGGAACAGCTGGGTGGTTAGCGGCACTTATAATTTCTAAAAGAAAACCCAATCATACAGTTACAGTAATAGAATCTCCCACAGTAGGCATCATCGGCGCTGGAGAAGGTAGTACTGGTACAATGACAAATATAATACAAAATATCACTTTTGATTATGGATGTAACGAAAAAGAATTCGTAAGTTTCTGCGACGTCACTCCCAAATTAGGTATAGAATTCGTAGACTGGTCGGGGGACAAAGATTATTATATCAGTCCTATCACAGGATCATTTACTGCCAGCGTTCCTTTAGATTATGCATTTTTACACAGCTTGTCAACATTGCCTAAAAATAAATTACATCTTTGTTCAGCAGATGGTATATTAATAGAGCATAACAAAGATACACTATCTCAAAAAGACGGTCCGGCTGCATACCATTTTGATGCTCACAAAGTGGGAAAATATTTTAAGAAAGTATGCGGTGACAAAGTCAAACATATAGAATTGGATGTAACTGAAGTAACGTTATCCGAAAATGGAAATATTAAATCTTTGAAGCTATCCGACGGTAACCTCATAGAATCGGATTTTTTTATAGATGCAACTGGATTTTCTAGAACACTGATGTCTAAATTAAATTGCGAATGGACGAGTTACAAAAAACATCTTCCTGTAGATAGAGCCATGCCATTCTTAACAAATTACGAATTAGATGAAAAAATAAAACCAGCAACAAAAGCATGGGCTCAAAAAAATGGATGGATGTGGCAAATTCCTTTGCTGAGAAGAAAAGGCTGCGGGTACGTTTACTCTAGTGATTTTGTCACAGACGATGCAGCAAAAATAGAATTAGAAAAAAACATAGGCTACGAAATTGATCCGATTAGAATCATAAAATTTGATTCTGGTCGATTAAAGAACCTGTGGATCAAAAATTGTCTCGGCGTAGGTTTATGTGCAGCATTTGCAGAACCTTTAGAAGCTACCAGTATACACACTACAATAATACAATTAGAAAATTTCACGAGCGAAGCTTTGGCAGACACTGTTGAGGATACTCTCATTGAATCTCGTATAAATGATTACAATGAAACATTTGGGTATATGTATGACTTACTAAAAGATTTTTTAGTACTGCACTATCGAGCAGGCAGATCAGACACTGACTTTTGGAGACATGTGAACAGCGATGCTACTCTAACAGATTTTACCAGAGAAATCTTAGACATTGCAAAAATTCGAAGCCCCAATTCAACACTATTCCCCCCAGTAGCAGGGGTTGCTGGTTGGTCTTTATGGAGTTTTATACTAGGCGGTACCGGAAATTTATCTCCAACGAAAGCTCTAAAAGATCTAAAAATATTTAAATTATCTAAAATTGCCAACATTGAAGTTGCTTACTTTACAGCTCACACAGAACGTTCTATATTAGACCTGCCAGATAACACACATGCTATTAGAGCAAGACAAAAGGTGTTTTAATATGGAATCTATGTTTTTATTTCCTGTTCCGTTGTTTAAGTTTGATTATCAATCTACCGAACAATCAAAAAACATAATCATAGATCAAATTAAAGAAATAGAATCTCTAGATTCCACGGATATCTCTTTAAAATATTCGCAAGGAAGTTATACGAGTTTTTATAATAGAACGGATATTCTTGACGAAGACTGCCTACAAAATTTAAAACATTTTATTCAAGAGTCAGTTGAACAGGCACATAAACATTGTGGTCTCGGCGGTGAATTACAGTTCACACGATCGTGGGCAAATATTAATAGAAAGTATAGTTATCATGAACAACATCACCATTGTCCAAATATTTGGAGCGGAGTGTACTATGTACAGGCTCGAGATAATGATGCTACAATATGTTTTGTAAACTCAAATATCATTAATTCTAGTTGGCCATATAAAGCAGATAAAATATACAACAACGATTTAAATAGTTCCCAGACAGTGTGTCGAGTTAACAGCGGTATGCTATTGATATTTCCTAGCTATCTACAACACAAAGTTAGTCAACACATGTCGGATAATGAACGAATTTCTATAGCTTTTAATATGGATTTAAAATGACAGTGGCTAGATTTAAAATTACCATAGGACTAGATCGTGACGGAACCATTAATCAAGATGCGGGATATATTAGAGATCCTAACAAGTTCGTTCCGATTCCGCAAAGCCTAGAAGCTGTGGCTATGTTGAGGGCTAAAGGTTACAATATAGTGATCCTAACCAATCAATCAGGAATTATGAAGGGGGTTCTAACGCCCGCTGACGTAGAAAATGTCAATGCTAGAATGTTAGAACTTCTAGGAAAAGCAGGATGTTCGAGTATTGACGGAATATACTACAGTACTACTAACCTTAAAGAAGACATATATGCTAAACCTAATACTGGCATGTTCAAAAGGGCCGAAACTGAGCTAGGTGTGAAATTTAAAGGTGGGGCATTCGTAGGAGATAAAATCAGTGATCTTAAAGCTGCAGAAAAAGCCGGAGCAATACCTGTCCTAGTAAAAACCGGATACGGTGAAGACACACTAAAACAATTAGAAAGATACGCCCATCGAGAATTAAAAAGAAAAACTATGATCTTTGATAACTTATGGGCATTTGCTGAATCATTACCATGGAATGAAGAATGAGAATTATTGGCATAAGTCCGTTACATGATAGTTCTGTTGCTGTGATCAATGACGGAGAACTTGAATACTTTTTTAAAGAAGAAAGATTGTCTAGATCCAAACGAGATGGCCCGCCAGTCCTGGCTATACAAAAATTAATTGAAACTGTCAAAGATCCAGTAGATCATATTTGTATCGCAGCACCCACGGGAGATGATCCCTGCGTCAAATATATTGTTACTCAACTAAAAAAAATATTCAAATGTCCTGTTACAGATTATTGTCAACATCATCATCTAGCACACGCTAATTTAGCTTTTTTTAACAGCGGATTTAATGAATCATTGGTATTTGTTATAGATAGAGATGGATCTCTTATAGATAATTTTGCCCGAGAAGCAGAAACAGTTTTTTATGTTGACAAAGAACAGGTTTGTAATACATTACACAAGAATTTTTGGGTAAAGGATATAGGGTCTGAATCCGATATAGCACGATTTTCGTTGGCAAAATTTTTCAAAGACAATCGACGAAACTATAATGTCGATAGTTCGATGAGCGTAGTTAAAGTTTACGAATCTGCAACTAGCCTAATAAATCAAAAACCATTAGAAAATGGAAAAACTATGGGGTTAGCTTCTTACGGAAAGGATCAAGAATTTCCTAATCTGTTTGAAAATGGTAGACCGTTGGATCACAAATTCCTGCACGGATATTTTGTTATGGATGGTCACAGTACTCCGGTATATAAAGATTATATTTTAAAAATAGTCCCCAGCGTGACCCAAGAAAATTTTCAGTTCTATGCAGACTACGCATATCAGGTTCAAAAACAAACACAGTCTGTGGTATTAGAAATGATACAACACTGGGTCAATGAAAGCGGTATCAAAAATGTCTGCGTTACCGGGGGATACGGACTTAATGTTGTGGCCAATCAACATTATATTAAAAATTTACCAGATGTTAATTTTTATTTTGAGCCGTTAGCTGACGATAGCGGTAATAGTATAGGCAGCGCACTTGATCTTTATAAAAATTTGTCGGGTGATAAAAATATAAAACCTATTAAGCACACTTTTTTCCACGGAACTGTGCCAGACATTCCTAATACTGTTGGTATAGAATGTGATGTAAAAATGATTTCTAATTTCTTATTAGGTCAAAAAACAGTAGCGGTATTTAACGGCATGGCAGAATCGGGAGCTCGAGCGTTGGGAAATAGATCGATTCTATTTGATGCGAGAAATCCCGATGCTAAAGATATTGTAAACAATATTAAAAAAAGAGAATGGTATCGTCCGTTTGCAGCAATGGTGCTAGAAGAAGATTTTTCAAAATATTTTGAAACATTAGGGTTAAGTAAATCAGAATTTATGACAGTATCTTTCACAGTCGTAGATGATGGTATACCGGGCGTAACACATGTAGACAACACTTGTAGAGTTCAAACAATATCAGAAAATGTATCGCATATATATGAGCTATTACAAGAATTTAAAAATCAAACAGGAACATCAGTTCTCCTAAATACAAGTTTTAATCTTGCAGGAGAGCCTCTAGTAGACACATTCGAAGATGCCGTTAGAACTTTTAACGATTCTGAATTAGATGTGTTGTGGTTTCCTGAAACTAAAAGGTGTTTAATAAAATAATGGGACCAGCAGGAAGTCAACTTAGAATAGCAGAAAACGGACAAGATTTTTTTGTTCTAGATCGAACAGCATATAAAGAACACGGATTCTTTGTCGACATAGGAGCCGCCGACGGTATAACAGGATCTAATACATTTATATTAGAAAAATTTTATAAATGGTCTGGAATCTGCGTAGACCCAAATCCTGTTTTTATGCAGAGTCTATTTAATTGTAGAGATTCGTCTGTTAGCACACTGTGTGTTTATTCGGAAACTGGTAAAATATTACCATTTAAAATCTGCACAGACAACAATCAATTTTTTGGATGGAATTTTAGATCTGGATTAAAATCTCATATATCTAGTATAGATCAGGAAATAGATAAATCTTTTTCTACTATCAATGTTCTAACGATATCGTTGAATGATTTATTACATTTATATAATGCACCAACAGACATAGATTATATCAGTTTAGATACTGAGGGTAGTGAGTATGATATACTTAAAACTTTTAATTTTGAAAAATATAATGTAAAGTGTTTTACTGTGGAACATGCTTTTACAGAAAATAGACAGTCGATTTATGACCTTCTAATTAAAAATAACTATACTCGAGTAAATGCTGATCAGTCAGGCCAAGAAGACTGGTACGTAAAACTATAAACCTCTATACTGACGCTGTATGAACCATTCTGTATTCATAATAGCGTCTTCGAATTCTTTAAATGTTTTAGTATTTTCTTTGATTTTTTCAAACTGATGAATCAACTGCCCTTGTTCGTGTGTTAATCTAGGATCTAATCCCATTCTGTCTTTAAGCATTAACATCCAGATCGCATGTTGCCTTGGAGTAGGGTGCGCTTCATCCCATAGTCCGTCTCTTACAGGATAGGATTTTTCTACATCTCGATTCTTATCAAACCGGAATTTCCAGGAGAATTCACTACTTTCATCAATAGCGTTGATAATAGGATCTACCCAGCGGTCCTGATATTTGTCCCAGATATGTTCTTTATAAAACATTAGATCCGGAAATACGTCGTAGAATTTTCTCATCTTATCTTTAAGTTGATATTCTCCACCAAAAGTATCGTCATTCAATTCATTGCCTACTAATTGCATATCATTCATAGATGTCATCATCCATTTACAGCCAATACCTTCTAAAAATTGAATCGCTAGAGTAATATTATTTAGAGTGTGTATGAGATAGGCTTTTTCATCCCAAAAGGTATTAATCCATTTGTAATCAAATACCTTAGAATTTTCTTTAGAAAATATGCTACCGTGTGTGGCCCAATATGTTCCTTCGAGTTTTCGAACATTAGTTCTCATATAATCGTGCCTTAACGGGCTAGTCCATTGAATTAGAACCGTGTCCCCGGGTACAATAGCCATCCGTGCATGGCATTCGGCCAGACGTTCCGCTATAGCTCGATTGCCCAATCCAGCGTAACCCCAATTATAATGAAATGCCCCGTATTAAGCCGATTAAATCTGCCCATGTAGGCCAATTATAATTTGTAAAACTGCAGCCAAACGTAAAAAGTCTCATTAGTAGTTCTCGTTTTTAATATTTCTAATATATTCTATCATTGTTCTATGCGGAATAGTTTGACATCTTAAATTCAGAGCATGGTCAACTACTTCGTTTGCTCTTGATTTTGAATCGTGATCGACCATAAATTCGTATTCTTGTTTTATTTTATCAGGATCTAGCAGCCCTAGTCCATGTAAAATTAAAATATGATGTGGATCGGAAAATAATCTAAACTGACTAGATTCTACAAAATCATCAACCGTGGGTAATTTATTTTTCCACAACTCTAATTTAGATGATAACGTATTCGGCAGCTCTATATTTCTAGCAGAGACCCAAAAGTCAGTGTTTGATTTTTTAGTAAGATAATGCAGAATTACAAAATCTCTAATATTTTCTAAAACACCGGTCATCAACTTGTTGTATTTTTTTATTGCCGGTTCGTCATAATTTACAATTAAATCTGATAAAAGAAATGCCTGCTGAATTGAAGTTCCGATAGATGAAGCTTCTAACGGTTCAACAAAACTAGCACTTAGTCCAACTGCGCAGCAGTTTTTAATCCACGGGGTGTCTAGTGCGCCAGGTATAAAATTTATTTCTCTATTAATTTCTACAGACTTTCCTAGAAATTTTTCTAATTCTGCATGCGCAGCATTCCGATCAATAAAATCGCTGTCAAAGATATAACCGTTGCCAGTTCTGCCATATGTAGGAATTGAAAACATCCAACCATAGTCCATGGCCTGTGCTGTGGTGTACATGGGAATGTTACCCTCGGGCATATCAGTAGCAAACATAATGGCCGATTTCATTTTGAGATACTGCGAATAAGAATTCCATTTAGCTCCCATCTTGTCAATCAGTAATCTTTTGAATCCTGTAGAGTCAACATAAAAGTCATATTCGTATACGTCTTTGTTGCCTTTGATAGAAGAAATTTCTCCTTGTTCGTTGAGATTGATATCAACTATCTCGTCATCAAAAATTCTAATGCCTTTGTGCTCGCTGACCATGGTTAGAAAATCGTTGAGTTTGTGTGTGTTAAAATGAAATTGCAGCACAGGAGACGATGTATGGTTAGACATAAACCATGTATTAACACTACTGTCCCAAGTATGAGAAGACATCAGTTCCCTGGGATCTGCATTATTAGCAATCTGCTTGGCATAGGCATAATGATATTTTTTTTCAGTCTGACTAAAACCAGAACTAATGCTTTGTAAAAAATCTTTCTCACCCCAGTCTTTGAATAAAATGCCTGATTTAAAAGTAGAGTCGCAGTCTTTTACAATATCAAAATAATGTACCCCAATGAAATCCATAAATGCAGTCCAATGTTCTGTGCTGCCTTCGCCTACTCCTACAATTCCTATTTTTTCTGACCTAATAACATCAATGTTAAATGACGGGAATCTTGTTTTTAGTATCAGTGCAGCTACTAACCCAGCAGTGCCGCCACCTACAATTGCAATTCGTTTTACTGTTTTCATATTATTCCAAGAATTGTACCCATGTGTTCATGATATATTTGTCGCCTTGCAGAGGAGGATTTCCTCGATGAGTATGCGTGAATGATCCAGGAACTATAACTATAGTGCCTTTCGTGGCCGGAATTCTTTTATGTTGATATAGAAATTCTGTTTCCCCGCCTTCTTCAACTGTGTTAAGGTACAGAATAACTAACAGCAGCCTAGAACTACTAACAATATCTCCCTGCTCGCAGTGCCAAACATGATAGCCTTCACCGGGCTGATTTTTTTGTATTTTAAATTTGCCCGTGAATCCTAGTTTACCTACAGTTTCAACCACACCATATTTTTTTTGATAAGCTTCAAAACAGTTCCAAAACGCATTAACAAATTCTTGTGTAAAATAATGATCTAAATCACTGACCACAGAGTTGCCATCTGCTTTTAAAAAATAAGTTTCGTTATCCTTGTCGATAAATCTAGTTCCTTCGGAACTTTTTCTAGAAGTCGAGTGCCCAAGATTTTTAATATATTCAAAATGTTCTATAATTTTTTCGCAGGTCTGGGTCGATACTGCATTGGGGAAAATACCAATAAAATCACTGATTTCGTAGTTATCCATAACTTAATTTATCATAAATACAAGACAGCACTATTCGTTGTGAAAACATAAATATAGCATAGACAGTTAAAAGGAGATTTTATGGCTGAGTACAATGACTACCCACAAGAACGGATTGATCCGAGTCATTCTAATGACCAACAGGTCTGCTTCTACTGCAAGCGACCCGTTTCTGAGATCGACGGAAAACTCGAAAATCATGAAACTGATTGCAAGTATAGACTGAAAAAAGAAGCACAAAGATAATTTAAATGCCCGTTGATCGGGCATTTTTAATATTCCAACCACACTTCCGTACTATTACACTACCCATCTTTCTATTATAAATGTACGGAGTCACAATACGACTCCATGCTAACAAAATAACGATATATACACTTGATAGTAGAACTATAGCACAACCAGCAATATTCAGACAGATTGCAGGTTATTGAATTTAAAAACAAGTGGGATACATATGATAATATATTGGGGGGCTTCTTCGTTTCATCAACAACTATACCTAGGATTACACGGACCAGTACCTGCATTCTCGGATATGAAAATATTGTCCGAAAAACTTGTACAAAAAAATCAATGGACTGATTTTACAAGATGTCCTTCATTGATACAGTATTCGAATAATTTATTTTCTCTAAAGAGTCCTATTGATTTAGATTTCGTATATGATGGTAATACAGTTACGTTTGATTATGATCAATATCCTATGGATTTTATTTCAAGAATAGCTACTGAACGAGACTCGCAGGCTGGGCTCATATCTCTAGCACTTTGCCCTTATATGTTTTTTTCAGAAAAAGATTGCGAAATGCAAATCTCCAGTTCTACTACAGCTGATAACAGTTTCACTCAAAATTGTATACTAGTACCCGGGCAATACAACGTAGGAAAGTGGTTTAGAGGTATAGATTTTGGATTCTTTATCAAAAATCAAAATACCAAGGTATCTATTAAAAAAGGAGATACCATTGCTAACATACGATTTTTAACTGACGAAAAAATTTCATTCAAGAAATTCTTTATCACCAATGAATGTGGTAACATGGCCAATCTAGTGGTGAATTATAAACACTCACAAAAATTTCCTTTAAACAAATATCTAACAAATATGTATACCGATTTTAAAAACTCAAAACTTCGAACTCAAATTTTAAAAGAAATACAGAATAATTTAATGGATTAGGAAGTATAGACAGTGACACAATTATCAGGAATAATAGAAAAAGGCTGGGGATCTGAGGAAATATGGGCAACCAATGAAAAATACTGTGGCAAATTTATGCATTTTAATAACGGATCTAAATTTAGCATGCATTTTCACAGTGACAAAGACGAAACCTGGTATTGTTTATCTGGAAAGTTTACTCTCAAATGGATAGATACTAGCACTGCTGAGGTATTTGAAAAAGAATTTTTGCCTAAACAGGTATGGAGGAATCAGCCCAAGGTGCCTCATCAATTGGTCTGCCATCTTGCTGGAACAATCATTGAAGTAAGCACACCGGATTCTGTCGAAGATAATTATAGAATATTTCCAGGCGACAGTCAACAATGACTCGAGTGATTGTAAATGGGTCATTTGATCTGCTTCATCTTGGACATTTGAAATTATTAGAATACGCACGAAGTTATCCTCAGAGTTATGTATTAGTGCTCACTGACAGTGATCGTCGAATACGACAATTGAAAGGGGATTCACGGCCAGTACACACCGAGTACGAACGATGCAGCTTTTTATCGGCATTAAAATTTGTAGATCGAGTAGAAGTTTTTGATTCGGATCAAGAATTAGAAAATTTTATCAAAGAATTCCAACCTGATGTAATGATCAAAGGCAGTGATTATCAAGATAAAAAAATTATTGGAGCGGAATACTGTAAAGAAATTAAATTTTATGCAAGATTGGAAAAATATTCAACCACAAACAAAATACAAGATATTACTAATCGGTGATGCAGGCGAGGACATTTACACATACGGTGATGTTAATCGTGTAAGTCCTGAGGCGCCAGTGCCGGTGTTTGAACCTAAATACACCATCCATCGAGAAGGAATGGCCGGCAACGTATGCAAAAATTTAGAAGCATTAGGGTGCATTGTAAATTTTCTGCATGGAGAAATCAGCAGGAAAAATAGATTCATCGACATACGTAGCAAACAACAGTTAATGCGGGTGGATCAAGACGTTCAAAGCATTCCTGTGCAATTTGAAACCAATATTCCAACCATATACGATGCCATTGTTATTAGTGACTATAATAAAGGCACAGTGGATTATGATCTAATAGAAGCCCTGGCCAAGAAAATAACAGTGCCAATTTTTATTGACACAAAGAAAACTGACCTGTCCCGCATGGGCGGGTGTTATGTAAAGATCAATGCACTAGAAAAAAGTCGTGTTATCAGCTACCATCCAGAGTTTGATCACTTGATTGTCACACACGGTGACAAAGGTGCAGAATGGAATGGGTGGGTTTATCCTGCAGAAACAGCAGGTGATGTAATTGATGTCTGTGGTGCTGGCGATACATTTTTAGCAGCCCTTGTCTATAAATTTTTAGAAACACAGCATATGCCTGATGCCGTAAAATTTGCCAACAAAGCAGCTGCCGTGACAGTAAAACATGTGGGTGTATACGCACCTCGTTTGGAGGAAATTATATGATTGTGTTAACAGGCGCAGGCGGTTTTATTGGCAGTGTTATATTAGGATACCTAAACAAACAAGGTATTACAGATATTGTATTATTCGACGATTTACCTACAGGAGATCAATTTAAAAATCTCATAGGAAAACAGTACATTTCATTGCATTCCACTGAAGAAACATTTGAAAATATCTCAGACATCGATGCAGTCATACACTTTGGTGCTAATTCCAGTACCTTAGAAAAAAATTGGTCTAATATATACCAGACTAATGTTCTTTCTACTCGAGTATGGAATCAAATTTGCCTAGAGAAAGATATTCCTTTTATATTTGCTAGTTCTGCAGCTATATACGGTAATGGCACCGGCCCGTTAAATCATTATGCATTTAGTAAAATGATCAGCGAAAATGAAATCACTGGGGCTGCACTGCGGTTGTTTAATGTTTATGGTCCAAATGAATATCACAAAGACCGGATGGCATCTACTATCTATCATTGGTACTATCAGCTTACCAATAATCGTACAATACAGATATTTGAAAATAGCCACAGTTATAGCAGAGATTTTATATGGGTAGAAGATATAGCAAAGACTGTGTTTCATCTACTCTACACTAATTATCAGCCCGGAGTATATGATCTAGGTTCAGGAAATTCAGTTAGTTTTGATAGACTATCAGATTTGTTAATAGATGCTGCAGGCTACGGTGATAAAAATTATATAAAAATACCAGATGATTTATCTAAACAATATCAAACCTGTACGACAGCAAACAATAAAAATCTTCAAAAAATCAATGTTGCTACTGAAGATTTCTTGTCTATAGAACACGGTGTTTCTAAATATTTAGAATTTCTAGCATCTGATCGTTATTATTGATTTTGATAAATATTATACAATGAGCACAATTCCAATTTTTAACGGTATTAGAATTATTCCTAGAGAATCTGAATTTCTTAATAGAAAAAATGGATCTAGAGGAGAAATTTTTTATGATAGAGATACTAACACTCTAAGATTATATGATGGACAAACAAATGGCGGAGTAAGCTTAGCCAAAAATGACTTAACCAACGTTTCCAACGCAGATTTCTTAGACAAAGCCACAGCCGCTGGATTCAGTGGGGGTGTACAATCAGGGGCGGCTGGAAAAATAGCCTATTATCCTAGCAACGGTTCTCAGGTAAATGATCTTACAGAACTATCGTGGACTACTGGTACTAGCACATTGTTATTGTCTGGAGTGATCAATATCACAGGGCAAAAAAATCGTATCAGATTTCACTGGGACACATTGGCAGATTTAATCAGCGAAGTTTCACCGGTAGACTATCATGGAATGGTTGCACACGTTCACGACACAGGAAAATTGTATTATGCGCATGCAGGTGCTTGGGTACCTGTGGCCAGCGAATCCAGTTTGCCCAATTCGTTCAGCACTGTGACTGTGGCTGGACAAAGTAGTGTAGTAGCTAATTCTACTGCTGATACATTGACTCTAGCTGCTGGCTCTAATATCACTATTACCACCAATGCCAGCACAGACACTGTAACCATTAATTCAACTACCAGCACAGGTAGTATCACGTTCGTGGGAACTACTATAGATTCAGCAGATAGTTCTACTATCACATTCACACCTACAGTGGCTTTTGATTCGGATATCGTGGTAGGAAATGAAATAGTATTTGCAGATGGATCTCGGCAGGCAACCACAGCCGTAGGTGTTCCGGGCCCCACTGGACCACAAGGACCTCAAGGTGCTTCGGGGGCGGGAACAGGAGATGTACTAAGTTCAGGTGGTGGGTATGTGGATAACGCTATCATACGCTATGATGGCACCACCGGGACTATTATCCAAAACAG
>Ga0247834_1003065_pt1 | contig 23415 bp, 16 predicted proteins | sample LaCruzMarch2015__8_FD_187118 | JGI IMG/M metagenome (GOLD analysis project Ga0247834, IMG submission 187118) | Freshwater microbial communities from meromictic Lake La Cruz, Castile-La Mancha, Spain - LaCruzMarch2015_12m | ecosystem: Environmental > Aquatic > Freshwater > Lake | place: Spain...
TGTGCGCGTTGCTGAGCTTGGTTTTGAGCGCATTGATTTTCGACTGGGTTAGTCCTTGGTTTTCGCGCTGAGCATGGTACTCGGCGTTTTCTTTCAAGTCCCCTTCGGCCCGTGCTTCGGCTATCTTCTCGGAAATGCGTGGCATTTCTACATTTTCGAGCCGATCAATCTCTGCTCGAATTCGGTTGTAACCGTCACGAGTCATCGGCACGTAATCACTCATCTTCCAAACTCCTATGCATCCTAATGCACTTAAAAAAAGATGCGACCTGACTTCGAAGACGAAGAAAAGTCGCATCGTGATTCACGGTTGTCATTCTATCACCCAGCGGGCGCGCCCGCTCAACCTACCATCATTCCGCCAAGATTACGATTGTCAAGTTCAATCGGCTGTCGCTTCATAGATCGGGAGGTGCCGGTAGTATACCTCTAACGACAAAAGATTGAGCGTTGTAACGTAAAGACGGCCTCCAAAACGTCCCCATGCGTCTGGAATTTGTCCATTTGGCTCCCATGATCCGTCGAAATCGCCACTTTGCAATTGGCTTCGAATCAGAATGGGGTACAGGCTTTCGTACCATGTTTTCCAGCGACTTCCACCCATGTGGAACAGAACTTGGGTGGAATAATACCAGTAATAGGTGTCGCGTTGCGGGTTTTCTGCGGTCCCTTCTGAGGGAAGTCGCTGCAACAGCCAGTCCGCCCCTTGGGTCATGTTGGCATTGTCCCGACGCCACCCCAGGTACAATCGCATGAGTAAACCCACGCTTGTCATGACCGGAGTGGGCACCCGGCCGTGCCGCGTGGTGGGGGTGTCCGGAGCTTGCCAATTGTAACGATAAAGAAATTTTTCTCGCTCGCTCGCTTGTGATCCATTAAGCCATTTTTCGATTTTGGCATAGGACTCTTTGGGGACATCGAGCCCCGATAGTTCTGCGCTCTTGAGAGCCATCATGCACCAACCCGTCACGCTCGTATCCGATCCAATCTTGGGTTGGTAACGCCATCCCCCAGATTGTGGATCTTGGCTTTGAATCAAAAAGTTAATCGCACGTTGAGCGTTGTCTTTGATTTCCGGATCTTGGGTCATGCCGAATGATTCGCACAACGCAAGGGTTGCAATCGAGTGGCTGTAGAGCCAAGCATTGCTGTCGGATTTCGCATCCGTTGGTACATACAAATCGCCGTTGGATTTCTGGTTGCTACGGAACCATTGCAACGCTCCTTTGCAGTTCGCCTCGTACTTGAATTGTTGGTGCGTGTAGCCAGCACCTTGAAACGCCAGCAAGGCCAGCGCGGTGGCAGCGGTCGGGCTTTGAATTTCCACTCGTTCCTTGAAGTCGTCTAAGCTCCATGAACCGTCGGGCCGTTGGTACTTGGCAAGAAACTGCAAACCGCGTTCAATCGCAGCTTCCGTTTGCGGCCCCAGAGGTCCAAGTTCGTTGGAGGATTCGTCTTCGGATTCCCGATTGCGGCTCATACGCTTTGAAAACGCGGGGGCAGGAATTGGAACGGCGGATCTCGCAATCTTGGGGCCTCCTGCGTCCGGACGTTTGAAACGGTCTGTCGTAAGTTCCACATCTTTGATCTCTGGTAAGGCGATATCACGCTTGACGGAATCGAGCCCTTTGCGAGCGATTTCCACCCTCGCTGCCGACGAGCTATCGCGAACGATATTCAACGCAGGCGAACCGATGCTGGGGTTTAGCGCCGACTCGCGACCTGACTTGGCCGTTCCATTGGTATCCACCACGCGATTTGAGTTCAACTCGGACCGGCTTAGTTGTGTCATTGCACCTAACGATGGTGCTAGGTCCTCGTTTCCGTCCCCTTGCGATTGAGACTGCGATCGAGACGGTGAATCCAGCGGACCTGTCGCAATCGGTTGACTTGCGGCGGGTGGGCTTGTGGCAAGATTGGATTCGCGAGTCCTCGCTCCCTGGAGCTGACCCTGCTGTGCAAATCGCGGATCGGTCAAAAACGAATTCTCATTTGGCACTCCAGATGAATTGTTTTTGGAACGTTGTTGGGTCCCAAGTTCCGACGTTCGGCGGACGTTGGGTTCAAGCTGCAGGGGCGACATGGTTGGAACCGTGCGGGTCCTGCTGCTTCCTGCCTTGGTAAAATCTCTGGATCGCTCTTGCATTCCCGTGTCTCGTTCGCCGGACAAATCACTTGGTTGATCTGCGATCGCCGACCTTGATGGCAGCTGCGGGACTGGAACGCTAGATCCGGCAAGCTCCGATACCGACGATTGGGTACGTTCCAGTAGCTGTTTCGCATCAGGCCGTATAGGTAGTGCCTCGGAAATCCTATCCAAAGCTCTTTCCATTTCCTTCTCATTCGAACTCGGCTTAGCCAAAGATCGCCCCCCAAGCTTCGGTGCAACATTAAGTTTTTCTGACTGGCCTGGGAGCGGGCTGTTCATGAACGCGCTGTCGGCGATCGAGCCTTGTTGAATATCCTGCCGAGATGGATCAAGCTCGATGCGATCGGGCTGGAGATCGGCGGGCCTCAAGGCTTGCGGTTCGGGCTCTTTTTGGACTTCTGTTTCGGGGACTTCGATGATAGATGTTAAATTGTCTGCGGTCTTGGTTGGATCGGGGCGATCCAATTGTTTCGCGGTAGATGTGATTGCAGGCTGGCTGGGTGCTGCTTCCTTTCTAGGTTGCTCGAACGGCTTTTCGGCAAGGGCCGGCTCCAAATTGTCTTTGGTTGCCATGGCGTCCAGCTTAGCGGGCTCGTCCGGTCGCTTATCAGGATCGACCGCTTTCTCTGCTTTGGTCGAGTCTGTTTTGACGGGCTGCAGGTAGTCTGGGCGCGCATCGCTTTGAGGGTTTGTCTGCTCAAAGTACTTTGGCATTTTGACCGGGCTCGTGGCCTCGGCCGCAACTTGATTCGCCTTCGAAGGCCATGGTTCTTGAAACAGAACCACATTGATCGCAAACACAGTAAGAAACAAATGAACGAGCACGCTCATGAGAAAACCCAACTGAACCGATTTCTCAACGAGATCGTTTGCAAGAACTCGCGTCAGCATGGAGGTTGCGATAAGAACGGTCGGTATTGCAAGCAAGTAGGTCCATGCATTGTAGAATGGGCTTGGGTCATCGAAGCTTAGAAGTCGTACGACCAGAACCAGCACCAGCACCCCCAGCAGCATCAAGGCAGCATCCAGGGCAATCAAGCCGGAGTTGGGTTTGGCTCGCGTGGCAGGCAAGTTCATGATTCCTCCCGTGGTTCGGTGGAAATCTTGTAGGACGGCACTTTTAGTTTGGTGCAAAGATCCATGATCGCAACGACAGCTTGAAAGGCGACTGTTCGATCGCCTCGAATGATAACCATTTGATTGATAGGATTGTCGACGACGGCTTGCGTCACGACCTCTTCAACACGATCGATCGACATCCGCTCGCCACGAACCATGTATTGGCCAGAGGCATCCACATTGATCACAAGTTCATTCGGCTCCATCGTCATGGGGACGGCGCTCGACGCGGATGGCAATTGAACAGGAAGTTCGCGATCGTCCTGAGCGAATCGGGTGGCTACCAAAAAGAAAATCAGCAGCAGGAAGACGACATCGATCAGGGGTGTCAAACTGAGCGAATCAAGGGCTCTTCCTTTTTTGAGTTGAATCGGCATTTGGCATCCTAAGCGATTGCGAGTTCTAAACGATCGCGAGATTGTCTCGATGAATAACCTCTTCGTAGGGGCATTGTCCCAAAATCTGCTCGATCCGATCCGATCGGCATCCTCGTATTTGCTTTACCTGGGTCGAATTGTAGTTGATCAGCCCGCGAGCAATCTCCGTAGCGTGTTCGTTGATGATGGAAACGACATCTCCCTTTCCAAAATCCCCTTCTACCGTTTTGATCCCGATGGCCAGCAAGCTTCTTCCATCCTCGCACATCGCTTTTGCTGCCCCTTGGTCCACCGACAATTGTCCAGCTGGTTGAGCTGAAAAGCCAATCCAGCGTTTGCGTGGCGAAATAGTTTTCGACTGAGGCACAAACAAGGTACCAATCGATTCGCCCCGGGCCAACCGAACCAACACATCTGGTCCTCGCCCCCAACCGATGATAACACTTTGGCCACTGTTCGTCACGAATTTGGCAGTGGCGAGTTTGCTAGCCATGCCACCTTTGCTAACCCCCGTTTTTCGATCGCGAACCATTTCTTCAATCGATTCATCGATTCGTTCGACGGTCGGAACCACCTGTGCATTGGGATCGCTGGGGTCACGATCGTATAGGCCCTGCACGTCGCTTAGAATTACCAAAAGACTTCCTTCCAGAAGCCCAGCAACCATCCCGGCAAGTCGATCATTGTCGCCGAAGGTGGTTTTCAATTCGTCAACAGCAACGGTGTCGTTTTCATTAATGATTGGAATAGCGCCCAGTTCCAAAAGCCTTCGTAGTGTGTTGCGAACATTTAAATAAGCTACGCGATCGTCCAGTTCGGATGCGGTCAAGAGAACTTGAGCGGCAAGTCGACCATGCTTGGCGAATGTTTGTTCGTAAACATGGATGAGATGCGTTTGGCCGATCGCCGCGACTGCTTGTAGAGTTGCGAGGTCGGATGGTCGACTGGCCAGTCCCAGTTTCCCGACTCCGCTGGCAACCGCGCCGCTGGAGACCAAAACGACCCGCTTACCCATTTCAACCAGCATGATCAATTGCCTTGCCAAGTTAGCAACTTGAGCTTGATCAAGCAGTCCATCGTCTCCGGTCAAGGATCGTGATCCCACCTTGACGATCCAGGTCGATGATTCAGAAACCAGTTGCCGATTGTTTGACACGTTGATCCTAGGCGAGAGGTTTGTTCAGGTTGAAAGTACAATGGATTAGGTTGTTATGCTGTGGCCGAGCTTCCCTGTTTCTTGGTCAGGATCAATCGATCGAGTTCTTCGCGAAGCTTCGGTAGAATTTCATCATAGGGGTAGGCACCGATCGCTTCCCCGCCGCGCTTGAGATTGACTTTGGCAGGCCCGCACCAAAGTCCAAGATCGGCATCATCGGTTTCACCAGGTCCGTTCACTCGGCAACCCATGACAGCAATCGTGATGGCATAGTCTTTTGCATATTGCGTCATTGCTTTGACGTCTTGAGCCAGCTCGACGAATGCTTCGTTTTCTACTCGAGAGCAACTTGGGCAGGAGATGATATTGAGCTTGGTTGGGTCGAGAGCCACCACGGATCGCAGCCGACCATTGCGAATATCATCGATGATTTGGCGACCTGCTTCGATCTCCATCGACTTTTTGGAGTTTGGCACCGTTAAGCTGACGCGAACGGTGTCGCCGATACCACGCCCGATCAATTGCTCGAAAGCGATTCGTGTCTTGATGATTCCATCCGGTGGAAGCCCAGCTTCGGTAACTCCCAGGTGCAATGGAATATCAGGACGAAGTTCTGCAAAGCGTTGATTGACTGTAACCACATTGGATGGGTCGCTATCTTTAAGTGAAACAACGTAGCGGGTGAAGCCGATCGAGTCGAGCAGCTGGCAATGCTCCGTCGCAGAGGCTAGCATGGGGCCTAGTGAGTCCTTGCTATCGAACAGTTCCTTTTGGTTTGGGTCGACACTTCCGCAGTTCACTCCGACTCGCAATGCACAATCGTTGGCGCCTGCCACGTCGGCCAAAAACTTGACTTTGTCTTGCCAGGGGCGTGATTTCTCGTGGTGATACAGATGGCCTGGGTTGTATCGCACTTTGTCAACATGCGGAGCGACCTTTTCGACCAATCGATAATTTTCCTGAAGATCCACCGACAGATTGGCGGTCGTTTGGCGACGAATCTCTGCCAACGCTTCGGCGTCCTTGTCGCTGTCGACCGCGATGCGAACGACATCGGCACCCGCTTTTTGCAGATCGTTCACAAGAGCAACGGTGGCATCGATATTGGTGGTGGCGGTTGCCGTCATGCTCTGGACGGCGATGGGATGTTCTGCACCGACGGATATCGAACCGATAGAGACGCTTCGTGTTGGATTACGTTTAATTTGCATAAGTTACGCGTGATTGAGAGAAAAATGGGGTGCTAAGCGAACATTCCGTCCGGCCATTCTACCCGGATCGGAATCAACCGAAACTACCATAAATCCGTCACGCGGCTTGCACCTTTCGAAGTTGCGTCCATCGAAATTCAGGAGTTTGAGCCCATGAAAAGTCAGGTGACGCAACTTCAAGCTTAGCTTTCTTGGCTTAGCTTTAGGCGGATACCGTGGACGATTAAGACAATCCGAAGGCCTTTTGCATTTGTTTCCGGACGATGGTCAAACGTTCCAGTCCGCCGCCACCAACTTCGGCCGTTGCCCAGCCCGTGAAGTTGATTTCCTCGAGTCCCTTTCGGACTTCGGACCAAGGAAGATCGTCTTCCTCCGATGTAATATCGACGAATTTGTTTTTGGCGCGGCTGAAACCCTTCACATCCAGCTTGACGGCGCGGCGTCCAAAAGCGTTCAGCCATGCCCTTGGTTGTCCATATTTCCAATGGTTTCCGATGTCGTAATACATTCCGATCCAAGGACTATTGAAACTGTCCACGAACCGAATGAACCGGTCCGGCGACTGCTCGGGGGGAAGGTCGTGATCATAATGCAGTTTGTTCCAAACGTTTTCAAACAAAATAGGTTGTCCGAGCGAGGCGGCCAAAGGAATCAGCTTTTTGATTTCCCCGAAGGCCCTGGCTTCTACCTCTTGTTCCGTACCATCGTCGCCACGTCCTACGACAATCAGAACACCACTGCCGCCGATCGCATGGGAAACTCGTAAGCAATGCTCGATATTAGCAACACCTTTGGCACGATCGGCAGGGTTTCCGCTCGTGAGACGGACCTCCCAGTGCTGATGGTTGATGGCGTTATGGCAAAAAACGCCTGATTCTTGGACTGCGTTTCTCGCTTCATCGACCGTGAAATTCCCTGCCTCATCAAAGTCAACACCATCAAAGCCGGCCTGGCTGGCAAGCTTGAGCCGCTCAACCAATGACAGGGTCTTTCCATTGGACTCCCTGGAAATCATGGTGAGTTTGCAAGAGATCAGAATTCTCTTATCGATGGGGGGAACGACCGTTGCAGACTTTGTGTCGGCCTCCATCGTTCGTATGGGGGATCCTAGGCTATTGGAAGCATTGAAATAAGCCGCGGTTGCAGCCGTGGCAGCTCCAGCACCTAAAAAACTTCTGCGTTCCATTGAGAGGGGTCGGTTCATTTCGAGTAAAGCTCCAGTTCGCAAAGAGGAATTTAGCATCAAGAAGTCGGCAAATCACCTACAACAACTTCGCCGGATCCATTCTTTTTGCAATCCGAGCAAGCCCTAGTCTAGCCTAACAAGCCACAGTAGTCACTCCAACGGTAGTGGACCAGTCGGCGAGGCGCGGCTGCAATGTCTTGGTTGAGGCGACGAGTCCCGCTGCAACCAAACCTCGTACTGGAAAACCGGAGAAAACCTGTTAACTTCCTTGGACACTACATATTCTTCGGACGAGATTTCAGTAAAATGGATTGAGACTATCGGTAGACCAGGCCGACTCGTTGCAATGATGCAGGGTTGCCATTTCGACTAATTTGATGGGGATAGTGCATCGGGAATCACGAAGACTTCATCGTGGTTCACCGAGGAACAATTTGGCATGACGCAGATTACATCGGACCGAATATTTGAACTTATTGAAAAAAGCCGACTCGTTGAGTCAGGTAAGCTTCAAGCACAGCTGGATGTGATTCGGTCGCGTCACGACGGGATTCTGCCAGAGGACCCTGTAGTGGTCTGCAAGGAACTGGAAGACGCCGGCGTTATCACGCGTTGGCAAAGCGAGAAGATTCTCCAGGGCAAATACAAGGGTTTCTTTTTGGGGAGCCACAAGCTTTTAGGGCACCTAGGCTCGGGTGGAATGAGCAGTGTCTATCTGGCGGAACATATCTTGATGAAGCACCAGCGTGCCATCAAGGTTCTTCCAAAGTCCAAGCTGGGGAAGAACAGCTACCTAGAACGATTCCAGCGAGAGGCGAAAGCCATCGCATCGCTGAACCACCCTAACATCGTTCGGGCCTATGATATCAGCAATGAAAAAGACACTCATTACTTGGTGATGGAGTATGTCGAAGGAGCGGACATGCAAAACTTGGTTCGAAAGCATGGTCCATTGCCTTACGCTGTCGCCGCGGATTATATCGCTCAGGCAGCCCGAGGTTTGCATCATGCTCATGAAGCTGGACTTATCCATCGTGACGTGAAGCCAGCGAACCTTTTGGTCAACAAAGATGGTGTGGTCAAGGTTCTGGACCTTGGGTTGGCTTTGTTTTCGGAAGACACCGACGCATCCCTTACGATGGAATACAACGACAAGGTATTGGGGACCGCGGATTACTTGCCGCCCGAACAGGCTATCAACAGCCACAAAATTGACAGCCGTGCTGATATGTATGGACTTGGGTGCACCCTTTACTTTTTGCTAACGGGCCATCCACCCTTTCCTGACGGCAGCATTGCAAGCCGAATCATCAAACATCAAAATTCGATGCCGCCCGACATTCGGAAAGAACGAGTCGATTGCCCTGGGGAACTGGATGGCGTGTGCGTCAAGATGATGCAAAAGGACCCGAAATTTAGGTATACATCGTGCCTCCAAGTCGCCGAGATATTGGAAACTTGGCTCAAAAAATATCGGGAAGAGACCAAGGACAATCCTGCCAAACATCGGGACAACAATTTGTCGGTAACGGATATCTTAGACGGTAAGGTTCGTTCTCAACAGAACATCGACACTGTCACCAATCGCGGAAGCGGCACCATCGGCGGAAAAGTGAATTTGGGTAGCGCCGTGGTGAGTCTTTCTGCTTCCGACAGTGGTGTGCTAAGGGCGATTGCAAAAAGCGATGCTTCCTCGATCGATAGCAAAATCGATCTTGTGCAAGACACCAGCAAGCCGAACGCTCAGAAGTCGAAAAGTCAAGCGATTGCGAAAGCCAATTCGCCTATGTCCGGTCCGCAAAAAACGTTTGGCTCTGGTTCGCCGCTAGTCAAGCCCATGGAGAAGCCAAATTCGGCAACCGGGCCAAGCCTTGCCTCCAAGACTGCATTACCCAAGAACAAGTCGAACACGGCGGTAATCATCACGGTAATCGCAATCGTCTTGATTTTGGGTGCTGGCATCATCGCTGCGATTATTGCCAACCGGTAGTTCCAAAATCCGAACATGGCGCCCAAATGCGTGCAGGTGAAAGAATGATGATGTTGAGATGCTCTTCGATCCTATTCGTCTTTGCTTTTGTTCTTTCTGGCGATTTGCTCGCCTTCGATCTGGGGGCGCTCAAGCAATCCATTGCGAAAGCAGGCCAGCAATTAAAGGCGGGTGAAATCTCGGATTGCATCACGAACATTCAAGAAGCCTCCGAGGCCCTCCCTGGGCTGGTCGTGCAAGCCACTCCCAAAGAATTGACGGAGCTGAAAGGCTTGCATGCCAAGCTTCAGAAAGCCCATGAGCTGTTGGCTATCGAGGGAGCGGAACTGGAGGACCTTCCTACTTGGGACGAGTTGATCAAGATCAAGAAGTCAGGCGGAGCAGCCCCGAGCAAGAAGCCTGCCGGAACGATGGAAGAAAAAAAGAAGGGGAGTGAATCTACCGGAGTCAGCTTCATACGTGATTTGGCACCTTGGCTGGTAAGTCAATGCGGGCGATGTCATGTGAGCGAAAGTCGCGGTCGATTTTCGATGGCAACGTACGAAGCGCTGATGAAAGGGACTAGAGACGGCGTTGTTCTTTTCCCGGGGGATCCTGTAGGCAGCAGGTTGGTGGAGGTGATAGAAACCGGTGACATGCCTCGCGGTGGTGGAAAAGTTTCTCCAGAGAACTTAGCCAAACTAAAACAGTGGGTCACGGAAGGTGCAAAGTTTGATGGACCAACTGCATCGGCTCCTTTGCCGTCGCTGGTCACTGAAAAAGCACCGGATGCACCGGCCCCGATGAAGTCGGAACCCGCCGTGGTCGCAATGGCAACAGGAAAAGAAACGGTCAGCTTTTCCCAGGATATCGCTCCCATTTTGATCGCCAATTGCAATGGTTGCCATTACAACGGCACGCGAAATTCTGGAGGCCTTCGGTTCGATGACTTCGCAGGGTTGCTCAAGGGCGGGACCAGTGGTTTGGCCATTGAAGCAGGCAAGCCGGAAGAGAGTTTACTTGTTCGCAAGCTTCGCGGCACCTCGGGCGCACGCATGCCGTTAGGGCGTGCTCCATTGGAGGACGATAAAATCAAATTGGTTGCAACCTGGATTAGCGAAGGAGCAACTTTTGACGGTTACAGTCAAGATGGCAAGCTAGATCAGGTGGTTGGCAAAGCTTGGGCTTCCAAAGCTGGTCATGAAGAACTGATGGCCAAGCGAATGGATCGAGCTCGTGAAAAATGGAAAATTGTCTCACCGAAAAGTGAGCCATCCGAAGCCAGCGATCAGCAATTTCACGTGATCGGTGATATTGGGGATGAGAATGCGAAGTTGCTGTTGTCGCAAGCTAACAACGCACTGAAGCAAGTCAAAAAGATGTTCAAGATCACCGGGAACGACCCGATTCTGAAGGGCGGTATCACGATTTTTGCATTGAAGCAACGTTACGATTACAGCGAATTTGGCAAGATGGCGGAAGGTGGGCGATCGATACCTTCCGAATGGTCTAGCCATTGGCGCAAGGAAACGCTCGATACTTATATTGCGATGGTGTTTGACAAGAACGAAAGCAAGATCAACGAGTCATCGCTTGTTCAGCAGATATCGAGCCTGTGGGTTGGGTCGATGGATGGTGTTCCGAAGTGGTTTGCAGACGGGGCCGGACGCAACGCCTTAGCGAACATGGTAGGCCAAAACGATGCAAGGGTCCAAGCCTGGTTCAAGCGAGTGCCAGAATCTATGAAACAGCTCGAGGATATGAAACGGCTGATGAACGGCAACATGAATGACGAAGATGCAGCCACCATCGGATTCGGCGTGATTCGATGGATGTACGATTCGAAGATGAAGTCGCAGTATGAAACGATCCTTAGAACGTTAGCGAGTGGTTCGAACTTTGAACAAGCGACCACCAAGGCGATCGGACCGATCGAAGTGTTCCTAAAGAACTTGCTAGGCAAAACCAAGTAGGCCGCACGATCGTAGGCCGTTACAAGCGCTAGCGCAGTTACGGCAGCCCCGTCCGAACCGAATTGCCCCAATCGAACAAGTCAAACCCTCCTAGCACGCCGTGCCGTAACTGCGTCCAAAGCGACTTGTTACGGCCTACTTCAGAGCTTTTTAAGGAACTAGTTGCTTCAAGGGCTTTTCTGTCGGGTAGAATGGGTGTGATTGTATGTTTTGGTGCCCGCGTTCTCGTAACTTCTATTCTGATCCCACGAAATGGATGCTTCTATTGCTGGATTTCGCCTTTGGATAACTGCGTTCTTGTACGCTTTCCTCACCGTTGCCCGGCTCTCAGCGGGCGAGCCGGTAGAACTCGCACGCACCGGGGGTTCAAATTCCGAGGACGCCGCCGCGATCATTCGCAAAAGCCTTCAAGTCCAGTACGAAGCCCTTTGGAATGGCATGTCCGACGACGCTCGCGCTGGATATCGCCATCTGGTGGAGAACGTGTATCTTCCCGCTGATTTTGACGAAGATGTTCTGAACGAACTCGATCGTGCAAAGCACGTGTGGGGCTTGTCGGACGTACCCCGCGATCCTGGCTCGCGAGCCGATACTTGGACGGCCTACGGATTGGCACCACGGCCAGACAACCCGGAGCTTCCCCTTCAGTACGTCAAGAATGCAGCTCAACAGTATTCGATGAATTGCTTTGCGTGCCACGGCGGCAACCTGCACGGAACGACCTATCCAGGTGCGCCCAATACCACCTACGCGTTAGAATCGTTGACGGAACAGGTCCGGAAAGTGAAGATCGCCATCAACAAGCCGATGACTCACATGGATATCGGATCGCTGTTCATGCCTTTAGGTAAGACCGTTGGGTCTAGTAACGCGGTGATGTTCGGAGTGGCTCTGATGAATTACCGGGATGCAGACCTCAATGTTCACGCCAACCGTCCCCCCGCTACCATGGTCCACCATGACATGGACGCTCCACCCTGGTGGAACTTTCATCGTAAGCATCACATCTACATCGATGGCTTTGCAGAAAAGGGGCATCGTGGGTTGATGCAATTCATGTTGGTTCGTGAAAATGGTCCCGAGCAATTTAAGCAATGGGAAAATGACTTCCGACAAGTCTACGCATTTCTATCCGAGCTTCGGCCACCAAAGTTTCCACTGCCTGTCGACCAAGATAAGGCCCTGCGAGGCAAAGCAGTATTCTCAACGAATTGTGCATCCTGTCACGGTTCGTATGGATCGAATTCGCAGTATCCTGAACTACGTGTCCCCATCGAGGAAATCGGGACCGACCGTGTTCGGCTGGACTCGCTTTCGGTCCAACATCGCGACGCATATGGGCAAAGTTGGTTCGCCAACGGTGGCTCCCAAGATACGGTTGCGGAGGTGGACGGATATGTTGCGCCGCCGCTGGATGGTATCTGGGCATCCGCTCCTTATTTTCACAATGGCAGCGTACCGACACTCTGGCATTTACTGCGGCCTGAACAAAGACCCGATATTTGGCTGCGAACAGCCCTACGTTTGGATACTTCACGCATTGGGCTCGAAGTTGAGTCCGTGGATTCGATACCTAAGCGTTTGAAGCCTGCTGAGCGTCGTTGGTACTTCGATACCAAGCAGTTTGGAAAGTCTTCCACAGGGCATGATTTTCCAAATTCCCTCACCGAAGCGGAACGAGAAGACCTTTTAGAGTATTTAAAAACGCTGTAAGGGCGACAAGGCAGGGTTAGGCAGTTTTGCTGGGAAGTTCAATCGTAATCGTGGCACCTGTCGGTACAAAGTCGTGCCGGTCTGAATTTCCGACCGCGATGGTGCCCTGGTGGGCGTTGATAATGCGTTGACATATGGCCATCCCCAAGCCCGTTCCCTTAGTCTTCGTCGTGTAAAACGGTTCAAAGATGTGTTTGCATTGTTCTTCATTAAGCGCTGGACCTTGGTCGGTGATGTTCACTTGTACGAACCGTCCCGAAGTTCTTTGAACCTGCCTTGTTGCGACAACGATTTGACTCGCGTTGGGCGCTACCGCAAGCGCATTTTCGAAGATGTTTCTGAACACTTGAACTAGTCGATTGGGATCGCAAAAGACGTCTGCGACCGACTCAAAATGCATGGCGATTTTGACGTTCGTTTCTCGCCAAATAGGCTCCAAGTGGTTCCAAGCTTCCAAGCACAATTTGTAGATGCTTTGAAAAGACCGATCCAACTGAATGGGCGCCGCGTAGTTTCGAACTTCTTCGTGCAGAGTCTGCAGTTCTACCAGTGCAGATCGCGAGCGTCTCACCAAATCTTGTTGCTCAGGAGCTGATTCTAAATCCAGGTCCAGCATGTCCAAGCATGCTCGGGATCTTTGTAACGCGTTTCGGCTTTCGTGCGCGATGCCAGTCATCATTTGGCCGATCGCAGCGAGTCTCTCGCTTTGAATCAGCTGCATCTGGGCTTGGCGTAAGTCATCTTCGACTTGCCGACGTTCGGTCATGTCGCGAAGGATGCCCGTGTACAGAACTTGAGCTCCGATCCTGACTTCGCTAACCGCAAGATCCACAGGAATCATCGAACCGTTTTTACGTTTGCCCATCACTTGGCGACCGATCCCGATAATGCTTGCCTCTCGCGTGGAATGGTATCGATGAAGGTAACCATCGTGTGCGGATCGATCTGGCTCTGGCATCAGCATCGAAACGTTTTGGCCGATCACTTCCGCTGGAAGAAAGCCGAACATTTTCTGAAACGCATGATTCACATGCAGCACCACCCCTAGGGAGTTGATGGTCACAATGGCATCGACAGCGGTGTCCAAGATCGCGGCCAGAATGGCTGAATCTTGAAGTCCTTTCAGTTTGTCGTCAAACTCAGTCTCTTCGTTCAGCATCGTGGTTCTCGTGATCGAGGGGGGATAGCCAACCTGGTTTCAGTTCGTCCAGCATTTCGCGAACGATTGTTCGTTCGTCCGGTTCGAGTCGAACGCCTTTTGGGAGTTCGCCGTTCTCCACCAAAATCCCGTGCATTCGGTTCTGAATGTAGGCCATGACTGCTTCCGGCAATCCATCGAAATGCGAAGACAAAATCAGATAGCTGCATGGAAATCGCATCAGTCGCTTCTTTAGGTCGAACTGGTACAGCGAGCGACCTTTGGAGTCGATCGGTCCGCGCTGGCTAAACTCCTGGGTAAAGTTCGAGGTTCCAGTTACTTCGGATTCTAATGCGAATTCGTCTACAAAAAGCAACCCATCTACGAGCGCTTCGCCGACGCTCGCGATCCGACGCCCTGTGGACTCCGTGCGAAAAGACTTGTCTCGCCCGAGCGCTTCATTCATGGCTTGATCAAGGTAAATGGCTTGGCGAGTTTCGTAATTGGCCCGTGTGATCAGATTGTGCAATCGAGTCTGATGCTCCAGCACCATCAAGGCGATGATGTCGCTAGACTCCTGCAAGTAGAAATCACTTTGTACATTTGCGGGTAGCTTCTCGGAATTGAGACTGAATTCTGTATCCACATTTTGCGGGTCTTGGCGATCAAGTGCAAACGCGTTACCCAAATGCGTCATCTTGCCGTGCGTCCCTGTGACATACCAGCCTCCCCAGCGTTGTTGAAAAGGACTTCGGTAATCCGTCACGTACGAAGTCGAGCCCGAACGGGGCCGACCTGATTTGTCAGAATAAATGGAACGCACTAAAACGCCTGGCACCCGTTCCGTACGCGAAGTCGCATGACACGACAGGCATTGGCCTCGGTCGCGTATGATTTGGAACGTTTCTCGCTCTCGTTCTAAGGTGTAAAATACGCATCCCAGCTGGGAATCGATGGCCGTTAGTTCCATGACGTTGCTTCCTTGGACAACTCCTAAGTAAACCGAATCATTGAAGTAGATGGCACGCGGAGTGCTTGGTCCAATATGCGAAAGTTGCAAGCTGGTTTTGGAGAAGACTAAGCATTGCGACGAGACAGGGATGTCTAACGCTTGCAAAACCGACGGAAGATAGTCTCCTTTGGAATCGGCGACCAACACCTTTTCGCCTGAGTTCATCTGCTGAAGTAACTTGGCAACAGGGTCGTAGGACTGGGAATCGTAATAAGAGATTGGTGCATTCTCAAATTCATCCTCGGACCGGGCCATATTCACCCAGCCTGCGAACCACAGCACACCAACAAGTGTGCGAGCCAAGAAACCAAGTGCATGAGAGAGTGGTGCGGTCACTTTTTGACCTCGTCATTCAGCATTCGCATCGCAGGACTTTCCAGGTCGTCGTATTGACCATTTCGAATGCACAATAGGCAAGCGACGAGCGCCGATCCACCAAGAAGCAGCGCGACAGGCAAGGCAACGTAAAGAACACTCATAGTGTGTTAAGTTTCTTCAGGGAAAGTGAATGTTAATGTTTTTTCAGTACTTGCTGCGTACCATCATGGCCATTGCCAGAACAGTGAGCCCGCTGATGGGCATCAGTATTGCCGCAATCAGCGGGTGTATCAGGCCAGTGATTGCCAAAGTGATGGTGATGGAATTGTAAATCAAGGAAGCGATGAAGCAGCGTTTGATCCCGACGACGACGCTTTTCGATGTATCTAACAGGCCGACAACCGACGACAATCGTTGGTTCGCAAGATAAATGGGGGCCGCATGCAGCGACTGCTCGCTGCCTCCTCGGATGGCGATTCCAACATCGGCGACTGCCAGTGCCGCCGCGTCGTTTACGCCATCTCCCACCATGACACAGGGGCCCGTCGTCTGTTGCTTGCAATCGACAATGGCTTTCATCTTTTGTTCAGGCGTCTGTTCCCCTAGGGCGGTTTCAAGGAGAACTCCTTCCGATTGCAGTTCCTTCGCCATACGATCGACCATTTCCTGACGATCACCAGAAAGGATGGCTAGTTTCCATCCTCGCTCGGAAATCGCTCGCAAGGTGGAGACGGTTTCTGCCCGGAGGGGATCGCCCAGTCCAAACATTCCAACCACCGAATCATCGACTGCCAGCCAGACGCTGCTTCGTCCGCGAGAAAGTATCTCGGATTCCAAGCCGTTCCATGGTCCATCAAACTCGATCCCGTTTTCCAGTATCCAACGCTGCGAACCGATGCACAGGGTATGCCCAGCAATGGTGCCACGTATTCCTCGTCCCATGGCTACATGCACATCAACAACCTTGGTTTCTGCCGCAGTATCCGCTGGAAGCCCGATTGCATTTGTTTCTTTCTGACGCGTGGCAAAGTCAACGATCGCTAAAGCTACTGGATGTCGCAAGACACTTTCCAATCGCGCTGCATGAGCTAAGTTTTCGCTGTCTCCATGCCATTCTAGTACTGTCATGCGACCGTGCGTTAAGGTCCCTGTTTTGTCTAGCCAAATTTTGCCAGGTGTTGCAAGTTTCTCCAGACAGTTCCCATCACGAATCCAAATCTGTCTCTTGGCAGCGCGACCCAGCGATACCGTCAGAACCAACGGTGCGGCCAACGCAAGCGCACAAGGGCACGCGATCGTCAGCAGTGCCATTGTGTGCTGAGTTGCCGTATTGCTTCCGGCTACGAAAAACCAAAAGAGCCAAGTGCAAACAGCAAGGCCTATTACAACCACGACAAACCATTGCCCAACTCGATCTGCGGCCATAATCCATGGGGTTCGATGGGTCGTTGCGTTCCTGACCAGTTCCATCAACCGTCCCATGCGAGTTGAGTCCCCGACCGCAGTCACTTGAACCGTAAGTGGGCTGCTGAGATTGGTCGTGCCATTCAGCACGACGTCTCCGGCTCGGACAGGCATTGGATTGCTTTCGCCATTGAGCGACGACATATCGACCGAGCTCAGTTGCGTTTGTTCGGCCTCCGAGCTTCCCTGGACTAAACCATCAGCGGAAATCAGTTCCCCCGGTTGGATATAGATTCGATCACCCACTTTCAGCCGACTGGATGGTAGAGTCGTCCATGCACCGTCGGGTTCGATTCGATTTGCAACCACGGAATTCAATCTCAGAAGCTTTGCTACAGACAAACTGGACTGATGCGTTGCCCGAAATTGGATAAAACGTCCGACGCGAAGTAGCAAAATTAGAGAGGCAAGCGAATCAAAATAAACGTGTCCCTGTCCAGAAACGGTACCAACCAACGAACCTACAGCCCCCATCAACAAGGATAACGCGATTGGGACATCCACGTGCGGCGTTCGAGTTCGAATCGATTGCCATGCGGTTTGGAAAAAAATGCGCCCGGGAAAAACAGTGGCCAGGATCGCTAAGGATGTACCGATCCAACGCAAAAAGGTTGCTTGAGTGGAAGTCATGCCCGTGGACTCGCCGGCATACAGTGCGACCCCGATCCACATCGCGTTGGCTGCAAGAAACGCAGCGGTCGCGATGCCTGTCCAATGCCACCGCTGTTTCTCTAAAAATCCTCGTTCATCCTCTTCGTTCGCGATCCAAGGCGAAAGCGCATAACCGATTCGAGACAAGCGATGTGAAACGGACGCTGGGTTGGTTTGGTCGGGGTCGTAGATGAGCTCGATCGTGGAATCGCTCATTCGTACCTGGGCACTTTTGAGCCCATGGATGGTTGGTTGAACTCGTTCGATCAGCCAAGAACAGGCGCCGCAATGAACTCCGTCGATCGCAAGGCGCACTGAACACAAACCATCAGGAAAATGATGGACGGCTACACCAGCCGCTTCCAAGTTGTTCAAGATCGCAATGCGATCGTTTCTGGCTACCGAAAAAGATGGTTTCGCGTCCCTCCGCAGTGCATAGAAGTCCTCTAGCCCGAGCTCATGAATCATTGCATAGGCGCCCATGCACCCGTTGCAACAGAATACGCGAGACTCCTTGTCGGCTGCAAAGGTAGGCTGCCCACAATGCGCACAAGGGCGAAGTCCCGGTTTAGCCACGTTCTCGCGATCAAGGGTTTCCTGCATCATTGCCTCCCAGATAGCCAACGCTCCCGTACGGGGCTGCACCAGCAGCGGCCCTAGAACCCATACCAATAGCGGAAGGTGCAATACTTCGCGTATTCGGCATCAGTGAACCGCGTGACGGACTCCCCACACAGCACGGTAGTCCCGCATTCATCGAATCCCGAATCTGTTGGATCGAGGGCTTGCTGGGTGTCGCTGTGATAGAGTTTAGATCGACCTGACTTCGGTGCATCAAAGTGTAAAATCCAAAGGCGACAATGCATACCGCAGCCAGCGGTTGAAATAGAAAATGCCACCGAGGTCCCACCATGCTCCAGCTCCAAGCTGCGGCGGTCAGCAGCGGCAAAGTTCCCACCCAAAAGGCGACCATCATGGCAACAGTCATGGTCGGTGAAGGCGCTGCCGCGGAGGCTAAAACAAAAACATATAGCCAACCACATGGCAAGAACGTGCTGGAGAATCCCCACAAAAAAGAGGAAAGCCAAGCAGGCACTGACGCATACCGTTTGCGGAGCGACACGATGGAACGCGTCCAATTCAACACCCAAGCGGAATGGGTCACCGGTTTCGTCGCGTTGCCCATCGATTCGAACAATCGCACCATTCCCATGACAATCAAGATCATCCCAACCCCCCAGCCTATCCATTGCGATCGAGCGAAATCGCCGGCCGCTATCTGAAAGGTCAATGTGAACGCTGCGACAAGCATTCCCATCAACAGGTAGGTAGCTAGTCGTCCCAAGTGATAGGCGGACAGACGAACCGCCCGTTGCAAGGCAGGACGGTCTCCGCTGGATTGACCTATCGCCAGCATCGCAAAAGGACTGCACATGCCAACACAATGCAAAGATCCGACCAGCGAAGAGAAAAGTGTTGCGGTCAGCAACTCCAATGCGCTCACTCGGAATCTCCTTGCCAATCGAACGACTTTTCGAACCAGCATTTTTCTTGATCCGCAGTCAGCATGTCGATCTCCAAATTCCACATGCCTGGCTTGGAAACGTCAACGTTGGCGAGATATAGTCCTGGGTGAGTTTCCGTAAGAGGTGCCTTCCATTGTGTGGCAACTCGGGTGTAGTGAAACAGGGTGACCGATCCTGTGCAGCCCGAGACGGGGTTTCCGGCAGTGTCTTTCAGGACGATTTCGATTGCATCCAGGCTTGGTGGAATACGAGCGATTTCGATTGCCCAACCTTGCTTGTTCCAAGCTTCCTTCAGTGATTGGCGTTGATCCCACGCCACCGCTCGCTCGCCAAATCCTGGAATCGATCGAAAGGATGGATCCCCTGCCGCCATCGAAATCGCGATCGCGGCAATTGCGATATCGAGTGAGAAAAAGCCCACTATCAACAGCACCCAAAAGCGTCTCGATTTACGTTCTTGCCTAGCGGTATATGTCGCGTTCATAGATACACTTTGGTTATTATTGAGGTCCTAGTAATCGAACTTGAACGTCGCGAGCGGATCCTGCCGAGTCGGCAATTTCGATTCGCGTATCGTACAGACCTGAGCCCTTGGTGATTTGAAGCGGGAACTGAACATCGACAGGAACCAAGACCGATTCGCCTGGTTTCAGAGTCAGCGGTGCTTCGTTGCTCCAACGAGCGACAACCGCTTCATTCTTAGTTTTGATGGAATACTGTTGGTCGGTTTGGCTTCGATTCACCAAACGAATGCGGAAGTTGTTTTGCACATGCTGATCTTGGAAGACCGTAAATGGTGCGCCAGGCATTCTGACAACGCGAGCGTCGAAAGCAAACTTGTATGACAACACGAACAAGAACAGTAAGAAAGCGATACCGATGATCGTCGGGTAAATCAGCGTTCTTGCTCGGATGGCTTTGGAGGGTATGCCCGCCATGGCATCTTGGCTCGAGTAGCGAATCAACCCCGTGGGCTTCCCTATTTTGACCATGATATCATCGCAAGCGTCAATGCACTGAGTGCAATGAATACATTCAAGTTGAAGCCCATCGCGAATGTCGATGCCCGTCGGGCAAACGGCCGTACACCGCCCACATTCAATACAGTCGCCCGTTTTCATCCCAAGTGAATCTTGCGTTGTTTGGGTATCTCGCTTGCCACGCTTTCGAGGTTCTCCGCGTTGGATATCGTAGGTGACGATAACCGATTTGCGGTCCAACATGACCGATTGGAATCGTCCATAGGGGCAAGCAATCATGCAGAATTGCTCTCGAAAATACATGAAATTAAATAGCAGCCCCAGGGTCGCGCCACCCATGACCAGAAAGGCTACAGGGTGTTGCGTTGGCCATAACTGTATCCACTGAGCTAAACGATCGGTTCCAACGAAATAACTTAAGAAGGTATGGGCAAGAAACAACGAGCAGCCCAGGTAGGCTGAAAATTTGGCCACAGCACGGACGCCCCCTAACTGATTTCGGGATTTGCCACCCTTGCCAAGCGTGCCATCAAAAAAACGATCGATAGGGCGAAATAGGAACTCGAGATAAACCGTCTGCGGGCATGCCCAGCCACACCAAACGCGTCCGGCGAGAGCTGTTACCAACATGATCGAAAAGAAGGCCATCAAGGCCAAGCAAGCGACCAGTGGAGTATCAGTTGGATAGAACGTGTAGCCAAGAAAGGTAAACTGGCGGCTTGCGATATCGATTAAAACGTAAGGTTTGCCATTCAATCGCAAATGGGGTAAGGTCACGAAGAATGCGATCAAGCCATAAGCTAACCAACGTCGGCGTTGCCAATAAAATCCCTTGGCTAGCGAAGGGCTAAGCCAATTGCGGCTGCCATCGCGTCGCAAGGTCGGCAACACTTGCTCGGGGGCGTTCAGAATCGAGCTTGGATGCATCGTCGATTGTGGTTCTAGCAGTTCCTTGCAGCATCCACCATTTGCTTGACAGCGACCGCAGGACGTCTTTTCGTTCGAAACAACTGGCAGCGTGTCTTTCATAGTTTCAGGCGCACTTTACTCGATTGGCCAAACCGCAATGGGGCTACCATCGGGCGCTTTAGGGGAAGCAGGTTTCGAACCACGCAAACTTGCGACGTAAACGGAAACCAAAATGATGTCGTTCTTGTGGGAAAAACGGGTAGCCCAGGCTGGCATCGCACCTGCTCCAACACCTTCGTTGAGGACCTTGATGATGTCCGGTAAGGCCTTGATGTGCTTGTAATTGTCGTCGCAAAGATTGGGCCCAACGTTACCGCCACCGTCCGAACCATGGCAGGAAACGCAATTCGCTTTAAAAATCGATTGGCCGACGCCAACCCATTTCGGATCTTTAAGGTACTTGATCATCGTAGCTTGATCAGCCGCCAAGTCACCGATTTCCGCATATTGCTTTTTCGTGTTTTCCGTTAGGCTTGCTTGGTACATTTCGTCCACGGATCGACCTGGAGCACCAATGTGGAAGTACAACAAGTAAAATGGCGATACGGCCATGGTAATGACAAAAACCCATTTCCACCAACTGGGTAGTGGATTGTCATATTCTTGGATGCCATCGTAGCTGTGCAGAACCTTAACTTCCGTTGAATTGCCCTGATCCATTACTGTCTATCTCCGTTACCGTGTAGGTTTGATTCTTTGTTTTCGATGCTGGTTTTCTGAGAATTCGCCGTTCGAGGAACAGGAACCAGGTCGTCGAGTGGAATACGTCCAAACGCTCGTGACGCATCTCTACGAAGCATGAACGCTCCTATGCAAATGGCAAGGAAACTCATTCCAAACAAGACCAAGGCGATTTCGTCGTAGTCCGAATAATCTAGTTTACTGATAATTTCTTTTAACATGGGTTTTTCCTAATTGAGCCGCAGACGCTAGCCGCGTTTCGGATTCCTGGCAAAAATCTATGTATCGCGGCTAGCGCCCGCGGCTCAGAGTTAACGACTGGCCATGGTTGGAGTAGTTTTTGGAACTGCGTCAGTCGTTGGAGCCGATTCGATTGTCGGCGTTTCCGTCGCTGGTGTTTCGGCAGGTTTTTCCGCAGGTGGTGCTGCCGGAGTCACTGCAAACAAATCGGTACCGAGCCTTTGCACATAAGCAATGAGCGCGATGGCGGTCGAGTCCTTGATCAAGTGCCCGTTGTAGGAGACTGGTCCCCCTTGGTTGATGATCTCTGCTGCAAACACCTCTGCTTGCTTTTGAGCCATGGATTCAGCTTCCGTGAGTTCCCTGTCATAAGGTGCCCCTAAGAAAGCTGCTGCGTCCACCCGTTTCTGAATCTCTTTGAAGTTGAGCTTCTGTTCCAGTAAATGCTTATAGCTTGGCATCACGGATCCCGTCACGAACTTGGATGGGTTTTCAAAGTGAGTCCAATGCCAGAAACTGCTTTGCTTCTTCACGCCTTCTCGAGCGAGATCGGGACCGATACGTCGCGATCCCCATTGGAATGGCCGATCGTAAATGAACTCACCTGCCTTGCTGTATTCACCATATCGCTGAGTCTCTGCAATCATGGGGCGAATCATTTGGGAATGGCAGTTGTAACATCCTTCCGAAACATAGATGTCTCGCCCAGCAAGCTCCAAGGGCGTGTAAGGCTTGACGCTGGCAATCGTCGGAATATTGCTTCGGATCAAGAACATCGGAATGATCTCGAAGAGACTTGCTATGATGACCGCCAAGGTCGTAAGCAAAGTGAATCGAATTGGAAAACGTTCCCAGCGTCGGTGCCAATCCATGGCCGAGACTTTGTCTAACCGTACGGCGGCGTCGAGCACGGGTGTACCCGCCAAAGGGCTTTGAGGAATCGGCGAATCTTCGTAGAACCGGCTCAAGCGGGGAGCGGTGTACACAGGTTCGTCATACTTACTTGGACGACCTAACCACGTCATGGTAGCATTCAGTGCCAGCATCAAAATGCCAGCCACGTACAACGTTCCTCCTAGAATACGGGCCCACCAAAATGGAACGCTCGACTGGACGGATTCAATAAACTCTGGGTATTGCAACCGGCCGAGATCGTCCATGGCCCGCCACATCAACCCTTGAGTGATACCCGCCATGTAAATTGGGACGATGTACAGCAGGATTCCAATGGTGCCGATCCAAAAATGCCACTCAGCTAACTTCTTGCTCCAAAGCTTGGTCTGGAACAGCCTGGGCAGTAACCAGTAGATCATTCCGAACGTCATAAAACCATTCCAGCCCAAAGCGCCAGAGTGAACGTGGGCAATGGTCCAGTCGGTGTAGTGCGACAAGGCGTTGATGCTCTTCACCGATAGCAATGGTCCTTCAAAAGTAGACATCCCATAAAAGGTTAGTCCCACCACGTAAAACTTAAGGACTGGATCGGAGGTCACCTTGTTCCAGGCCCCTCGCAAGGTCAATAGTCCATTGATCATCCCGCCCCAAGATGGCATCCACAGCATGACGCTGAACAACATTCCAAA
>Ga0247834_1003070_pt1 | contig 23393 bp, 17 predicted proteins | sample LaCruzMarch2015__8_FD_187118 | JGI IMG/M metagenome (GOLD analysis project Ga0247834, IMG submission 187118) | Freshwater microbial communities from meromictic Lake La Cruz, Castile-La Mancha, Spain - LaCruzMarch2015_12m | ecosystem: Environmental > Aquatic > Freshwater > Lake | place: Spain...
GAAGCTATGCCACTTTCCCAGTGAATGCCTTGGAAGCGGAAGGCCGACGGAATGTTCGTTTCTTGCCATTCGGACATACGCCCGGCAAAGTAATCGCCCGCATGCCGAGAGCGAATCCCGAGTATCCGACGACACTCGACTTGCGGCGAGAAACGTGGAGCTAGTCCAGCAAACAGTCGATATACTTCGACGATCCGGGAATGCTTAATCGACCATGCGATTCGTTTTCGTACCATTAGTCGAACCATACCATTAGACATCATGCGAACCTCGTTAACCTTGCTGTCCGTTTTTGCCCTAAGCACTATTGGATTGCTAAGCATATGGACCTTTAAACCGAGGTCAATTGCAACCAGTGTCGTTACTCCGCACGTACCATCGAATCAAAGAGTGCGCACCGAATGGATTGAAGATTTCGACCAGAAGATTTTCATTTTTCCTACTGTGTTTTGGGAGCCGCTCGATACGACGAGTCTTCGCAAGCTAATTCGCGAGACTGGACTAGTCCGCGAGAAACGGGTGTTGGAGATCGGAACTGGGAGCGGATTGATCTCACTCTGCTGCGCCAAAGCGGGGGCTAGCTGGATCGTTTCCACGGATGTCAACACAAACGCGGTCGAGTGCGCACGAGTGAACGCTGAGCATTTGGGATTTGATTCCATGATGGACGTTCGTCGGGTCGACGTGGCAAATGCCAAAGCCTTTGCGGTTGTTAGTGCGCAGGAACGATTTGACGTAATCATTTCAAACCCACCCTGGGAGGAAGGCGAACCGAAAAGCATCGATCAGTATGCGCTCTACGATCCGAACTTCGAGTTGATGAAATCGCTGTTGAGGCATGCGCCCGCTTACTTGATGGATGACGGGCAGCTCTACCTGGCCTACGGCTGCAAAACAGCCATTCAACTTCTAGAAAATCTTGCGGTGGAACTTGGTTATGAATTTGAGGTACTAGATGATCGCAAACTTGAAGATCTTGAAGAAGTTTTTTTGCCAGGGATGCTATTGAAGTTGACCCGTTCCTAGTTGCTAACGGCTGCTCGGCTGGAGCTTCGCTCTGTTTCAAAACGAACAACGTCTCGGAGAGACGCTGCGACGTGCTTAGGAATCGTTCGGAAATAAGTTACCCGAGTTAAGTTCCCGTTTGCTGTAAAAATGCGCGTCTCTGCGTTATTTGATTCGGAAAATTGATTGTGGACGGCTCCTTATCCATGCGAGAAATGGTTGTGGAACCCATCACTAAAAATCTGATCTTTCTGTACGAGGAGCTGGATCGGCCAATGCTGTATACAGACGCACACGAGCGTAAGCCCAGTAGCGTTCAGCGGTAGCGACGGAGATACTCAACGCGGCGGCACATTCGGGAATCGTCAGACCGGCGAAAAAGCGAAGCTTGACCAGTTCCGCTCGGATCGGTGATTCAGCGGCGAGTTGCGTCAGCGCTTCGTCGAGGTCCAGCAAGTCGACATCGTTGGTGTGCGCGCCGATCTGGTCGAGGTCCGCATCGACTCGGTGCCGATCACCACCGCGACGCGGCCCTTGTTTGCGACGCGCGTTTTCGATCAGGATACGTCGCATCGCTTCGGCGGCGCTCGCGAAGAAGTGCCCGCGCCCGTCCCACTTGAGTTCTCGATGTTTGCCGACCAGTCGCAGGTAAGCTTCGTGAACCAGTCCGGTCGCGTCGAGCGTCTGCCCCGGCTTCTCCGCCGCCAACCGAGCCGCCGCCAGCTTCCGCAGCTCCGCATAAACGAGCGGCAACAGTTCGGCGGAACCTTGCGGATCGCCGGAGTCGATGGCGTTGAGGATGTGTGTGATGTCGTTCATATAACCAGAACTGCTTCTGAATAAAGTTGCGAGCTTCTCAGTCCCCTTACTGTGACTTCGGCTCTTCTGGCATCGAGGCGACCTCAGGAGTCCGCCAGGTGTCTGGACCGAGATCAGGTCGGGTCCGCTCAGTGAGCCGTTGCCATTCTTTGAGGTACTTGTCGCGCGAGCCTGCTGTGGGTTCGTTGGCCCGGATGCGATACCACAAGTGTGGTTCATTGGCGGCCCAGCCGGGGAACGGGAAGTCGGCATAGGGCGGCTTCATCGCGGCCAGTTGTCGTTGTTTGGCCGCCCACGTCGGCTGGTCCCACGGCTGGAACGTGTCCTCGCGAGTCAGTTCGCCGCCGACCACGACTTGTGCCCAGAGTTCGAGCATTGCTGGTGGGATGGTGAGCTTTGAGGCCTCGGGGAGGATGCGCAGTTCGGCGTCGTCCCTGTCAAATACTGGCTTCCCGTTCGCATCGAAATCCCAACCGCCAAACTCAAAAGCCAGTCGGCCAAAGCCCGGAATGTAGCCATCGACCACATTGAATGGTAAATCTTTTTCGGTAGATGTGTCGAGATTCTCAAAGAAACGGCCATCTGGCGCGATTTTGGCGAGATCGGGATGGTATTTGCGGCCCACTGGTGGCTTGAGCCTCTGAAACGTGTTGGCGTCAGTCAATACCCAACCACACCGGATGAGTGTGCCATCGAGTTCGCTTGCAGTCGCTTCACCCAGTACACTGGTATTGCCAAGTTTGGCCCACGGAGTCCATGACCCTGGCTGACCGAGCCGGATCAGGCCGTCGTCGCCGTACACGGCATCTGGTGCTCCCAAATCGAGTACATCGTCGGTCACGAATCGGATTCTCATGTTGATTTTAGCGAAATACTCCCTAAGAGCGGCGTCTTCGATAGGTTGCCAATCGAGTGAATTCCAGAGTCGAAACTGAATTTCTTTGTTTATGCCGACATTATGGATGGTGAGTAGCCTCTTTGCCGTTGGGCTTACAGTCGCCTTAATGAAACCGTCCGCTTCGGGATGGTTCAACCTTGCCAGTTCACGACCATCAGCAGCTGAAACAACCACAATTACATTATCGTGATCCTTCTGTTCCTGGTAGATCAGCCAGCGTCCGCTCGCCGCAAGTCTGACGTTGGAAATACTCCATCCCGGTCGGTCGAGTCTGCGAATCAACTTTCCGGTTCGTGAACTGTACAACTCGGTCCGTACCCAATCTTTGTGATGGGCGCGGAGGAGTGCCGCCTCATCGGCAATTAGTAACTCGTTCGGTGGCTCATGCCTAACACTGTATGCTAATTGATCTACGGTCATTCCGGCCGGATAGACGAAACGCTCCGGTCGCAGTGGCGTCTTGGCGCGAAGCGTGCCATCAGTGTTCCAGAAGCGCACAATACTATCGGTGTCCTGCGTGTAGATCGTATTGCTGTCAGGACTAAAGCCGTACTCTAACACCCGCTCCGTGCCTTCTCGTAGGGTGCCCACGCGAGCAAGGCTGGGCAGCGAAAGCAGTTCGTAACCCTTCTGTTCTTGGCCACCAATGCAGTATTGGCAATCTGGACTAGCTGTCAGGCGAAAACTACGAGAATGATGAGGTGCCAAAAACGGCGGCACCAGCGGCACGAACTCCTGCCCGACGGCGATGACGGCGGCTGCCTGGAACTCGCGTAGGTTCACGAAGTTGGGGATATCTTCGATGCTACCTATCATTCTCATTTCACCGCCGTCAATGCTCTCGCCAAGTTCGGTCCAACCGGTGCTCGAATCGAGCGGCCGGGCCAAACGCAAAAGACCGAGCCGAGGGTCGTTTTTGTACTCCCATAGGTCGGCGTCAATTCGGGAACTGGCTGCCTGCAGTTTGGCTTCAAGCATCGCTTCAAGGTGAAGTGAGGAAAGTTTGGTCGCACGGTCTTCTTGCTTTTTGGCGATCTTAGTTTGCTCCTCTGCTTCGATTCGCTTCGCTTCCGCCATCGCCTCAGCTCGGCGGGCTTGGATTGCCAGAACCGTGGCCATTGCTACGCCCGTCAGCAGCATTAACACAAACGCCACCACTACCCGAACCGCCATAAGATTTCGACGATACGCTTTTCGCAAACGGTATCCCAAACTTGGTGGCACGGCTTGGACTTGTTGGCCGCAGAGATAACGCTGCACGTCGTTGGCGAGACCGTTGGCGGTGTCGTAACGACGCGTGCGGTCTTTTTCCAACGCCTTCATCACGATCCAGTCGATCTCGCCTTGCATCAATTGCGAGAGCTTGGCCGGATCGGACTGCCGTGTTGCGGCGATGCTGGCTCTCATATGCGAAGTGCTTAACCGCTGGCTAGGGCGCTGCGGTTCTTCATCGCGAACGATGCGCAGCACTTCGTCGAGGGCCGCTTTCTTCATTCGCTCCGCCTCGATGGGTGGACTACCCGCGAGCAACTCGTACAGCAACACGCCGAGGGAATAAACATCGGCTCGCGTATCGATGTCCAGTTGATTGAAGGTGGCTTGCTCGGGGGCCATGTACGCGGGTGTACCGACCAAGGCTCCGAAGCCGGTGTAGATCGTCTTTTCGGTAAGTTGCTGCCCGACGGCTTTGGCCACGCCGAAGTCAATGACTTTGGGCACTGGCATTTCATCGTGCAGAGCCACCAACACATTGGATGGTTTGATGTCGCGATGGATGATCCCTTTCATGTGCGCGTGCTGGATGGCTTGGCAGACAGGCACAAACATTTCCAGCCGCTGCTGTGGGGTCAATTGTCGCGCATCTGCGAACTCGGTGATCGGCGTCCCTTTGACGAGTTCCATCACGAAGTACGGCCGTCCATCTTTAGCCGTGCCTGCGTCCAGCACTTTGGCAATGTTAGGATGATCCATGACTGCCAGAGCTTGACGTTCGGCTTCGAAGCGGCCGAGGACACTTCGCGAGTCCATGCCGGGTTTGATCAGCTTGAGGGCGACTCGACGTCTGATCGGTTCCTGTTGATCGGCGACCCAAACCTCGCCCATACCTCCTTCGCCGATCCGCTCCAGCAGCTTGTACCGACCGACGCGATCGCCGATTGCGGCGGTGGATTCGGGCGGCAGAGTTGGGGCTAATGGATCGCTCGGCCGGGCGCGTTCGGCGGGTTCGAGGAAGCGCCCGACTTTGGGCTGGGCGGCCAGCAACGCTTCGACTCGGCGACGCAAGTTCTCATCGCCACCACAAGCCGCGTCGAGATACGTAGCCCGCTGAACTGGGTCCGACTGATCGACGGCAGCTAAATAAACTTCTTCGACTCGTGAGATATCGTTCATGGGATCGGTTCCAGCTAAGGCGCGACGGATTCTATCACACTATGCGAGAAACGGAACCAATCCCCCTCAGCGAGTGGACGAATATTCTGAGATCGCGTCGGAACAGCGATCGGCATCAATCCAGCAGCGAACGCCGCGAGCTAGGTGCCTGGCACGAATGGCAGCACGAATGGCACGTGCTTCGCACCCGTCGAGTGTGCAAGAGTGAACGCACAGCATTTAGGATTTGAGTCCATAATGGACGTTCGTCTGGTCGATATGGCAAATGCCAAAGCCTTTGCGGTTGTTGGTGCGGAGGAACGATTTGACGTAATCATTTCAAACCCACCATGGGAGGACGGCGAACCGAGAAGCATCGATCAGAATGCGCTTTACGATCCGAACTTCGAGTTGATGAAATCGTTGCTGAGGCATGCGCCTGCTTACTTGATGGATGACGGGCAGCTCTACTTGGCCTACGGTTGCAAAACAGCCATTCAACTTCTAGAAAATCTTGCGGTTGAACTTGGTTATGAAGTTGAGGTACTCGATGATCGCAAACTTGAAGATCTTGAAGAAGTTTTTTTGCCAGGGATGCTATTGAAGTTGACCCGTTCCTAAACGACGCAAGATTGTCTCAATGAGCGTTTCTAGGCAGCCGGGGGCTGTGGCTGCGATCACCTCCTGGTATATCGCGTATCCATAGCTACTCGCCGACGGGATGTATCCAGGTTGCCAATCATTGGTTAGCGTCGTCACGAAGACTGGATGAGGTGCCAAACGATCGCGAAGGGTCTTTTGAAACGTCTGGTAGAGCTCGCCTGGAACAAAGATCCAGATTGCGTCGCCAAGGATCCCGAGGCGCAATGATAGAGGATAGGACTGGCCCGGAATGAGTGCATTCAAGCGAGCCAATTGCCGAGTGCGTTGTTCCACGTGTGCGCGGCAGTTTCGCACGAGGTGTTCGTCACCTGCTGCGCGTGCACGAGTTTCCTCTGATAGCCAATGTTCTTGCTCTGAGATCGTCTGCTCTCTTGTAGGAAGATCATAACGATACGGAAGTTGCACCACGTGTTTTTCCCATCGCCAAGCAGTTTGAGTATTGCGGGCGTCGTCCGTCAACGGTTCATGGCGCCAAGTGCCGATCGTCGTCCCCGAGATCACTGGCCCGGCATAACGATACTCAGTTCCTGATGGCGGCAGGGCAGCCAGCGCTGACAACACTGCGTGTCCCACTTGCCGCCCATTGCGATCTGCGACGGAAGTGTCACCCACGAATCCTTCACGCGGTCCCAAGTCCCCCGACGCACCTTGCAGGAACAAACATACCCCCCCCTCAGACTGCTCGATCGTTTCACGCATCGCACCCACCCAGTCGGGACTAATCAACGTGTTGTCCCAAGCCAAAGTTGTGGGATGGCAAGCATAGTTTGCGATCGTGGCTAGCCGTGTTTCCGAAGCATTTGAGATGCTTGCGATCAAGAGTGTGTCATCGGCAGGTCCTGAAGGATTGAACCCGCAAACGTAGCGCCCCTGCTCAATGTCGAAATAGTCGCGATGTGCGGCCAGTGCGCATCGACCGGTACCGTAAACGATGGTAACGTTTTCGATTCGCGATTGAGCTTCGCGAGCAAGATCGGCGAGCCGTTCGACGAGCTGATCAAGGTATTGTCCAATCAATTCTCCGCCTGGGAGATGGCTGCGAGTCCGAGACATCCAGCCAGAGCCGTGTGTGTGCGTAAGGGTGATCAGGATATTGTCATAACCGACCTGAGTTGCCGCGTGTATGGCTTGACGGATGCTGCGAATTTCTTGCCCATCGAGAATACAATGATCAAGTGAAACAATGATCTGCGGCTCACCCGTCGCGGGGGCGGTCGGTTCAATCCACAATAGCGTGGCTACGAGCGGACGATGAATTCCAGTCGCCCGATCGTGCATCGCAGCGCCCCACATGCGATGGTAGATGCCGACCGGTGGGGTGATGTCGCAACGAGCAACGGCTGCTCGGCAGCGGGATTGCGGTGTGGTAACAACCGTTTTACTCTGCATATTCATCTCCGAAGAGTGTGCCTTGTGGATTTAACAACGCCCAACAAACAGCGTCGATCGCCATGATGCCCGCGAAAAGAAACAGAATAAGGTTCCAGTTGCCAGTCATCGCGACCAACCAACCGGCCGTTATCGGGAACAAGGCTGCTCCCATATTGCCAAACATATTCATCGTGCTGAAAACGGTGGCGACATGCCGACCACCAAAACTGATGGCCACCGTATAGCCGCTGACGCCCCCAAACGTGGCACAGAAAGCGCCAAGCGCAATCAAAGCAATGCTGCCGTTTACATCGTGAATGAAGTAAGAAATCACAATCAACAGCGAACAGCACGACATACCGGCCACGGCGATTCCTTGCCGACTCAGGCGTGCGTTACCAGTTCGCAGAAGTAGCCAGTCGGAAAAAAAGCCTCCAGTCAAACTGCCAACCACTCCACCAATTCCTGCAACCGTGGTCAGGATCCCCGAGCCCAGCAATGAGACATCGCGAGTCTTCTGCAAAAAAGTTGGAAACCAAGTCATAAAAAAGACCATGCCCGCAGCTCGAAAGAACTGCTGGGCGCAGAGCAACATGAGCGGTCTGCTTCTCAGCATCCTAGACCAATTCATCGGTGACCGAGCCGTACTTGTGCTTTCTGACACAGGAAGTTTTCGGATGGAAATCATCGCCAAGAACAGAATCGTCCAAAGGATGCCGGGGAGCGAGTATGCTGCAAGCAGCAGTCTCCAGCGACTGAGGTGCAGAATGCCAGCCAGGGGGGATAGCGATTCCAAAAACGAAGCCGTCAGAACGGGAGCCAAGGCTCCGCCGATCGTCATGCCGCTCGCCAAAAGGCCCGTGGCCCGGGCACGCTCGTTCTCGGGAAAGATCTGCCCCAACGCTTTTGCGGCACAAGGAAAAACGCCGGCCTGAGCAGCTCCCATTATGCCCCAAAGGAACAATAACGAAACGAAATCGATCGCAAATGCACTTAGCAACGTAGCCAATGACCACACGACCGAAAGTATGGCTAAACCCCGCCTGCTCCCAATTCGATCTGCCAGCCAGCCGCTAGGAAGTTGCATGAGTCCGTAGCAAAGGTACCACACCGACTGAATCCATCCCATATCCCGCGCTAGGTTTTCAAATTTCAAGTCGGTTGCAATCTCTGCTGCTGGAACACTGAGCGCGGAACGCTGGACGTAGGCAATTGCAGCCGACAAGCACAAGAAAGCCAGTACGTGGTAGCGGCCCTGACGGACGTCCTCACTCATCGAATCGTTTTTAGAGACATTGGACATGCAAGGCCACTAGTCCGTAAATGTGAGTCGCTGTTGGAGCAATTGAAAGAGGCGGTCAACTTCAGCCGTCGTCTCCATATCAAGCTGCCAACTGCACGGTTGGATCTGCAGCGTGTTCTTAAACAAACCACGTTTTTTCATTAAGTATTTCTCGATTGCCAAAAAGCCGTCGAGGCCTGCTTGAAGTTGCAACGCTGTCATCGCGCAGATCGGCAATGATAACCGATAGATGCTGTCTTCGTCACCGGCCTGAAGGGCTCGCCACAATGCGACGATGCCATCCAACAAGTCCGTGCCAGGCATTGTTCCGACGATCCCTCGTCGGTAGCAGTCGACAAGGTTGATGCCCCCCGAGCCTTCAAAAATTCTGGCCTTGCCGTTGCTAGCATCTCGGAGCTTCGACAGGTTTGGTCCCAGCGGACTCGCTTCGGGTTTGAAAAAGATGCGACGCTCGCCGAACTCGTCGAGCAGCTTCATGTAGACAGCCAGGTCAATTGCAGCACCGACGTAGCTCGACGCATCTTGCACCACGAGTGGAATAGAAAGTCCGCGCGCGATTGCGGCAAAGTACTCGCTCGTCTTGGCTCCGTTCAATGAGGTCGCGACAGGAGGAATCGCCATGACGGCACTGGCGCCCAGATCTTGGGCATGAGTCGCAAACTCAATCGCCTCGCGGATACTCTCTGCACCGATACTGATCACGGTGAAACCGCGACCTTGCACGGACTGGCAGACGAATGACGCTAACTCTCTACGGCCATGATAGCCCAGCCTCAGAATCTCGCTGACCATTGCGATGACAACGCCATCCGCCCCGGTTCGAAAAGCCCAGTCGATTTCACGTTCGAGTGTTGTTCGGTCGATTGAGTAATCGTCGTTAAACGGCGTATGCAAAACCGGCAGGACACCGTGTAAAAGTTCTTTTTCAGGTGATGGCACAATGGGCAGATCTCCAATCCTTGTTATTGTTATTTGCGTAGATGTGCTCCACGTAGCACAGGCTGCCAGCCTGTAATAGTCTAAAACGCACAGGCTAGCAGCCTGTTCTACGGGTATTTCTCATGCTACCAATCGCCGACGCTACCAATCGCCGACGCTACCGTCGCGATGGAAAACTCGCTGTAGCAATTCTTGCTGGAACGGGTGCTTGCGGACTTCGTCTTCGTTAATCGTAATCCCAAGACCAGGTTTCGTGTTGGCAGTAACGGTACGTGTGGCTTCATCGACCTGAAAACCTTCCTCAACCACTTCGTCTCGCCAGGGCACATCATTGTGCACCGACTCGCAAATAATGTAACTCGGTTGTGAGAAGCCGAACTCGATGGATGCCGCCGTGCTAACCGGTCCTTGTGGATTATGCGGAGCCAAGGCGATGCGGAAGGCGTCCGCCAAGGCCGCCACCCGCCGAGCCTCACTGAAGCCGCCGCAATGTGTGATGTCCAACTGACAGATTTCGCAACCGCGTTGAGCGAACAAGTCTCGAAACGCAGCCAAGTGTGTCATTCGCTCACCGGTCGCAATAGGGGTCGAGACCGCAGCGTTGATAGCGGCCAATCCTGCGACACTTTCAGGCCAGCAAGGTTCTTCCAGAAAGTACAATCCATATGGTTCTAGTGCTTTTGCGAACTGCATCCCCATCGCCGGGGAGGGACGAGCGTGGCAGTCGACCATGATATCGATTTTGTCACCAACCGCTTCACGCATGGCAGCCACACAGGTCTCTGCCGCCTTGATCGGTTTCAGCCCTTCGATCGGCATGGTGGACGGCACGGCCATCGACTTGAAGGCGGTGAAGCCATCGGCGACCGCTTGTTGGGCTAACTCCGCAAACCGTCGAGCATTATCGACCGGAGTCTCATAGAAACTCTCCATATCACCACCACCTAAATGGCAATAAAGTCGGATGGTATCGCGCACCGGCCCTCCCCAAAGCTTGTGGCATGGGACGCCATGAAGCTTACCGACGATATCCCAGAGCGCAAGATCGATACCAGCGATGGCCGTCGATCGCACGATTCCGCTACCGTGCCAGAAATGCTGCCTCCACATCATCTGCCACAAATGCTCGACGCGAGTGGGATCTTCGCCAATCAGCAACTGCGACACGTCTTGGATCGCACCGACGACGCTTCGAGTATGCCATTCCAACGTGGCTTCGCCCCAGCCAAACAAGCCCGGCTGGTCCGTAAGAACTTTTACAAAGATCCAATTGCGCATACGGGCATGACACACAAGCGTTTCGATTGCAGTGATCTTCATTTTTTATCTCGTGAGGTTTACCTTGGGGACAATCGAGTCACTTCTTGTCATTTAATAACAACACTAACGATTGTTCAAGTTGCCTTGGATGAAAGCCGAATGGTCCGCGTCCATTCTTGAACGCGATACGTCCCGTCTGGTCAATAAGATAGAGACGGTTTGGCATACCGCTATAAAGGGATCCTACCGCATCATCGACTCCGTCGACTAGGAAAGGAATGTCTATATCGAGATGTTTTTGACAGGTCCTTGCAATCAAGCGACGTTCTGAGTCCATTTTTGGTTGCGACAAATCGATGCCTGCGCGCTGGTTGCTCGTCATCCACCAACCATCGCTTGGATGGGCTTCCCGTACATAGACAAGGAAAAATTTGGCACGGTCCTGATACCGTTCGTAAAGTTTTTCTATGTTTCCAGCTTGGCTTCGAAAAGGCCCACAGGTGAAGTTTCCGAAAATCAGCACAATCGGTTTTTCGCCAATCTCTTTCGAAAGGGTTACAGATTGGCCATCCAAAGTAGTGAGCGTAAAATCGGGGGACTGCTCATCGAGACTTGGGCCCGGCTGAAGCGACCCAAGTTCCTGGTTCTTGAGACCTGCCAAAAGGGTGCTGCGGCTAGGTTCATCGGGACGTTTCGCGCTTTTCACGCTTTCACTGGGCGTGGGAGGAAGGAATTTCTCGCGGAGATCATCGATTGCTAAGTACCCGTCCTCATCCGCTCCAAGTTCTTTGAACAGATTCAAAAACTCTTCGCGTGTCAGTTTTCCATTTGCATCGCGGTCAGCCATAAAGAACATCATGAACCCAGGCGTTACCGTGAGAGAGTGTTTGCTCCAATCGAAGTCAGATTCTGTTAGTTGCCCATCGTCATTGCGGTCAAGCCGCGAGAAATCCTCTTTTCCACCGGTGAACTCCGTCGCGATAACCTTATCATCCTGATCGGTATCGAAGCGCTTTCGAATATGGTTCCAGCCGAATCGATTCTGTGCTTTTGACAATTTGAACCAACCGTCCTCTGCGCTAAGGCGGCTTCCGTCGAGGATCCCTTCCAACATCGCGATCGCTTCGGAATCCTTCGGTAGCGAAGCTCGCAATTCCTTTACGATGGCTTCTGCCGCCGGTGTTAGTTCGTCAGCTTGAGCCTGAGTAGGCTTGGTCTCTGGTGGAGGTCCACCGAAGACATTGTCGCGAGTCACCGGAATCGGATCGACTTTCTTCAACCCACCTGCTGGATCTAGGGGGAGACTAAATGCTTCGGTGATTCGATTGAACGCAGCTCGCGAAGTTGTGAAGCTGATCACTTGAACTACGTCACGCGCCCCGGCGGCCTCAATTCCCTCTTTTACTTCAATAGCCGACAAAACAACAGGTGCATTCCCTAAGTTTTTCGCGATGCGAAACAACGCTTGTTCGCGAGCGGAAAATGAACCCCAGTCTCCGTCCAGCGCAAAGATCTGCTCAGTGGATTGATCGAGGCTACTTAGTCGGTCGCGCGCCCTTGCGAGTGCGTACCAAGCGCGATCTTGTCTCGCCAGGATCCATGATAACTGAGCTTTTAGCAACGGTGAAATATCACCTTTGTCTTCGGACGCCAAGATGCTGTCGAATCGACTCGAACCAGCCGTTGGAAATCTCGCTAGGAGTCGAACCCAACTTGGCAACTGGCCAACCATGGATGCGGTTCCAGGAATGTTTTCGCGCGTTTTCAACTCGTCCATCAACGGAATTCTAGGCTTGCGTGTCTTGCACTCCAACAGCATTTTTTCGACGAAATCTCGGGACTCGAGAGCGGGACGACGACTTACTGTTGCACAGGTGTTGGGTACGTCGCTTGTTTCGGAGAGAACCACAATTTTGCTGACCGTTTTTTCAAATGCAGGTGACGTTGGAGTCAGATACGATCCGCGTGGACGCTGTGCGTCAGCAGACTGCTCGATTGGATTGTTCGCTGGACCACCCCCAACTCGCGAGAATCCTCCTTCATCCTTGTTTTGCGGAACGGCAATCGCTTCTTTCCACCGATTGATGGAGTTGTTGCCCGCCATCGACAAAACCATTTCCAAGATCTGGTCGTCCGTGAAATGAACTTGGAGACCAGCGATGTCTGCATCTGAAAACAAATGTGGTTCAAGCGTAAACTTTTTCGCAAATGCAAATGCCGTTTGCGAAGCGACATCGAACTGTTTCCAATCGCTGTCTAACAATGCAATTTGATCTTCGGAACGACCCAAGCCAAGCAGTTTGCTCTCTTGGTGCCCAATGCAATACTGGCAGTTGTTAACGCGAGAAACGATCCAGAACAGTTCGACTTTTAAAGCGTTGTCCAAGGTGAACAATGGATCCTGCAGCCGCGAGAACCCAGCCGATCGATCGCGATTCGAAGCGCCACCAATGTTCGCTGTGTTCGCTGCGTTCGCTGCGTTCGCACTCCCCGGCGCTCCAGGTGTACTTAAATTGGCTGCGTTGGAATTGGTGTTTCTAACGGGCTCGATGCCGTTCAAGTAATGATACTTGACTCGGCTTTCGTAACTATCAGCTTGTGTGCCCAATTTCGCTCGGTCACCGTCGGTAAGCTCCGGTAATGGGATTCTTGGCACTCGAACTTTAACATCTTCGAGCAGACGCTTCAGTTCTGGACGTGTGAGCGGAGTCGGTCGGATTCCTTCGAGTGCATCCTGCGCTCTTACGAATCCAACGAAACCGAGCGTCGCTATGAAAAAACATGGTGACAATTTTTTACGCATATCAATGATCGCTTTGCAATTGGAATATCGAACGAATGTAAAACTTAGCCTTCTTCGCGGAAAAACGTCAATGCAGGGGTCGTCGTGACAAGATAGTTGAACGATCGCTGCGTAACCTTGCCATCTTTTCCTGTGCATTTCAATGAGATTTTGAATCGAACGTTTGGTCCAAGCATTTCGCCATCATCAAGGAACTTAAATTCTGTCAGCGTCGCTCCTTTCTTCCACAGATCTTCCGAAACGTAGACGGGTGGAGTTTGCTTGGCTAGCTCGTCCATTTTCACACCCATTTTCCATTGATCCAATAGTTTCTCTGCTAGCATCCTCGCTTGCTGGCTATCGGATAGTGGTACCTTCGCCGGTCCACAACCAGTTGCCATCATGAACCCCACGAACATAAGGATGAGTATTGGACTACGAAACAGATCGGGACGACGCATTATTCATTTGCTCCGGCTAGAACTTCGCCTTGGTTGCGTGAGCCTAAAGCTCGCCAGACCAAGAGGTCGATACTTCGCGGAATGAAAACGACCGAACCGTCGCAACGCGCAACTTGGACGCCACCGGTGTGATAGCTTTTTGCCGTCGTCGAAATTCGTCCTGGCGGAAACATGCAGGAGCGGCTTTGAGGTGGTGCTGCATGGAAATAGCAGGTGGAGGTATGCCCACCGTTGAGCCATGGCCCTCCAACGTTGCTATTTCCCTGAAACGACAAGTTCGTTGTATCGATGGCCGCGCAATCCCGAATGGCCTCGTCCGCAGTTGCTGGGTTCGTTCCTGGCCGAAACGTATCGGTTAGACTCGAAATCGCGTTGCTGAAGTCACCGATTCCATGTTCACTAAATGCGGCGGTGTTGGATAGTCCATCCGTGACATCGGCAATTCTCAGATTCTTGCTTGGGATCATTGGGCCGTTCGGTTCCGGAAATCCAAAATTCGGGTCGCTGCTCAATGTTGGCGGCAGGCCATTCAATATTCCAGAACCTTGGTTCGAGCGATAATTCGTTCCTGCCCAACCTGTAATCGGAATAACGCTGACAGGGTCGGATGGACAAAGCAACGTTGGAATAATGGCTGCTCGTGCAGCAGTATTATTCACGTGTGTTCCGGAGACATTGAAATCGATGAGCTGATAGACATTGGATTGCTCCATGTAGGGCATCAATGCTCCAAACGCAGACAAGCCCGTTATATCAGCTCTACCCGACGGCAACCGCTTGGTCGCAGACTCGTAGTTATGCAAAGCCAAACCCAGTTGCTTGAGATTGTTGCCGCACTGCATTCGGCGAGCCGCTTCGCGAGCAGCTTGGACAGCTGGCAGGAGCAGCCCAACTAGAATTCCTATGATTGCAATTACGACCAACAATTCGACTAGGGTAAATCCAGTACGACGCGAGCGTGTAGATATGAATCGAGACATAGAAAAGGTTCCTTCGTATCAATGAATTGCAAGATAAAGAATAAATGCATAACCAAAACAAACAGACATTCGCTACCAACTCGGTTACGACACGTAAGCCAATCGAGGAACTCAAGAATGGCTTGCGAAAACGAGAGTTGATACGAAACATGCAACAGGAAGCGAAAGCCACTGTTGTTTGCTAGAGCTCGGTTTTAGGCACAGCCGACGTGCACGATTACACAAGGTTGTACCGTCCACTTCCGGAAGCAAACGCGTGACGCAATTTCCTAACGGCCGATGGATTTCGCCGACATTCCAAGCAAGAACAATGCAATTAGGCATTGAGAATAGGCGGAGGCGTAGTTACCTCAAGCGTCGCCGACGAAGGAAGAGCGACATCGAAGAATTCCAATTTTCGCAATGTCAGCGAATTGCAAGACGTGTCTGCTGGCTGAAAATTCAGATGGTGTCGTTGCGGGACGGTAACGCGCGAGGGTTCAACAGGAGGCATCGATGGAGCAGATCGACAATTACCGCCTTTACAACCGGGACCAGGAAGAGAGTCGTGAGTCAAATCCATTTTGGAACTCAATCGAGAGTGTTCCAAATAGTCTCCGCAGCTCCCTAGAACGTTCTGCCCTCCAATTCCAACTGCGAAAACAACGAAGACAGACACATAAAGTGCAATCCTCGGCAGTCGCGTGGCAATGGGAAAAGAGAGCATTGGTCGTCTTTATTGGGGCTCGCCTAGAAAACGAAACAGACGGCACAATTGTACTGCTAAACCAACAATCGTCAATCAGCAAAGCGTGATTCTCCGGCACTATTGGCGTTTTTGGTGTTTTTCATCTCGCATCGATCCCATTTCACCGATCTTTATTGACGGTCGCCTCCACGACTCAGGGCTTCTTGGACAATCAACGGATGGGGAGGGACTCGAACAACCCTCAAGAAACACAATAGGTTGCACCATATCGATCCGACCGTGGTATGCAGGTGGTACAAGCATCCCAATTGCCTAACAATGAGGCAGCCAAAAACGGCCTGCTTGCAACCGCCCAACGGTCGATTCAGGCCGGTCGGCCGGCTATCGCGAAATGGATCGATGCCACGCCGATCGATGATCACCACGCGCTTGGGAAACTGAGACCGATCTTGCGGATTTGCGAGCCGCCGAATCGATTCTGAACGCAATAGTGCCCCCGTACAACCGCCCAGCACTGCCATCGCCACAATTTACCTGAGAGACATTGTTCCAAACGGCATCGCTTCATCGAATCGGAAAAAACCGACCCAAAATCGAGTTGGTTTGGCAAACCGACGACCGAGCGCGAACTCGCACCGGTTTTGGTTAACCGGAGCAGGTTGGAATCGACGAAGATCCCACTTCCAAAGCCCCAGACCCATGACACTACACAGAGCTGTTTCGACGAGGAAGCAATTTCCGGGACGCGCAGTTTCGCTAAGTGCTCATAACCTCGAGGTCGTCAGTTCAAATCTGGCTCCCGCAACTTCTCTGTTTGGTTAGGAAACTGACCTCAGTAGGTTATTTGAAGAAGCCGGTGTATTGCAGCAACGCAAAACACCGGCTTTTTTCGTATTTTCCTGCAATCTTCCGGGTCTCGATCACTCTACAGAGACTCGATTCCCGGCCGCGACTCTCGCCAAAACAGCCCCTCTCCGGGGGCCAATCAGAGACAAATACTCTCGGAGTCTCTGGGTTATGAAAACCGCCGGGTTAACGACTCTGGGTTATGAACCGTCTGACTCACTCGGGATTCTTTTTTTCTGCTGTTCTGGCTCACTAAGACGCCCATAGTTGCGAACTTTCGCATAGGGTGATGGGACGCGCGTCGGCCATTTTGCATAGATAGATCCGGGAGGGACGCCATTTCGGTTCCCTCGCAGATCTTTCCATGGAGGCCGAATCATCGACGCTTACTCTCTCGACTCTCTTCCCGCTGATGACCAACTTCCAAACGATCCGACGTCGGTTCGCTTTCGATCCATCGCCGAAATTTTGCTTCGTGGTATCCGACGATGTGTCGCTGAAGATCGCGACTTGAATGCCGATTCGGAGCGAAGTCCCAACACCGACCAACCTGTTTTGGGCAATCTCGGAGACTCTTTACCCGAGCCGCTTGATTTCGTTTTTGAGAAACCCCTCTCTGTGTCCCACGTCTCCAAAACGCTGGGTTTTGGCGACGCCCAAGACATGCAAAACGGAGGTAAATCGTGAGCAACGAAGCGAGACACAGAGACATCGCAGCGCTGTTGGCAAGAGGCGTGATTCGAGTCAAAAAGCAACCACTGGTCGCCAAGGCAATCGAATCGAGAATGCCAATGGAACCATCGCCGGATGCCGACAGCGTACGAACGAATGATGATCACCAAAGTACAGCTTTATCGGTTGAGCGAGCACAACACGGAGGTGATCAATGAGCCCAAAGGTCACCCTCGAGATCGCCGAGTTGCATGACAAGACGGTCAATCAATTGGTCGAACGCTACGAACAGGTCTTCAACGAAGAATGCCGTAGCCGCAACAAGCAATACCTGATCCGTCGCATCGCTTGGCGATTACAAGCAAACGATGAAGGCGGGCTTTCTCGAGCAGCTTTGAAGAAGGCTGAGGAGTTGGCGGTCGACGCAGATACGCGAGTGACCGCCCCACGCAAGCACAGCAACGACGGCGTAAAGCTCGTCGTGCCTGAACCATCAGCGTTTGTGGATTGGGACCCGCGATTGCCACCACCGGGCAACATCGTCGAGCGGCAATACAAGGGCAAAATGATCCGCGTGATCGTCCTGCAAGATGGCTTTGAATACGAAGGCCAGCGTTACAAATCACTGACCGCGATCGCGAAAGAAGTCAGCGGCTCTCACTGCAATGGATTTCTGTTTTTTCGACTAGGGAGGAAAGCATGAGCAAACAACCATCAACACGTCCCAGGACGATTCGCTGCGCGATCTACACTCGCAAGTCGACCGAAGAAGGACTCGATCAACAGTACAACTCGCTAGATGCACAGCGGGATGCTGGCGAAGCCTACGTTCGCAGCCAGACGAACGAGGGCTGGGAACTAGTGCATGATCGTTATGACGACGGTGGCTTTTCTGGTGGCAACATCGAACGACCGGCGCTCAAACGGCTGATGGAAGACATTCAGGCCGGCAAGATTGACTGCGTCGTGGTCTACAAGGTCGATCGACTCAGCCGATCCCTTCTCGACTTCGCCCGCGTGATGGAAACGTTCGATAAGTACAGCGTGTCATTCGTGTCGGTGACCCAGCATTTCAACACGACGCACTCGATGGGTCGATTGACGCTGAACATCCTGCTTTCGTTTGCCCAATTCGAACGCGAGATCATCGGCGAACGCATCCGCGACAAGCTCGCAGCACAATGTAGGCGTGGACAATGGACTGGCGGCTATCCGGTTCTTGGCTATGACGTCGATCGTAGCGAGCGAACACCGAAGCTAGTCATCAATCCTGAAGAAGCCACCAAGGTACGCCGCATCTTCTCGCTCTATCTTGAGCTGAAGAATCTGCTGCCGGTTGTTGAAGAGCTAGACAAGCGTGGCTGGAACAACAAGCTGTGGCAGTCCAAAAAAGGACTTCCTAAAGGCGGGCGACAGTTTGACAAATGCAGTGTGCATGCGTTGCTGACCAACCCTATCTACAGTGGGAAAATCAAGCACAAGACGGACTTATATCAAGGCCAACATCAGGCGATCGTCGACGAGGAAATCTTTGAGCGAGTCCAAGCACAACTCCGAGAGAACGGATTCAATCGTGGGAACAGGATTCCAAGCAAGCACGGTGGATTACTGAAGGGGCTTATTCGTTGCCCCAACTGCAACGTGGCGATGGTGCACAACATGACCAAACGCAACTCGATCGTCTATCGCTACTACACCTGCGTTCGAGCCATCAAACGCGGTCGTCTGGCTTGCAAGCATCCGTCGCTGCCAGCAGGTGAAATCGAAGCTGCTGTTGTTGATCAAGTTCGAGACATTTCCCGAGACGCTGGGCTCCGAGACGAAATTATTCGCCAAGCGATGGTGGCTACCCAGCAAGGCAGAAAAGAGATTGAAGCACATCAGATTCAACTTGGCCGACAACTCACTCGGGATCATGGTGAGATCAGACAACTCGCGCTCGACGAACGACCTGATAGCCAAGTATCGCATCGTATTGCCGACATTCAGGAGCGAATCGAAAAGGCTGAGGTTGAACTTGCCAAAGTGAACCGACGACTCGTCGACTTGGAAAAACATGAGATGTCGACCCAGGAAATCGAAGATGCCCTAGTCGACTTCGATCGTATCTGGGACGCACTTACTACCCGCGAGCAATCGCAACTGTTGGCACTATTGGTTTCGAAGGTCGAGTTCGATCAGAGCGATTGCACGATCGCGATTACATTTCATGCCAGCGGTATCGAAACGCTGGATCAACAATCACAGGAGGTTTAATGGTCACCGTAAAGCGCAAACTAAACGTCAGCATCGCCTCGCGAGGTCGCATCGCGATTCGTCCTCATGATCCCAACGCGGAACCACCACGACCAAGGCCGACTAATCGTGTACCTCGTATCTCCAAGTTGATGGCGCTTGCCATTCGCTTCGATGAGATGCTCCGTACTGGCGAAGCATCAGACACAATTGAACTGGCACGTCGCGGTCACGTTACCCAGCCACGGATGAGCCAGATTATGGCCCTCAACCAACTCGCGCCCGACATCCAGGAAGCTCTTCTAAATCTCCCGGCAACAAAGGGCAAACCCGAGATCCACGAGAAGCGGCTGCGCCCGATCGCAGCGATGCTCACCTGGAAAGAACAGCGAGCTGTGTGGAAGCAAATCTGCGATGAGGTTGGGTTACAGAACCCCGTCATGGAAGAGTCTGTCGATCGAATCTGAGAAAATATTTCTGTCGGTTTTTCACACTGAATTTGAACAATTCAGGAAAATTCTATTTTCGTATGACCAGAGGTGTCAAATAGGTCGCGTTCAATACTCCCACTACATTAGTCAAAAGCTAGCAATTCGGAGACGCTGGTCTTTAACGAGTCTCAAGGATGCGTTTCAACATGAGTGGAAGAGTGATCGCCTATGCCTACTTACAACCCCAAGCAACTCGGTGAACCAGAGGTCATCCGAGAAATCAATCCGACCATACTTTGTGCTTTCCTGCAGCCGTTCGAAGGTTACCTTCGATCGCGTGGACTCGAAATCAAAGTGCCAAGTCGTATCGATAACGCCACCAGCGAGAAGTTGGTGGAAATACTGACGAACCCTTCGATGAAGACGCCGCAACAGCTATTGAATGCGGTTTTCTACGTGGAGGAGATGTTGACGCCCATGGCCGCTGACTCGCTGCTGAACGCTGCGCAGCAGGCCGGAATGCCGTTCGACGAAGATGGCAAGCACTCGCTCGCCGACATCGTCATGCAAGTCTGGATGTTCGATTCCAAGATCGTCGAAACTCAACATGCATGGCAAACATGGAAAACCCCGCGGCGTATGGAATGTTTTCAAGCCGTCCAACCGCTCGGGATTGCACCGATCGCGATCACGGACGAGCGATTAAGCCAAGCGATCCGGGACGCTGGTGATTGGTTTGCGAAGAACAATCGCGGTCGCAAGTTATTCATGACACCTCGGTTCTCGGGGCGTCAAATCCAGATGAGCATTCGACGTGGCGATCCATTCAGTCGAAAGCCAACGATTGATGACGACGGCATTGACACGATCACCTTTCGCGAAGCGCGTAAGGACTCAATGGTCTACGACACCAACGAAGAGGTCTTGATGCTCAACTCGAGTTTGAAGAAGACTTACCCAGTCTACTGTCGTATCTTTGGAAAAATGCTTTACGACAATCCCAATCACTTCGGAATCTTCACCCGATACACGCTGGCACCGTTGTCGGAGCTTGGCGAAGACGCTTTGTCACCAGGTGAGATTGATGCGATCGAAGAGATCGTACTACTGAATTTTCGCGTTCGCATGGGTGGACCATTCAATCGATACATCATTCATGGAGCAGATGATTTTTTCGCTGATCTCAAGTGGCGTGGCGGCGTGTTTCAATCGGAGGGGCCGCTGGATCGCGCGACCTTTCGAATCAAGTACCGCCATGTGAAAGCACCTCGGACTTTAACGCTGTACGCCGGAAGTTCATCCTCGTACACCCGAGATGAAAATGCTCACTACGCCGAGCAATGGTTGCTTTTGCGTAGTTTTATTATGAAGACCGGTGCAAGAGCTGCGAGAGGATCGAACAAGGATGACCAAGCTGTGGCGAGCTATTGAGGAATCGCCATTGCTCATGGATGTCAAGGATGTGTGGCGTGAGCGGCTCGGGATGGAGTTCGAGCCGCTAAGCCGCTTTCTCGAGGCGATGAACATTGTCGCCACGAGATTGCCAGGTCGCACTCCATGGTCCTCATTGAAGGTCGTTGAGAACGACGACGGCTTCGTGGCGTTCTGTGAAAGTACCTGTGAATCGAAAGAGGTTCTGCGCGCCGATGTGATTTGCCATCAGCTCAACAGTAGGCAACTCGCAGCGGAGTTGAACGCTGCGCTCAACCTTGGGCGCAAGCCGGAGTGGCTCGACAAGAGTCGCCGAGTCTGGTTCCTCGGTAACTTGTCGCTGGAACTTCAGTCGAGGCCGGTCTACATGTCGTTGCACATCGCGAGCGACTTGATCATCGAAGCACTACACGCCGCAGCTGCCCACGCGAGATCCACGTTTCTATTGTTGGATCTCAACAGCAAACGACGCGACCAAAAGTTTGACGCGAGTGCCAAGATCGTCGATTGCAAGCCAGTTGAGTTCGAACAACTCATCAGCGTTACCTCAGACGGTTGCTTGCTGGCCAGGTCAAAGTCGCGAGAGCTCATAGCATCGACACTTGGCGTTACGCTCGAAAGCCGGCTGTCGGGTTACGTCTTCCAACGCAAAGGTAAACATCGCATGCTCGCGTTCAACAGCGAGATCGAGATTACATCTGAGACAAATGGCAACTGGTACATCGAGCAACTGCTCGCCAAGCCCAACGTTGCGTTTCGCTGCACGCACCTTGAATCGTTGCTGGCGGGCTTGGCCGAGGAGACGTCCATTGGGTCAATCGGCGAGCTGGTCGATATCGAGGCTCTCAAAGCCTACCGCGATCGTCTGTTGGAGATCGACGAAGAACTTGAGGAAGCAGTCAGCTACAACGATCCAGCTCGTCAGGAGAAACTTGGCAGTGAACGTGAAGCCATTCTAGATCAGATCAAATCTGCCCAAGGCCTCGGCGGACGCGTTCGACAAAAGTTCGATGCCGAGCGTTCGCGGAAGACGGTTTGTAAAGCGATCTCGCGATCGATTGAAGCGATCGAGAAGGTGCATCCCGAGTTGGGACTGCATCTGCACAAATCCATCAATCTCGGTCTCGAGGTCAGCTACAGCTCCGACGTCGTCATCGACTGGTTGTTTTAACGTCGAGATGAAAACGAGTATTGATCGCCGGAACTAATGGCCTATTTTCGCGTTTTTGGTAGTTTTCCCAAATGGGAAAACTTGCTTTTTCGCGAAAACAGGCTATCTTTTCGTGTCTAAGGCACTTTTCCCGAGCGAGAAAATGGACGAAAACACGAAAATCGACTCACAGTTGATGCTTGATCGGCTGCACTCCGGTGAGCCATTGCTGCCGCCGCTGGTCATTCGTCATGCGAGTTTCGAGTCGGATCGAGCGGTCGACGCACTACTTGAGGTGGCGTTCAACGGTGCCGCTGATACCGAACGATTCACCGTTGAGTGCAAGACTCGATCCACGAAGGATGATTTTCGACAAGCCACTCAGCAAGCCGCAGACAACGCCAAGCGACTGGGATGTCATCCGTTGATCTTTCTTCCGTACTTGTCACCGGATCGATTAGCAGAACTTGAGAGTATGGCTGTCAGCGGAATCGATTTGTGTGGCAATGGTATTGTCTACGTTCCCAATCGTATCTGCGTCGTGCGCACAGGTCAGCCAAATCTCTATCCCGATTCACGACCAGTCGCGAATCCCTTTCGTGGGCGCTCAGGGCTTGTTGCGCGGATGCTAATCGAAAAGCCTCATTGGGAAACACTGAGCGAATTGACTGAAGCAATCGAGAAGCATGCGCAGCTAAAGGGCCCTTCGCTTTCTCAAGTTTCCAAAACGATCTCCGCATACGCTGAAGAGTTGCTCGTGCTCAAAGATGGGAACACAATCCGCCTCGCCGATCCCATTCGGATGCTGGATCAACTGGGCAAGAATTGGCGATTGAATCCATCTGGTCGAAATCGCTTCTATCGCAGTTCAAAAGGCACACTGAAGTTAAGCGGACTATCCAACTCAACAAAACTTGCTTGGGCGCTAACCGGCGAGTCCTCGGCGACACGCTACTGCACCATCGCTCAAGGCGGACCAATGAAGGTGGCCGTTAGCGACTTGATGTTGGCTGAATCGCTGCTTTCGTTGACGCCTGAGAGCGTTCCCAGCTTCGCGGATATCGTACTGATCGAAACGCAAGACGCTGC
>Ga0247834_1003075_pt1 | contig 23385 bp, 19 predicted proteins | sample LaCruzMarch2015__8_FD_187118 | JGI IMG/M metagenome (GOLD analysis project Ga0247834, IMG submission 187118) | Freshwater microbial communities from meromictic Lake La Cruz, Castile-La Mancha, Spain - LaCruzMarch2015_12m | ecosystem: Environmental > Aquatic > Freshwater > Lake | place: Spain...
GCTATCGCAAGAAAAACGGCCACCGGCAGTATTTTACGCAGATCAAGATCGACGCCATCCAATCGTAATCGCTCAACTCCTCAACTCCTCAACTCCTCAACTCCTCAACTCCTCAACTCCTCAACTCTCAACTCCTCAACTCAAAACTCAAAACTGAGTTATGGCACATAAAAAAGGCGTCGGTAGTACCGATAACGGTCGCGACAGTAAAAGCAAACGCCTCGGCGTAAAATTATTCGGCGGGCAAAAAGCCATTGCAGGCAATATTCTGGTGCGCCAGCGGGGCACCCAGTACCACCCTGGGCTCAATGTGTATATGGGCCGCGACCATACGCTGCATGCCGCTGTGGATGGTTCTGTGGTTTTCAGCCGCACCAAAAACGACCGCCGTTACGTGAGCATTCTGCCTGCAAACGGTGTAGATGTACCCGTAACGCCACCAACACCGCCGGTTGTACCGCCCAAGCCGCCCGTTTTGCATCCGGAAACGCCCGGACAAGATGCCGATGTGCCGGTGCCAACACCGCCGGTAGACGATGCACCTAATGTTGTTGTGGACGACACACCCGCGGTAATCGTAGATGACACACCTGTAGTCGTGGATGAAACACCCGTGGTGGTGGATGAAACTCCCATAGTCGTGGATGAAACTCCTGTAGTGGTTGACGAAACACCCGTAGTGGTTGACGAAACACCCGTAGTGGTAGAGGAACCAACCGTTCCGCATGAACCAACGACCAACGACGATCTTAAAAAGATTGAAGGCGTCGGGCCGAAAATTGCTCAAATTCTGAACGAGGCGGGCATTATGACTTTCGCTCAATTAGCCGATAAAACAGCCGAGCAGATCAAGGACATCCTTGAGGAGGCTGGCCCACGCTACAACATCCACAATCCGAGCTCCTGGCCAGCCCAAGCCAAATTTGCGGCAGAAGGCAAATGGGAAGAGTTAAAAGAATACCAGGAAATCCTTATTGGCGGTCGCGACGTGACCGAATAATGGGCTATTGGGTTTCTTGCTTAAAAAAATATCTTTAGAGCCGCTTCTGTCCTCACAGAGCGGCTTTATTTTTTTGTCCATAACAGGTTTCGACATTCTTTTTCGCATGGGGTATTCATTTTTATTGGTTTTTATAGGCGGTGGTCTGGGAAGCGTATGCCGATTCGGTCTTTCTCTACTCTTGATGCCTTTTGCCTGGCGTTTCCCGTGGGCAACTTTGCTGTCCAACGCCCTCGCTTGTTTGGTGCTTGGGATAATTGTGGGTTTGCAGCTGCATCAGGCCATCCCAGACACACGCCGTTTGTTGGTGGCTACCGGCTTTTGCGGCGGGTTTAGCACCTTTTCGACCTTTAGTGCCGAGACCATTCAACTGTATCAATCGGGTCAAACACTTTTAGCTGCCGGAAACCTGTTTGGCAGTATGACAGTTTGCACGCTTTGCCTACTTTTGGGGGTACGAATTGTTTCCTAACCTGCCGAATAGAATGGATCTTAACCCTGATGTATTAGACAAACTCCAACTGCTTGAAGAAAAGTACGCGGCTATGGGGCAAAATATGCCCGCATACCTTGACGGGCTGCTCCATGCGGACTATTTGACGTACTGGGATTACATCCACCTGGATACGCTGTTGAGCCTTCAAAATCCGCGCACCCCCATCCCCGATGAGCGGATTTTCATCATGTACCATCAGATTACGGAGCTGTACTTTCGGTTAATCCTTGATGCCCTTGACCAAATCGCGCTCCACGAACCCGAACATGCGTTTTTCACCCGCCAGCTTACGCGGATAAACCGATATTTTCTGCATTTGATCAATTCTTTCGACATCATGGTGGACGGTATGGATCGCGACGAGTTTCTCAAGTTTCGCATGAGCCTGCTGCCGGCAAGCGGATTTCAGAGTGTTCAATACCGACTCATTGAACTGGGCAGCACAGAATTGATTAATCTGGTACATGGTACCCAGCGGGCCGAACTGGAGCAAAGCGGCACCATAGCCGATTGCTGCAATGCGTTGTATTGGCGTTGGGGCGCTACCGAATTGGCCACAGGCAAAAAAACCCTTACCCTGCGGCAATTTGAAACCAAATATGCCGACATAGTACTGCGCTATGCCGAATCCCGAATCGGTACCAACCTTTATGCCGTGTATAAAAAACTGCCAGAAGCCGCTCAGAACGACCCTGAAACAAAAGAACTTATGCGCGATTACGACTTGAACGCCAATGTACGTTGGGCACTGTCGCACTACCGCTCGGCAGTACGATACCTCGACGCCAAACCGCGAGAAATTGAGGCCACTGGCGGCACCAACTGGCAACAATACCTGCCCCCGCGCTTCCAGAAAGTCCATTTCTTTCCCGAACTGTGGTCGGAATCAGAAAAGGAAAACTGGGGACGTTTCCAGTAATCAGAAAAAAACCACCATGTACCTCAACACCCAAACCAAACGATTACTTTTTTTACTGCCTTGCCTCGGGGGCGTGCACGTCTTTTTGCGGGCAGCCATCATCATGGGTGTTATTGGAAACGATATTCCGGAGATGCGGCTGTTTGTTCATGCGCCACATTATTACCTGGATGGCAAGGCCGACAAAATTCCTGTTCAGTTGGACGGAAACCGCCATTTCCAGGTTCAGATACCCCTACAAGCGCCTCAAATTGTTTTTTTTGCAGTAAACAACGACCGGCTGCCGCTGTTTTTGGCCCCCGATGACACAGTAGAGTTGCACACGACACTCATTCAGTTCCCCTTGTTTGTTCAGTTTTCCGGCAAGTGCGGCACCAACAACCGGCTGCTTCAGGAATACCTTCGCTTGGCCAATAAGGATTTTAACGACTTCAACAATACACGCTTTAAAGTGGGGCAAAGCTGGTTGTCTGTGGAGGCCAGCGTTCAGGACTACATGGATAATCTTCGGCCAGAACCCTATCGCAGCGCTATAGACGAACAGCGTGCACAGCAAAAAGCTTTTCTGGAGGCCTATCTCACCGAATACCCCGAATCCCTTACCCCTGAATTCATTACCTGGATAACGGCCGATATCGAATACTCGTGGGCTTATAACCTTTTGCTGTACGGACAAGTCAATGAGCGTTTTTACAACATATCACCTTCCTATTTTGAATTTACAGACAAGGTGTCGTCTATTTGTGATTGCCTTGACAATGAGGCCTACCGCAATTATTTGAACCTGTTGATGGCCCGACAAATGGTCAAGACAGGAAACATCGACGCATTTTACGCCAAGCAGTACGAGTTGGCCGGTCAGTTTTTAGATGGCAAACCCCTCGCTTACCTGCGTTCCGAACTTATTTACCAGGCTTTCAACACCGAACGGTACCGGGAGATCCTGCCTGCATACCTGGATTTTCTAAAGACCAACACTTATCCGGCGTTCGAACCCAAGGTGACCGATCTGTATACAAAAGTGGTTCGGAATGCGCCCGGTACACAAGCCCCGGGTTTTTCGGAAGTGGAAGCAGACGGTCAGCGCATCAGCCTCTCCAATTACCGCGAAAAAATTGTCTATCTGAATTTTTGGGCCAGTTGGTGCGGTGCTTGTATAGAAAAAATGACCTATTTTGATCAGTTTGTAGGGGAATTTTTTGAAAAAGGCATTGAAGTTATCCATGTTTCTATTGACGCCGACGCGGAAAAATGGCATAACGCCATTCGGCAACGCGCGTTCCGAGGGCACCATGTGCTGTCAACCCCTACAAATACCATTGCTAGAAACTATGGTGTGGAGGCCATTCCGCAATATTTTATCATTGGCAAAGACGGCAATTTTGCGGATAAACCCATGCAACACCAGCCTGCTGACATTCGCAACCACCTGCTCGGCTTGTCCAAAACGAACTAAATGATACAGCACACCGATAACGGGCTCTACAGGGAATTGCAAGCGGCCAGGCGAGACGGCCGAAAAAAGCTGGCTGTGTTGCTTGATCCCGACAAACTGCGCCTCCAACGGCTGGAGTCTACGCTAACGCTTGCTATAGAAAGCAAGATTGATTATTTTTTCATTGGCGGCAGCTTGGTGGTGAACGACACATTGGACCAACTGCTCAGTGAAATCCGCAAACGCTGTGACATCCCCATGCTGTTGTTCCCGGGCAACTCTTTTCAACTCAGCTATCGGGCCGATGGCATTCTGCTGCTCTCGCTCATCAGCGGCCGAAACCCGGAATTGCTCATTGGCCAACACGTCATCGCGGCACCTTACCTGAAAATGTCGCCCCTCGAAATCCTTTCAACAGGTTATATGCTGGTGGATGGGGGCGTGCAGACTGCCGTGCAATACATGTCGAATACCTACCCGATTCCGGCCCACAAAACCGACATTGCGGTGTGCACGGCATTGGCAGGTGAAATGCTGGGTCTCAAAATGTTGTATTTAGACGCGGGTTCCGGTGCCCGCAACCCTGTGTCGGAAACCATGATTGAGGCCGTTTGCGGAGCGGTGTCCATCCCGGTTATTGTCGGCGGCGGCATCCGCAGTGCCGAACAGCTTGCCCGAAACTACCTTGCGGGTGCCGATGTAGTGGTTGTCGGCAGTGCCATTGAAGAAAATCCGGAATTGATTCGGGAAATGGCGGGAATGAGGAGGGGTTGAGTTGAGGAGAGGAGGAGTTGAGGAGAGGAGAGGAGGAGTTGAGGAGAGGAGGAGTTGAGTTTGCTCAACATCTCAACTCGCTAACTCCTCCTCTTTTCAGCACCTCCTCTCCTCTCCTCAACTCCTCCTCAACTCCTCCTCAACTCCTCCTCAACTCAACTAAAAGAAATTGCTCCTTCTGTCGTCTACGTCCGCTGTTTTCTTGATGGCGTTCATGAGGCCAATGCGGAGGTTGGATACAGCGGTAGACTGTGCCTGGCGGCGGAAGAGTGTAAGATCGTTGGGTGCTTGCGCTTGTGATTTTTCAGAAATCACCTGGATGAAGTACACCCCGCTGTTGCCAGCGATTGGGCCTGTAATGGCACCATTTGTTGCGGAAAAAGCGGCACCGACCACCTTCGGTTCTGCGCCGCCGTTTTGGACGGCTGCCTGCAGAATAGTGGTGTTGATGGCCGTATCAACTTTTACGTCGTTTTGCACTGCGAGCGTTTGCAAGTCAGCAACGTTTTGCATTTTGGCAGTAAGTACACCCGCTTTTTTCTTGTTTTTTACTTCCTGCACTACGCGAGGGTTGGCTTTGAGTGATTCGACGGTGGCTTTGCCTTTAGGCATGATGCTTTGCAGGCCAGCCACGAGGTATTTTGCGTCGAAATACCCGCCAGATGCATCGCGGAAACTGAACACTTCTTTGCTGACGTCGCCTTTTTCTGTCTTTTTGTCAAATGCCCAACGCACCACTGCCCGGGCATCGTCGCCAGAGCCCAAAGCGCCGAGGGTATAGTCATTGATTTTAGCCGGAGCGCTGCTTTGCGGCTGCAGGCCCATCTCGGTGGCTTTTTGAATCATTTGCTCCATGTTATCCGACGTTTCGATGAGGCCAATGGCCTTGTCTTTCACCACCCGCTGTGTATTGGTACTGGGTTCAATGCGTCGGCTAATGTATGACGCCTTTACTGCCGGATCATTGGTGACAAATTTTTTGCCCGTAATTTCGATCAAGTGCCAGCCAAACTGGGTGGCCACCTTGTAGAATTTGCCTTGTTCGCCTTTAAAGAAGCAGACTTCATTGAACTCCGGCACCATAGCTCCCTGAGGGAACCAGCCCAGATCACCGCCTTTGGCACCCGAACCGGGGTCTTGACTGTTGGCCACAGCCAAAGAGTCAAAACGGGCCTTTCCGCTTTCCAGCAGGCCCTTGAGGCTGTCGATGCGGGCTTCGGAGGCCGGATTGGCTTCGCGGATGAGGATGTGACGGGCTTTTACGGAGTCGGGAACCGTTTTGCGGTCGATGATTTTTACGATGTTCCAGGTGCCGTTTTCGAGGAAAGGTCCTACTACAGAGCCAATGGGCAAGCGCATCATGGAATCAGCGGCGCTTGCCGGAAGGTTGCTTTTGCTTGTGAAACCCGGATCAATTTCGCCGTTGTTCGACAAGATAAACGTGGAATCATCAGTAGCCGCTTTCATGCCGGCCACCAGTGAGGCTACGCCTTGATAAGTGGCCGCGCTGTCCTCGGCCGTTGGAAGCACGTCGAACGAAACAAACTGAATCACGCGGGTTTCCTCCGTTTGATCGTAGAGTTTGGGGTTTTCTTTAAGAAAGGCAGTATAATCGGCGTCGGTTACTTGTACTTCCGTATCGGGCACCTTGTCGTACGGCATACGCACATACAGGAAGCTCACGCGTTCGTTGCTTTCGCGGAACGACATTTCGGCTTGCCAGGAGGGGGTATAGACACCTTTGGACACCAGCGCGTTTATTTTGGACTGGAGGCGCTCTTTTTGGACTTCTTTTTCCTGAATGGCCCAGTATGCCCGGTTGGTTGGGTCGGTAAACTGCCCGCCTTCGATGGCTGCTTTGATGCTGGACAATGTGGCGCGGTTGGGTTGGCCATCGGCACCTTTGAAGCGTTCGGCGATGATCGGACTAATGTTGTTGCCGAATTGCAGGTCAGTCAATTCTTCCGGACCAACGTTCAGGCCCATGGCTTCTGCAAGTTGGTCAATCAAAGCTTTTTCGAAGTGATAATTCCACGACTGGGCGTGGATTTGATACGGATTGCTCTTGGAATTGGCGAAAATGAGTTTTTCATAATCCTCAAAATCGCTGCGTTTGACCTCCGCCCCGTTTACTTTTCCGAGCGTATTAATATCGCCCGCGCTGTTGCGTTGGGCATTTGAGATGATCTCCATCAAAATAAAACCGCCCAAAGCAAGTGTCATGAGCACGATGAGAATCCATCCATTCTTCCGGATCGAACCGATTAAAGCCATTTTTGTAAGTACAATTAGTTGACTGTCAGATTTTTAAACACAAAAAAACCACTGCTTTTTCCAAAGCAGACGCAAAGATAGCTCTATGGAACCAAATATAAGGAGAAAATTTTTGGTCACATCTATTGCAGACATTACTCAAACACATAAAAAACGCTTGGGTTGGTATTTTGTCAGTCTTAAGTTATGCTTAAATATTGCCTTTGAATCTGTTGATGCGATTGTATATCCCACTAAAATTGTTTCTTTGCGCCATCACAAAACGAAACAAAACAAAACAACATGTTAAAGACCCTATTCAAAAATTGGTGGGTGCTCCTGCTCAAAGGCATTGTGTCCATCGTATTTGGCCTGTTAGCCTTCATGAACCCTGGCCTCACCGCAACCTCCTTAATGTTGTGGCTTTCCATCTTCCTGTTGATCGACGGTGCCCTGTCCATGATTGGCACTTTTATGCACTGGAATGAAAATGACGACAAATGGCTGCTGTTGCTGGAAGGCGTGGTAAGCTTACTGCTGGGCATCCTGCTGATGCGCAGTCCGGGCGCAGGCATGTTGGCCGCTGTATTCTTTCTCGGTTTCTGGAGCATCATTTCCGGCGTTTCGCGTGTTGCAATGGCCATTCAACTCCGAAAGCAAATCGATACGGAATGGCTGTTGGGCATCAGCGGCTTCCTGTCCATTCTCTTCGGTGTGTTGGTGTTGAGCAATCCCGGTGCAGGCATCATCAGCATCATGTGGATGATCGGCATTATGGCTGTATTAAGCGGTATACTGCTGGTAGTGCTGGCATTCAAACTGCGCGGCATGGGCAATAAAGTGGAAAATCTTGCCGAAAATGCAAAAGAGCGGCTCTCCGAATTGGAAAGCCGCATGAAAGCTTAATTATACTGTTATTACGCCTACAACCCTGTTTCCCCTGCTGTATTCAGCAGGGGATTTTTTTTGCCTCACTTTCCAGTCCGCAATGGATCTGTCAAAAACTGTGCTTTTTCGATCATGCTGCACAATTCGGTGCGGTACCCGTTGGGGTCGTGTTTTGCCGACTGGCGGGCCAAGGCCAACGCGCTGCCGTATGTAGCGGCACCTTTGTATTGTGACCCCCTCAACAGCATGCCAAAAGACGCCGTGGCGGCTGCCAATTGCAGGTTTTCGCTCATGCTCGTTTGTGGAGCATCTTTTACTACGGTCTCCAATAAGGTGCTTGTGGCGTTGGGCTTGGGTTGTTTGTAACGGAGTTTGAGGGTGCACAATTCGCTGCTTTGGGCGGCAGCAGTAGGCTGTATTGTCTGGTATTTGAGCGGACCCGCGCCTTTGGCCAAGGGCAACGGTTTACCAACGGGCACCACTTCGTACAGGGCGGTCACCCGGTGTCCGACGCCGAGTTCGCCAGCATCTTTCGCATCATCGTCAAAATCTTCTCGGGCCAGCAAGCGGTTTTCATAACCGATGAGCCGGTATCCCGCCACGCGTGCAGGGTTGAATTCCAGTTGCAACTTCACGTCTTTGGCAATGGCGAACAGCGTACCGCCAAACTCCGAAACCAGTACTTTGCGGGCCTCACCGATTTGGTCGATGTACGCATGGTTGCCGTTCCCTTTGTCGGCAAGTTGCTGCATCTTGGCGTCCTGGTAGTTGCCCATGCCAAAGCCGAGTACCGAAAGGAATACGCCGCTCTCGCGCTCTTTTTCGATGAGGCGCACCAACTCGGCGTCGCTGCTTACCCCCACGTTGAAATCGCCATCGGTACACAGGATCACCCGGTTGTTGCCCCGTTCGGCGTAATGGCTGCGCGCTACCTGATACGCCAACTGGATGCCAGCGGCACCCGCCGTGCTGCCACCCGCCGAAAGCCGGTCAATGGCAGCATTAATGGCCGCTTTGTCGCTGCCGGAGGTAGATGGCAGCACGGTGCCTGCCGCACCGGCGTACACCACCAGCGCCACCCTGTCTTGTGGACGAAGTTGTTCGACCAGCAACCGCAGCGACTGTTGCACCAGGGGCAGCTTGTTGTCGTCGCTCATGCTGCCTGATACATCGATGAGAAACACAAAATTGGACGGCGGCAACTGACCGGTTTCGATCTGTCGGCCTTGCAAGCCCACCAGCAGCAGGCGGTGCTCGGGTGCCCAGGGGCAGGGTGCCAGTTCGGTATGCACAGCGAAGGGGTGCTGGTCGGTGGGCGGCGCATAGGCATAGTCGAAGTAGTTGATCATTTCCTCTATGCGCACCGCGTCGGGCGGCGGCATGGTTCCTTCATGCAGGAAGCGGCGGATGTTGGCATACGATGCCACGTCTACGTCAATGGAAAACGTGGAAACCGGGTTGTCGCCTGCGGGCAGGAATGGATTTTCCTGTATATGGGCATAGTTCTCCGCCGAATAATCGGGGGTAATGGAGTCTTGCTCCCCGGGGGCAGGCATTGTTGAATCGCTGCGGAGGCGACGGCTGCTTTTTTTCCCGGCTTTGGCCGATGTTGGTGCGGCACTCTTGCCGGCAGGTGCGCCTACGCGAATGCCATCGATGTAGTAGGTAGTGGCTTCGGAACGATTGCCTTTTATGTTGGCTGTGTTGGGGTTGGAGCCTGCACCGGCAGCCTTGTTTGCCTGTACGTTACGGGTGGGCAGGTTTCTGATCTGCTCGCTCGTCAGGGTCTGTCCGGTAGATGTGGCGTCTTGTTGAATAAGCGGCACTTTGTACGCGGTCACTATGACTTCATCCAGCACGCTGGTGGACTCGAGTGCCATGTCCAATACGGCCAGCTGGCCTGCCCGCACCAGCACGTCGGTCACGGTACCCGAAGCAAAACCGGTGTATGAAAACTGGACGGTGTAGAGCCCTGGTTCGAGGGAAACCCGGTAGGCGCCTTCTATATCGGTGACGGCACCGCGCTGAAGATCGGTGCCTTTTAGTACTTTGACAGTGGCCCCAATGAGGGCCTCGCCGGAATTTTTGTCGCTCACTTTGCCGGTGAGTACGGCTTGCTGGGTGTTTGGTCGCCAGGAGACGGTTACGCCTGCTGTGAACAGGCAGGCAAGAAAAACGGGGAAGATGCGCATGGTGTGGCTAATTTAACGGGTGGACAAAACGGATTCCTTTAATGGATTGTCTCAGCCGGAAAAATGCACACGGCAACGCAAAAAATATGTGGATGCTACGATAAAGGATGTAATTGTTGTCACAATTACGGGGTAAAATGTTACATATCTTGTCATGATTACGGGGCAAGTTTGAAAAAAATGGATCAAAGGAGAAGGTGTTAACATAAGATATTAAAAAAAAACAAACAAAATGTTTTCAAATGTAAACGTAATGGCATTACCTTCGTAGCCAGTTCTTGTTTCATTGAATTTATTCAGTTGTATGTTCAGCCAAGTAGACATCGTAAGTAAAGAAACTACTGCTAAGCTTGACCAATCTAAACGGTCGGCCCTTGGGCAGTTTTTTACGCCTTTTGGGATTGCGCAGTTCATGGCAGCTTTATTTGGAAGGACTGCACAATCTCAAATACGTTTGCTGGACGCTGGCGCTGGCGTTGGTGTTTTATCCGCTGCTTTTTTGGAAACACGGAGCTACAACTCCTTAGTCCATGTCCATGTGAGTGCATTTGAACTGGATCCTCAGGTTGCCAATGTTTTGAGCCAAAATTTCGAGGAATACGCAAAAATATTGTCACAAAAAGGCATAACATTGGATCCCCTCGTAATTCAAGGAGATTTCATACGCGATAGTGTTTTGCGTCTCCTGCTGAACCAACAAGAACCTTTTGATTACGCCATTCTTAATCCACCATACCGGAAGATAAACAGTGATTCAGAGCATCGACATTTACTGCGAAAGGTACGTATTGAAACCGTTAATTTATACTCAGCATTTGTTGCTTTGTCTATCCTTTTGTTAAAAGACGGCGGAGAATTGGTTGCCATTATCCCACGCAGTTTCTGCAATGGCCCTTATTATAAGTCTTTTCGAGCATTTTTATTCGAGAAGACCGCTCTAAAGCAAATACACATCTTTAAATCGCGAAACAAAGCTTTTAAGGATGACGGAGTGCTACAAGAAAACATTATAATACACCTGATTAAAGGTACAAAACAAGGAGATATTACCATTTCCACGTCTACAGACGAAACATTCGACGACCTTTGTGCATTCCAGGCCCCCTATTCTCAAGTTGTTAAAAGTGATGATCCTGAGCATTTCATCCATATACCACTTGTATCTACCTTTACCCCCCCTGGCCCTTCTTGGCCTTTTATCCACACGCTCGACGGATTAGGCATTGTAGTGTCTACCGGGCCAGTTGTGGACTTCCGTGTGAAATCCTTTTTGCGGCAGGAGTCGGAAGACAACACGGTGCCATTGATTTACCCGGGGCACTTTGCCGACAAAACCATCCAATGGCCAAGGCCTGGCTTTAAAAAGCCCAATGCAATACTTGTTGCACCGGAAACGCAGCGACAACTTTTCCCAAATGGATTCTACACACTTGTGCGGCGGTTTTCGTCTAAAGAAGAAAAAAAACGTATTGTGGCGCGGGTCATTACACCAAAAACACAATCAGGTGCGTCTTTGGGTTTTGAAAACCACCTTAACGTATTTCATCATAACAAACATGGCTTACCCGAAGATTTAGCCTTCGGATTGGCTGTATACCTCAATGCTACTTTAGTGGATGTGTATTTCCGGGAGTTTAATGGACACACTCAAGTGAATGCCACTGATCTTAGAGTTCTAAAATACCCCGATCTAAATACCCTAATGGCCCTTGGTCAATGGTCTCAAAACTTAAAAACATTTAATCAGAAACAGATTGACGAAAAGATTGAAACGTTGTTATGACCCAACAAAAAATTGAAGAAGCCTTGCAAATATTAAAAGCCTTGGGCTTACCTCGCGCACAGCAAAACGAACGCTCTGCTTTTTGCTTATTGGCTTTGTTGAACCTGACACCTGAAAAACCCTGGAGTGAGGCTGGGGCGCCACTTATAGGTATCACGCCAATAATGAATTTTACGGCGTTACATTATGGCAAAAAATATGCACCCAATTCCCGCGAGACTTTTCGGCGTTATTCCATGCATCAGTTTGTTGATTCCGGATTGGCTTTGTACAATCCAGATGATTTATCTCGACCAGTCAACAGCCCCTACGCGGTATATCAAATTGAACAAGCGGCCTTATCGCTTATCCAACTGTTTGGTACTGATGCCTGGACTGGGGCTTTGTACAAATATCTGGGTATCCAAAAAACCCTGGCCGAACGCTATGCACAAGAGCGGGCGCACAACAAAATTCCGGTGCTTTTAAAAAATGGCTTGGATTTTCAACTTAGCTCCGGCGAACATAGCGATCTAATCAAAAATATTTTAGAAGCGTTTGCGCCTCGATTTACCCCTGGAGCGCAGTTGGTGTATGCTGGCGATACGGGTGATAAATGGGGCTATTTTGACAAAGAATTGCTCTCCAGTTTGGGCGTGCAGGTAGATGTACATGGTAAAATGCCGGATGTGATACTCTTTTGGCCAGACAACAACTGGCTTATACTGGTTGAATCGGTCACCAGCCACGGCCCGGTAAACCCAAAGCGGCATGCTGAACTGGCTCGACTGTTTGAACAAACTACTGCCGAAATCGTATACGTCACTGCTTTCCCAAGCCGCGCTGTAATGGGTCGATATCTAAGCGATATTGCTTGGGAAACCGACGTATGGGTAGCAGACTCCCCATCGCACATGATTCACTTTAATGGAGAACGGTTTTTGGGCCCTTATGGATAAATGCCCTTTACAAAAGGGATATGACGGCTTTTCCCATTAAGAAATGTGCGGTAAACAAATAATATGGTTCACCGCAAAGCCTTCCTGCACCGCATCACCTGTTTGTCCACATATTCCCCGGGTGTTTCCTGGCCCAAACTGAGTGCCTCCTGGAGTGCGAGCAGGTCGTCCGGGTGTTCAGGCAAGAGATGTTCCATCGCTTCGGCGCAGCGCAGGGCCTGCCCCCATGCATTGGCTTGGGAAAAGGTTTCATATTGCGTTTGGCGTATCCGGAATTGGGATATGAGCGTGCGTCGTGCATTGTTGGTGCGCAGAGACAGGCTACCCGTTTTTTCCTCAATCTTCTTTGGGTCGATGCGCCAAAGCGGACTGTTGTACATTTGGTAGTTGAGCGACTGGTACACCGCTAATGAATCACCTGCAACGCGGTAGAACCGCAATGCCTCGGCGTAATTTTCCCTGAAAAACAGGGAGTCTCCTGTGGCCATGTTCTCTGTTTCAATGGCTTTGTGCAGTGATTCGAAACGTTGCGCATCCTGTTTTTCCGACTGCATGTCTTTGTACAACCGACGTTTTAAAATGCGCTGCTTGATGGGTTTATGCAGCAGTGTATCGTATGCAGGCATGGCGGCTTCAAATATTTCAAGGCGCACATTGCGTTCAATCAGGCTGAGTTCGTCCTCCACGGTTCGGATGTAGTTGTAAATGAACCAGCCTGCAAATGCCAGGGTAATCAACAATGTGGTGACGGTAAAAAACACGACCCTGTTGGCCAGTTTACGCCGCAGGTTAATGTCTTTCAATTGTTTCTCTGCAAGCGTGCGGCGCGCTTCTTCTTCGGCTAATTTTTTCTCCAGTGCCTGGCGTTGCTCATCGGCTTGTTCTCGTCGCCGCCGCACATCCCTCGATTCCACGATGGCGGGCAGCAAGGTATCGTGGCTAATTTCGTAATAGAAATCATCCAGACGCATTTCCTTGCGCAAGAGCCTACTGTCAACCAGCGTGTCCAAAAAATCAACACTCACCCCATGCGTATTGATCAGAAAATCGTCCACCATACTGCATCTTCTGCCTGCCGGGGTTACCAAACTGTCTTCGATGAGGCGGCAGGCCACGCTGATCAGGTCTTGTGGATCCGGAACAGCCTTGCCAGTGCGGCGGGTGTAAATCTCTGGAAGGGTTTCAAGTTGATTGTGGTAAAAATTCTGCAATTCGGCGCGCAAGCCTTTTCGGCCCCCGTAATGGTCGGAGGATACCAGGAAGCCCTCTGCCGCATGCTCGCGGATGTTTTTTTCTTCAATAAACCGGCAAATGATTTGCAGGTTGAACGATTCAATTTCGTCAAAACGTTTGACCGACAAGAGGTCGACATCCTGTGGATTGGCACCGCCTTGGGCCTTTTCTGCTGCGTCGAGTTTTCCGCTAAGGAAATCGAGCATTTCCGTCAGGGCATCTTCGTGATACACAAAGGGTTTACTGGCAAATGGGCCCTCTGCTGAAGCCGGTTTGGTAATGGCATCGGCGGCCTGGGATTTGTCTAAGGCCCGCAATTGATACCGATTGTGCAAAATACCGGGAATCATGGGGCTGATTTCGTCCAGCAAATGCAAAAAATCGGATCGGATAGACAACACCACCCGGAGTTGCGGTTGGTCTTCCCACCAGCTCAGGAGCGCTTTGGTGTCCGGATGATCTACGCCTTGTAGTTGCGACAGCAGTACGTGGCGCACGGCTTCCGGCATGGCTTCATTGGCCAGATCGGCCAGTTCACTCAAAAAACGGCTTCGGCTTTCCTCGGTATGGTTGAGCGTAAAGAGCTCTTCGAACTGATCAAATACCAGCACCGGCGTAGCGGGCAAACCATCGAGGTCAAATTGCAGGCGTTTCATTTGTTCCCAAAGGGTCATGGGAACGTCGGGGAGGCGGTTGGTTTCGACAAAGCCACTGGTAAGCGGGTGGTTGCGCAGCACATGGTTAACGGCGTCTTTCAGGGGCGTTTCGGGCTCGTTGAGGCGCAGGAGTACGGGCGCGAACCCGTGTAGTTCCAGCTCCGGTGCTACGCCTGCCTGCAACAGGGAGGTTTTTCCAATGCCGGATTTGGCAAACATGACGACCAACCGTTCGCGCAAAATGAGGTTGGTCAGGCGTTGCACATCGGTTCCCCGCCCGTAAAAGAGCGCGCTTTGCGTACGGTCAAAAGGCTTGAGCCCCGGGTACCGTCTTGGGAGGTTATGTGCAAGCGGCGTGATCATGTCAACGAGGCTATGTATTTACGGAGGGTTTCAGCTATTTCATTGAAGTGTTTCTCTTCCTGTCCTTCGCCATATACTGCTTTTTTCAGCAAGGGACGCGTTGTTTTGAGCGCCCCCAACGGAGTGCCTTCCAGCGAAAAGGGCTTGACCACAATGGGCATCACGAGAAAGCGGTTGCGCGGGTCGTTGCGTTTTACCAATTCTTCGAGCAATGGCAGGTATGGCCGGCCGTCGGCAAAAAAATCGGCACTGATCAGGGGCATCACCACCTGTACGGCATTCATTTTTTCCCGCAGCCACTGGGTCTGGTCGTCGGCTCCCAACGCATCGCCGAGGGTATGTACGCGCAGGCGGAGTGTGCGCAAGTGTTTGACGAGGGCCTTACACGTGTCGTCGTCTGTTTGCTCATTGTGCAGCAGCAGCGCATCGGCCACTGGTTCGGCGGCACCTGTTTCTGCCTGGCCGTCAATGGCATTGTAGTGGTGCATGAGGTTTTGAATAAACACCTCCATGTCTTCCGACGGGAACTCCATCCGAAACTCTCCCTGAAAAAACACGCGTGCCTGCGGGCCTGCTGTGCTGCGGCCTTTGATCGGATAGGCAAAAGGCTGTATGCTGTTGCGGGCATTTCTGAAAATGGCATCGAGCAGCACGCGCAGGCTCCATTCTTCAAAATCAAAACCCATGAACAGGTAAAACCGCGGTGTGCTGAAAGCTGCCAGCAGGCTGTCGGGTACGCGTTCGTGTTGGGCACCGGTTATTTTGTTGACGTACCCGAGTTGGTCGCCGTACGTGAGCACCAGCGATTCTGGCTTGGTGTACACCCCAAAAAGGTTATAGATGAGGGGCGCCTGCTCCTCGTCAAAACGGTATAAAGGATCAGGTGCGGGTTTGCGAAAGTTATAATAATCAAAACGATACGGGCGAACAGCCTGATCATAGTAGCGGGCAAAAAAGTCGTCGGGGGTAGTGTTCACCACAATGCGAAAGGGCAGATCGGCCAACAGTTCGAGGAGCGGGTTGAGTTGCGCTTCACGCTCGGCTTTTTTGTAAAATTCCTGCACCGCACCGATGATCATGGTATCCGACAAGAGGTTGCGAAAGCGCAGAGAGCTGGCTACATGGTAAAGGGAGGACGATTCGGTTTGAGGGAGGGACAGGCCAGCTTTTTGGGCCAACTCGGCAGCGCACAACTCTGTAAGGGGCGAGTAGGTATCATCGGTCTGTTTGGCACCGATGACGTTGGGGCCCAGAAACAACACGCAAGCCCCGTCATGGATTTGGCGGGCGATGTTTTGGTAAACGCTGTCCGGCAGCTTGCTGTCGGCGTTTACCCCTACGATTGCACGTGGGGCATCGTTGGGCATAGGGCGATGGTTTTCGGGGTATTTCAGCGGTAAAAAGAAACCCGACGTATGGAACGCCAGCGCAAATATTAAAAATTAAACCGGAGCGTTCGACGTTTTTAGGTAATTTTCAAGCGCAATGGCAATGGAGGGTGCTTCTGGTGTGCCAGCCTGGATGTCGACGTGCATGCCGCGCTCGGTAACAGCCCGAAATGCAGAAGGTCCGAATACGCAAATCCGCCGGTCTTCCTGAATAAAGTTCGGGAAATTATCGAAAAGAGACTTGATTTCCAGCGAAGAGAAAAAAGCGATGATGTCGTATTTGATGTCCCGTAAACCGCTGAGGTCGGAATTGAGCGTCCGGTACATAACCGCTTCCTGAATGGGCACTTTCAAGCTATCAAAAAAAGCAACGATGTCGGGATTGCCGGCATCACTGCACGGGAGAAAGTATTTTTCATCCTTGTTGCGCTGGATATTGGGTTTGAGGTCTGTAATGGAACGCACCCCGTGAAAAACCTTTCGTTTCCGGTAATTGATGAACTTTTGCAAAAAATTGGCAATGTTCTCCGTTGTGCAGAAGTATTTGGTTTCTTCCGACATTTTGATGCGCATATCGGCACACAAGCGAAAAAAGTGTTCAACTGCATTTCGACTGGTGAACACAATGGCTGTGTAGTCATTGGGATAAACCCTGTTTTTTCGATACTCCTTTTCAGTAAGCCCTTCAACTGTGACAAAAGGAACAAAGTCGATGTGCACATTAAAGCGCTGCTCCAATTGCTCGTACGCGGTCAGTTGAGCCGGTTTGGGTTGTGAAATGAGGATGTTTTGAACGCGCTGGTAAATTTCTTCCTGAACGGTTGCTGCAGGTACGGACATTCGGATACGGTGTTTGGTTGGGTGTAGCCGTATGGGGCAGTACTCCAGATGGAATCCTTAACACTTTTTTGTGCTTAAGCGTTCCCCTGATTCATCGCCAATTTGAGCAACAACAGGACCGGAGCAACTTCTACGGTGCAAAGGTACAACAAAAAATGAAATGGATCACCTGATAAAAAGCGAAGGCCAAATATCGTGGCCCGAAAAGCGCGGTATACATAAAAAAGCAGGATCAGCCCCAGGGCCCAAAACACCAGAAATCCTTCAGCCTGCCGGGTAAATGCAATGAGGAAATTGAACGGCAGCAGGAACAATCCGAGGATGCAATTGAAAATAATGATTAAAAAGTTATATCGCTGCACGGCTTCACCCGCCGAAGTCAGCTTGTCTATCACTTGCAACACCAAGTGTTTAAACAAAAACAACACGGCTGCTGCCAGCAGGCAAAGTGCTAGAAACGGGAAGTTGTTGAACGTATTCCCCCAAAAATACCGCGCCACCAAAAAGAGAAACATGCCTGCGTTGAGCAAAAAGCTGGTGTACAGCAGCAAATAGGGCGTATTGCCCACCAGCCCGGTAGCTTCCCGCTGGGCGATACCCAGTGCGTTGTTGTTGAGGAAGCTCCGCCAGGCGCGATCCAGGGATTTTCGGTTGAACGCGATGGAAAACGTAAGCAGAGCCAGCAGCAAAAACAGGGCCCAGAACAGAAAAGCCTGCCCCATGCTGCTGCCCCTCGGCAGGGCCTTGAGTGGCCGGAATGTGCCGGAATCTGCGTTGGTCTGCCGCCCCGATTCGCCTGGCGCTGCATGCGTCACCACATCAAACGGATTGACAAGACCGGTTTCTTCTGTTTTCATCACCGACGCCAGTACCTCTTTCGGCAAGCGATGGTGCAGGTCAAATGGATTGAGCCCCTGCGCCCCTGCACACAAGGGCAGCAACAGAAAGCCAAGCGGAAAAAGCCGTTGTTTGAGCATGGCGCAAAGATAATGGTTTAACGCCCCATTTCTTTTTTATACCTTCGCACGCTTTCAGTATAGCTTTTACCTAAAACTGCATATGCACATTGATGTCATCCTCGGCCTGCAATGGGGCGACGAGGGAAAAGGAAAGATTGTAGACTTTCTCGCCGCGCAATATGATATTGTCGCTCGTTTTCAGGGAGGCCCCAACGCCGGACATACCCTGAAATTTGACGGTAAAAAATTTGTCCTGCACACCATTCCATCCGGTATTTTCCGGGATGGGCTGGTCAACCTGATCGGCAATGGCGTGGTGCTTGACCCCCGCACGTTCCAGCGTGAGGTGCAGGCGCTTGACCAATACGGCCTCGATTATGCCGGCCGCCTGCTCGTGTCGCGAAAAGCCCACCTCATTTTGCCTACCCACCGCTGGCTCGACGCTGCATCGGAAGCCCAAAAGGGCAAGGAAAAAATCGGCTCTACCCTCAAGGGTATTGGGCCTACCTACATGGATAAAACGGGCCGAAACGGCCTGCGGGTGGGCGATATTGGGCTACCCAGCTTTACCCAACGGTACGAATCCCTCAAGCAAAAACACCTCAATTTGCTTAAAATTTATCCAGAAACGCCGTTTGACCTCGAAGGAGAAGAACAGGCCTGGTTTGACAGCCTGGACACCTTGCGAAGGCTGCCCATGGTAGATGGAGAGTATTTTTTGCACGATGCCATCGGCAAAGGCAAAAAAATATTAGCTGAAGGCGCACAAGGATCTATGCTCGACATTGATTTTGGTACATACCCCTTTGTCACCTCGTCTAATACCATTACTGCAGGCGTATGTACGGGCCTCGGTGTGGCTCCTGCGCGCATCGGACGGATCATTGGCATCACCAAAGCCTACTGCACGCGTGTAGGCGGAGGGCCGTTTCCCAGTGAGCAGGACAATGATAGCGGAGAAAGGCTCCGCGCTGAAGGCCAGGAGTTTGGTGCCACTACCGGACGCCCGCGCCGTTGTGGATGGATCGACATCCCGCAGTTGCGCTACACCATCATGCTCAACGGCGTGACGGAACTGTGCATGACCAAAATTGATGTCCTCAATATTTTTGAAACCATTCAGGTGGCAACCCATTACCGTTACGACGGCCAAACCACCACGGATCTGCCCTTCGACCTGTGTGCTATAGATGTTGACCCCGTGTACCAGGCTTTTGAGGGCTGGCAATGTGCATTAGACCACAGCTCGGGCTTCGATGCACTGCCCGATCAGGCACGCCTTTACCTGACCACACTGGAGGAGTTGCTCGGCGTGCCGATTCGCATGATTTCCACAGGCCCGGAGCGGGAGAAGCTGATTGTGCGCGAGAGGGGTATGGGATAACCAAATGGGCGATCTCAAGCCATGGTCAAAAACCACTAAACCCTTTTTGCGCTTTCATCCATTCCCAATAATGCCGGGCAGGCAAAAAATGAATGATGGCACCAAAGCGACCGGAGGACCGGAGGTAGAGGCGGACGTAAGGCATGCCCAGCAGCTTTTTGTCTTCTATCTGCTGTACATCCGCCCACAGGTAACGTACCGTGTTCCAGTAGTCAGACACAAACACATAGGCATCGTTGGCTTCCACGCGTTTGAGCGGCCAGATGTATCGGTACAGCAACCACGACCAGACCAGCAGTGCTACAAGCGAGATGCCCCGCGACCACCACAAGGAGGTGGTGGTGCCGTAATCATCGGGATCGATGCCAAACCAAAACAGCACCACGAACGCCAGCAAAAACATACTGACAAATACCGGCAGAAAAACGCGCCATACAATGGTGCTGTTGGACGACAACACCATGCTGCGGCTCTCCCCATTGCGCGGCAAATCGGCCGAATCCGGCTTAATCATATCCGTATTTTTATTCATGGCGCAAAAGTCGATATAAATCCCCAATCGCTTAATCTACTTCTACAGAAACCTTTGTACCGGCCGAGCCGGTGTTTTTCGACTTTTCGTCCTCCACGGTTACACGGGTACCGCTTTTCAGTTTGCGTGCAATGGCTGAATACGGGCCTGTAACTACCTGTTCGCCCTCTTGCAGGCCGTCCAGGATTTCGATGTAGTTGTTGTCCTGAATACCTGTTTTGACATTGCGCACGCCTACGGTGTCGCCCATTACTACGAAAACAATTTCCTGAATGGCGTTTTCATCCTCTTTTTTCGCGTTGGGTTGTGGCTGTTCAGTATCGGTTTTCTGCTTTTTTGCATCTGCATCCTCATCTTTGGCGGTCACGGCGATGATGGGCAGCGTGAGTACGCTTTCGGCGGTATGGGTGTAAATATCGACTGATGCAGACATGCCCGGACGGAATGGGTAGGCGTTTCGGCTGCTGATCAGGTCTGCATAAGAGGAAGGGTCAACGCGGATTTTGACTACAAAATTGGTCACCTGATCCGTATTGAGTGATGTGCTGGTGCTCAAGTTGCTGGCGCTGTTGCCAATTTCGGATACGACGCCTTTAAATTTGCGTCCCAAATAGGCATCCACTTCGATATCCACTTCATCTTTCATGGACACCTTAAGGATGTCGTTTTCGCTCACATCTACTTGCACCTCCATGGCCCCCAGTTGGGAGATGCGCATCATTTCAGTGCCGGTCATTTGAAGGGTACCGACCACGCGTTCTCCTTTTTCGACGTTGAGTTGGGTGACGATGCCGCTGACCGGTGCGGTAATGACCGTTTTTTGGAGGCTGGTGCGCAATTCTTTGAGGCTGGCCTGCGCACTGACGATGCCGTAATCGGACACGTTGACGTTTTCTTTGCTCACAGACAGGTTGCTTTCCGCTGAAACAATGCTGGCCTGGTTGGCGGCCAAGGTGCTTTCCAGGGTTTTGAAGTTGCTGAGTGTGGTTTCGAGCTCCGCCTGGGCGATGACTCCTTCTTTGAAGAGTTTTTCATTGCGTTCGTGGGCGTTGCGGGCCTGCGACAGTTGCGCCTGAATGCGGGCCTGGTCTGCCTTGAGCTGGTTGATGGCCGCTATGCTGCCCTGAACGTTGGAGGAAGAAATGCCGCGTTGGGAGCGGGCACTGTTGACCGACGCCTGGCCGCGCTCCACAGCGCTTTGGTATTCATCGGGGCGGATTTTGGCTAATATTTGACCGGCGGTGACCGAATCGCCTTCTTTTACGAACATCTCGACAATTTCACCGGAGACGTCGGAGCTGATTTTGACCTCGGTTTCCGGGAATATTTTACCGCTGGCGCTCACTGTTTCGCGGATAGTTCGGCGCTCCACTTTTTCGGCGTTTATTTTCTCGCCCTTGGGTTTTTGGCGTGCTTTTATGGCAGCTGCGATGATGAGCAGTGCAAATACGCCAGCCAAAATGTACCAGAGGGTCCTTCTTCTTTTCGGAGTGCTCATATTTAGTCTAATGTTAAGGGTTTGCCAAGGTAAAAATCGAGGATTTTGAGGCGGAACAGGTAATCGTAGCGGGCCACAAGCATGTCGTTTTCCGCCGTATCCATGTTGGTTTTGGCTGTAGTGAGGTCAAGGGTATTGGAAGCGCCGAGTGTGTGGCGTTTTTCGGTATTTTCGTACACCGTTTTGAACGACTGGTAAGATTTTTCTGCGGCGTCTACCTGTCTTTTGCTGGCACGGGCGTTGGCGATGGCCGTCTGAATGTCGTTTTTAAGTTGCTGGCGCGCCTGCGTACTTTGCAACTCGGCATTGACGACGTTGAGCCGTGCGCGTTCTACGTTCAATTTGGTTCTGCCATTTTGATAAATGGGCACATTGAGGTTTAGGCCTATGCCCTGACCGAAGTTTTGGTCCAACTGTTCCAGGTAAGGCACGCGCTCCAGGATGAACTCGGGCTGTAAAAAAGCGATCTCTACAGGGTCAGGCTGACCGGCAATCTGCACAAACTGGGGTTCTCCGGTCGTCACATTACCCGTAAACACCGCTTGTTGGAACTGGGATGAATAATTGGTGTTCAGGTTGCCGAAAGCACTCAAGCTGGGCCAATAGGCCGACTGGGCCACTTTTACGCCCACTTTTGCACTTTCGACCCGGTAATCGGCAGCTTGTACAACTGGCTGTGCGGTTTCCGCCACGTTATACACTGCGAGCAAGGTTTGTACCTCCGGATTGGCATCGGCAGGCAAGTTAAATGCGGGGTGTTCTACTTCCAAGGGGTAATCTGGCTCGAGTTGCAGCAGTTGTTTCAGGTTAAGGTAGGCCAATTCGAGGTTATTAACCGCAGTAATGGTCAGTTGCTCGTCGCGGGCAATCTGCGCATCTACATTGTAGCGGTCGGCCATGGGTACAGAGCCTGCGTCCACCAGTTTTTGAGTGACCACCAGTTGTCGCCGGCTTTGCTCTACGCGTTTCTGGGCAGATTCGAGTTGTTCCTCGTTGAGCAGCACGGTCAGGTAAGCCTGCGCTATTTGAAGGTTGAGCGATAATATGGTATTCTCTGCATCTGCTTCTGCCGCTTTGAGATCGTACCCTGCTTGCGCTACCTGTTGGTGAATTTGTCCACCGTTAAAAAGCGAAATACCTGCATTCAAACCAAATGAATTGTAGTTGATGCCGGTGTTGTTGAACTGGTTGGTGGTAGGGTCAACGGTTCGGCCAAACTGCCGACCCAGGCTACCCGACGCGCCCACGTTGGGCAAACGCGCTGTTTTGGCTTGTTGCTCGGCCAGGAGGTTGGTGCGTACATTGGCCTGTGCCTGTTTGATGGTCAGGTTGGCGTCTTGTGCGTGGGCAATGCACTTTTCCAGTGACCATACTTCCTGGGTATGCAAGGGTAAGGATGTGGCGGCAATGCACACCATAACCCCAAAAATGGAAAGAAGGCATTTCATGTCTATGTTCGTTTGCAGCACAAGGATACACCCGTGAGCACACACTGCTGTTGGAATTTCTATCAAAGCCCTAAAATAGCAGATGAAGGAATGCAGAATGCGGAATAAGGAATGCGGAATACAGAATGCGGAATGCGGAATACGGAATACGGAATACGGAATGCGGAATGCGGAATACGGAATACGGAATTTACTCACCATTTCGGATTTTAGGCATCATTCTCCACAATGCAGCATATCAGCAGGGTGAATGAGCAAATTCCGCATTCCGCATTCCGCATTCCGCATTCCGCATTCCATTAATTCCGCATTGGCAAGTCTTGAGCATGCATCAGTCGCGCCACCGGGTAAAGGCGATGTGTGGGCTCATACCATGGCGAGTGTCGGTACACCCAGTCGAGTTGTG